>Ga0307507_10001872_pt1 | contig 45883 bp, 43 predicted proteins | sample 7_EM_MG_FD_207223 | JGI IMG/M metagenome (GOLD analysis project Ga0307507, IMG submission 207223) | Populus trichocarpa ectomycorrhiza microbial communities from riparian zone in the Pacific Northwest, United States - 7_EM | ecosystem: Host-associated > Plants > Roots > Unclassified | place... | reverse complement strand
AATTGCGCATTAAGTATAATATGCGCAATAATTATAAAATGCGCATTAAGTATAAAATGCGCATTAAGTGCAAAATGCGCAATTAGCTGCATCGTGTTATTGGTTTCTATTAAATGCGGTAGTATGCCGCCTCTTAGTTAATACCATACGCTACACGTTGCAATGCGCGAAATGCGCATTTGGCCGCGAAATGCTGCCAAATGCTGCAAAAATGCTGGTAAATTTTTTCCTGACGTAAACGTCTTCTACTATTAAGATTCCTAGTTTAGCCTCTGCTCCCTAGTCCTTTAATTACTTAATCCTTAACCTTTAGGTTTCCATAGTTTCTTTTCCCACCTTTAGGTTTCTTTAGTACCGCTTAGGTCTATTAGCTCTGCGCCATTCTATAGTTTTTAGCTCTGTGTTTGCCGATACGTGCTCTACGCCTTATATAACTGTGGAACTCTATCCTAACCCTTCTTAGCCTATTCCCTTTAGTAGATCCTATTATTAATCTTTATTAACTAATCTATTAACTCCCTTAGGGTATCCACATCTTCTATTAGGATAATTACGTCCTAGACTTTAGCCTTAAGTCCTTATTTATACTGTGCCATAAGCGCCTTGTTATTCCATTTAACCTATATAGCTAGCGTCTAAAACTGTGTTATATACTCTATTGCTAAAGTGCGTTGTACTAAGTTCTAAAGCTTTTATTTTGCTATAGTTTTTGCCTCTAGGTCTCTAAACATCTGCGTTAGCTATTCTGTAAACCCGTTCTAACTGGTAAATATGTACTGTACGTCCTGGTTGGTAGTTGTTATGCTATTAGCCTATATCTCCGTGAGATATGGTTTAAACTACTTAAGTGCCCTCCCTATTAGGAACAATCCTACATAGGCTACTTAATTTAATAATGTTGCTAACTTTGCTCCTTTCTGTATAACCTTAAAATGTATCTACGTAAGGAATCCCTTAAGCTTTAACTTCTTTTCTAAGAACTGTTTAATTAAAGGTAACTTAACCTTTGCTGCTCTAATTCCATTAATACATTCCTTAAGTATCCTATTATTGTCTTGTAAGTAATTAACCATTTCCTATAACTAACCTTGCGTAACCACTTAAGAATCCATATCTGCCATGCTGGTATCCCCTCTTAAGGTAGTAGCTGCTATTAATAGCGTCATAACTAGTGCTTTGGGTGGCATGTTGTTTAACTTTATTTAATACTATAACCTTAGTAGTGAATGTGTAACGGAACCTTGTAGCAAGAACTATGGTAGGTCCTGTTATTGGGCTGGGTATGTAGATATAAACAGAGTTAATAACATAATAATAACTGGTGGAGTGGTTGCCTAATAGATTAACTCCAATTGTATTCTAAGATTCACTATAAAGAGAGAACTATCTGGGTAGGGACTGTGGTCCTTTAAATACACAACCATACGCCTAAGAAATCCCTTCGCTCTATGAGGTACGTGTGCTTTGTCCGCTTTGTCATAGATTATATAGATCATATAGATTACATAGATCACATCACGTGACCTTGGCTACTATTCCTCGTTACATGGTTCCACCGGATCCATCCTGGACCGTGCCTATATTAACTAACTAGCTTCCGCCGACTCCTCTCCAAGTAGTTATAACATCGTACTTAAGCTGTCCGTAATACTATTAGTAAAGCGGAATGGTTTTAGGACTAGGAGTCTTTTTATTATAATATTATGCTTTTTTATAAGTAAGTCTTTATCTATAAACGCTAGTGCTATACTACTACTATTAACGAGGCTTACTGTTTTAATAAAGACTTCTAGGAGTGGGTTATGTAGTAAGGAGAGGTAGATCTAAATAAGGATGGCATTTCTATTATTATTTACTATTCTAAAATTAAGTGGCAGCTGGCTTAGAATTAGGTCTAACTGATCTAGTAGCATAGGTCTAATCCTTTTATCCTCCTCTCTATATAGTTCTAACCCTTAAAGGCGACTTAGTCTAAGGGTTGGCCTTTTAATAACTAGATTATGGGGCTTAGTTAGTGGCTATAGTCTTAGCTAGTATGTCCTAATATATTAGTCTTTAACAGTGTATATATACTAGGGGTACTTTACCAAAGACATAGCCAGTTTTGTAATTAGTAGTAGTATAAAGTACTAATCTGTAGTTTGTGTACGGAACTATTAGTTAGGGTTATACTGGGGAAGGTAATTATAGGGGTAAGTCTCTATATCTAAGTCCGCGTCTATATCTACAATTACTGCCTTAGTTGCTATCTCCTCTACTAAAGAATTTACCGTGGCTAGAAAGGGGTTAGCGTGGTAGTATTAGGAGGGGATTTAGATTCTTCTAGGGGTTGTAAGCATCTTTCTAGTAGCTAGGTTGGCTACACGCTATACAGAGTCTATTATCTATGCGATGTCTTTAGACGTTGTTAGGGAGGCTGCTACTACTACTACCGAATTTAACGGCATTAAGGTCCATTAGGTTATTCTATAGTGCTAATACTAGGGTATTGTTAGGTAGTATAGGTCAATAGCTGCTAGCGGTACTTGGCTTAGTAGTATTTAGCTTTATTTAGTAAGCGTAGTTCTATAGATTGTAGGCAAAGATATCCATCTACTTGCTTTAGCCCTTATAGTTAGCATTACCAACCTTGCGGCTGAGGGTAAGGGCTAGGCCCTTTATCTTAGGGGAAATATTCTTCTTAAGCAAATCCACTTTTTATTCCTTAGTTTTATTTACTTTAATTATTAATTTATTAAGCTCTGCTTTTTAGGACTAGTAATTACGCTCGCCCTAGTTTAGGGTATCCAACTTATTTTTAGCTACTTGGGTTATGTCTATGGTCTTATAGTGCTTCCTTATATATACGAATATAGACTCTTGGTCGGAGAAGGTCCATTTACTTAAGTTGTTTAGATATATACGTAGCATATTAAGGCCATGCTTAATATAGTCGTAAGCCTTATCTGTTAGTATTTCTGACATATAGAGGACTTTGTCTATTGGGTTTTTAAAGCACTTTATATCTCTCTAGAAAACGCCTTGGATCTTTATTTCCCATATTTTAAATTTTTCTTACTTTTTAGTTGGTGATCCCTTACTATTAAATGGGGTTGGGTTTTTTACTTTACACTTTCTTCTATAGGCTTTAGTCGGAAGAGGGTAGTCAGTAGCGGTATTCTTATTAGTAATAGTCTGGGTAAGCGTAGTAATCTAAAAGCTTAGGTTTTGTATAGTCTCAGTATATATTAAAGCTTATTGTTTGTATTGTTTTACACATAGTTTAAGTGTCTTAAGGGAGTTAATTCTATACTAAGCTTCTTTATATTGGAGCTTTATAGTTTAGCCTTTATTATAGACGGTCTGGAGACTGCTCTTAACGCTAGTTAAGAAGGGTGTATATATAGAGAGGTGCTGGAAGGTTCCTGCTGCCTTAAGGTCCTTAGGGTACTCTAGACCACTCCTAATTGCCTAGGCAATATTGGGGTGGGAGGTATTAAAGAGGCAGGTAAGCGCTTCGCGTATATTTACTAATAGGGTATTATCTATATTATAATTACCCATTTTAAGGGATCTAGGTAATATAATTAAAGTCTATAAGGCTGGCTGTAATACTAAGATTATCTAGGACTATACTAAGATTGTCTAAGACTATGGTACGGTATTGTTGGTCGCGCCGGGTTGCGATTATACTGGGAAAACGGAGACTATAGACTGAGGAGACTGAGATCGCGACGGGGCGTGAGAGGAGATACCACAAACTGTTATAGTGCCATTGTATAGGTAAACTAAATAACTATGTTGTGGTATAAAGAGGAGAATAGGCGAAAGGGGTATTATATATAAGTAGTAGGGCCAGGCGCTAAGGCGCTAGTGGTGGGCCAGCTAACAGTAGGAAATAGTACAAGACAGTATAAAACAGTACGCGGCAGGTTAGTGCCGTAACAACTAGTTTATTAGGCTTATTAAGTGAGCTTACCTAGCTTTATAGAGAGCTTACCAGATTATTATAGACGAGTGTAAGGATATCTAAAAGGAACTGGCTTTATAGATGGCTGTAAAAGCCATTAATAACACTACTAGTCCTAACGGACTAGTACCTACCCTCTTGGTTTATGGAGCCTACCTAAGAATAGGCAAACTGGACCCTTCTACCCTGTCTGTTATAGATTAAGCAGCTATAATACGGAAGGCAATAGCTAAAATAGCCAAGTTACGGACCAAACAAGTTGTTAATAGCGCTCTGCACTACTATAATGGACCAGACACAACTACAGTTTATAACCTCCTACTTAATTCTAAAGTCCTTATATGGTGTAAAAGCGGCAATTGGACTGGACCTTATTATTTACTAGCTGTAGAAGATGAAATATGCTGTGTATAACTTCCTAGCGGACTAACTAGCTTCAGAAGCACGTCCATAAAACCCTATTTTTAGTCTAAAAACACCTGTAATGTTGAACCAGATAAACTAAAAGCACCTATTAAACTAGATAAACTGGAAGCACCTGCTAAACTAAACAAACCAGAAGCACTCCTACCCACTTTAGAAGTCCCCTAAAAACCTACTAAACATACTATAAAGCATAGTTAAGGACGCCCCTAAAAGCACCCTATAACTAAAAACCCCATAATAGAGAATTACTTAACCTCTATAGGCACATCTGTAAGACAACCCCTACCTATAGATATATTAGTTCTAGTATAGGAAACCCCTTTTACAGACTTATGGCGTAAAGAGATTAATAGACTACTTAAAAAGGGCGCCTTTGTGATTGTAATAGAGAGAGACATTCTGCAGGGCGTCCGTATATTTAACTTATACTTTATTAATAAGATTAAGCACCCTAGTACTAATAAAGCCTTTAAGAAATTAAGGCTTATTATATAAGCTTATAATAACTAGGGAAAGGACTTAGTCCTTACGCAATTACCTATAATTTAATAAGTCAGTTAACGAATTATACTTATACTTATGCCTGGACTACAGCAAACTAAACCCATAGCCCTCTATTTATGGGATATCTTATAAGCCTATATATAGTCTAATACCTACCTAAGTAGAGATATCTTTATACAACCACCCTTTAAGCTTAATTTGCAACTAGGAATAATTTTATGGGTTATAAAACCCCTTTATAGAGTGCCAGAAGCTAAAAACCACTGGTTTAAGATATATCACCAGCATTACATCCGTAAACTTAAGACGGAGTAGTTAATATATAACCCCTACCTCCTATACACCCCATTAAACGGCCTTAGTATTATTGGACTCTAAATAGACAATACCCTCTTTTTAGCGGACTAGGCTTTTATAGACGCTAAAGAGACTAAACTATAAGAAGCTAAGTTCCTAGCAAAGCCATAAGAGTAGTTAACTAAGAAGACTCTAATTAAGTTTAATAGAGGTTTAATTATATAAAAGGGTAACTTAATTTAGCTAACTTAGGAACGCCAAGCTTAAAACCTAAGGCTTGTTATAGTAAAGCCTATAGACCTTACTAGTTCCCGCAAAGAGACCTATAAAACCGTAAATATAAAGAACTAATATATTGCATAGCGTGTAAGAGGCGCCTATATTGCCATAGTCTGTTAACCTAAATCTGCCTATAATTTATCCTTTATGGCCTAGGTAACAGATCCGTAAAAGGAAAATATTAAGCAGCTTAATAAGCGTATTTAGTGGCAAATTAACAATACAACAAGAGGACTTACTTTTATACCACTAGACCTAAATTCCCTTAGCGTACTAGTATTTATAAAGGCCTCCTTCGCTAATAATAGAGACCTATTATCATAAATCGGCTTTATAATTATACTTACAGACTATAATTAGGACGCAAATATACTGTATTAGTCTTTAATTAAATGCAAACAAGTAACCCGCAGTGTACTAGCTTCTGAACTATATGCACTAGCTTATAGCTTTAATATAGCAGCCGCAATCAAATTAATAATCCAGAAGATTCTATAATTGGAGTAATTACCCCTAGTTCTATACACTAATTTAAAGTCCCTTTATAACTGCTTAGTTAAACTAGGTACAACACAAGAGAAGAGGCTTATGGTTGACCTAATATGCTTACGTTAGGCCTATAAATAATATAAGATTATAAAGGTCAAGTGGATTAGCGGTAGAGACAACCTAGCAGACGCCATAACTAAGGCAAAGCTGTGTTAAGCTCTTAAAACTCTAATTAACACAAATAAGCTTAATCTAAAGGTTATAGAGTAGGTGGAATAAGACTAATAGAGTACTTATAGTTTATTTACGGTCCGTTAGAAGGCCATACGGTTTATTACGGCCCATTGGAAGGCCGTACAGTTCATTTTACAGACCATAAGTAGGACTTATAGCCAGACTAAAGCATTATTTGGAAAGCAGCCTAGAGGGCACCTTAGGAGGGATTTCTTATAGATTTCTTTTGTGTTTTACAGTTCTATTAAAGCAATTACGGGGGCTATATACAAGTGGGTCTATTTTCAGGTGCCGCCAGTGTGTAATTACAGCACCTGGTGTACCAAACGCGTAAGTACGCGTTTGGTGCACCAACCACTTGTTTATAAAGTGCTGACTAATTAGGGGGAGGGCGCGTCAGTATATAGACTACGTAGTCTATTTCAATAGAATTGACAGTCACCACCATCCAAACGAGCATACGATACTATATGTATTTCGTGCCCCTAGATATGACTCACTTGTATCATTAAGTTAATACAAACATATATATAAAAGCCTAAATCCAAATTATTAGAATTTATTATTTAGTGGTTGTTAAGATATTAAGGTGTAAATTTTCTAATTTTTGGTAGGTTTAATGGTGGCGATTGAGGTGTCCTGGCGATTTGGGGGGTGGTCAAGGCGAAGCTACGAAGGCCACGGATAATTATCACACCCACGAGCGTTTCTGCTAGTGTCGAAACGGTATGTTGAGTAGCTAAGCGAGCTGCAGAGGTAGGGCCTGTACAAGGGGGTAACATGAACGGGTCAGACGCCCACCCTGCTAGTACAGTAAACAAAATAACTCGGCCCCGCTATGTCACTCTGGACTCGCTTATTTCTTCATCCATACTAGCAGGGTGGGCGTCTGACCCCCCCTTGTATAGCGTAAAAATATGCGGCCGATATTGGCACGTGCGCGAGAACTAAAAATCGATCATTTTGAAGATATATTACTACCCTAATACTTTATCATTTGCCCATTACGTCTCTTACAATCGCGAAGGCGCTTTGGAGGCATTTTGTCGTAGAATGGTAAAGATATTAAGTAAATAAGAAGGTAAACAATTGTCGATTTTTGGTGGTTGCGTACGTGCCAATATCGGCCGCTTATTTCTACGCTGTACAGAGGGCCTATCACACCACGACATGATGTGTAGTGGCTGAGCAGGGCATCAATCGGCGGGGGCTGTGTCGCAATTCCAACACAACTCACCTCGTCACCGCTATCAAACAATTTCATGCGCTTTGGTGCCGTCCTATATCACCCAAGGGAGGTGTTTGTTTCACGATCCGTACCCGCAACGCGGTGACCGCCGCTCCATTCACGAGTGTTTACGGTCTGCAGCTGTTCAAGGCCGCGGAATTTGGTTCGATAGTACCGAAGAGAAGCTATACCTGCACGAAATATAACTCCTCAACCTCGGATGAACCAGCAAGGTAGCCTGAGTATTGGCATATAAGGCACACCAGACTCCTCAGGCCAACCTTACACCCGAAATGCAACTTATACTTCGTCAGCAACAAATTGCACGATTCCAAGCTACACAGCAAGCCGGCATGCAGAAATCTCCTGAACAAATTGCCATGTACCGTGCACAACAGCAAATCAACCAGCTTGGCGTTCCACCGAATCAAAATCCTCAAGTTTATCAACAAGTTCTGGCACGACAAATACAACAACAGATGGCGAATTCCAACTCCCCTATAACTTCCACGTCCCCACAGAACGCTGGCCAGATGCGTCCTACGGCTTCGCAACAAGATTTTCCTGTACCAGGTCAGGGTAGCTTGGCAAATGCGGACTCTGCCACTCTTCGCGCGACCTACAATGCTCACAGACAATCCCTTATGCAACGGTATCCGGGCCTGGTCAATGTTCCCCAAAACATGGCACAGGTGATGCGCCAGCTGGAGAACGCAATTCGCCTTGCGGAAGCCCGCGAACATGCCGGCGGAGCGCGGAGTGTTGTTCAGAAACCCCTTCCCAGAAGAAGCTCTTCTAATGCATATGATGTGAAGGATGCCGATGCAGCCCTGGAGTTATTTAATCCGGTTCGAAAAGCACAAAAGGCCGAGTCTAGCTTTTCCGCAATAGTTCGTACTCATTCAGATATATTACCATCCGTTTCTCAGCGCTGGTTGCAGCGCAAAAGAACTTCAGAGGTGGACGTTGGGTTTGCCTTGGCGAGAGATGAGCACAAGAAAAAGAATCGTCGTACTGGCCTTACCGGCCTAGCTCGAGTCTTGGGTAACCGTTTGTATGAAGATGATGGAGTATTGCTCAATCCTGGGAAAAGATCTAAGAACGACGACTCCCAGGAGCATTCTTCAGCCGGCTTGATCGAAAATGAAGTAAAACTACAAAGCCCACGAGTACTGTTAGATTCAATAAGGACCGACATCCCAGCTTCCAAGGTCGCACAGGCCGAATCGCAGAATGGAGATACCTACACTACCAGCCACATATCGAATGCCGCAAAATCTGCTCAAGCTGTTGCAGAGTGCGCTAGTTCCCAGATAGAAGCCTGTCCATTATGCGTCGAAGAGTTCGATATATCGGATAAGAACTTCCATCCATGTCCTTGCGGCTTCCAGATATGTCAATTCTGCTACAACAGCATTAAGACAACGAAGAATGGGCTATGCCCTGCTTGTCGAAGACCTTATGACGAAAGGAGCATCGAGTTTAAGGGAATTATTACGGGAGAACTGATGCACAATGGCCTGCGTAGGTCTACCTACGAGTGAATGAGAATTCACCTGCTGACAGATATCTAGTTTATACGAAGATAACACGCAAAATGGGTACCAACAAAGCTGCAATCACAATCTCAAACCTAAAAGGTGGACCAACTCTAGCCTCACCGATAGAGCGAAGAGGCATCAATCAAATAAGTAAGTTCCCCTTCCACACCCCTCGATTCCAAGTAAGATTGGAGAAAGCGCAGTCATTAAATATCATCCATCTCCAGTCGACCAAAGTTGGCGAATTACTCTTAGTCCTTTTACGGAGAGGGGTTGAAGATTGTTCTCCAAGTTTGATCCTTTCAAAGAATACTCAAATAAACTGCCAGTTCTCAGGATGCTAATCAAGCGGGAACAGCCAAAGAGTCCACTATATTAGCCTCTCTCTCCTCCACACCCTCGGGACCATTACAAGAATGTGTTCTGGATTGGAAACCTTCCGAACTTGGCCCTTCAGAAAAGTTTTCAAAGCTACCATTATCTCCATCACCTTCAGATTTGCTTTCGGGACATGAAAGAAGCTATCTTCCAAGCCCATGCATGCTCCCAGACATATGGACTTGCTGCAATTGTGGCGGCACGAATCTTATACCGGTCACTGGCGGTCATTGCCCTATATGCGGACATGAGACATGTATGTCATGTGGTCTAAATGGATCATGTACCCTAAAAGCTTCTGCTAGCTCAGTACTGTATATAAAATACACAATCTCCGAGGATATGACTAAGGGTGAGCAAGCCCGAAACAAGGCTCGTCTCAGCGCTATTACAGATCGACCAAGGATTTTAGGAAGTAAAAGATCGAGTATATTAGGCTTTTCACACGGCCGAACCGGCATAGAAGCACGCCGTAACAATGGGACGTTGCTGCTTAAAGATAGATCAGGTTTCTCTGTGTCATCTCGTGAGGATCTCCAAAGGAAAGCCTTATCGGATAACCGCAATCCGTACGTCACATGATGGAATGGCATATGGGAGTTGAGCTAATACCACTCCACGTACATGCAGGGCTTCAGATATGCATTTCGCGTACTATGCATAGGAACGAGCGATGATACCAACGTTATGAGGAGACTCGAGGCGCTTTAATCGTTGTCATAGGAGAGTAACTGGGATGCGTGAAATAGCTATATGAGAGGTGACCCAACCAACCGGGTCTGCTCTACCCAAGCTGTATCCTGATATATTGCATGCCAGCTAACTGTTATTGTAGGCTCGTCCAAATCTCTTAGTCTAGCTAGATAGATGGACGAAGAAATGCAAGGCTACCACCAACAGGACGGGCTCAGACTGCTACGGATGGGAACCGCTATGTTACTAGCATGAATCTCTAAATGCTGAGGGCTAGGCTGCTTAATAGCAGGAAAGAGGAGTTTTCAATTTCCAGGTGTCACGAGTACTGAAAGCTCGGCCTAAGGCTACAACCTTAAATGTGAATAGTTGTGAAGGTTAATACACTAAATGGCTTCATCTGTGGAGAGCTCGGGCCTTGGCCTGGTGATTATTCTCCGGCGACCGTAGTCCTCGCAAAAGCAAAACATATTGATAGTGCATCCGATAGGCTTGAGGTAATAAGGTGGTAATACTTAGGAAAGAATAAGTAGTAACTGCTGCATTCCTAGCGTAATCCAGAAGATGAACGAAACATTGATATGTTATGTTCTGGATTCTGTCACTTGTCGAACCGAAAACTTGCCGTTTAGAATAGTGCAGGTACGACATTTTCAGTACCTGGTCCTCTGCTCTCTATTCCACTCCTCATCGGTATGCCCATGCGTTTTGAGAACATATTCCTCAAATTCGTTGGCTACGTCAATAGCTTGGTCGAAATGAGTGTAAGAAACAGTCTCTCTTCTAAACCGAGCCAACTGCCTGGCAGTATTGACCGTGTTTCTGATTTGTCTTCCATTCAACTTGTGGCGAGCCAACACGTCAGTTTTCTCCTTCAATTCTTCATGGTTGATATCTTCGCCTTCTTCTTTGAGGGAGTTTATAAAATTCCTCCAAATCTCCCATCGCCCTTTCTCATCCAATGATGGATAATGCATCGCGAGCTGTACTCGAGACTTGAACGCTTCATCAAATGTGCCGACGCGATTGGATGTAAGAATGAGGATGCCCTCATAGTATTCCAGGACACGGAGAAATACGGATACCAATGCATTACGTTGCAAATCCGTTTGTGTGCGCTCCTCAAGGAAGACATCGGCTTCATCGAGGAGGACCACACAGCCCCAGATGGTCCCAATATAGAGTACAGATTCCAAATACTTCTCTACACCCTCGGGATCGGTACCAATGTCGCCGCAGGTGACCCTGTAAAGAGGCCTCTTCGCAAGTTCGGCCACGCTCTCGGCTGTGAGCGTCTTACCTGTTCCCGGTCCCCCGTGTAAAAGGATAATGAGGCCTTTGCCTTTTCCTTCGATGATGTCCGTCGTTGTGGTACTGCTAGTGGCAATATGAACGGTAATTAGCGCTTTGATCAGTTCTTTCTTCTGAGGTTTCAGGACGAGACGACGTTCGAACGCGTCCTTGTTCCACTGAATTGGGCGCATATGCTCAACGGATAAGTTTTCTGAATGATTTATTAGAATGAAATTTGAGCCTTGAGGTAAGAACTTACTCCATTTCTTATCATGGAATCCATATCCACGGATATTTGCGGGAAGCAATAGGACAAATGGGTCTTCCGGTGGGTCGTCGAGATCTATCAAGTGTTCTCCGAGATCATCACGTTGTAAAGAATCGTCGGAATGCATCGTCCGATACGTCGCCATATCTACCATGTATCTTGGATTTGTCTTGAAAATCTTAGCGTTAGCTTAATTTGATGTACGAGAGCAGCAAGTCTTACCGCTTGTACTTCGAAAGTTGGATTCGGAGATTCATAACTGACGAAGTTTCGCTTTCGGCACGCCCAAAATTGCTTACCGCGGTTCCTTAGCCTCTCTTCCAGACCGGACCGATCATATCTTAGGGGATACACCCTTAACGAGGAGATTGGAACAGTATCAGAATCTTGAGGCCATGGCACAGAAAAGTTGCTCTTCTCCTTTCGGAAGAGTCCGTCGAAATCCCAAGACCAGCAATTCAATTCGAGGTGTCCATCCTCTAGGGCAGGACAGATCTCGGAGATATGGGCTGAGGGTTGGCTATTAGCCAGCGTGACCACGATCTCGTTTGGACCAAATAGTTTTGGAAAATGATACTGGTTTACAAGCCCGCTCTCAAAAAGATCATCCGCTTCTTGATATTCTTCTCCGTACGAGGCTATTACGTAGTTAAATAACGTACGGATGTGGTCCTGGTGTGTCTGGCTCAGGTCGCCAGAGGGCATGGTGGCATAATCGTCCATGAGCGGCCGACAATGATATAGCTGAAGGTATGGGGCTCTCATGCCTCTTTGGGGATCCCAAGTCCCAAATTGATCCGGGTGAAGGGACTCCATTGTGGTCATGGCATCTTGAAGGTCTTCGGAGACGATCCGTATATCCTCGACGTTCGGCGAGGCTGCCTCGCCGTCCTGTTTTAGAGCAAAGAAGTACGCTCTAAGCTGTGATATGACGGCGGGATCGATCTGTGGAATTTGAAGGCGGTCAAAATCATCTTTTACTGCTTCATGATACTCATTGCAGCTGTAGGATCTGTAAACAATGAAGCTGATGTCTGGGTTTCTCTCCAGATAGTCTTCGAGGTCCGGAACATGTATTTCGCCTCTAAGGGCACTCGCCTTGCTGTCTCCTGCAAATAATCTAGGAACATCGAGATACTGCGACTGAGATAAGTGCTGGGTGTGATTGCCGCCTCCAGAGCACGAGACTTGATGAACAATGACATGTCGCGGACGAAGGTTTAACGAGTCCATTCTGAAGTTACGTCTGCTTCGCTTCCCACGATTTGCTTCATGGCTCGCCCCTACTGTTTTAGGGAATCCGTGAGGCAAATCATCACTGATTTCATCTCTTCCACGTTTTATAGAAGACAATGGATGAAGTCGGCTCCCATCGAAAGTTGCTGGAGGAACATCGGCGGGCGCTTCTGCGTTCAGCGTCGTCGCGTCGACCGCTACGGCAGGGATTGCTGGATCCATATTATCGAGGACTGTGGAAGGCTCAGCTGCAAGTCTGCAGCGACGAGACTTATATACAGGAAATATAAGACGAAAGAGCCTTGCCATCAGGCTGGCTCCAAAATCGAAGCATTGGGAAGCCCTGCAGGCTCAGCCACCGCCCACCATGCATTGCTGCTGCATTGTTGGTGGGAGGATGCAGGCTGAGGCACCTGTTAGGACAATCGCGGAGCTACTGAGGCATCACAGCTTCTGTATAGACAAGCACTAGATGATCGGAATGAAGTATAAGCGGAATCCCTACGGAGTTGGTTGGATATGACCTGCGCGCCAAGGCTCCCCTGCCATGGAGCTGCTCTTGAGCATTCGTTAGGTTTCTATCATCAGCAACAACTCCCGATTGAACTAACTTCTCATAAAGTAAAGGAATTTAGGCAAGCAGAAATTTTCATATTTCGTTACTGGGCTAAACTACCTAAATCATACTTTCCCAATCACTAGTCTTGAATCCCAAAGGCCAGGAAAGCGAAAGGAAAATCTACCGCAATGCAATTTGATCCCTTTTCCCATTTCTTAGAAAGAATAAAATGCTAACTTCCATTATTCGTCCTCCACAAACCAGCTACACTTTTCTGCGCATACATTCTTTTCCTTAATTTGTAAACAATTTCATAATGCCTGCTTACGGCAGCGCAGCATTTGGGACATTCATGCCTAGAGAGTTTAGTACCATAACCGTAGCTGAAGCCTTGAGGTTTGACGCAGCGTCGGATAAGGTCAATAAGTTCTCGACCATCGTCAAGACTGTAGTGACCAAATTTGTTGGATCCGGCGGCGCAGGAAGTGTCTTGATAAGACTCACGTCCGACGGTGAGACACTAGAGGCTGCGGATTGAAGCGCAGAAATTGATCCTAGACCAGCGATGCCACCGAGCTTGGACAGGTTCGATAATGGTAAAACCTCCGGGACTGCTAAATTGGCCCTGCATCTTGCACCACGAGGAGACTTCCAGCACCTAGTAGAGCTCCAGCGCCTGGGAGGCAGCCAACAATGGGGAGGCCGTTCGTGCTAGGAAGACTTCCGACGCCTGGGAGAGCCCCGGCGCCCGGAAGACTACCAACGGGGAGACTACCAACGACAGGAAGACCGCTAGTACTAGGAAGACTACCAATGCCAGGGAGAGCTCCGATAGGGAGAGCTCCAGCGCCTGGAAGAGCTCCAGCACCTGGAAGATTTGCCAAGGGGAAGACTGCCAACAACAGGGAGGCCACTAGTGCTAGGGAGGCCGCTAACACCAGGGAGACTGCCAGTTGGGATGGGCAAGGATGGCGCAGAGACGGGCAAGCCACCTGTGGGAAGTGCAGGGAGGAGGCTCGGGAGATCCCGAGCTACAAGGCTGGGAATTGGTGCTGAAGAGCCAAGGAGGCTAGTGGGATCCAATCTGAAAAGGCTCAGCAAAATCGCAACTATTGTGGTTGCGAGTGCAGAGAATGGCTCCGGGAGACCATTTGTGAGACTCGTTAGAGCGCTGGTAGGAAGCAGACTACCAAGGCCACCCGCACCACCACCTACAATTGGTAGGCCACTGGTCAAGCCACCCACGAGGGGTAGGCTTCCAAGAGCACTGAGAGGAGAGGCGCCAGCTCCACCACCGACAATTGGGAGGTCACTAGCCACTCCGCTAACGACAGGTAGGCTACCTAGAGCCCTGAGGGGTGAACTGCCGGCTCTGCCACTACCGACGACTGGAAGACTATTCGTCAATCAGCCCACTACGGGTAAGCTTCCAAGAGCATTGAGAGGGGAAGCGCCAGCTCCGCCGCCAACAATTGGAAGGTTACAAGCCAAACCTCCAATGACAGGAAGGCTGCCCACAGCGCCTAGGGGCGAACTGCCGGCTCCGCCACTACTAACGACTGGAAGGCCGCTCGTTAAGCCGCCCACTACAGGCAGGCTTCTAAGAGCACTGAGAGGGGAAGCGCTAGCTCCACCACCGACGATTGGAAGGTTACTAGCCACATCTCCAACGATAGGGAGTTGCCTAGAGCACCAAGAGGAGAGGCACCAGCCCCGCCGCCGCCCACGAGCGGAAGCCCGCTCGTCAAACCAAGAAGCCCACCAACAACAGGAAGCCCGGCCGCGGCACCGGTCGGCAGCGCGTTGAGGATGCTGGGCACCGAGACGCCCGGGATGGGCAGGCCGGGCGGCGGATTCGGGACCCCGGCGCCGGAGTTGAGGCTCGCGCCCGGCAGGGAGGCCTGGGAGGATGTTAGGCAGGGACGGGAGCGGGAGAGCGCCGGCGGCGGCGACGGCGACGTCTCGGCGCACGAGGCTGGCTGTGGGCGCGGCGGCTGAGAGGCCCGGGATGTCTGCGGCGCCGCGGTAGAGCAGCGATAGGATGCCGGAGAGGAGGGAGACGCCGAGGCTGAAGACGGTGCTGAAGATGCTGGGGAGGCCGGGGGGGGGCGGGTGGCGGGGGAGAATGATGTTGGTGAAAGCTGGGAGGGAGACGCTTGGAGCCGTTGGCATGGCGATTGACGGGATGAGCGTGGTTGGATTGAGACCGCTGGTGCGCTGGGTAGGTCGGTGCGGAAGCTCGGTGCGAAAATGCCAGGTATGCCAAGGAGTGAGACTACGGGGATAGGAACTACTACTGTTGGGAGAGTAACTGTCAACTGCGACACGGAAATCGCAGGGATTCCTGGTAAGCAGGCAGAGAAATTGGTGACAGGCCTCCGGGTAAACCGCTGCGTAAACCGCCGGGCAAGCCGCTAGGTAAAACATCAGAGAGTAGAGCAATAGAGGGCAAGCTAACAGCAGGTATAGCTGATAGGCTGATAGATGGTACGGCCGGCGGTAAGGGGATAGATGGTGAAGCGATGGATGGTATAGCAACGGACGGTGGGCTAATATAAGGCACAATGCTAGGGAGACTAGGAAGAGATGGCATCGCGACTGGTGGTATCGCCACGGGCACAGACGGTATCGCGACAGGCAGTATCGCGACGGCATAGATGGTATAGCAAGAGGAACAGATGGTACTGCGACATGGGTAGATACTATCGCGATAGGGATAGATGATACTGCGATAGGAAGAGAGGGAGCGGCCGAGAGACTAGGAAGACTTAGAGACGATAATATCGGAATAAGTGGAGGTATGGCTATTAGAGTGGGAAGAGGTGAGGTTGGGCCAATAGCAGAAGGTGTGTTAAGAGGCACGCCTAGAGGAGGGAGAATTATATTTTAACCTAATCACACTTGGGCTAGCAATGACAAGACCACCGGCAGCAGACGCAGCAACGATACTGGTAGTAGCGGCAACGGATGTGGCCGCTGTGAGAGGGAGGACCGGCAGAGCGAGGAGCGCTGGGACGACAGCTGCGAGTGCCCGAGGACTCAAGGCTGCAAGATACAGAAGGGCATCCATGATGGATGGTTCTGGAAGGATTCCGAACGAGCGTTTTGATTGCAATGTCAATCTGATATTCGTTGAAAAGATGGTACTGTCTCAAGACATTCTACTAGGAAAGCTCGACGATATCGCGAGAATAAGTACTATGGCCAAGACGTGTCCGCGATGCAAACATAATCGCCAAAGTAGGTGGAAATGGCAGCCGGAGCATTCTCCGAGGTTTGGCAAATGTAAGGAATCCATGTTGGAAGGGGAGTTTCGAAATGCGAGTATTCCAAAAGACCACGAACTCCAAGGACAACGGAGATATCAGCAGCGTGCGGATAGAGTAGTTAAAACCTTCATTCCCCGACCATATGGCATGGATATATACCGGCTGGTAGCCCTTCGTTTGAAACATACATCAAGTCTGCCAAGCTGACGAATAGTATAGCAATGAGGAGTCATTGACTAAAACTACTCTAATTGAGTATGTAGTTTCATGGAATCTTTTGCGGTGCACCTAAATGATGAAGTTCTCATCACCCTTCTGAATTGTATGTGACGGGTTCACACGCGAAGAAAACTTTCGCTGAAATGGACCCTTCCTCTGACGGTTTTTCTCCGGTCACCCTCTGTATTTCCAACAGTCTTTAAGCTTTCCGTGAGCTATTGCAACGCAAGTTAAATTACGATGCGAATTCCTCTTAGCGGAGTGCGCTCCTTAGGTATGGGATCACTAGCGATTGGACATTCGCCTACTTGGGATACCCGCTCTAGTCAGTTATGAGGAAAGGCCAACTTAAAGGCTGCTGATTGCTCCAATGAGGAAGACTTAAACGACGGGTCCCATGTAATTTCCTCTCGGGGCGAACCCGTTACCACCTCTTCCGCTCACGCTGGGTCCGCGAGGCTCTCGTATTGGTTGCCCTTCGTTTGGAGTTTCCGGTCGACTGTCTGTAGCCTCCTTTTTCTGGATATACGTGGAATTTAGCTTGACTGAGTATTCAGGATCATAAAGTTGCCTCCTTTGATTTCCTCCTCTTGCGGGTGACTGGTCGTTACTACTGGATGGCTGACTGTCACGCCCGCCCCTTCCCTTGCCCTTGCCTCTTGACGGCCTGGTTGGAGAAGCACGACTTTGAGTCTCATCGGACGGGGAGGCGCCGAACAGCTTTTCCCGGACCTCCTTGTATTTGCGCTGCTTCTCTTCCCGTTCGCGCTGAGCCTTGGCTTGACGCTCTGCGAAAGCCAGCTCACTTTTCTTTCTTGCCTCCTCTTCGCTATCATCGTCATCGTCTAATCTTAATCCAGCCATTCCAGACGTTGCGCCGTCACGCGAGAGGACTTTTGGCGGGGGCTTGCGACTCAGAACCGTAACACCGGGTTTAAACGTGGATTTCAGAGGGACGTCTCGAGCTTCGAGGAAGTGCATCCTCTCAGGATTTTCGCTTGTTACATATTGTGTTAGCTGGTACTTCGGCAGTCGTATTGAAATGCGACGTCCAGGGATCGTACGCTGAGTCCCACAGTTGCTTGTTCAGTTCGGCATGCTTGGCTCTGCGTTCGGCTTTCGAAACCTTGACTTCTTCAGGCAATTTTTCTTCTTGTAATGCGTCGTCCTGTTTCTACATGCGCATTAGCATCTGGTCGTTAAGTTGACATTTGAAGCACGTATTGCTACTCACATCGACGGTGGCCTCCCAATCATCGTCCCACGCGTCGGGTACAGCAGCTTTCTTGCTCATTGCAGTGATTTTGTATATGGTATTCTAACAGCTGTAACTATATTGTCAGAAGGGGGGACTCTGGTCGCCGGTTAAGGTTGAAGTTGGTCCAGCATCGACAGGGGCTAGAACCGATCTGCAGGCCAGGGTCGAGCCGAGAGACAAGCCTTAGCCTTGCCGAAACACTAATTGATGCATCCCGCCATGCTCCCTTACCGTTGCCTCGCGTCGAAGTGCTTCTGACTAGTTCCTCTTCTGGAAGACCGGGTATTTATTGAATATACTCACTCCCAGTACCAATATAAAAGGCTCTAGATCCTGAATAGCACAATGTCAGGTACTTAGGCACCCGTCCACCTCTACAAAGAAACTAGTTTCAGACTAATCCCCGAGCAGACGTTGACGGAGATTCCACCATGCACTCCTCCCCCGAGCTCAACGATGATGAGATGTTCCCTGATGAAGCGGAGGGGCCTAGCACTCCAACCAACGTCGCAGCATTCTCCATCCCCCCCGCTTCTGAGCTCTCACCTCCAAACTCCCAAGGCCCCTCCAACATGGGCGCCCGCGAGGATTTATTTGCCACCTTCGCTGGCAGTCCATCCACTCTAAATGCAAATGGAAAGAGAGTGCATCCAACAACTGCAGCCGGTATGCCAGCAGCAGTTGTGGGGACGGGACAATATGTGCACAAGGCGAGTGGATATACGTGGGATAAACCTGAGGATGAGCCGGGATATGCATGGTTGAATAAGAGGATGCAAGAGGAATATGCAAGGGCAATGGAGCAAATTGTGGATAAGGGAGCAATGATTAAGAGTGAGTAGCTCAAGGTTCCTGAGACTTCTAGGAGTGTGCTCATAGACAATAGCGAAGTACGGTGATCCACTAGACCCAAAGGTTCTAGCAAAGAAATGAGGCCATATGCAGGGTTGGACGGTTGAAAGAATGGCGCATGGCTATGGTGGAGCATTAGGACTGCAGGATCATCGACTGCGAAATCTTGGGCGTTTGGGAACGTGTGCACAATTTGAGGTCATATATTTGAGCGCATGGGACTGCACTATCGCCTAAGGCTAAAACTTACCAGTAGGCTACAAATATTTGAAAACTGCTAGAGTCCGTTACCGTCAATTTGCGAAATCACTAAGACGAAGTTCCCAATCTCATGGGTGTTCCCGTTTCCCTTTTATAGTTCAATAATCAAACACTCATAATGAAGGAAAAAGCTCTGGGTATCAAAGAGCACTAGAAGCGCTTGATTGTATAGACATAGCAAATCATAATACTATATAAGCCAATCCCGCACCTCGAACGCCATCCTATGCGACACCATGCCGAAAGCGCTAACATTGGAGCCGTCCAAATATTACATCAATCACTTTCCTCACCCTCAGAAGCATCATCGCCCACTTCCTCATTCTCGCGCATCTCAATTGGATCTTCAACCAGCTGCTCCTCAGCACCCTCCTCATCGCCTTCCTCTTCGTCCTCGACCTCGTCGTCCTCGTGATCCTGTTGATCATCATCGCCCTCGCCATTGTCACCCATGTCCCCATCCGTATCTTCACCCTCAGTCCCAGTCGCGTGCTCTCCCCCATCAACACTCGACCGCCTAGCCTTCTTCGCCGCAGGGGGAGAATCGCCGCCCGGACCACGTCGCGAATGCCCGTTGGCAGCTAGAGCGTCCTCCGAGGCGTCGGGGGCGTTGGGGTTCGCCTTCGCCTTTGCTGCTTCGCGGACTTTTTTACGGTAGGAGTTGCGCTTCTCGCACTGTATCGCGTTGTATTCTGCGAAGCGTGAGTTCCCTGCTGGGAAAAATTGCCGAGGGGAATGGTGAGCGTACTTTGCAACTCGGCTTCCAGACGGGGCAGGAAGGCCTCGAATTCTAGTTCCTTTACGGCGTCGAGCACGTCGCGGGGCTGTATTGTCTTCTTTCCGCCGCGCACGGCGTTCTCGTTGGATCTGGACGGGCATCAATACGGCTGGGGTCAAGTGGTGCATATCTTGCGCGTGGGCCGGATTTGGTGTGTTCTTTATAGAAGAATGCACGTACGTGTTGGTGAGGTAGTTTACGAAGACAGTGGCGCCCTTGGACATTGCTAGCAGTGCATCCTTCTGTATCTGCGTGTTGGGTGGAAGAACGCCTTTCGCAAGCCTCTGCACCATGGTTCGCGGTAGACTTAGGTCCTACAACAGCGTCAGAGGATTGTCGAGTTTCTCAATCCAGGCTTCATACCTCAACGCTTAATCCATCTCGCGGAGGAGCTACGGCCTCCTCTGAAGCCATGGATGTATTGCCTTTCCTAGCTGGCATTATTGGCGCGATGGGTGTGACTGGGTGTATTCAATTGAAAGGCGTAGTATTCAGGCGTAGTGGCGTTATGTGGGGAATGCAGCGAATAGGTGGTCGCAAATGAGGCTCAAAAGTGTACGCGGTTCCTGGTGTTGTGCCAGCATGGTGGGCTAGTGCGTGGGTACATGGGTGCTGAGAGGAACGCGTAAAGGACTTTTCTTCATCCAAAATCCATCATGAGTGTCATGAGCATGATAAGCATCACAGATAGATGGCACATAAGCTTCGACAGTCCAATTGTATTACTCGATACATACCACATACTCGTAGCAGGTGACGGGATTCTCCCTTTCAAGCCTCCAAGTCGGGAAACGAGGTTCATGTCAGGTAATAAGATAAGGCCAGTGCGTGGCTCCTTGGCTGGCTGGATCAACGGGAGTGACGGGTCTCGCACTGCCTTCGCCATCCGCGTCTACGTGTGGCAGCGTCAAGTGTCATGGGTTGGTCAAGGATATGCCAAGTCATGATGTTGAGCACCGCTACACGCTGGTCACATTGGTCAATGCAGTAGCGTCGAGAGACAGACTGGAGCATCCGAGGTTTTGCAAGACCAATCCTCCCGACTGCGAATTCCGTGGGCGTCTCCGAGGTGGTCGATAAGCCGACAAGGCAAACGGAAAAAGGGTTGTCACAAAGCAGGTGCAGCACGAAGCTGTGGAGCCGCAAGGAATTCCTGTGAGCCCGGCGGGGTGCCTGGGCAGTCTGGCGAAATGCCTCAGCTCGACACCGACTGCACCAACTATAACCAACTGCAACGAACTGCACATATTACGCTCGGCGCAAAAACCCCTCTCTTTTACCACTCATCAAAATGCCGTCACGGCGAGAACAGCAGGTGAGAACAGCAGCAGGTTTTATGCGAGACGAGGCAACCCCTCTGTAGCGCCCAAGATTGGGCGTCCGAACAAGGGTTGGCCCCCATCGGCATGTTCTACAGCTGTTTTCCACGCCATGGGGAGCCAACAGCAAAAGCACAGTCACAACCAGTGGCGGTGGTTGTTGTTCCACTGACACCAAGAACTGCCCGCCCTCCATGCGACTATTTTTTCCTTTTTGCACACGGCCTATAACTGCTTGGCTTCACAATGAACAGATAAAGCTGGACGGAGCACTCTAGCTTCTCTGGCTTCTCAAACTCCCTTCTGCTTTTCCTGTAGGGATAACCTTTACAAACGCTAGATCGGCACGCTGCACATTTAGTATTCAATTAATGCTCAAATGACGCCCATAATATCACCTTTCTCACCTCCATTCACCCGTAAATGCCCCCATCCGAACTTCGGCTTGAGGTAAGCTCTATATCTGTCTTGGCAAAGGAGTTTTTCGGCAAACTTCTTCCTCTAGCCGGACACCTAGGCAATACTGAGTCTCTCTGCCATCGTGTTAAACTTCAAATTTCCACCTCCTCTTAATTTATTGTTTTGGTCCTGCATACTTCTTTGGTCCGTCTTCCCTGCCGCTCTCCCTTCTGCAACCGTCAACGGCCGCCATGTCACCGCTCCTCAGCGTCCTAGTCGATGGAGATCCGCAACACATTTATGCTCCGGGAGACAAGGTGACAGGAAGAGTTGTTTTTGTGGCAGAGAAACAAGAGCAGGTCAAGTCGTTAAAACTCAACTTCACTGGGGTATGCATCACGAAAACTACCAGACCATTCTATGTTGGCGAAAACGAAAACTATGCTGTCTCTTCGTCACGGCGGATATATAAAGAGAAGGTTCCTCTCTTCAACCTTGAAAGGGTCCTTATGACTGGGTGCACTGCAGCAGCCAATAAGTGTTCCTGGTCCTTCGAATTCCAATTCCCAGAAAACACGCAAACTCGTTGCTCTAGATGGGGCCATCGATCACACTACAACCGGGACATCCACCCTCTCCCACCTTCATTCCACGCCCATACCAACGAACCTGGCGGCGAGGCCACGATCAAATACAGCGTTCAGGCCAAGCTCATTCGAGGCGGTCTCAAAGCCAACAAGAGAGCTTCCCACACCCTACCATTCAGCAACCCCTCCAGGCGCCACCTCCGCGAACCCAGAACCACATCTCACATACTCACCACACAAACCTCCAACTCAGCAACCACCTCTCCGTCAAAACCCACCCTAACGCAAAAACTCTCCCACCTCTTCACCCGCAACCCTTCCACCAAACCCCCGGGCACCCACTTCGTCCCGACCCTCCACACCCCCTCAGCCGTCGCCCCGGGCGAAACCATCCCCATCTCGCTCTCGCTCTCCCTCCAGCCCGATCACCACCACCGTCCCCCAAACCCTCCAGCCCCAACCCCAGCCACCGAACCCTGCACCCTCACCACCCTCACCATCACCCTCTCAACCCACACCCACAGCACCACCGGCCGCCTCCGCAGCCACCCGCAAGACACCCTCACGCAGCACAACGCCTGTCTCTCCCGCCACTCTCTCGCGACCCCGCTCCCGCTCGACCACCCCTCCTCCCCAGTCCCGCTGGTCCGCGCCTTCCGCCTCCTCGACACCCGCGCCTGCGTCCCTAGCTTCGCGACGTACACCGTCGCGCGCGCCTATACTCTTACCGTCGACGTCGGGATTCTCTGGCGGGGCGAGCGGATCCGGGTGGGCGGCGCCGTGCCGCTTGAGGTCTTGCCGCGCGCGGCTGGTGTGTTGCGGGGTGGGGTTGGAGTGGGCGTGGGTCTGCGGGGTGAGGGCGAGGGCGAGGGAGAGGGGGAGGGGGAGGGGGAGCCGTTGCCGGTGTATGAGCGGGCGCCGGAGTATAGGGCGGTGGAGATTGTGGAGGTAGGGAATTTGCGGGAGGTGTTGGAGACGGTGAGGGTATAGAGGGAGAGAGAAGAGGTACTGTGAGAAGTTGGAGGGGATGGGGGAACGGCTGCTGGGGATGTGTATGGGGATGGATTTTTCAGTCTAAGATGGGCGTGATGGAGACGTGTCCGATGACTTCAGGGGAGCATTGCGTTTTCTTTCATTGCGGGAGTTTTTAGTTCAGACACTAGGTTTAGGGGAGAAGGGTGGGTGTTATGACGGAGTCTAGGGCGGCGTCTACGGGTACTTCTCCACGGCGTCAATGGGCTGATGGGGCATGATACCCTTTTCATGAGTTCACGGAAGGCACGGCAGGATATGACAGGGCATAGCGGGGTATGACAGGGTATGGCAGGGTATGACAGGACATGACAGGGCATGACAGAGCACAGCAAGGGATTGCATGTCATACATACACAGATAGTAATTCGGCATAAAGCTTCCGAGTCATACACGATCACACCAATTCACTCAAAGCAGGACCAGCATCAAGGCAAAGGATTTATTAAATTCCTATTCCACGCTCCTCGTGTTCAAAACAACAAGAAAACCGGTTCTCTGGCTAAAATTCTTACATCGTGAAGCCGTAAGAAAAAACCGTGAAAAAGTCCCATATCCCATTCATACTCCCATAGACAAAAAACCCCCAGTTCCCATTCCGTGCCCAGCAATCCAAGACTAAAAAGTCCCACTGATTACAATACCGGTGCACCTGACTACCACCCGAACCGGATGGGGTATAAAAAAACGCCGTGACAAGACCATATCCCATAGAAAACGTAAAAAAGGGGGGGAAGACGGAAAAAGCATCCGGAGAGAGTGCGAAGCAAAGCAACAGCGGCAACAGTAGCTCCAGAGCCGCCTCCTTCTCCAAAGTTTGCAAAACGGTGCTACCCATTCGCGGCCAAAAAGGCCCACTAGCCAGAAACGCCCCCGCATACGAGGACTCAGACGCGGCCGTCGAGCACCTCGAAGATGCCGCCCGCCACGACACCCACCTGAGGTCGCGGCTCCAGCATCGCGAGCTCGACGCCGAAGCTGCGCCGCTCCTCTTCCATCTCGATGTCCAGCGAGCTGGGCTTGCGGCGTAGGAGGAGCAGAGCGCGCAGCGAGGACGACGACGAGCAGTGCGAGTCCGGAGACGAGGTGCGTGTCAGTGGCGAGGTGGTGCCGGTGGAGGATGAAGAGAGCGGCGGCGAGTTGAAGGTGGAGCTGGGGGAGAAGGCTGTCTTGAGGCGGTGGAGAGAGGGAGTACGGAGCGGGGAGAATGACTGGAAGCGGGGAGTGTGCATGGTGACTGCGTTGGTTGGATCTCGTTGGTAAATATCGTAGTGGTACAGGTGGTGGTTGGAATTAGTCGGACGTCCTGAGTAAACAGAAGAGTTGTGGTCGGAGTATCAGGTGGACAGCAACAACACAGCCAAATTCCCGGTTAAAGCAAGAGGTGCAGGTTCCTTCCTTTTTCTAATGCGGGGGAGTGAGTGGAAAGCGATCAGGCCCAGCTGTCCGCGAGGAAGAATATAAAACAACGAGTGTGACAGCGAACGGACTCTCATATGGATCAACCTAGCAACAGCGGCAACGGACGGAACTTCTCAGAAGTCGGGAGTTGTTTTTCCTTGGCAAGGGAAAAAAGGATCCAGGAGTGTTCGAAGCAAGAACAGAAAGAGAAGAGAAGACTTCAAGAGGGAGAGAGAGGGCGGAGAATAATATGGAGTCTACAAAGGAAGCTAGGCCCCGCGGGACGAAAATAGGCACTTTTGGTTGCAGGAGTGCAATTCCAGCGGAAACAAAGGTAATCAGACCCTTATATGAGGCGGCATGAAAGGACGAGGCATTCCCGTGGGCCCTAGAGTAATCACACGGCCACATGCCTTGCCTTTGCTTGGGGAGATGGCTGTGTCACATTTATCGCAAGCGAGAAAGGGATGCAGCAAGTCGCAGCAGGTTGGCAGTCGGTCTGGCATCTGACAAAATGAGTACGTCAAACCCCCGTCAAACCCCCGTTAGCAGCGCGGCCTTTTGGTGGCTCTGGTCCCGCGATGGCGTGTTTGGACGTTTGCAACGACGCGGCAGCCGGTTTCTGAGGTGCTGCGTGTCGTGGCCAGCCCGTGTGCTCCACTCCCAGGGGCCGCCAACCGTTTTGCCCACTCCCCCGGCCGCGGCCAAGGCGTCAGAATTAATGTGAGACGTTTCACCATTCGCACACGGAACCTTGGGAGAGCCCCCGATACACGCGCAATACGAACCTTCGGCCTCGAGCGTTTTTACGCACAGAAAAGCCCACCTGGCTTACGTAAAAGTACACGTTCTAGTTCTACAGCTATGAGTAATTTGAAAGTAATCTACCGCTGCAACGCCGTCGCTATGCACCGCGAAGCACTGAAGCACTAAAGACCCACCGTGCCATCCAAGCCTCCAATGCGTACAGTGTGCTGTGTTGTACATGCCTGTGAAGAGAAAGGGAAATAAAATACACTCATACGCCCCGGCCTTTTCTCTCATGGCCCTAATGCCCCACGTCAGACACCAATGTGACCAATACAGATGCACGGTCTCCTTTCTGAGGCCCGCCCTAGTAGCCCTTGCTCCCGCACACCTCCCATTAATCCACCTCCTCCTGCGTAGATCATCACGGGGTCACAAACATCAGCAGTAAAGCATGATCCGACAAAGGAAAGGACTGTCTGCCGGCACTACCGTCCAGACGGTCGTCGCAGCGTGAAACTCCTTCTAATGCTCTCCCCCCAGGCAGAGTTATCAAGCACCTCCAAAACGTCTTGTGCACTAACACTGCTGTTCGCTCTGCTGCGCGCTCCTGCAGCTCCCGGATCTGCTTCGAGAGGGCTTGGCGGTCTGCCGAGCGCACTCGCGAACTGCCAATCTCTGCTTCCATCTGCGGGAACAACGTATGGGGAAGTTTGTGGAGTGGTCCCTCTTGTCGGGGACTGGTTTGGCGTTATCTGAATCGAGTTTGCCCGGCTGCGGAGTGCCATTTCTAGGGGAGGCGATGGTGTTCTTGCATCGTTCCCCGTAGCACGCCATTCGTTGTCGAGCGGCGACAAGTCAATAGGAGATAGAAGTGGGCTAGCGTCAGGAGCATTCGCCCGATCCCGGTCTGCGTTGGTGATATCCTCATCATCCACAAAGATCTCGGGAACCGTGAATTGAGGCACTGCCGTCATGCGTCCCGAACTCTTATGATCCATAGCCCGGCGGAATAGGCGCGCCCAGTACAATGTGTCGAAGAAGCCCACAACGACGTTCCGCCGGACAGCTTCATCGACACGCTGCAGGCGTGCTCGACGCCGCAGGAATTCTTCCAGCCTGACAGAAAGTTCGTTAGCCGGGTTCTATAACAACTAGATGTGGAATTGTGTTCATACCTCAAGCTCTTGTTGTCATTAATGACTTTGTAATGAGCGAGGATCATCAGAAGCGCGTTGAATGCGATGCCCTTATCGGGATCGCTTGAGACCAGGACCTCTTCGTAGAAAATGTTCATGCGTGCCCTTCTCCGCCGAATCTCTGCAACAGGCAATTCGGCTAATCGTCTATTCAGTTTAGCCAGGTCAATTTCGGGCGCAGGCTCGTGCCCTTCGACTGGAAGCTCCGAGTGTCTTCTGGAAACACTGCAGTCCTCAATAAGTCTTCCAACAGTAAAGTCACCGTCGTAGATTCTCATCTCAAACACGCCAGAGAGTTCCTAGGCAAACCGTCAGCTCGCTTGCACTCACTTGCTTTGGATATCCACAGAACTTACGCCTAAGAGTCTGGGAAAGGCTTCTTTCGATATGAACCCGGTACCGTTAGGGTCGAACTCAGCCCATGCTTGTTTAAATCGACGAATCTCTTCTCTGCTGATGACGGATAATCCACTGCTCCTTTGATACACGTAACTGAAGCTTTCATAGATGAGCGAGACGAACAAGTTAACGAAGATATACATGCTCAGGATGTTCCAGGATATGAACAGAGCTCGTGCCCATTCCGGGCTTCCGCAATCGCCGTCAAAGTATCTTTTGCCTACGACACAGTATGGCGGTGTTACCGAAGCAAAGTCTTCCATGATCTGATTCCAACCTTCTCCGGTGCTGGTACGGAAAAGGAGAATGAGAGCCTTCGGGACGTCCCTGAAGTTGAGGTTTCCGGTTTCGTTGGCGCCAAATCTCGTAAGGCCAAATGTTTGCGTGAGAGCTATAGCGTAGACGAGGAAAAGAACAAACCAGGCTGCGAGTAAGTTCATGATTGAGGTTAGACTTGCCGCCGCAGTCTTGAACAACTGGTCCAGCTGATTGTTTCGGGGTATGAGGAGGAGCGCGATGGATACGAGACACAACTTGTGAAGTCGCACATACACCCTCTCTTGGAAATTCGAGAATAGCAGTATTGTCGTGATGAACGTCCCAGAGACCGCGAATATCGAATAAACGTCCCAGGAGCTCTTCCGAAACCTGTGCCATGTCAAGCCAATGATACGAATAATTACATTAGCAATATAGAGCAATGTGAAGGCGAGGAAAATGAAGTCTAAAGCAGTTAGTTCAAGTACAGAATAATGACAAGGAGTATAAACAATACCTCTTGTACGATCCCACCAGAAAACGCCCGGATAGTATTCCATACACAGAAGAATGACATGCATGATCAAAATGAACGTGATGAACCGTTGCCAACGGCCTGCCTTTCGCACTGCTCGTCGGTAGCACCACTCTTCCCAAGTCTCTCTCTTTTTACTTGAGGACGGCCTTTTCGAGGGTGAAATTTGCCGAAGTAGCTTTCTCAGCTCGAGCCAGGAGCGCTGATCTGTTGTGAGGAAGGCCACCCCTGTTTGCTCGGTGTAGTTCCGCATGAAAACGGAGACAAATAACGTCAACACAAAAACCGCGCCAAGCAAGTTGAAGACGACGAAGAAAATAGCATTCCCTTGAGAAGCAAAAGGTTGAGGTTGGGTGTCGACACCTGTGATTTCCTCCGCAGCCCACATGACATCAATCCAGCCTTCCTGAGATACAATTTGAAAAAGGATGAATAGAGAATCACCAAAATTGTCAAAGTCGAAGTAGGAATTTGATGCTTGACGCGGTGCGAGTACGCTCCAATCATACGGTGTACTGTTATACTCATTCACGCAGTCGATAAGGTTGAATATTCCAGACCCAGAATCGTTGCAAGACTGCATCTGGCCATAGAACAGGTTCAATCCGTATAGAGCGAATGGAATTAAGAGGCTCAAAGAGACGAACGCAGCCTTAAACTAGATCAGCTAGTGTTGAAGCATTAAATCTATCAAACAACTTACCGAGAGAACTTTCCAGCCACCTTGGACAATGACAGAGTGAAAATGATCCCGAGCGCTATCACTGACATTTAGCAACCTTAGAGCTCTCAGTGCTTTAAAAGCACCAACGGTCCGGGTAATTTGGCCTTCATTGTACAGAGACGTTGCAACGTTGATCCAGAGGGTAATAAGCACGACCCCATCGATGAAACCCCACGAACCTCGAAAGTACGCATTGGGGGTCCAGAAAAATCCGTCCGCAATCACCTTAATAATCGCCTCAACTGAAAATAGGATGGCAAAGCCCATGTCAGTAAAGACAAACCAGTTTCTGACGCTGAACTGATGTGTCTCAAAGTAATCTTTCTGATAGAGAGGGGTTGTAACGCAAGCCAAAAGGACCATTGCAATGATAGCAGCGTAGATGAACGCGGAGAAGGCGTACCATACAGGAACGGAGGGTGCGGCACCTTCGATGCGGTCTCCACCACGGCCAGGGCCGACGATACGTTGACAAAACCGCCGAATCGGGTTATCAGGCTTAAATACGAAGAGGGAAACGTTATAGTTGGGGTGCTTGCGCAAATAATCTCTCTGTGCCTTCTTCCGTCGTTCTGTAGCGGTCACGACTTCCTTAGCCATCTGTCTCGGATCGAGGTCCTCATAAGCCCGTGAAAACTCCAGTGGAGAATAAAATGGGTTTGGCTCTCGATGGCTTATGCTGCGCACAAGCCGTGCCCATAGCGAAGCTAACAGACCAGTCCCGACAATTGTAGAGGTACGAACAAGAGTCGGTTGAGGTTCCTCAAGGTGTGGACTAGTAACCGACTCTCCGGGTTCGTCCAAGAAGTCCCTTACAACCGCATCTTTTAACAACATTTCTGCTGCTGCGGAACCAAAGTCCAATGGGTCCTTGCGCCGTCCCGTGGCATGTCCAATTTTGAAAATCGAGGAAAGTGATAGGTTACTATATTTATGAGCTTCGTATAGATGAGATAGCACTGAGTAGCGCTTACCCATAAGAAGACCCTCCGCCTTGCTCCCTTTTTTGAAGAAAGGCTTTGACCTGTTGAAGGCGTTTTTCATCTTCTGAAACGTCGAAATTTTCCTGGATTACAGCAATAAACATGTTCAAGACAATGACTATGCTGTATCAGCTAAAGCAGGATGTGGGAGACGTCTGATACACTTACAATTTGCAAGAATGAACCATAAAATGCAGAAAGCAGCTCCAATCCAGGCAGTATTGAAGCCAACTTCATAATTAGTAACGTTATACAAAATAGTGGTCCAATTCTCGCTGGAGAGAATCTGATACATCCCAAGAAAAGAGTTATAAATGGTGAAAAATGTGACCTGAATGGGGTTTTGATTGGAATCCTCAGCGGGGATTTCTCCTCGGAATATCTGAGCAGCAAAAATAGCTGCTAGGAATGTGAGGAGGAACACGAAGAGGATCAGGTTAAGTAGACCGCTAACGTTACCCAACACTATCATCTATATAACGTTAGCTATATTAATCTAAATATGAAAGTTGGAGACATACGATAAGTTCGCGGGTTAATGGCACAGCCAAAACCACACGATAGATTCGTAGAATTTGAAATATTGTTAGCCACGCATATGGCCGTCCACCGCGAGAGTGTTTAATTTCCGGAATCTGGATGACGGTAGTGACTATAGCAAGACCAAGGTCAACTATATTACATTTTCCACTGAAGAAGTGTCGCCAGTCCACAATGAAACGTATAATAATCTCCATGAGTAGTATAAGCGTGACTCCGGTTTCAGAAACATCTAAACGGCAACCAGTCGTCAGCATCAAACCACAGTGCTAATGAGAGGATGGGTTAGATTATACCAATAAATTTCCGCCGGGATGGGCTCATTGTGGCACTTCGCAATGACTGACAGACTAAACCATATGAAATTACTAATATCCAGAACCAGGATGTTGCCTCATAGAGAATCTTTAGATTGCTACTACGACGGTTGCGTTTGGTATCCAGGCTTTCTTCAACAATCATCTCACTAAACCGTTGTTAAATGTTGCCTCGAGGTCAAATACCAAAATATAATTTATTCAAACATACCTATCTTCACCAGTGAAAGCACTTGCTTTACTCTCTTCCCTGATGACTTGAAAAGAGGATGTGATGACGGCAATGAGCTAGAATTATTAGCAACCTTCTTGGGAAATAAGGTCCTTTTGAGTATTACCAAGTTAATTAACCACAAACTCATAATAACAATCCCAGCAGCGAAAACTATTAACGTTAACAGAAGTCCGGAAAAAGAGTGTAGAATCTTACATAAAGCTCCTGCAAGATAATCACTATCCGCGACCTTGTAGAGTAGATCAGTGTACGTATTGGATGACATGACTACAAAGACGAGTTCTAGAGACTGGAAAATGTTATCAAAGCTTTGGGTACCGTTAAATGGATTTTCGCCTTCGATACACATTGAACCTTGCGGACACAAGAAGCCTTTGTGAGTGGCCCCATCCTGATTGTGGATCGTACGATATGGCATCGGCTGCCCGGTGACATTGTCTAAATAACCACCACAGAATTGGTTATCGTTGGTGTAGTTCTGTTGCCCCGCGGGATCAATCCATACGCAATTGCGCCTAAGACTTGACTTGAAGCTTTGGACACCAATGATAGCGAAGAGAAGCCAGAAAAAGCCGATCAAGAAGGCAACGTGCACTAGGAGTGGAGTAGCCTTCTTGAGGCTTCGTAAGATCACCTATACGTATCAAATTAGCGACGGATGTGTAAGATAGAGGGATTGAAAATCAGTACTTACCGATGTGCCACTTGTAAGGCCGAGGAGCCTGAGAATCCGCAGACAGCTGAGCATTCGAAAAACATACAAGTGGTTACTAGATTCAACTCCAAATACCCCAATGATGAAAGCAATCCAAAAAGATACCACAGCCAAGAAGTCCAACCTGTTGAACGAATGGCGAAGATATGCTCTGTGTGCTAGTCGAATGCGTTGCTGTTGTCGGGAGTGGCCAGGTTGTTCGGATCCATCTGGCCCGGACGTGAAAGAACGGAGAATAGACGGTTGTTGAGGACCGAAAGTAGAAGCAGTACGCTTGAGAGAAGGTTGTCGCTGTGGAGCAAAAAGAGCTCTACCTTTGCTTAAAACTGCCTCTTTTAGACCGACCTGGCGATTAATTGTGCTATATTCCACTGGGTTGATAATGAAGCCGGAAACTATAACCCTTACTACAATCTCGGCCGTATAAATCACGAAAAGTCCTAGGAGACAGTAGTCAATCCAAGATGTCCCCCACCGTTTTGATCTACCTTGAGTGAACACGTCCCGACTGGCATCCACTGCCAAGAGAACGGTTTGAATGACGATGAGAATAAGCAAGAAGGGTTCTGTGACAGGATGAACCAATAAATCACAAAATTTCAGTCTCAGTTTATTGTCTGGAGGGAAGATTCCGAGGGTGTTTCCACGCAGAGGATTTGGTTGCGGTCGCCAATTAGTAGCAGCATGTCTCCTCCCGATTGGTGACGGTGGTTTTTCTATGGGGGTTCCAGCAGATGATGTACCATCATGGAGATATTCAGGCATCGCCGGGAATGAAGGGGGTTCCTCAAGCCTTGCCTGTTTCAGCCAAGACTTTCTTCGAATCGTTCTTTCTGCAGGGTCAGATTCATTACTGATATTTACAACACGTTGAGATATATTGCGCATAATCGTTCCCGCCCTGTGGAGTGGAGATTCGGCGGACGATGGGGAAAGCGACCTTTTGCGGGATCCAGATCTTCCGAGGCCACCAGAACTACGCATTCCAGCTTCAGCATTATGCAGATCATCACCTAATCTTGATGCTGGAGAGGCCGCGTCCGGCGTGAGGAACCGAACGCTTTGAAGGCTTGACCTATCTCGTTGCGCATTTGGTGTAGAGGGATTCACTCCACCGATAGGTTGAAGATGTCTTTCATCCGTTAAGCGCGCAGTGTCTTCGTAAACCGGAGAAAAGTAACCTTGCTCTTCGGATTCCTGCCCTGGAAGATAAGGGTCGCTGTCGTTGTGTACCAGTAAAGGTGGAGGATTATTCCTGCTTGTAGATGGGGGTGTTTGAGCAGTTGGAGATTGTGATGGTTCTCCTTGAAAGCTAAGTCCTGCAAAACCGATTGCGGCTTGAAAGGCACTCGCATCCTCCACAGGCGAATAAGTTGCATCTTCATGATGCGTAGTGCTTCCTTGGCCCGTTGTAAGGGAGGTATTCAGATGTGGACGGGAGACAACCCGCGTTGGGCTTGGAGACCCCTCTGCTATGGGCGCATATTGTGTATTCCAGTGCCCTCTCAAAGATATAGACTCTCGATTCCTGAGTAGGTTCCGACCTCTATCACTCAGTGTCCTGCGGTGCTGTGCCGTACCACCCTGTCTCTGGTCATCATCTTCGTCCGGCGGTCGATTTAGGTTTTGTAGAGGTATCGACGGAGGTGTCGTTATATTTCTTCGATCGTACCGATCAGGGGAGGCCATTGGAACTGCCGGCGCTCCAGTGCTGCGAGCAGATCTTCATCAGGGCGCAAAGTTTAGCTCATCAGGGATTGCGATGTGAGATTCTGAAGGGGTTCAGCTGCGACACCAAACAAACGCAAGCGCAGATGCTGTTTCGGCTGCGCTGGCGTATTAGAGCTCAGTGCGGGTTCCGGCGGGCGTCCAAGGTGCGTGAAAAAGGTGTCTGTTCGTGATTTTCTTGTTTAATCCTGTAGAGCTGATATGCGCGTCCCACTAGGTCGTGTACGCTATGCCGTCAGGGCTGGCGTCTTGGCTTCCAGGGACTTGAGAAGCTTCGCCCGTTATTTTTAGCACCAGGATGGCAACGCAAGTGGAGATCATTACGGGCCATTCTTCACAACTACATAAATACTCAGGTCACAATTATGCGCTCTTTAGGACATGTGGTGTCAACGTCGACTGTCTCAAGCGTGGGGTTCAGTAAACGCATGGAGCTTTCCTGAAATCTTTTACGACGGCCACAGCTATACTATCGAAGCTGTCGTAGGGATCTATAGCAAAGTACAATGATCCATCCTTTTGAATTACACAGATCCTTACGCATTGTCGTTCATCTTCATCAAATAATACACCCTTTCCAAGCCATCTTCAGTGTTTTTCAGCGTCTCAGAAGAGGCTGCGATGATGGAGAGCTAAGCAAACGCGCTCATGTCTGGCTTCTGAGAAGATCTATCTCTCGGACTGAACAGACTCATACCACAATCTAGAATCTTTATAATATTTAAGATAATTAGCTCACCGACCCTTCAGCATGTTATCAGAACCTAAGTGCAACTATATAGATGAGGCCTGAGTAACTCGGAGTACAAGGTGACCGTAAAATAGTGCTGTGATGATTTTGATATATACTGTTATCTCCCAGCACTAGAGAAACAGCACCTTAAAGAATGCTCAGCAATGAAATACTAAGCAGATACTGTGAAGTGTTGAAATTAATCAAATGAGCTCCGGAGTACTTCGCTAGTCTGGCCAGAGAGCGACCTCCAGATTTGGGTCGATTGGCGAACAGAAAATCCGGGTTTGGCAGTCCCTTTGAATACAGACGCGAGATTCTCACATGTTCATTCACTACGACGAAAAATCTCTCCGCTTCACCCATCCAAGGCCCAAATTAAACCATCTCATCTAGAGGCTTCTTTTTGTGTCCCTTCATCCTACACTTGGAATCGCTCCCTCGACTCTCGACCCTTCCTTCAAGCCCTGATTAAGCTCCCCCTTCACGCGTCGCCTCAGGGCACGCTCCCGCGAAAATGGTTTCTAGAAAGCGGGCTCGAGAAGAGATGGAGGCGGAAGAACCTGCAAAAGAACCTAGCACGTTGGACAAGCTCCGGAACATGTGGGAGTTCGCTAGTCTCATGCAGTACATATTCATGTTCGGCAAGGTTGTCAAGATTGATGAGGATCTAGATATCGAGGTACCTCAGCGCCCTGCTTGGATTTCCACGGCCCCTATAGCCGATACGAATGGTGGATTTAATGCTAATGATTTCACAGGAGCTAGAGTCAGAGTGTCTGAAGCCCCAGCCCTCGGAGAAGTTATCACAGATTGGGTTGGCGCTGCTCAAGTTTGTATCATCACATAAAGGCCTGACGTGAGTAGATATTGTCTGCTCCTATGAGCTTCTTTAACTGATATATGCTAGTCCAGAAATCTTCAACGAATACACGCGCCGGCAATACGTGGCCAAAGCACCCCAGCACAACCCTTTCGGCATCGATGAAACTCCAAACAAGTTCGATGAGTTTGACATCTTCACCAAGATCCGCGTACTACAGCAACTGTCCACATGGACCTTTCACAATCCCGATCGTATTCGGGAGAGGATGGTAGAGACTGATTCTGAACAAACAAATTGGGTAAGACGGCTATGATTCTTACTTTACAGACTCAGGCTCATTCTGCCACTACAGCGCATGGAAGCTTTTGGCTGGGACTCCCAAGATCGAACCTATTTCGTGTTTGATGATGATCGACTGTACCGAAGAACCGATCCTCCCCTTCTCCCATCTCCCTCAAAAGCGAAGTCCAAAGCGAGGCCTAAGAAGGGTAAAACCAGACGAAGAAATAAGTGGGGGAAGTTATCGACACCGACCCCCGATAGCCCCGGCGATGATGAAGAGGATATCACTGTTGAACATGAGGAAGCCCAAGACGACGGCCTAGAAGGTATGAAATGGGAGTGCTTGTGTATCACCATGGAAGAGTACCAGACTTTTCTGGATACCATTCGTCGTAGCAAGGATCCCAATGAAAAAGCTATGTTCCAGCGGCTTGAGAAGGACGTCATTCCGATCATTGCCGGCAAAGTCGAAGAGCAGCTACGCAAAGCAGCCCGTAGACAGAAGGAGCTTGAGGTCCTCCAAAAACTGGCCACCGCCAAACGCTCCAGTAGAATCTCAGCCAAGATGGAGAAGCAGAAAGAAGTTGAAGAAGCTGCCGAGGCTGAACGAAAGAGGCAAGCTGACCTCGCCATGGCCAAAAAGGAGCAGGAGAGGCAACGGAAGATGCAAGAAGTGAGTATTCCTGGGTTCTTTTTCCATTTGCCAAAACCAACACTCTGATCTAGGCTCGTGAGTCTCGCATGATGACAAGAGAACAACGCTTGAAAGAGCGGGAAGTGAAGCGGATACTTCACGAGGAGGAGCTGAAAAGGCTGGAAGAGGACAGTAAAAAGCTCGACCAGAATGAGGCCCGCTTGTCTGAACGCCACCTGAAAGCCGAGATGCAGAGGCGCCAGCAGGAACTTGAAAAGCTCGCAGAAGAAGAAGACTGGGTTTTCGACTGTTCGGTCTGTGGACTTCATGGCGAGAATCTGGTAATACTCATCCAATGACCTTTATTTGAAGTACTAACGTTAGGTAGGACGACGGTTCACATAGCATTGCATGTGAAAAATGCAATGTGTGGCAGCACAGCAAATGCCACGGTATCACAGTCGCAGAAGCTGAGAGAGAGGACTTCCATTTCCTATGCAAGGACTGCAAGCAGCGCATTGAGGAAGCAAAGATGCCCAAGCTTCCACCTCTCAAGTTCCGCCTTAATTCGTCTGCCTCACCAAACTCTGGAGAAACAGAAAGATTCCACCACGTGGAAGTTGACCATACGAATGGTGGTGCCCTGTCAACCCCGAAGTTCGCCCCACGACAATTGGATTCAGTTCAAATTCCTGTCCCACCCCGAGCTCCTAACCAATCCCCACGACCTGCCCTACCGCTGATGAACGGTCCTAGCTTTTCGCCTCGTGGTCAAGCTTTAGGTCCTCCGGGCATTCAAAGATCCGAAGCTGCGTATGGCCTGCATCAAAACGGACTTAATGGGATGCCTCCAATATTGCAAGCACGGCCCTATTCATCGGGCCAGCCAAGCGGATCGCCTGTGGCAAATGGCGTCGCCGCCTCGTCTCCTCCACAATGGCAGATCCCTCAAGGTACAAGTCCTTATGGGTATAATAAGAATCCCATATCCTATCCTCAATTCAACGGAGGTCCCTACACAGCTACGAATCCACCCCCGCGCGGGGTCTTGCACGATCCGTTCGCCAATTCCTTCAACCATCAACGACCTCCGTCCGCAAGTCCTAGCATTGGAGTCCCATCTCCTGTGAAGCGGGCTCTATCAATGTCACCTCAACAAACTAACAGTCTTCCAAATTCTTTCATGTTCGCCGCTAGTCCGAACTCCTCTTTTCCTCCTAGTTCCGCACAACGCCCGTCGTACTCGCCGACCAAGCAGAGCTCCCCCTCTATTCAAAGATCCCCTGTCCCTATATCTCCCGTCGCTGGACCTGCCTCGCCAGCTCAGATCCTTCCCGCTGCGGTATCCGGAATTTCTCCTGAGAAACACGACGGTACCAGGCCAGTATCTAGCCATAGCATTTCTGAGACTCCAGTCCTACCGCCAGTCAAGTCTTTGTCGCCAAGTGCTAATCCTCAGATTATGCGTCCACCAAGCAAGAAAATGACCCCGGAGAGACCTCAGACTAATGGTTTTGGCGGAACTTACTAGAGTATCTTTGGTTTCTTGGCATTTTTGGTGTTCACATTGGGCTATTAACGAAGGGTTCTTGGGTGCATGGGAATGGTCCATGACTGCTAGGATATTGATGTTGTATTATAGGTTGGATGTACGGTATGAATCGAGTTCTCTAGCGCCATAACATACAACAAATGCATTTTCTAAAACTATCCGCTTAACCTGTACACTGCTGCCATGAGACTACCTCAAAATGCAAAGCTAGTTGGCTTCATCGTACCCAGTCTTTCCTTTTACGATACCATAGCAAGGGCCCTTCCCCCTGAACATATTCTGCAGATCTGACGCAATCACACTCGGATTCTCCCACGCGGCGAAGTGGCCTCCACTTTTGTTTTCGCTCTCGTATATAACGGGTCCTAAATTGCTCAGTCCGTGGTTACTGACAATCAAGGCTTTTGTCAAAATCTTACCCAACGTCCTTGCCCACGTCCTCGGCACCACGGACAGCTCCCTCGGGAAAAACGCCATTCCCAACTTTACGCTCGGAATCCATTCCGTCACCCTCTCCCTACTTGGTAGCTTCGGCGTCTCATTATGCGTGGCCTCGTAGTAGATGCGAACGTGCGCGGCGGGCCCCGCGGTCGAGAACCAGTAGATACTGACCCAGGCGAGGATCTCGTCGTCGGTCCAAGGGTAGGCATCGGTCCAGTCGTGCAGTTTCTCGTAGATCCAGGCGAGCAGCGCGACGGGGCTGTCAGCGAAAGCGTAGGCTAGCGTCTGCGGCTTCGTCGACTGCAGCAGCCGGTAGCCAGCGCCTTCCTGCATGAACCAGTCGCTGCGCACCACCCCGGCCTTCTCGGCGGCCGTATACGGCGTCAACGAGTGCTGAATGGCTAGCGCAGGATGTTTGGACAGCGTTGGCGGCTTTGCCCGAATTAAATTGATGTGCGAGGCTAGGCAGTGTTGTGGGTAGAGCAGCCCCATTGCACGTGTGATGTAGAAGCCCCAGTCGCCACCTTGGGTCACGTATTGAGGGTATCCGAGGTCGAGCATCAGCTTGTGGCATACTTCGGCGTACTGCGAGAGTGCGAAACCGGGCTGGGTGATGCGCTGGCTAAAGCCGAAGTTGGGGAGGGAGGGCGCAATGACGTGGAAAGCCGGGTTAGTGTCAGACCCTTTAAGGAGAGGGAGCAGTTTGGTAACCTCAATGAAGGAGCCAGGCCCTATATGCATTAGTATGTCTATTTGTGATGTTAGAGGAAGGGGATTCTATACAGCCATGGCAGAAGAGAAGCGGAATTGCGTTTTTATTTGAGCTGGTTTGGTGGACGAAATGAATATCAATGTCACCAAAATTATCAATTGAGAGTTTCTTCCTGAAATTTGGCAATGCATTTATTTTATCCTCTTGTATTTTCCAATTAAATCCATTTTTCCAGTATTCCGTGAGTCTTTTCACGTCGGCTAAGGGAGAGCCATAGGGCCATTGGTCTTCGGCGTCCAGTTCATCTGGGAATACTGTTAGCTCAAGCCTTGCTTTCAACTTTTCAATCGCGTCGTCTGGCACCGAAACTGTGTAAGGTGTTGCAGCCATTGTCGAAGACTCCGAATCGTAATGAGAACGAGGGTGTTTCGATGCGTCTTTTGCAGCTCCCGATGACATTTGAACGCCTCACCACACCCTTGAGTAACGCTTGACATCATTACGGATTTCTAAGCCCCTGGGAGTTAATTGATTCGTAAGCGGGTTCCCCTCTTTTTCTGTCCAAGACAGCGAGCTTCGCATTGCTACCTGCCATGGCTGTTTGTGACTCAACGTTAGACGAGGTAAGTCGGAATAAGCTCGTCGGCTTGCGGCTTGCAGCTTGATTTATCCAGGCGGGCATCGCTTGAATAAGAAACTCCCAACCAAGCCAAGGCTAGAAACTCATGGGGAAAAGCACCTGGCCTCATTCTAATATGAAAACACCAAACGCAGGGTGTTTCGAGGATGTGGTCAACGAGCCGAAGGGCACTGTGGCATTCGTCTCGAAATTCACAACTATCTTTGTTACGTATGAATCCCATCCACTTTGCTAGGACATGTAAACCTTTAGGTCGCTGTCCATTGGAAAATTTTGCGTGGACGTAGTAAGTGTATGACGTTGCAGTCAAATATCAATATTTCGAGGACATCCTTTCTTTTACAGTCCGTTTTCTATCTGTGCTTAGCGGCGCTGCTCTGAGATCATTTAATGATCCGGCTGAAGATGCTGTTCCTGGCGGCAGCACTGCGGAAGCCGTCCATAAGCTAGGTCATTACTCACATCCCCTTTCGTCAGAATTTTTCGTCAATGTCCCGATCACCTCGGCAGATCCTTTCTTCTTCAATACCTCATTCGTTATTTAGAGCATATCTCTCAAAACTCATGTTGCAGATTGTCCACAGCTCCTCAGCCATCCAAGCCAACGGTGCTTACTGGCTTCTCGCATGGCTGCCGGCCCTTCCATGAAGTTTCTCCTAAAACTCACGCCAAATATCGTGAATAGCATACGTGAACAAGATTCCCATGGCTCTCCGTCTCCATCTTGCTATCTCCGCTTCAGTAAGAACACCTGCGTGCGCATCTTGTGGAATTGGAGAATAGCTTGACCACCGGGTTAGGGAGGAACTCCTTACTATGCCTTACCATAAAATCCTAGCGGGCCTGCTCACTGTAGAAAAGTCACCCGCAAATTCTTGTTAAGATGTATTGCCTAGCTATCATTCTTGCTGCGATGGGTCTCTTTGCCCTGGCAGCTTTGCCGCTCCTACGCTAATTAGCCTAGAAGAGAGGGGCCTCCTTGATTTAGTGGGAAGCCTTGTCAATGGCGTCGTTTCCAGGGTCGTTTCCGGGGTCGTCGCCGATGCTACGGGTGCTGCTGCAATCTTTGCGGCCATTTTGAGTGAGGTTGAAGTTGTCGTTCCAACTGCAACACCCACTAGTATACCAGGTAACAAATGGACGACGATGAGTCGATTTAAGATTAAGTGATGTGGTCTATAGATGCTATTCGGTTGCTGCGAGCATATTCTCTGCTACGCCTCCTCCTAGTCGACTTAGGGCGTAGTAGAGTTAGTTAGCTTTAGTTAGATAGCGGTTAGCGTTACTAGTTAACTAATTTTTAAGCTAGCTTAGGAATAATTAGAGTTCTTTTTATTTACTAGTAAATATTAGAGGGTCTAGTAGTCGTTTAGATTATTATAGTGTAATAGTTAGTTTAAGGTAAATAGCTACTATAGGTTTAGGACTCTCGTTTCGCGTATTTATCTCTAAAGATAGTATTCTATCTTAGGACCCTAGTATAGGTATCTTAAGGGCGCGGACTTCTTTTTAGAGGTTCTTAATTATTTATTAGTATTATACTTCTTATTTAGCTTATTATTAAGTTAAAGTAGCTTAGTTTTATATAAGGGCGTTTATAAAGGACTTCTGTATCTCTACTAATTATTCTTAAAGTGTAAATATAATACTAGCAGCTATTATAGGGGCTTTAGGATTGTTTTATATTTTAGAGGGTAGTATATAGGGTTAATATAATATAATATTACGGAGTAAGTATAAGCGGTAATAATATATAGCAAAATAGATATTATTTAGCTATATACATAAACTATATAATAAAGTTAAGACGTTATATAAGGAAAGAAGGTAAGAAAATGGGGAAAAGGGTATATATTGTGGACTTAGTTGCTTGGTTAATACGTATATAGGGCAGAATAGGACTTAGGTAATAGTCCTAGCAGAACTTAGCAGGATTTAGTAAACTTAGCGGAACATAGCAGATTGCCGTTAAATTGCCGTTTCGTGGTCAGACTCTAGTTACTTAGTTAGTGGAAATAGGTAGACATATATAAGGTGTTACGGAGATGTCCCGTAATAAGGGCCTTTTATTTATAAATAAAGGTAGTAAAATAAATAGAGGCAGCTTCTAATTTCACTCTATAGGTATAGCATTAAGCTTTTTAGTAGTGGATTAAATTTAAAACTCTATAATAAATTAGATAAGGCACTAAACGCTTATAGAGAATAATAAGACGCATATACTTAGCGTTAAAGACAGATTAAATATTACAGGACGACCGTATATTTAATTTTATATACTTAGCGTAAGAAAAAGGGTAGTAACTAGATAGAGCTATAATTTTAATATATACTAACTTCTTCTCCGCACAATAAGAATAGGAAGGTATAATTTTACCTAGTAAAAGGATTGTTAAAATTATATAAGCACAACGCTTAGATATAGAGGATTTAATAAGAGGTATTAGGAATAATAAAGGTTACTAAATTAAAAACTAAAATATTATACCTCTAGTTAACGACTTAGAGATATAAGATATCTTTAAGGATAAAGATAAAAAGGAGGGAGATAGTATCACGGACCTTATATTAGTAGTGGTACGACTACTTAAGGAAGAAGTAGATAAGCTAGTAGTATTAGTATAGAAGGCGTTAAAACTAGTTAAATTATAAAATAAGGGGTAACTAAGTTATATAATAGGTTATATTACTAGTTTAGTATATAAAATCTATAAGATCTATAAGGAATGTTATATACCTTATATACCTTATATACTGTTAGAAATAAGGCAAGCGGTCGTTACGTATCGTCACAGCACTAGCGTGGCAAGGAGCCTTAAGCTCTTCGCCCTTCCTCATTCTAATTAAAAGGAAGCATATATCATTAAACAACGTCACTGTATCTACTTAAGTAGTACTAGTAATTTACCCTATGTTACTAACACTGATTAGTGGTTAAATACACAACCATAGAATAGTAAGGGTTTTAATAGAAGAGATAGTCTTGTGCAGGGGTGCCATATGCGCTTATATGGAATGGATCCCGGTAATACTGTGCTACCTTAAACTTGCGGAAAACTAGTAATAGAAGTGTTACTAAGTACTAGGAGATACTAAGTTGCGTCTATTACGCAGAACAACTACGTTTATAAAGATTTGGTTAAGTACTTTAGGTTAGAAGTGTTACTAAATCTAGGGTCCTAAGTCAATGTCTAAAACGCGTTAACTACATCTTAAATTACCTACCTTTTAATAGCAAACCTATAAGATCCTATAAAACCAAAAACCCTACCTACCTTTAACGTACAACACCCCATTAAATAACCCTTATTTTCCTTTTTTTTTCTATTAATAAAATAATAGCTATTATGGCGTTAACCTACCTAAAGCAGTATAAGAAAGATATTAACCTAGAGATATGGGATATAGACATTGACCCTATAAACGCCAAGCAATAGGACCTAAATGGATTCTTATTATACTATATAGCATACTATACAGACTGCGAATATAATAATACTATGCTATAGTATTATATAAAGGAGGACTTTGTTAGATAAATAAAGGAAACATAGGCTCTTGTAAAGAAAGATATTATATAAAACTTCCGTAATTTTCTTTAGGAGAATAGAGTATTTGTCCCTATAGATGGGGGTGCTATTAGAGATAATATCTAGGAGCAAGTTATTAATATAGAAGAAGAGCATAAATGGACTCTATAAGAGATTAAGCACTAACTACGTAATAAGAAGAAGCTTAACTTATAATGGAATTTAAATAATATACTAATAGAGACGCGTTCTAATTCTATTGCTCTAGGTATAAGTTCTTATATTCCATATCTATTGCTTCCACTAATTTAACCTGTAACTTTAACTACTGCCCCTTAAGAGTAAGCGTAAGATTCCCTTGCTTTGCGATTTAATAACCTTTAAACTCTATTATAGCAAGATTAGGTACCACGCCGTGTTCCATTAAGATCTATATCTCTACTGTAGCCTATAAAGCAATCCCTACCTTAATCTCTAATACAATTTTAACATAGCCTAATACCACTTAGAGGCACCTTAAAAATGCTTACAGAGCTTATAAAGCTCTATTTAGACTAAGAGAAGAGGTTTAATAGGGAATTGTATAATATTCTTAATTTAAAGCTGCGTATCTTATATAACTGTTGCTAGAAGGTTAGACTGGAACTTAACTAATATTATAACGCTTATTCTGTTATGCTTAAGGGCCGCGCCAGTACCTTTTATTATAATTGTTTGGTAGGAAAAGGATATAATTTTAACTAAATAATATATAAGATAAGATGCCACCTTAAAACAGAAGAGAATAAGTAGCAGTATATGTTAGAGTGGAGAGAGACTACCTTCTTAAGAATTATTGCTATAAACCCAAATGCCTCTTAACTTAATTATCTTTAAAAGCTCTTTAACCAACTTTAGATAATTTAGTATGGTTTATCTAAATTATATTAAGAGGACTTTAGCCTACGCAATTAAGTTATTAGCGTATGCTAAGGTATTAAAGAATATAACCTTGCTCTCTTTAATCCTGCAAATACTTATAAAGGAATATATGCTTAATTAAGATCCTTTATTAGCACCGCTCTATGTGTCGGAATATAAGGACAGCAGTTACGTGGTTACGTGTCGTCGTCGTGTCTTTGATTAGTCATCCTTATGGTGACTAATCAGCCCCCTACTTAGGCACTGCGATCCTTATGATCCTTTGCTTTCGAAAGAATAAATTAACCATTATTATACTATCTACGAACCGTAGCTACGTGATATTACCTTGTGTTACCAACACTAATCAGTGGTTAACTTCACTGTTATACCATAGAACAGCTAGGTATTCCACCAAGAAGAGACAAGCCACTGTACCAGTGCTACTTGTGCTAGAGGAAGCTGTCTTTTGAGGTCAGAACTGGTCCTAAATCTTAAATAGAACTCTTCTACGAATCTAAGGATCTAAAGGCTAGAACTGGTCCTGAGCCTTTCCTAGATTACAGATTCTTGCGTCCATTACGCAGAACAACACGCTTTACGAGTCTTCGCGATTTAAGGCCAGAACTGGTCCTAAGCCCTATAATCGCAGATTCTTGTCTAAACGCGTACTAAACAACAATTGATAATCCCTACACTAATAACACCTTCTCTCCTATAACCCAATAACACTTCCCTTCCTCTGAAAATATGGCTACGATTACTCTAAATAACTAGAGAGATTCCTTACCACTAGGGGTAGCTGCGTACGCGAAACTTATTGATGAAGATTGGGACGAATTTCCTGTTTTTAATACAATAACCTGTACAGTAAAATAAGTTAATGGCTTCCTCCTACACCATATTCTCTTCTACTGAAGTAGACACTACGCCGATGTACAACTATGGGAATATTTTAGGGAGGATTTTGTGGGATGGACTGCCGATACTTGGGTACTTGGAAATGTTGATATTATTTGGGATTTTTAAGACTTCCTTTATAGGAATGGGGTATATATTACTGAGAACAGTAACCCAATTACTAGTAATATTTAGGCCGTTATTATTGGCACAGAGGAACCAGTATGGACGGAAGCTGAGATTACACGTTAACTACGGAAACCCAAAACCAACCTATATTCTTTAGAAGGCAACTTTAATTCGGAATGGAACCCCTAGAACGCTAATCCTCTATTCCAGCCAACTGGTGAGCCTATACTACTAGAGACACTACAAGAACCTCCATAAGAATCTCCGCAGCAACCTCCACAGCAGCCTCTATAAAAGCCTCCGCAAGAACTTCCGTAACAACCTCCTAAACAACCTCCGCTTTAATATCCGCAACAACCTCCGCACCAACCTCCGTACCAACCTCCGCACCAATCTCCGTACTAATTTCCGCACCAACCTCCGCACTAACCTCCGCATCAACCTCTACAAGAGCCTCCACAGCAGCCTCTATAAGAGCCTCCGCAGCAGCCTCTATAAGAGCCTCCGCAGCAGCCTCCACAGCAGCCTAGATCTACAAACAGCATCTTTGATTAGCAGCAACAGTCACCCATTCCTCCACAAATATTTAATAAGCTTCGGAAGATTCAGCGTGGAGGATTCTAAGACTCCTGCGGCCCCTAAAGCAGCTACAGAGGTGGCTACCAGCGTGATTTAGACAGGAAGTTCTTATAGAGGGTACCATAAAGGATAGGTAAAGAGAGATATATAGGGGGAGCGGTTAGAACGGCACAGTTATGTAGGCAATCCATAAAGAAGAACTGCTAGTATCTGCGGCAGCTATAAACCCGATAACTGTTGCAACTAATATACCCTGCGACCTAATAAGCCTTGTACCGATATGCATACAAACCTAAGCCGACAAGCCTTATACTAATACGCCTATAAACCTAATAAGATCTCGCGCTAATATGCCTGCGAACTAACCCTGTGATAAGACTCTGTGCCGATCTGCCTACGGAACCGACCCTGCGCTAGCACCGTACTGCTATATACCATCGACAAACTGATAGCCCGCTATGCCTGCTATTATGATACTGATTGCGCTAATATGCATACAATCCACCGACCGAATGATTGTGCCGATATGCATGCGATCCACCGACTGAATAATCGTGCCAATGTGCCTATGATTAACCGACTGACTGATAGACAAGCTCTATGCTTGACCACTATTACTACCGTCGCTGGCACCGTACTGCTATTATAATAGACCCCTGCTGCCCTGCCTGCAGCTAATTGACTACTTGCTGCTCCGCCTGCAGCTAACTAATATCTACTGCTTTTACCTCCAGCTAAACTGACACCTTGCTGCCTTGCTGCCTTCCTACAGCGCTATAAGCATAAAGAAAGAACTGCCAGTGTTAGAATATATGGATAGAAGGCACTACAATCTTTTCCTTTTAATATATTCTTGATTGATTTTATTTTATTCTTAATTAATTTTATTCTAATTG
>Ga0307507_10001871_pt1 | contig 45914 bp, 48 predicted proteins | sample 7_EM_MG_FD_207223 | JGI IMG/M metagenome (GOLD analysis project Ga0307507, IMG submission 207223) | Populus trichocarpa ectomycorrhiza microbial communities from riparian zone in the Pacific Northwest, United States - 7_EM | ecosystem: Host-associated > Plants > Roots > Unclassified | place... | reverse complement strand
GGAGTGGAGGGAGGGAAGGGGAGGAGGGAGAAAAGGAAGGAAATAAATAGGAGGGAAGGAGGGATGGGATGGGATTGGAAAAAAAAAAGTTGGCCGTCGTTGTTGTTGCTCTTGGCTGGTTTACCGGGTATTTGGTGGGTTTGTTTGCTTGCTTCTTTACTAGGAGGCGGGGGGCGGGAGTAGTATAAAAAGCAAACTTTGGAAGGAGGAGAGAAAAAAAAAGGGTTCCTTCCCGGGTGAACATTTCCCTACCAACCCAACTTACCCCACCGACAGACGGATGCAAAACTAGTGCAATTGGTAAGTATATAATTCATCCCTTCCCCATTTCTTCTTCCCCTCCTTTTCTTTTCGCATGTCCGTCTCTGGTCGTTGTTCTGCGCCTTATGGACTGTCCCCCCTTGCTGCATGAGTGAATAGTTGGATGGCTGGAAGGATGGATCGTCACGAGACCTCACGGAGGTGGGGGGTTGAGGTGAGCGCATGGATGAGTGAGTGTGGACAATACTACTTATACTCCGGACCTACCGCCAGACAAACAAACCTTCAGAAACCTACTCAAACCCACTCAAGGATACGAGGATCACAACGCAGCATAGCACTAGGAACAGCTCAGTCAATCATAATCTGTCAATTCTATTTCATTCAAACAGCTAGAGCTCTTTTGTATCAAAAAAAAACACCCCGACCACCGGACCGTTTAAGAATGCGGGAAAGCAAACACACAGACACCAACCACAAGACCAAGTAGCAACAGTGGTAGAAGATGAGGGGACGCAAGCAGAGGAAATAGGATCATACAACAAGTTACAAAAAGAAAATAGAGGGAAAAAATACTAAAAACATAGAGTTGGGGCTTTTATTTGCTAGAAAATCTAACTTTGCAAGTTATCATGAGGTCATAAACCTTCGTCACCACCTTTTATATCCAAGACGAGGAAATGAAAACCGAACACATAGGAAAAAGGAAAGGGAAGAGAGAAAAGATGAGGAAAAAGATAATTAAAAGCCCCGATTGCTTTTCGAAAATGCTCACACCTTACGAGGCCTCCCTGCAGGAGATTCCCACGGTACTGGGATTAGATGCGAGGGGGGGGGGGGACTCATCAAGGAGGAAGGAGATGAAATCTAAGATGAAATAGGAAAAGATGCAAAAAGAAAGCTTTCGGCCAATAGAATGGCCTGATCGAGGACCTAGGGGCACCAATTCCCCAACATCCGCTGTCGCGGAGTTTGTTCCGACCGCAGTTCCTATCAAGCCGGAAACTCTTCGCACAACCACCCTGTGCTTCTCGATATTACAAAGGAGGTAATGGCACTATGTGAAGCCACATCGGCGTTTCACAAGTAGAAAATGGGACATAAGAACATAAGAACACAGGAATGGGAACCACATAATACCAAAGCTACCATTACCTGTAAACCGGGCCACACCAGACACCGATTCCCAGGGTAAAGCTTTAAAATGGACTTCAGGTATCAGGTGTCGCCGCCTCTATAGCAAAAACGAAACACGCCACGCCATATAACAAAGCAAGGAAACAAGGAACATGCAACCAGAGAGCAGGAAACTAGGGAAATATTATAAATAAAAAGGTACACCCTCCCCTTATGCTCGAGCCAAAAACAGTCTATAATTATCCTCAATGCCACTAGAAACAGTTTGTGGACATAATTGTTCTGAAGCCTGCTCCCAATTACGCCCATAATCCAGGCAGATTATGGGTACACGCCGGGTAGTCTTACATCCCTTTGCTCATAAGAGCTCAGACTATCACTTGAGTGAGGTCTTCGGAGATGATCGCTATTGTAGTGCGAGCCTAGCGCCGGAGATTGGAAAGAGTGATGAGGTGGGAAAAATACTGGATCTTCGGAAACGGCTGAGTGATATGAGGGCGAGCGATACCCGGGAGAAAAGTGAGGGCTGGGGTGGGACATATGTGGACTCCCAGCAGCAGACATGTGAGGACTTCCGGAGAGATGTGGACTGCCTTGGCGCTGCGCATCAGGTTTTGGTGGAGGCTCAAGAATTGGTGGCAATGATGACATGAAAGTAGGGTTCGAGGTGGGAGGTTGGCGAGGCCCCGCGGGAACCATTCCGGAGGATATCGTTGGTGTCGTTGTGGGTGTAGGACGGGGTGTTAGAGGCTGCAACTCATTCATCAAAGAAGCTGAGGGATGGGAGGTGATATTGCTTTGTCGATAATGGTAATCTCCGCCTTGGCGGTGAGCCGAGAATGGCGGAGGAAGTTCTGTTGATGGTGATAGAGAAGCATGTCTTTGACTGGGTGAAGGTGTTGAATGTGCAGAGCTTGGGTTTGAATCATTTGGGGGGCGCCCCAAAGGACGCGCACTGGGTGATCTTGGTGGCCTCCCAGGCTTCGGTAAGGTAGGTCTGGCAGCCAGCGCTGCTGCTGTAGCTGCCGCTGCCTCACTTATAGTCCCAGTATGATGGTTTTGATGACGAGTGAGTGTAGTTCGTCTGCCAAAAGGTTAGATGTCTGCTGAACGCCTATAACTGCGGGGTTCGTTACCTAGTAAACGTCTTCTGACAGTCTGCATAAGGGCACTTGTACGGGCGTTTCCCTGAGTGTATCCTACGGTGCCTGGCCAGGGAGCTTGAGTCGCTAAATGGCTGTTTGGAGCACCAAAAATCAGTAAACGAAACAAATTGAAAAAAATAAGAGCTAAAACTACCTTTCCACAAGTGTCACACATGTGAGGCTTCTCTCCAGTATGGACACGAGCATGCACAGTCAACGCTGACCGTTGAATAAACTGTTTATCGCAGCCAGGGTAGTCACAAACATGTGGTCTAACACCAGTATGTATTCGTTCTGAGGAATAATTAGAAAATACCTCATTGGAGAACTTTATAGGACGTAACTTACCATGTCTAGCCAGGTCACTGCGGCGCGCAAAGCCCTTACTACACACACTACAAGGAAATGCCTTGGAGTAAGGATCCCCTGATGATGGCCTACCAGGACCTCGCGCTGCTGTATTAGCTGCACCAGAGGGTAGGCTTGAATATGATCCGTTCGCAGAGACGAAAGTATTACTTGGTAATGGATAGGCACCAGGTGAATGTTCCGAGGCCGATGGTGAAGTGGATGAATGAGGCGACCCTTCTCTATCCGAGACGAAGTCCGATGCAGCGGGACTGTGGGGATGCGCACCCGGATTAGCCAAGTAGGGATTCTTCTGCATGTCCAAAGGGAGAGTAAGTGGAGGCACAGCGCCTGCTGCTGCAGCGGCCGCATCCTTGGTGTTCAAAATATTGGTTAGATCCATGTTCAGTGTGGAGAAACCGCTCTCCGTGTTCCAGAATCTGGTTGGAGGTTTTTAAAAGATTCGACAAGATGAAAAACAAGAGACGATCGAAGGGCCTAGTTGGCAGGAAGGCAAGAGCCTTTAAGTTCTCAATACCTAAGAAGGATTGAGGACGCTATAAGGAGTTAATGATGAGATAATGAATACCACCGCGGACTCGTATCAGAGTATGCTTACAAGGGGAGTGAGGTCTCGCGGGAAGAAGGTTCAATTGTGGTACGCGAAGCGTTTTTGCGGGGGTCGGGGACAAATCTTTCTGGAGGCGAAAGACAGTCTGTGCGAGGTAAAACTAGCCGGAGCTCCTGCCCCTCTCGAATCAGATCGCAAGGCAACCCAAAAATCGTCTTATAAGCGATGTGTTTGTCCTAGACCCCAAGCACCTTTCCATCAGCAACTTAAACCCATCAAATCGAAAGAGTGTACTGCGGTTCTAAACCGGAGATCAAGGCAAAATGAAGGGGGGGGTGCGAAGAGAGAAAGAGGGATGTCTGTCAGAGGTTTCTGCGGGTACCCACCTTTGTTTTCTCAAAACTGAGCTTCTTTTTCTCTCCTTTTTCTCGGTCTCCTCCAAACAGACCAGTGCGCAGATCACAAACGTTACGAATTCAAAATTCAAGGTCAGAATAGCCCGATACCCACCAGTTGGCGAGTCTAACCCAACAAGTGAAAAATCCTACGAGCCTAATGACAGCCGAGCCCAACCCAACCACCACACAACGCTCTTCCTTATCCCGCTTCGTCCAGCAAGACGAAAGGACTTACGGAGCTGTGATTAGGCGTATAATCACAATTGCTAGCAGGTGGAAATCCTAAAACCGATACTCTGGACAGGTGCCTGAGGAAAGATGATGTTGGCAGTAGGTTTTGTCGAGGTGGATGGTGCCTGAAAGGATGGTTGCAACCCAGATCGGATGATTTGACAATTCGGCAAAAGTCGAGCAACAAGCAGGCGAGAGGTAAGAGATATTAAAATCGTGAGTTTGGGATGGAGGGGAGGACAGCCTCTGTTATAGATTTGGTGCGAACTAGTATAAAGGGAGGGAAGAGAAAAAAGGAAAAAGGAAAAGAAATTTGATGACGCGGGGGGGTGGAAATATTCTCAAGGAGAGGGGGTCTTAGGGTGTGTGGTAAGAGGAGCAGGAGATGGACAGTGGGAGTCGAGATGGTAATGGAGGCGTGGGAATGGTGGTACTGTAGACAGTGATGGATAGAGATAGTCTTGTACGAAGGTGGCTTTTCCTTTCTCTTCTCTTCGGGTTCTTTTTTTCTTTCCCTTTTTTCTTTTGTTTTTTTTGTTTTTTCTTCCTCTTTCTTTCCGCCCGCTTTCTTATTTTATTAATTATTGGTGGTGGTTTGAGTGTGGATGGATCTAGTGGGCCAGGACCGAAGCTTCCATTCCCAGAAACGAGGAGATAGAGAGAGGATGGGGGAGTAAAAGAGTAAGGTAGAGAGTGTGTGTTTGAGTGAGAGTGCAAGGGAAGGATCAAAGCGGTGTAGACTACTTCTCGAGGGTTACCACATTGCTTGCTAATGCGCAGTGCACAGAGACACGAAAAATGATGCAAAGATTTGATACGATACAGGCACCAAATGGCAGGAATGAACAGAAAGTGCGAAACAAAAACACAAGAGAAAGTGAGAAAGAGACCTGTAAATTGTGAAAGCGAAAGCCTCATTCGACAACTGGTTTCTAGAAAGAAAACCTTCCAGGACAGGGAAGAGGTGGGTTGACAGAAAAGAAAAGGAATAACCCGTGCTCTACCATTCACCTTCACAGTCACTGTGCTCTGTCACCTCCTTCCACAATAGCGATGACCACCATCTCCGGCATCCGCCTTTTTTGCTAGCAATAACCGAGACCCACAAACGTTGCCAAAAGTAACGACCCCCCAGACAATATGGGGGGGGGGGATTATGCTATGGTATGGGATCAGGCTGGTAAATTTACAGCATTATTTCACCATGCGCTGTAGTTCGCTGAGATCCCGGAATTCACGCAGGAGGCCATCTTTACCATATGGTCTGTGCAAAGACTACGTGCAGAAGATGGGCAGGGGGGCCACAATTCTAAGTGCTCGAGTGTGACCGAGCAGCGGTCTAAGGGTGTGCAGGCGAGCGAGGGGAAGGAGGAGGGGAAGGGGAAAGGAAGGGGAAGGAGGGCAGAACAGGCAAGGCAAGGGCATGGCATGGCAGGCAAGACCAGGCAAGAAGAGAGAAAGGATTGAAAGGATGGGGGGGTGGAGTGGAGAGAGACTCCGCATCCAATATGATGCTGTCGTGGGTACAAGGGTAGGAACCATTAACCGGAACAGACAAGGATACATTTGGCTGGTCAACCTCAAGTAACTGTTCCATAACTTCTTGCGGGACCTTGTAGCAACGAACTGCACTTTGGTTCACCTCTCTTGGGCCAAACCCAGGCCAGCACTTTACAGTCAGGAAGGACGCACATAGGCGGTTTGCATATGAAGGGGGAGCGGCGACCAGTGGGCAGCAGCAGCAGAAGTAGAGGCAGAGGCAGAGGAGGAGGAGACAAAATCAGAATCAGAATCAGAAGCAGCAGAAGCGTGCTACCCCAGTGCGAGTACCGTAGTGCTCGTACTCTGTCAGCAGCATAAGTTAGGTACCACAGTGTGGATGGATCCGAACTGCTGGGTCCAAGCCAAAGTTCGCGCTCAGCGAACACGTACCGTAACCCGTTCTATGCAACCAAGGGCGGCTCCCCTTCCCCAGTAGGCACTGCTGCTCGGACATGCGAAATTTCTCAGCGACAAAATAAATAAATAAATAAATAAATAAACAAACAAATAAATAACAAATAATTTGATAACAAAATTTGATAATGGCTTACATACTGGTAGAAGAGGCTTTCTCTAGGAGAACTGCACCAAGACTGCACATACAGTACCTACAAATCTCACTGTGATCGTTGTATGTTATGATAAAAACAATAATAATGATGATGATGATAATAACTGCGCCTCAGGAACTTTTTCACCGTCACTCGCCCAACTTTGAGAGGCTGCTTATGCCACCGCGGGGTCTGTCAAGCCTCGAAATTCAGAACCTTCTACGCCAAATCCATAGAAGGTCTCTGATTGACACACACACCACCCAATCTACCATCCTACGGTGCCGTACCTGACCTACAATCCTTGCTCATCGACTTGCGATAATCTCTGCCGAATCCTTCGAGAGTCGCTTGTTTCTGTACAACCCAACCTCGCCTCGTAACAAACATAAAAAAAGGTACTCAGCATACGGCTAGGGTATTCCGGAAGACGACATGCACGTATCATACTTGATCGGAGGGGATGATACAACTGTCAGAGGTCTCAACAATCTAGTAAATTGCCTGATCGTATGTATCACTTCGGGGAGGTCTCAAGGGCCTCACTCTTGTTTCGGTCACCAAAAAAAGTACTCCCAGGCAGCAGGTACTGTACCAGAGTACCGTACAAGGAGACCCCATTGTTCCACACTTCTCACCCGCCATTACCAGGGAACCGCCTGATAGAATGGGAGCATCTGGCGAGAGTTCCCACGTTAAAAATCCAAGTCAACCTATCTATTGGAAGAGGCAGATTGGGGCCACTTCTCTGCCGGTAAACCCTTTGCAAGGATGTGCCAATGTACGAATATCTCTTGTTGATTTGCCCGCATGGTGATTTTTTAGCAACGGCATCAGTGCCCATGCTGCTTCGCACATCTACATGAAATCTCGAGGAATTATTTGAGGGTTGCTGCTCGTTGTGCGGCTAGGACTTGCGGAGTCCCCGTTCCATTGTGTCGATTCGGGAATGTACTAGCCAAAAAGGCTTCCATCGCTTAACCACCTTTCTGGAAGTGAGGTCTTCCTCACTTCTTTGATTCGACCGCTGCATGCTTGACAATACGCGATGTTTCGCCGGTATCAACATTTTTGTTTTTTCTCTTGTTTTTTTCTTTTTTCCCCCCCCTTTGCTTCTGGAATAATTATTATTTGTGTACGGTACTTGTACCTGAATCTGGAGACACCTGGTAGCACTACATTTCCCAAGCCTGGTGCCCCATCGCGAACACCTGAGACGTAGCCCACATATACGTGATGCATCTAGGGTACAGAGGTCCCCTTTTCAACAATGACCTTCAGGGCCATAATAAGATTAATATTTTACTTTTCTCCTTTTTTCCGAGCAGACTTTCATCCTGCCCTTTATCTTGAGCATCGTAACAAAGGTCTGATAGTATTATTATTATTAGAAAAACCTCCTCTCCGATCTCGCAAACCTACCATACCAGTATTCCCCAGGGCATTACTGTAGATTTTACTTTATCTCCACTCTATTTTGCTCAGTCCCTTGGAGTGCGCGTTGCTCACATGGCCAACGAACGAGGTCCGTCGATTACGCCATGTTGCGCTATCCACATTTGGCGCTTGGTAGCGCGCGCGCGCGTTGGTGGGCTCCCGGCAATGATTGGTCAAGCGATATGCTTACTTGAGCATATCCACCATTCACATTCGATGCACGCACACACACCTTTTTGCACTTTCCCCTCTCAGTTCCATCACAAAAGGAATAATGAGAAAAAATGAAATAAGATAATGCTTGCAAGAAAAATAAATGGAGCTAACGTAAAATGAATTTCGCTATCCCTCTTTCGGCCTGTCCGTGCGTTGGAGGTAGTGGCTGATCCATGGAAAGGGCTTTTTCGAGACTTCCTCACCACTCATACACCCTAGTCGCCACGAGGGAACCGCTGATACCCCCCCGGAATGGAACCGGTCCGATCAAGGCTTTGGTGATTGGAGTTTCTGCTGGATTATTTCGCTCATGATCCTTGGGATGGGTTTCTTGTTTTTGTGATTTGTGGTGTACGAAGGGATGAAAAGAAAAAAAAGAGAAAACAAAACACAGGTAAAAGTAAAACAGTCCCATAATGATAATAATACTCATAGTGACATTGCGAAATTGAATTGTGCTTTGACTTGCCTTCAAAGTAATCGGCGGGATCGATTGCCTCAACATCCCTTTCTCTTACAGCATGGATTGGAGTGGGGAATCACTGACAGCCGACACCCTTGGAGACTAAACATAGACTAGACGCAATTCGAACTTCCTCGTACCTTGTCATAATTTTGCTTTTTTATTCTCGGAAGGTTTCTTTTTCTTGAGTTGCTTTTTGTTTTGTTCATGTCCTCCCCTTTGGTCTTTGTCTGTGAACCCGTTTTTCATTTAACGGTCTTCCTTGCATTCCGCGAGGTATCAGCACATGGATACCCCTTGTTTGAATTAACCACACAAAACATGGCAGAACTCGCCTCCAAACTCGAGGGAATTGATAGAATGTTCCGTGGAATGTTCTTTCAACGTGCCGTATTCCACGGCATAGTGATCCATACACCCGGACACAAGCCACGAATACGGTTTCGATTGAGCTCAACTTGTCCTACCGGAATTGCTCAAACCTGCATATGGTTCCTTATGCTGTGGAATACGTTATTGCCCATCAGAGGCGTCAGTGCCGGTATCTATACGTCAAATAAAGTGCCCAGAGAGGGATTTGGGCTTGACAGGTGGAAATTCGGAATCCGCTTCATCGGAGAGCCACGTTTTCCCTCCGGCTCTCAATTTCACGGCACCAACCGTCAGAAAAGAAAAGAAAAACCCTTCGCGGGACCAAACGGCGGCGCCTAGCCCGATCTACTTGCATCAACACATGGCCGCCAAGCTCATATACCCCAACCCGGCTCCTCCCCCAGAGATTCACACCGACGGCGAGGCAAGGAGGGGTCTTCCTACAGCGCTCCTACTGCACAAAAGGACGGGAGGGTAGGGGAGGGCTTTTTTCAGCTTCCTTTAGTTCAAGACACGATCCATCGTCTGGTCCCATCGGCCCTTCTTACTGATCTGTAAACGTGCCATACACGCGACAAGTGCGAATAATACCCTTCTTCTTCTTTGCTTTTTACCCTTCCTTCCTTCCTGGAGGGGGGAATATAATATTACGGTAGGTGATTAATGATGTTAGTATGATAGAGAAAAACACGGTATCTTCCTTTTACAATATCATCCTTTGTCTTTAGATACTAGTATCATTTGCACTTCGGAGCCCTCTCACCATGGCCCTGTGTCCGGTTCGAGTGATATTTGAAGAGACCTCTTGTGGGGGTGGTAAGCAGGACCCGCCCCCCCTCTTCTTCAGTTACACTCGTCGTATACCCGTATAAGAATAAAAATAAAGTTCAGGCTCCAAAAAAAAAAGAAATAAAATCTGTGTGTCGGACTTAACCTCTCCAGGCATCTCCACGCTCACCGTCGCACGAGATAAAAGCAAAAGGTAGAGATAAGTCCTCCCTCTACCCCCGGCTATGGTACGCTAGTGCAGCTTGCCATGCGACCTATCCGAAACATTGCGCAGGAACAGAAAAAGAACTGAGGTTTCAAGAGGTTGAAATAAAAAGAAGTTGACATTGCACGACAGGTGAGATTGAGGTTGGGTTGTTATTTAATATTACTGATAATGAATTGTTCTGGTGTACTGGGTACTTTATACATAGTTACTTGTTACAACTTCGGATAGAGATACCTAAGCACCGGAAAAGCTTAGCTTAGCCTTGAATGCAGTGGAGTTGTGTAGCACAATATCTATTCGCACTGGACTTCGCCTCATTATATCGATTTGGAGGCTGGAGGTTGGAGATTTGTTCCGGTTGGTTTGGAAGGGGCACGTATCAATGATACATATTACGCCTCGCCCCATTCAACCTACAGGTGCTGTGGTGTAACTTCGGTAATCCCTGAGGGAACTCGCACAAGTTTACAAAACGGAAGATTAGTCTGATTAAAAAGTAAAATGATGATCAGGGCTGGGTAAATCTCCTGGCATACACACAAAAGAGGAATAGGGTACGTCAATCACCACCGCTAACGACGTCCGGTGAGGTCTCTTCTTCCCTCGTGGCATTGCAGATCTCCCTTCCTCCCTCCCCTTTCGCTCCGCTCCACGCTACACTCGCTACACTCCCCAAACCCTACCCTACCCTAAAGCATTGTAGACCCTTACCACATGACACATCATGATATCCCTTTCCGATGGTCGGTGCACAACGGCGAACAACTTCCGCCCCACTCCAACTCGACCACCGGCGGCAAGAGAGGAACAGGAAATATCGAATCTGTATTGCTTTGTTTTTTCTACAGCCAAGCTTTCATCAAAAAACGTGGTTTCGGGGGTGGACGCCAGGGTAGTACTAACCCCCCGAGACGGAAAGGCTACTCGCTCTAAAATTGGAAGACATGAACTAAACTGTCCCGGCCCGGCAGCACCCAAACACAGCATACCGCACAGTATGTGAAGCAATCTCTTAGGTTCCCGGGTGGATTGTTTGCTAAGGTTTGGTTCGCCCCGGGGGTATTCGGCACTGAGGAAAGGATACTCTACACCATAACGTTCCCTTTAGGATCCCCTTTTTAGAAGTTCAGCGATTTCTTGGGCTCCTAGTCTGTTGGCCGGCAGATTTGATCTTCATCGTGTTTAAGCCATGAGGGCAATTCACACGTTTTGCGGGAGCGTTGAGCAGCTTAAGCTTCGAAATGGGTTTCTCCCTTCCCCCGTCCCGCCTCCCTAAGGACGCGAGTGCATGGTCTAACGTGGAAGGGTCCTGGATACCTACTTGAGGGCTTTTCTGAGAAAACCACAGGAGGCTATTCCTTGTCTGCTCCTGGGCGCGAAAGAGAACGCGGAGATGCAACACTAGGTCAGCGAACGGGCACACATACCTGTAAAGCTATTCCTGCGTTCCTGGACAATTATTCTCAGACCAATCAAAGGCCAAAGTTTGTTCTTTTGGAATCCGGTACGGAGTCGTACCTGATATCGTCACCTGAGCGGCTTGGGAACCGTAGACATTACTGGCTGGGGGGGAAGCTAGGAACCTTGGCACCGCGTGCAGTGGACCTTTTTCACATTTTTATTGCTTTCTTTTCTTTTTCCTTTTTCCTTTTTTTTTTTACGCCATTCTCAGATCCTCCACGTTTCAACCACGTTTTTTTTCCTGCTTGGGCTGGCTTGCTGCCGGGAAATACTCGTACAAAGTCCAATGGCGAACCTTGTTCGCTAATTGAGCCATCAGCACCGGTCACTCTCCTTCTCGCGTCTTTTGGCTTCTAGGATCAAAGACTCAAAAATCAATGATTGGTGACTTAGGTATGGTCAGCTTGATTTCAGTCCCCCTCACTCGAGCACAAAAAGTGAATCGGCGCTATACCCGAACCGTTCGCTCGTACTCCTGTGCCTGAGGAGAATGGAAAAAAAGTAAAGAAGAAAAAAGAAAAAAAAGAATGGAAGAGCAGTAATTTTATTCTCTCCACCATTTATGTGCGTAAACCGCGAACTGTATCCGCGGATTTTCCCGTTTCTTGTTAATCATTTTACATTATTTCGCAATACAGTTCCCTACGAGAATGGGTGGGCAGAAACGAGGTTCTCCAGCTGAAGTCATTGATAATGATATCAAGTTAGTAAGACCCGGTAACTGGGTACGTCCCTGTCGCTCCTATCGAGAACCTGGGCTGCTGTCATATTTTGCCCTATTCTTGACCAGCTCGTGGGTAATAGGTATGTGAATTCTTAATTCCATCCCAAACTTTTCTTAAACACGAGGTTACATCAGGTGAAATTTCCGGCGGCAATGTTTTATGAAACAGGTTCTCGGTAGCAAAGGTTTTTCCGGGCTATTATTCCCGTCGGTTCACTTCCCTCCTCCGGCGCTTGTCCGACGGAAAAGAAGAGACACCGGCGAACGAATCAAGGCATTCTAAGGTTGCTATGTTAAGAAAGGGTGATATCCGATTCGTAGTAATTATGGATGCTAAAGTATGAGTGCAAAAGGATAGCATACCGGTACTTGGGGAATGGTGGTGAGCATGAAACCCCCCCTGGGGCGGGCATACCGTATCTCATCATCCGCTGTAAAGGGTCCAAGAACCAGCGAGACAGCAGGAAATTGTGACATGCTAGAATCATTCTAGAAGAAAAAGAAAGGCGCGCTCGTGCCTCCTCGTGCCCCCTCTCGCTTCGAATGCAAGGATTCGCTCTCTGATGTTACACAGGAACGGAAGAGCAATGCCGTGGCTCGGTGCGGGGAAAATAACATACCGGTATGCATGGAAGGTTTAGAAAAAATTAAATTAAAACAAAGCATGAGTGAAGGAGAGGAAAAAATGTGTGAGAGTGGTTACTCTATGGTGGGGAAACCTTAAACTGGACGACCTGCAGGATTTATTTTGCTCGGTGATGCATGTTAACCGCTCTCTCTTGGCAAATTAACTGCTCTTATATAGTAGCTAGATTAGCAGCAAAGAACCAGAGCGTTTGGTTTCCTCGGCATCTCTAGTTGGCCCGGAATTTAATATTTTTAAGGTTTTTTTCTGAATTTCAGCTTACTGTCTGTTGAGAAATAGAGAGAAAACTAAAATAAATTTTCCTTGCTGAGAAGCCTCTGTTATTTGGAGCTGGGTATTTCCTCCGGCCTGAAGCACCCCGGAACCCCCACCATGCTCAACGGTGCTTGGGGGTTCGCTATGAGTAAGTCCAATTCTCAATTCTGTTGAGCTACAGTATCTTTGCCCCTGGTCTGCTTGCTTCTCACTTATCAGACAGGACAGGTATCGTACAGGAACGCTGCCGTGCCGGCATCCCACATTTCAACCCGAGCACCCCTTTACTGTAACTATGATACCGTTTCCCTAAATCGAGCGAATAACCTGGCATCTTGTCTCCCTCTCTCTCCTTCTTCCCCCTCTTCCCCCTCTTCCCCCTCTCTCTCGAGGTTAGTGAAGATTACACTGCAGAAGCCTCAATTTCTCGAGTCTCCACCGCGAAAGGCTCACGATCGTTACGAGTGGCGGCGATCACTCTCTGTTCGAATGGTGGTATGCATATATCTCACATTCTTCTAGAAGACCGCTAGAACCGAGGCTTTCCGCTCACTTTTTCCCCACCACCCACGCCTTTCCTCTGCACGGTGCCGGTATCTCTCATTGTGTTCCTGCTCCTGCCCCTCTCCTTTCTTTCTTTCTTGACATACCGGTATCATTCTGGGCTGGTTACACTCACCTCCAAAAACCCAAATTCGCATCCCGCCCTCCGATAGGTACGTGCTCGTAATTGAACGGCGTTTGTGAACACGACCGCTACCGCATACCACAAAAATTCAGCTTTTTGCTTAGATCTTAGTGTCATGCGATAGCGTTCGTGTTCACAAACGTCGTTCAATTCCAGTAGTCCCATCTTGTGGAGCACATTCGCTGAGGTTTTTTTTTCTTCTTTCTTCTTTTTTTCTTTTTTCTATCCCGCCTCATATTCTATCTACAGTACTATCTACTCGAGACGGTACGTATCCTCCCTCCCTCCTCGCAAAATTTCTAGAAGCTCTTAGGACTTGAGGGGAGAGACACAAGAGGAAGTAAAGGCAGAGGCCAAGGATGGTAAGAGGTGAAAGTATTACATAGTCCGTTAAGGGGCGCACGTACGGCCTGTTCGGTGGTGAGGTAACTTGGTAACGGAAAAGCCGGACAAGGCAGCAACTGGCAACGGCCCTGAGGAGAGGAGAAAAAAACTTTGTGGGGTCCCACCTTTCTGCTCCTCCTGGCACACAGTGCACGTAAGAAGGAGTGCCCATTTACTCTTTACAAGTGCCATGATAGTGGTGATGACAACGGGATGACACGCGCAAACACGATCATAAGCTCGCTGGTCTTGGAGTTCCCTTTCCCTTCTCTCTTCTGAGAGTTTTATGCTTCAGCACTGGCTATCGTACTTACCGTGGTACTAGCCCACGGAGAAGGGTTTAAAACAAAAGAAAAAAGAAAAAAAGGACCGGACTGTTTGCCATCGGCACATGACGATTTTGACGATCAATTCATGTCAGCCCGAATTTTCTTTTCCCCATCCTTCCTTCCTCTGGCAATCCTTAGAGAAGTTTTTTTGTTTTTCAAAATCTTCCCGTACGATACCGGTGTCATACCCTGATGCATTAACTTACTAACCTACCGTATCAGCCGGTATGCACGGGATTAGCATTAATTCGTCAGGATGTCCATACATATGCTTTCTTTCGCGGAACAAGAAGAGTTGTACCATGCGGTAGTCGGGCGTGTCCCCGTAGAAATCGGAAACAGAACCCTTGTCTTTGTCGAGAATTGATGGGGTCAGCACGAACAGTTTTCCGATTCTTACTGATACCCGAGTATAAAAAAACCCGAAATACATTGCTACTACTACTACTGCTAACAGCACCAAAAAATCTGGTGGCCAGCGTCAAATTTAGCAGGGTTGTTCGTTGTTCCCCCTCTTGCTACAGCTGATGGAAGGGCTACTAAGTACTGTACCCACCGTCCTCGTAATATAAAATAATGAGAATGGTTTCTAAAGGAGCATGATATATTATATTCTCCCCTTCTCTAGTAAAACCGGCAACGCTATGATACTTGTACAGACGGTAAGCAATTCGCGAGTAAGCACTAGTCTAGCCCATGCGGTCGGTGCAGCACTTGGCCATATCATAATAATAATAATAATAATAATAATAATTATTATTATTATAAAATAATCGGACGCTTGGCGCCGAGACAAAGCACAAATAAATACCAAATGTCCGAACAACCCCGTTACCATTAATGGCCAAGTATTGTTATGTAGCACTGCAGGATGGCTGGCTGGCTGGCTGGAATGCCGGGGTATGCCACGACACGAGGGAAACCGCACACACAAACGGGATGTACAACAGGCTGCAGCCGTTCAGTTCTTTTTTTTTTTTTTTTTTTGTGGTTTGATTTGGGTTAAAGACGGTGTACCATAGTCTACCGGTGAGCGAGCGCTAGGGTATGGATATGGTATGGTATGGTATGATAGATAAGGAGAAGGAAGGAAGGAAGGAAGGAAGGGGTGTGGTGTGTGTGATCGGGCAGAAAAGTAATATAATAATATAATAAGTGTGCGTATCATAGTTGTACCTGCACTTGTAGTTCTAAGTACTAATACTGGTATTGGTATGTACCGTATAGTGCTAGTGCTCCACTTTGTGCTTCCTGTACAGGACTGTACCTGCTTGCTTATGCGTGCTGTGCAGTTGGCTGGGTGGGTGGATGTATTATCATATTATGCTATGGTACATGGCACTGTCTAGCATGTACGGTAATGGGGATTACTATGATACATACTCCCTTGGTCTACTCTACTCTTTTGGACAAAATAAAAACTAGTTTTAATTATAATGGATACAGGTATAGTAGACATGACGCTGCACCTCTGCCTGTCAGTCAGTTAGAAATATCAACGCATTGCATTCCTTCTCCTTCTCCTTCTCCTTCTTTTTTCCCGCAGATATAATATAACTGTCCACCCCGCACTCCCGCGCATGCTCGAGTGGGGGGTTGGAGTCGGAATTCTCGGATGTGATAGGACCGGAGTTACAGTATGCAAGGTACAGGGGCAGACTTGAGTTGTGGTGGAGATGTCTTAGGTACTGTAGTAGGAGTGGCAGTGGTAGTGTGTGTGGGGAAAGATGTGTGGGGGGAGTATAATAGATGAATGACCTTAAACTTTTTAATATTGATGGGGGGGTAAAAAAAGAAATACACATTCGGAATCTCTTAGATGCTCCCTTCTAGGAGGGGGGATGGGTAGATGGAAGTTAGGAATGTAGCGCTTTGCAGGAATGTATTATAGTGTGTATGATGATGCTCTGAGCTTGCTTTCTTGTTGGTTTCTACCGTCTGGGGTTTAACGCTGGCGGGTAACAGGCAAGTAGGTACATAAGTACGTATGATACTTGTGCAGCGCAAGCCGGACCCGAGGTACCGTAGTTCCTAATAGTTTTCCGGCCGCTCTACCCGTTTGGTATGATGCGGTTGCTGGTTGCACTGTGCTGTTTCGTGGAGGAGGAGATGTGTGTGATAAAGGGGTATAGTGTAGTGGCGTGCAAGTAGCAGGTTATACAATACATGTCATATATATGGGTGTATATAAATAGTTAGGTGCGAAGGAGGCATAAGAGAGAGGGGGGACGTTATTGTATCGCGTTGTGTTGGATTGGTATTGTGTGTGATTGGGTAGTGCATTATTGGTGAAAAGAAAGGAAGGGAGGGAGGAATGATGGTGACGCCAAGTTGGGATGAAAGTACTCGTACTGTAGTTAGGCAGAAATGAAGGGAGTCAGGGGATGCGGGGGTTGGAAGACTGGTAATCATGCGGTCTGAGTATACCGCCGGTGGTACATCATAAAGTTGGTTGGTTTAGTTGCTAGCTGTCGCTGTTGTTGTAGGGGGGAGGGAGGGGAATGACCTGGCTGGGGAAGCATTGTCCTGTGGTATCAGGATGAATATCACACAGCAGACTGTCACCTCACGAATAAGTTGACTGTTTCTGGAAACTCTATTCCCTTTCTCTTCTTTCCATTGCTTCCTCCATCCCTCCATCCCATTTGCTCCAACCCTCCAGTTTCGATTCCATCTCCCCATAGCTTTCCTTCGACTGGTTGAGGCCCAACTCCTCGTCCACCAGGCCTCGAAACGACTACGTATTCCGGGGAGGACCCATGATACCTACTTCCTTACAACTACACATACATACATACGCACATAACAAACCGGAACATGGGCACACATGCAGCGCTCGCCGCACTCAACAGCTAATTCTGTCAACTAGCAGCGCAAACATCGAGTGATAATCTGTGCTGCGATGGCATGTCTCTCTTGGTTCGCTTCCCTCACTTGTGGAGAAAAAATGGAACACGTTTTCCTTCGGAGAGTTTAAGCATCCAAGCTTGAGACTGGTTCGTGCGGAAGATATCCACGTGGAATGAAAGAACCTTTGGTAAATTTGGGGGAATGATGAAAAAAAAAGTGAGAAAAGCGAAAAGTGAAAAAGAGAGGTATCATACCGGTAGGAGAAAGAGGGGAAAGGGGGGTGGGAAAGAAAAAGAAAAAGGAGGCATCAATGTGGTCAAAGAGGGTCTTGCGGGAATTTGTCCTCCTGGCCTGACCAAGGAAACCTTAACGGGTGCGTCCTGGATAAGCTATGCCATTCGGGTACGGTATTGTGCAGTATGCATGTTGTAGGCATCTAGCTTTGTCTTGGAATGAGATGGGCATGGGGTGAGGGCCCTTCTCTGTTACAGCCACAGCAAGGGTAAGGTATGGGAGATAGTCCATGCCACTGTACTGTGCCGTGCCGGGAGTAGCGTAGTGTACTTATGCACGCTAGATACTAAGTGGCCAGCTTAGCTCAGCTATACGAAGGCTCGACCTGCTCGCCATGTTTCACTGGTATCTGTGCGGCACCTGTGTGAAGTTTTCTTGCTTATCATTGTTATCAAGGGGTAAGAAGTGATTGAACAGTTATTCAAGGTTAACCGGCCAAATATATCCCTGTCCGTTCAGGTTAATTGTTACCTACCCTAGTAGGCGGCCCCAAGTTAATAACCATCCATACATACATTCGTCACCTGTGAGACTAGTATTTGGCTCGCGCTCCTTAGGCGCACTGTGGGATGCAGTATATTGCACTTCTTATCGATACCTTTATCTGTTCTTGAGGAGTTTTGGTTTCTCCGATGTATCGTATACTTCCCTTCCTACCTCATCACGTCGCATCACATCACGGTCCCTCTAAGGAAATATGGGGGGGCTCCGGTCCGCATTGGGGGCGGAGGCCTTGAAAGAAAGAGTTTTGGGAAAGCTGCTTGCGCGTCAAGTTCGGAGGGGAAGGTTCTTATAATTTTATGACCTTTTCCCTCTCTAACTTTTGAGGGTTTTTGCATTGGAGTGGAAATATATATCTCGGTGGTGTCCCTCTCGTATACCATGGCATACTGTGCAGTCGGATTATTTATCTTTTATCTTGTGAAATAGGCGGTATTTTCTCTTCCTTCCTTTCTTGATCGTTGCGTGCGAGTTGCGAAACTTTGGTGCAGTATTAGTCTAAGTGATCGGCGCTGTCAAACGTTCCATCTACCGTATATGCTGTGCCAAAGCCCATGGGGCGATAATTGGAGAGATACGGTTCCGTCCCATGTGATAGTTGCTCGGATCGAAAGACGAGCCAGGCGGTGTGGAGGCAGGCGGCCGTGGTTGAGACCAGGGGTGGCACCAGTCCAGTGTGATGTGCTTCTGTGTGGGAGGATTTGATAGAATGGCGGCTCATGGCGTGTTCCTTAGCTTTGAATCGTGTTGAGTGGAGGGGAGGGAAAGGGTATGATGAACCCTCTCCCTCGTTGCTTCCTTCCTTCCCGCTCTCGTGCCCCCCGCTCTTCTGTCCGTTCAAACGGTAGCAGGGGTTTAAACTTCGTGGTCTTCCATCATCCCTGTCCGTGGCGAATTTCAATGGGGTAAAGTAAAATACGGTACTCGAGTAGTGAGCTGTAGATGGTCAATGCTTTTTCTTTCTCCAATTTTGTTTTCGTGGGTGGATGGATTCTTTAGGCTTTCTAGTTCTTGGTCGTTATAAGTGTTTGACGTTGATGAAAAGACAAGTGTAAGATCTAATCAGATCTAATCAGATCAGTTACACTCTCTTGCTTCTGGCCCCATCCCCTCCTCCCTGCTAAGGAGGGGGAAAGGAAAAACGAAAAGAGTAAAAACAGTGTCAACAAATGCCTTTGACTTGATGGAAAAGCTTTCCGCAAGATCTCCACACCAGGTGGAGGTGAGTATTATTGGGCTCCGGGCGCAAGACCAACTACAAGTACAAATGGAGAAAGTCAATGCCAATTCCCTTAAGATCTAAAGGAGAGCCCCCACGGATATCGGTGTACTGTACCGGCACTGCACTACATATACCGCACTGGTACTGTTACAAGCAGATGCCGGCATCTGCACACCAACTACACAACACGGAGGTTCAAAGTTCTCGATACACCCAAGTATAGCTGTATTTTTCAACCACAAACTCAATTTCCAAGTCGCCAGCCAAGGCATCATGGCTCCTGGGTTACAACAGATACCAGCTCGGGGAAACAGACACTAAGAACCTCTCTTTTTGTCAAGAAAGCACGCGGTGTGCTGGTTGTCGCTGACGTAATACGAGTGATGGGCTTGGGCTCATCGCTCTGCATATCTTCTTGCATATTTCTCTCGCATAGAATGGCATATAATAAAGTAGAACGTGTCCAGAGGAGAGATGAGATGGTTTCCTGTGCGAAGGAAATAGGTACCGGTACCGCCTTTTCAATTTGGCCCACAAAAAGTTTTTCCTCGCCTTCGATCTGCTTTCGGAGTTCTTCCCTTTCTGAAGGGATTGGGGGGCCTTTTTTCTTTTTTTTCTTTTCTCTCTCCTTCTCTTCTGATGTGGGAGGCTCGTGCAAAGGTCGTGATATGTGTATTCTGGAAACTTGTGAGAATTGGACTTTTTTGTATTATTTCGTATTTTATTTTAATTTTATTCTTGTTCAGATGGATTCCGGAATCATAACTGTGTAAATTTAGCAAAAAAGGAATCGAAATTTAGAATTGGTGAACCGAGCGAGCCACACGCCTCTTTACTGTACTGGTGGTAGATGAGGATGGTGGGTTCACCTCCTTTACTTTATCATACCTTCCACAGCACAGCACCTAGCTTCTTGGGTTGGGAGCAACGAAGACCGGTGCGGTAAACTACCGTAGCTTTCTCCATAATATCTTCTTATCGTATCATACAGAAGCTTCAGAGCATCAGCCAGCTTGAGGGCTAACCTTTGATTGTCTTTGGAGCAAGCTGCATCCCCCCTCGGCCTCATCTTCATTACTTATTCATCCATCCAACCTCATCGAAACCAACACAACCGGCTTGAACCAAGTCTGTACGTGCAGTCCCCCCCCCCTCCCCCTCCCTCTTACCCTCCTTCGATCAATCCACCCTCCCCTCCTTCTGTAGTCAGCGCTGCCCTAAGAGAGACTGTTCATTCGTTCTAATCACGCCTTTGCCTGTTCCGCTACAGTTTTGCCCTGTCACCCATCTTTTTTCTTTCACTTTTTTTTTCTTTTTTTTCCTTTTTTTGCCCCTGCCTCCTACGAGGGCCCCATCGCCTCGCCGGAATCTGCCCCGGAAAGGAGTGACGACGACTACGACAACAACAACACCCCCGACGGCTTTAGATCGCTTGTCATTCCTTTCGCAACAGTATCCTCAACCACCACAAACGCCTCAAACTGAGGTTAATAACTCGATCCCGTCTATACCCGGTGCGCTATCGCGCTTTCTTCTGCTGAACATTCATATTTTTCGTCAGATTTCTGGTTGGTCCTTTGCGGCGGGGATTGAATTTCTTTTGTGCTCGCCGGCTTCCTACGATAAACGGGATCCCGACCCTTCGAGCGATCAGCCTGTGCCACCATAACCCTTCAGAGCTACTGAGCTAACTAGTTTCGCTGCGCTCATGTCGAAAGTCATTAGGACCGTCAAGAATGTCACTAAAGGCTATTCTTCGACACAGGTCAAAGTTCGAAACGGTAACTTACCACCACCACCACACTCCTGCAATCAATCTTTGAAACGGCCCGTTAATTGATATATCTACGATTAGCCACAAGCAATGATCCATGGGGCCCTACGGGGACAGAAATGAGCGATATCGCTCGCATGACTTTTGAAATGTGAGTTGGGCCTTTTTACCCCCGCCGCATTTCCAGGACGGATAAACATTTTTACCACTTATCTGGATCCCTAAGGCGGCTCGTTTACTAATTTGTTTTTTTTTAGAACACATGAATTCTTCGAGATCATGGACATGTTGGATAAGCGGTTGAATGATAAGGGGAAGAATTGGAGACATGTTTTGAAGGCGCTGAAGGTCCTGGATTACTGTTTGCATGAGGGCTCTGAACATGTTGTTGTCTGGGCGAAGGATAACATCTACATTATCAAGACCCTAAGAGAGTTTCAATATATTGATGAGGATGGAAGGGACCAGGGTTTGAATGGTATGTGCAAGTTCTTGTTTTTATTTTATTTTATTTTATTTTCGGGAGTGTTTCGTTGACGTTTTGGGAAATAGTTCGGATATCCGCCAAAGAGCTCACCTCTTTGATCACGGACGAGGACCGCCTGCGCAGCGAGCGTAAAGACCGCAAGTCTTGGAAATCCAGGGTTCAAGGTATCGAAGATTATACTTCCTCGGAGAGCCAGCCTCCCCCCCGCCCGGAAGTGGAACGAAGGCGCCAGCATCGGACTTCAGGCCCACGGACAAGCAGCAGACAAGACGAAGAGGATTTGGAGTATAGGCTTGCGATTGAAGCAAGTAAAAACCAAGCTGAGGAGGACAGGAGGCGGAGTGCAAACAAACAGCCTGAGCTTGATGACGATCTGGCGAAGGCAATCAAGTTGAGCAAGGAAGAGGAGGAGCTTAGACAAAGGGAGCTCGAGCAGAGCAATGTGGATTCCTTGTTCGATGATGCCGCCCCCACCCAACCACAACCGCAGACATTCCAGCCAACCGGATACCAACCGCAACAGTACCAGCAACTCGATCAAGTTGATTTCTTCGGAAATCCCGTCGGTCAAGCTCCGTTGCAGCAGCAGAATACTAGCTATCTAGCAAATGTATACTCAAACCCGACCGGATTTCCTCAACAACAACAACAGTTCTCACAGCCAACTGGATACGACCAACCTCAAATCCAGTTTGGAGTCACCCAAGCCAGCCCTTATGCTCCGCCTCCTTCTTTGAGTCCTCAGCCGACAGATTTCATGCAGCCTGGTGACAACAACCCTTACGCCAACGGCCCAGCTGCTCAACCTCTCCAACCTTTGCCTACTGGCTCTAATAATCCATTTGCTCCTAAGATGAGCAATTTCAACGCTACGACGGCTCCACCTATGCCTAGTTTAGACTCGATGCGCGTGCTCCAAGAGCAGCAACGGCAGCAGCAACTCCACCAACAGCAGCTACAAGAGCAGCAAAGACAGCAGCAATTACAACAGCAACAGCAGCAACAACAATTCCAACCTCAACAACAGCGGCCCCAGGCCTACAAACCGCCCTCTTTCCCCAATCAACCTGTGCAAAATGACAAGCCAGCCAATCCACAGCATGCCCACCTGGAAAGCCTTCTCGCTGCAGGCAACGACAGCGGGCTGGATACATACGGGAATGTGGGCAACCTCCGTATCCCAGCTCAACATACCGCTCCTGGCACCTTTGTAAATTCTGCCGGAACATCCCGCACTGGTCGACCACTCGCCGCCCAGAGCACGGGAACGAACCCATTCTTTAACCAGCAGTTTGCGGGAGTTCCACAGTCCACCGGGTTCGGGAACTCCCTCTCCCCGCAGCCGAACAGACTCCTTCCTTCCCATACCGGTCCTGCCGGTATGAATGGGTATGGTACTAGTGGTTTTGGCCAACAGCAGCAGCCGAATGCGTATGCTTCCGGCTTCGGCCAGCCCCAACAGCAACAGCAAGGTGGGAATTTGATCGACCTGTGATCTGTCTATGATAGTGGTTTTCTGGATTGTATGATTGAGATTGTGGGAGAGGGTGAATTATTGGGTGTTGGGCATTGCGGGTATTCGCAGGTGTCGAAAGGGAGGGAAGGGGGAATAGTAGATGGGACCACGGCACTGCAATGCATGAGTGGCGAGGAAAGGGTGGAAATAGAATTTTCTGTGAGGGTGAAGCCATATTCTGTGTTGCAGTTTTTTTATTTTTATTTTTACTTTTTTCAACTTTTTCACTTTTCGTTTTCTTTTCCCCTCTCCTTTTTCTTTTTCTTTTCCTTTTACCTCTCCTCCTCTTCTACTTCTCTGCTTCTCTACTTCTCACTTATCGCTGAGGGGCGGGTTAGATGCGTTAATAGCCTGTGGAGAGAAGCAAAACAAAAAAAAAAAGGTCTGGAGGCTTATTTAACCTTTGATCATTCCCTGACCATACTTGCCTTGCCTTGCCTGCTCGCTTTTAGTTAGTTAGTTTTCTTGTAAGAGGATTTTGTCTGTCAATTGGTTGTTATTGTTTCTCTCTCTCTCCTTGTTTCCCTTCGATTGCCAGAAAAAAGGGGGAAAAACTAACACTCTGGAAATGGGGTAAGGGGTATTTTTCTGACTGATATTACGCTTTTTTTTTCTTGACTTCTTTTCAGTTTACTTTTGATTAGGATAGGCTAGGTTAGAGCAGGTGTGATTTTCAATCGTATTGTTGTACTGTATAGGGGCCCCAATAAAAGTTGGGTTAATCTAACCCCACCTCAATTATCTTAGAGTAAATAAGGGATGTACTGTACAGGTGCTCTAGATATTGTTATGATGCTCCGTCACAATCACTCACTCGAGACAAACGACGTACTCTCCGGCGAGTGCCAACCCCTCGACCTCTGGGAAACGGATCCCCATATCGGCATATGCTTCCATGCACTTGTGCAAGAGCTCCACCGTCCAACCCTCCCCGCCAAAGATCGCCGGCGCAGCGTTTGCTACCGCCGGGAATAACTCCCCGTGTAGCTCCCGTGCGGGCTGAGTGGCTTCTTGCGAGTCTGTCGGATACGCTGGCAAATGAAAGCCCTGCTCGGTGAGCGATAAGTGGCAGAGGTATAGTATAAACACAACGTCTTCCTGCCTAGCCTCCGTCAGCTCCTCTACATCTGCACTGCCGAAGCAGGACTCGATGGCTGCTGCAAAAGCCCTGTTGGCCCCTCCTCCTCTTCCCAGGGCGGATGGCAGGCGTATTAGACCGGAGGTGGTGGCGTGGGAGTTTATAATGTCCTTTGATTCTGCCACAGCGGAGAGGATTATGGAGCGTTGACTGTCGGCGTATATCTTTGCTGAGGCTTGCTTCGAGTTCTGCGGTTCCGGGAGTGTTGGGGGGAAGTTCCGGTGCTTTCGGAGGAGGGCGTGGAGGAGGGTCATGTGTGTTGATATCTCGTTGCGCTTGGTCGCGGGTTTGGTTGGCCAGGTGGGCACGCGGGAGGCCTCGGTTGGGGTGCTGGTTAGGATGTATATGAGGGTTAGTAGCGCGGGTGGGTAGATTGATGGATTTTCCGGGGTGCGGTTGCGGGGGGTTAAGTGGTAGAGGCCTGTGGGTGATTCACCAAGGAGGGAGTATTGGGACGGGGTGAGGGCCGGGGAGGATTTGAGGAGGACGGAATCGAAGGGGTTTTGGAGGAGGGTGAATCCGTAACCCATTAGTACTGGTGGTGGTGGTGGTTAGTGTTATGAAGGTAATAGTAGGGGGGGGATGAGTACACTCTTCGTTTGGCTTGGGTCCGTAATTATTGTACACTTCTGCTCCCGCAGAAACCTCCGCACCGGATATTATTTTCAGGGAGGTATCACTGGGTTGCCAGGTAATTTTTGTAATCGGGAAATGATTCAAACTGTCTATCAATGGGAACAAGATTGGCATGGTATCATCCTCGTGAATAATTTCTCGGTCCCAGTTCATCAACTTCCCGGGGAAACTCCTGGACGTGAAAACGGTAGAAGCCCACAAGTATAGTTCCCTCAATGCTCTCAACCACTATTTTAGCCCCACGAAGCCCTGATAATCAATAAGAAGGCCTTACCATGCACAGTGTTTCGTGTCGTATCCTTCCCTCTGCAGAATAGCTACGGCAGCCTCAAATTCTTCTCTCCACATCAACTTTCTCGCCTCTACCTCATTAACATCGAGGTTACAGCCTTGTAAATACTTGAGATCTTCATCGGAGAAATAGAGCGGAGTATCGAATTCCCTCGGTAGGACACGAAGATATGGCCACCAGAGCGATTCCTTGCCTTTCAACCACTCTAGGCAGAGAAACATACAAAGGGTTGCATGTTGAGTGGTGTTGGAGATGAAGTCTGCAGAAAACGCGGAACGGGCTTTCTTATAATCTATGGCCAGGGCATGAGGACAGCTAATCAGTTGGGAATGTGATGGTATGTCGGAGGATGTTATCATGCGCGAGCCATATTGAGAGTCTGATTCCAGGGATTTGGTTAATTAGGTGCACTTTCTGTTCTAAGAACTGACGGTTCTGACCCGACGGAGTGAAGGTTAAAGACTCATGAATGAAGGCACCGTGTGAAATTAGCCAATGGCCAAAATCATTGAAGGCTTCGTCTGTTGAGAAGACTCTTGTCGACATATTTAATGATTGAGAAGTGGTGAGGTTGCGGTTGTGCTGAAAAAGGCTCTCAAAGATTTAGTGGGGAAGTTGGCCCGTATTGGTGGGGCAACAGGGGTTAAGTTAGAGGATCTCATATCTTGGACTCTGATTCAACATCTTTCCTCCGCTATAACACCCCTCGTTCTACTTGAAACGTCACTCGCCGAACCACGATATCTGCCCTCCCATGCCATTGAATCGAGTTATCCTTAACCGCTCCATAAACATCGCCCATAATTGCCTCCGCTCTCCCCGAAGCCCTCTTTGGTCCTCAAGCAGAGTTGCCACCGCTTGCGGCTCTCACCAGCGACGACAAGCTTCACAATCGGCAAAATCCCAAGATGACGCAAGTAACAAAAGTTGCCCTGATGCAGAAGAGCAGTCTGCCCTCTCACGACGTTTCACGGAAATGGCTGAGGATGCCATAACCTCCTCACCTCGCAAAGCTGCGGGGATTGCCTCCGAGAACGCCTTCTCCGAAGAGCTAAAACGAGAGCTCGAGGAACGAATAGCAAAGGCCCAGTTCAACACCGACCACGCACAAGTTCTCTCAACCATAAATCTCCCAGCCGGGACCCCAAAACAGGCTCGGGACATCGCAGCCGCTGCGCCATGGACGGGTACAGAGTCAGCCGAGGATGCCGTTCTCCGTATGCTTGTTGACGCCCACAAACCTCTCCGAGGCGAACTTGCGCGGAAACCAACGTCGCACGCACCGGCAAACGTGGACCTCCGCCCTACTCGCACCTTCAATCCCCAATCTACATCTCAAAGAATTGCCCGTGCTCGGGAGAAAACGACAGAGTACACTTTAAATAAGTCTGATGCGCTATCTGAAAATGAAAAAGCTGAAGTTCGAAACATGTTCCGGGACAGGTTCATGCCTGAGGGACGGGCTGTCGCTTCGTTGAACGCTATTGCTTCGCTCGCTGACGAAAAGATTGAGGAAGCCCGCGCTAGGGGTCAATTCAAAAATTTGCCGAGGGGGAAGCCATTGGAGAGAGATCACAACGCCGATTCACCGTTTTTGGATACGACGGAGTACTTCATGAATCGAATTATACAGAAGCAGGACATTGTCCCACCGTGGATAGAGAAACAGCAAGATCTTGCTAGGGCAGTGAGGATATTCCGTGAGAGACTGAGGGCAGATTGGAAACGACATGTTTCTAGGATAATTTCCAGCGCAGGCGGAAGTGTTGATGAGCAGTGCCGACGAGCAGAAGAGTACGTAGCTGGCGAAGCACGCTTAGCAGGGATCGAAGACCGAGCGAAGAAACTCGAACGAGGCGAGGAAATAAACCCTTTAGACAAGGAAGCCATCAGCGGAACCAACAGCACAGCAGTGTTTCGAGACCCAACATGGGAAAAGACCGAACTTCAATACCACAAGCTCGCCATAGAAAATCTCAATTCCATCACAAGAAGCTACAACCTTATGGCCCCCGAACTCGCCAAGAAACCATACTTTATTCTGGAGAGAGAGATGAAGAACTGCTTCCGGGATACGGCCCCATTGATCCCGAGTGAGATTCGAGAGCGAGCCAAGATACCGCCTCGGAGGGTTGCTGGGTTCCAGAGGGGTTCTAGCCCCGGCGCGTTGTTTGAGAAATTGGGGGCTTCAGAGAAGGTGGTAGTGTATGATAGCACAAAGCCGAATTATGGGTTCAAAGAGTTGTTTAAGGACGCGTTTTCGGGGTGGAAGTGGGGGAGGCAGACTACATGAATGAGTGGGCTAGCGGAGGTCTGGATTGTGAGATATTGGACTCGAAGGTAGTGATATATATGGCGCTAGTGGAAGAGAAGATGTTCCATTTGGTTTTGAGATAATGGGGTTAAATTCCAACCAATGATTCGCCGATGTATTACCTAGACTCGGCAAAAGTATTAGATGACTTCCCGTGGGCGTAAACTCTCAAAGTTCCGAATTCCAGTCACCCGGGACAGAGTGTGCATAGGGCTTTCATGCTTTCAAACTTGGTTGAAAGTTTTTCCCCGCTCTCCTTTTCCTTTCCTTTCCCTAAGCACACGAAGACAATATCTGTCCCTACAGTTTCCGACCGGAGCCCTACGATGGAGATATATAACAAGCAGGCAAGCCACCCACTTGCAAATCCCTACTGAAGAATTCCGCAATCAAGTTTCAGAAAGCTAGTCCCCCCGGCGTGTATAGATCCCCTTCACATACGCCAAGACCCCCAGGACACGGGAAAACCAATCATTCACGAACAGCCAACCGGCAACAAGCTAGCACCCAGTCTCACAGAGTGCCGCAAACCAAGGTAATCTAGGTATTTCACAGAATGCCACACTGGGAACAGCTACTTATCCTACTGACAGGCGAATTTCGGGGTTTTTTTTTCGACTGGGTTTAAGCACAACGATTTGTCATACCTCGCTAATTATATTATAAGAGTAGATATATTCTCCGGAGGGGAGGGGGATTATAGACATTGATCCTTGATTGTCGATAATAAGATCGTTTTGTGATTAGCAGGGTGGTCACGGCCGGATAATCAATGGTGAAAAGGGGTGGGTTTGGCTGAGAGTTGAGCACCTCATTATTTCGAAAATGTGTAACCTAGGGATGCTACGAGTTTCCTGACTTATGATGACCCTGTCCAGAGTGTCGTTCTCGGCTTTAAATTTGGGCCTCAAGAGTATTTAAACGGGTACAACACGATGGGGGGTGGATCATGGAAAGTCACTCGTAGGAGGAATTTGAGTTTGGCTGGTTGTGGGGTAGGGTAGCGGATGCGAGCATCCTCAACCCCGAGGTATGAATCGTACTCGAGAAGGAAATGCCGGGAGTTGTGAGTAAGGAGATAGGGAATCAATGTGTGAAAGAAACTTCTTTGTTCAAATGAAGAACCCACTCAAGAGCGCCACTATAATGCATATCTACGCCCTCACTAATTTGGACGCCCCCCACGACCGCCAGCCGCGGTGGTCTTTCCAAAACCCCACCCGATCTGATTAGCAACATAGATCTCGACACCCAAGTCATCAGCCCACGCCCAGACCAATCCGGGGTTCTTCTGGAATTGCCTCCCGCTCATGACGAGGTCTGCAGACCCATCATCAATTAATGCCTGGGCCTGCTTCCCCTCCGTGATCATGCCGATGGCGGAGACGAGGGCCTTTCCGGCGACGGCCTCACGCACCTTCTTCGCGAAGGGGGCTTGGAATCCGGGCCCCGGCACAATCTTCTGCGCTGGGTGTAGCCCGCCGGAGGAAACGTCGATGAGGTCCACGCCCTTGTCCGCTAGGATCTTGGCCAGTTCGGCTGTTTGGTCAATGGTCCAGCTGGGCTCGCCAGTGTGCTCAAGCCAATCTGTAGCGGAGATGCGCAGGAAGAGGGGCATGCTGTCGGGGATCTCGGCGCGGACTAGATCCACAATTTCTAGGGTTAGGCGGATGCGGTTTTCGAAGCAGCCACCGTAGGCGTCTGTACGCTGATTGCTTGCGGGGGAGACGAAGCTGTGGAGAAGGTAGCCATGGGCGTTGTGGATTTCGATTGCCTCGGGGATTTTATTAGCCGGGTAAATTAACCGCCTTAAGGGGAAGAATTTACATCGAAGCCAGCCTTGAGAGCTCGGTGAGTAGCGGCAACCCATGCCTTCTTAAGGTTCTCAATGTCTTCGAGAGTCATCTCGTGAGGCCTGAAATGTGGTTATTAACTAGGGGGCTTCCAAGCCTGATGACATCCAACAAAGGGTACCTACCGAGCATGGCGCTCATCATAAGCAATAGCGCTGGGGCCACAAACGTTATTAGGCCAGCCGCCTATCACCTCAACCGCAAGGCCGCCAGTACTCAGCCACGGAGCAACAGTGCTCGCCTTCCTTCCGGCATGTGAAAGCTGGATAGCAATCTTCTGGTTCTGGCCGCGCGCAAATTCGACTATCTTCGCCATGGGCTCGATCTGGGAGTCCTTCCAGAGACCAACATCCTCAAGGGTAATACGGCCCTCAGGTGAAACCGCTGTGGCTTCGACAATTGCGAGGCCAGGTCCTCGGGAAATAATACCGCCCAAGTGGGCCATATGCCAGGCGGTCATGTGGCCATCTTCAGCCGAGTATTGGCACAAAGGTGAGAGCTGCAAGTTTGTTAGTATCAAGCTGGTAACCAGAAGGGTGCAATTGGGGGGGGGGGCAAACAAAGATGCGGTTCTGGAAAGTTAAACCACGAATGGTGAGTGGTTGGAATAGTTTTGGGGGCCTTTGCCCGTTGGGCTGGGGATCGCTGGCAGTTCCAGATGGAGGGTTCTGGGCAGGTGTAAAGTATGAAACCTTGTCTGCGTTAGGGGCTTTCAATCATAATTTCCGACTTGAAGACACATACGCCGACTGCAGGAGTGTTCTTGATAACCCTGGCCTCCTGAGCGTTGGCCGTAGCGGGATATGACGACATTTTGGCAGAAGGGGCTTTGAAGATATTAAGATGCTGGAAGGTCTAACGAATCGAGAGGAAGACTTTTCTGGGCTTAGTTGCACTTCATATACTCGAAAAGCCCCTCTCGATGACCCATCCCTTAGCTGTGGGAAGGGGCGCATCACGTCATGAATCCATGCTAAACACCATCCATCCGGAGGGTTACGAGCCGCTATGATATGGAAGAGGTTCGAAACCGATCCCCAGCCACTGATCTCAACATCTCGTCGCTTCTCTTTCCGTATGCGCCGCGCGATGCGCCCATGTCATAGGGGGCTTATAGGTTTGTAGGCCAGCCCCTTGTGCTCCGGCAAGATATCCACAGTCAAATCTCGGAATTTGATTTCAAAGCAAGCGCAATTTGAGAAGGAAAAAAATATTTTGCCTGAGCTTTTTTTTCCCGCAGGTGCTTTACCGTACCATGCAGTGACTAGCGGTACAATAGAGAAATTTTTCAAAGAGGGTGTTTTCTTCTCCTGGAGGTTAGCAGTTGAAGCCCAAGGGTGCTCAAGGAGAATAATTGATTACCAATAGTTTAAGGACGGTAGGACTTAATCACTGTAGTACGGCACTGGAGCTTATGGGCGTGGCTGGTGGCAACTTACGGAGAAATAGTTTATCCGAATTTTTTTAAACATCCAGTCAAGTTCACTTCATACTTTAGCACTCGTAAATTATAGAGTGATTGTGTGCTAAAGCTGGGGGTGGCTTTCGTGACTTGGTTTCGAGATAATCAAACCCCCTCTTGTGTAAGGGCTTCCCTTTGAAGTTCTGTCATGCCTGACTATGTGCATGTGCATACTCTATCATCTGCCTATAGGCTGGGGATAATGTGAAGAAAAAAACTGCGGCATCGTGCGATAGTCCTGGACGGGGCGTAGCTTCGGCCTTGATCGACCCCTGTTTCTTATGGCATAATAAACGATAGTCCGGTGTCCTGGGCTCCCTCCTGCATGACGAGTCTCGAAGCGGTATCTCAAAGTTGTCGGCAGGCTGCGACTTGTGAAATGGCCCTAGTGGTGGGGAAGATTGATGACTTAGATTTTCCTTGATGCCTAATGCTAAGCTTAAGGGAAGAGTTGGCCCAAACACAAGATCATACAGTAGCTCCGTTACTGCCGGTACCTTCAGTACTCGAGGACGGTAGCGCGAGAACTGTGATCCAATTCTCAATGTGAAACTCATAATAGGGTTTCAGTCAGGCGAGGTGAGCTTCCGCCCATAAGTTTGGGATAATTTTTTTCTCGTTCATTTGGCGAATAGTGTAGCGATTTCTCTGTCATTAAATTTGTGATACGAATAGGCGTAGCCCGGGAGAGAGAAAGGGGAATAAGGGGAATTGTCACGAGACGAGAGAGTTGACTCTCTCGGGAGGTGGTGGGGAGGCAAGTGCTCGTATTATTCGGGGGATACGGTATTCTAAATGGGTCAAGGCCCTCCTTGCAAGCCCGGTTGTCTCTCTTGACGATCCTTCACCAAATGTTCGCTTCCTATCTTTGAGACCACTCGAGTATCCGCTATCCATGATCTCGGGATAGACTATGATACTGACCTTGCTACAATTGTAGAGCCAGAGCCTAGAGCATCGGTATGGACAAAATGTCACAAAGGAGGGGAATTCCGAATGGCGAGTACCATTACTGAGCCCGAATTACTGAAAGGCAGGAAGTGTCCAAAAATAGGGATTAAAGAGATAATACTGTGGTGGAATACTGTATCTGTGAGTGTCTGAGCGCCCATACAAAATGTGCTCGTACACCCCCTCGTTTTCGGGTACTTATGGCCTGGGACGAGTGAAACCAGGCCAACTGACCCAGAAGTCTCCGCACCATACCGACGATATCAATCCCGCCCCTTACCCCCAACGAACCGTACGACTGGAACGATTCTCGTCTCATCCTTCTTCGGCGGGCCCCGAGGCCATGAGGCCTGTCGGCAGTTCACCAGACTGCCCCCACACAGTTACCAGGGGCCAGGGGATATTTCACCCCCACATGTCCTCGGCAAGGCAAGAAAACAGGGGGAGGGGTGGCATTGGCGCTCAAATACGCACAGATTTTTTACCATATGAGTAATATTAATATATTATGTTTTGCGAGCTCCTGTTTCTGGGTACGACAGGTATTTTCCCAATTCCCTGTTTTCGGGTACTTGCCTGAGACAAGCAGTCATTTGGATTTTACAGTACCGGTAGGAGTATCGCAGAACCCCAGACTCCAACGGATCATACCAAGGTTCACCATTGGCTCGTGAGTCCTTCGCCGGTGGACCAAAGAACTTTACTTACCGGACAAGAAGCATTCAATGACAGGGATTCACAAAAGATATGACAAAAGATCCATGCGTATCTAAGCGCCCATACAAATTCACAGCCCCTGATATTGAATACCGGTACTTCTCGCCTACCACGAGTAGACAATTGAGCTGCTTGTCCCAGGTAATGGACACCCGAAAATGGGGAATTGAGAAATATGTGGCGAAAAATCTGTCCGTATCTAAGGGCCAGTACAAAATATATCCCCCCTGTTCTCAGGCACTCATGGCCTGGGACGGGTACTGCATTACAAGTACGTCAAATCTGGTGAAATCCACTATTAGATTATCAGTGGTTTTTAGCCCTTCAGCCTAGGATAGGTTTAGCTTGACAGGGTATTCACCACACCTTGAGGGCTGATTTTATGCTGTGTCGGGAAAACGGTCGCCCTTCTTAGGAGCATTGTCTCTGAATCCGGAGATTATAGGGGTGATGGGGATAGTGGATTTCGCGAGATTTTACTGGTATCACACCGCATTTGGAGAGATTCGCTTGCCGCTACCGTAGCACCGGCGTGTTGAACTGAGAGTGTTTTCTTGCAAGTTTGGAATAAAGCACTTTCGCTTGACTCTTTACTCTTTGGGCCTCTTTTTCAGCCCTTATCGTACCTTATTTCAACCCACTATCATAGCGGCATGCCGCGTTTGGGCCCGTTCCGCTCTGTTGGCTTGCCATGGGTTACACGGACCCTGTATATTTGGACCCGACGAATGAATCCCTGTCGAGTAAGTGAGGGACTTGTTGGTGAAGGCCCTGAAGGGTGATCTATCGGTGAATTCTCATCCTGCTCAGCCTGCGCAGACTATAACACCTTTCCTTCTCGTTCTTATATCACCTCCCCCCCCCCTCTCTGCGGATATTATAGCGCAATATTAGAATCCTGCTCGAGTACCTTGACGCCTCTTACAGGATGCCTAAAGTTATTGTTGTTGGCGCAGGCAAGTTCTCGTCCGGATCTACAACGTGGTATAATCGATTTAGCTAATGGGATTGATAGGTTGGTTTGGTCTGATTGCCGCAAAAACGTACCTGCAAATAAACCCCACACATACACTGCTCCTATTGGAATCATCGACGATAATCGGGGGAACTTGGTCCCAAGACCGCGTCTACGATGGTCTAGTAACACATAACGCCGTGGGTGCGCTTGAAGTTTCCGATACACCACTGGAGGGCACACCAACCGCAGAGGGCTACATTCGAGGAGAAGATGTAGCAAATTACCTGATTCAGTTCGCCGAGAAGTACAACCTTTTAAGTAGAATCGTGTTTGAGGCAGCAGTTGATAGTATTGACAGAGATGTCGATACGAAAGAATGGGTACTGAAGTTGGCGAGGAAAAGTGAAGGGGAAGATGAAGTCAGGTGTGAGAAATTGATTATGGCAACTGGCCTGACATCAATGCCCTTTACACCTACGGACATTGAGATCATGGATCCCAAAATGACAATGTTCCATTCGGCGGAGCTGAAGAAGTGGCAGGAAATATTACAAGCAGACAAACAAGGGGTTGAAAGAGTAACTATATATGGCGGGGGTAAAAGTGCCTTCGACGCAGCATATATGTGTGTCGCTGCTGGCAAGAAGGTTGATTGGATTATCAGAGAGTTAGGCCAGAGTGTTAGCGTAAGTTGAGCTTTGATATGAAAGCGAGCCTGGCTAACAAAGGACAGTCAATGTTCTCTGCTAAAGCACTGGGGAAGACGTCCCCACTGATGGCATCAAAACGGCTATTCAATGCTTTGAGTCCGTGCATATATGATTCCGAGACAATGACATCCAAATTCCTACATGGAACGTCACTGGGAAGATGGATAGTAAGGACATACTGGGAGACATTAAACAGCATTATAATGAAGAAACATGGCATGTACACATCCGAGAACGGCCGGAAATTAGTACCAGAACTTGGTGAAATGGGGTAAGTGACTCTCCTTCATTCCCCTATCCGTAGATTCACACCATTCTAACCCCTCAATCAGTGGCTTCTGGTCAGGCTCAACTCCAACAGGAGTAATCTCCCAGCCCGACTTCTTAACCCACCTCCACGCTCCAGACTCCCTGATTACCATCCACAGGACAAGCATAACCTCCATAAAGGGCACAACCATCCACCTAGCGAACGGCACCTCCCTTACCTCGAATGCACACATCTGGTGCACCGGCTGGATCCGAGATACTACACCCCTAGCCCGCAACAACCCGGAATTGGCTCTGCAAGCCGGCATACCGATGCCTAAAGAAAACTCACCTAAGCACTGGGAAACCCTCGAATCCGCCGCCGAAGATAAGATAAAATCTCTCTTCCCATTACTGTCCACCCCACCGCCATACAAACCTATCCAGCGGAGCAATACGCCGTACAGGCTTTACCGTCTCCTCGCGCCGCCAGCCATGGCGGATGCGGGTGATTATACGCTCGTGTTCGTGGGCATGACACATACCCCTGCGACCGGTATGATCGCGGAGCTGCAGGCCTTGTGGGCGACTGCATATCTGGATGGGCGCATTCCACTAGGGGGGATGAAGGAGAAAATGGAGAAGGAGGTGGCCGAGGTGAATGTTTGGATGAAGAGGAGGTACTTGAACCTTGGGGAGAAGTGTGCTAATCTTACGTTTGAGTTTATGCCTGTGAGTTCTCCTTCCTTCCTTCTTTCCTTCTTTCTCGGGGTTCTTTGCGTGAACTTGGGCTAACATTCTGTAGTATTTGGACACGCTTGTTGGGGATTTAGGTCTTAATCGACGGAGAAAAGGCCGGGTTAGGGAGTGGTTCGGGACATATTCCCCAAGAGATTACCGGGGAATAATATCCGAGTGGGTGCGGAAGAGTGAGAAGGTAGACCGACAGTCGTTTAAAGGGAATTAGTGTCTTTTGTTTTTGTCGTGATATTTTGGGGAGTTTGTCTGGGGAGTTTATTGTTACTGTGCTTTTTTTTTTTTTTTTTTTTTTGAAATGATACCCAGATTATATAGGCCGGAACTAGCTGGCCTGATTGTATAATATTTTCTCTCTTACCAATACAGCAATACATTTCTGCCCGCCATACACTTGGCCGAGCCATAATTCATGATTCGTGATCTATCCCCTACAAGGTTGAACCTGCAACTCTAATTCTAAAAATTGACGCACCCCCCCCCTAAAACTGAAAGAAAAAAAAAAAACCAAGTAGAACGCCCCAAATAACAATAAATCACGCCCTCCATCAGGTCCTCCCACTCCCCGGTGCCCTCCAAGTCCCATCCTCTTCTACCACCCCAGCGGCGGTATAATCCCCCATTTCCCCAGTGCCCCAATAGCCCACACGAACATACACTTTCTCCCAACCACCTGTCGCAGTCCTGGTCCTGTTCCAAGTGGCGGCACCGGAAACCCCACTGACGCGAAACCTCTCCACATCATTGATGACCACGCTAACGCCCTCTTCCCACCCACGCGTCGTCACATTCTCCCAGAAAAATGTGACGTTGTTGCCTGCAGGGGGGATCTCGGGTATGACGAGGTGCGGGATGGTGGAGAAGTAGAGGCCGTCTCGGCCGCGGAGGGATTCCGGGGTTTCTACGATGCCGGCGAAGCCCCACCTTGCCGTACCGTTGATGAATAGTCCGACGAGGAGGCCTTGGTACAAGAGACTCATTCTGTTGCGTAGGCGGGTACCGGGGAGGAGGAGGAGGGCGAGGATGTAGTGGTGTATGCGTAGCGCAGAGCCAGGGATCGCTGCGAGGAGGGAGAGCCCGACGCCGAAGCCGGTGTACGTCAGGAGGTATTTTGGCATTCGGCCCGTGAGGCGGAAGAAGTGCGCTTGGAAGACGACTATTACGAGTAGGAAGAGGACTACGATTACCAGTGCTGTTATCGCGTGGGGCTGCTGGCGGAGGTCGCGGCCTGTTAGGCGGTATATGGGAATTATGGGGTCGAGGGTGATGTTGTTCAGCGCGCCGATCCAGAGACCTGAGAGCCAGAGGAGGGTCTTCTCGATTGTGTGGTAGCGGGAGAGGGATAAGGTGTAGGTTACCGCATATTTGTATATTACAAAGGCGCAGAAGGCGGCGGGGAGGAAGCGGGAGAGGGAGATTGAGACTAGTTCATAAGGATTTGTGGAGAAGGGTGGATCCGAGGCTAGGGCTACGTGGAAGAATGTCCCTGCGAAGACAGAGGAGAAGAAGACGGGGATGGAAGTTATAAAGAGGGAGGAGAGGATTGTGAAGAGGAGGGATACGGCAAGGAGATGCCAGCGGAGGTCGTAGCAGCGAAATGTGTTTACCCTTGAGAGGAAGTTGAAGGAAGATGGGAATGTCGCGTCAAACATAATTGAAGAGATCCCGTGGCGTTTCGACGACGGGAAGTAGCTTTGCGAGCCAGCAAGTGAAAATACGCCGCATCCGCCGTACCGATTGGATATTAGTCCGGAGTGGATGGCAGCAGAGCAGATGAATGAATCCGACCGGTAAACAGCGTCCTCAAGCAACCCATCGCTAGAGTTCCGGGGAGGCCCACCAATAACCAGCGGTTGATATGCGGCGATCTGCTCGCCAACCGCGCGCGGGTTGAGCACGTTAGTCTTTAAGCAGCCGGCGGGACATCGGAACGGTGCAGTGGAGTTGACGAATGGTCGGCAATACTCGCCGTCTATCCCACATAAATTATTCTTCGACCTAGATACAAATCATCAGATGAAAATATTCTCCGTGAAACATTGCAGATCATCCGGAGAAACAAAGCAAAACATCGGACAAATTGGAGGAGGTGGAGAAACAAAAAAAGAGAACCTACCACAATACCGAGGAACAACTAAGGAAATAAGGTTTCTGCCCATTCACCTTGGATATAAACCTAGAGTTATGAATAACAGTGATGAACGTTGTCAACCAGGCGAACCAGAAGAGCAGTAACAGCGCCAATTGCCATTTCCTCCGCCTCAGGCGCCCGCGGTAGAGTAAGCGTAACGGCAGGTCCTGCCATTTGGCGAAGAACGGTGTGAAGGTAACGTCTTTGGGCGGGTTAGGACCTCGCATCCATCGCCATATAACCATGAATGGCGGATCCGGAGGGGTCGCGGTAGGCGATAGTGGGGTTTCAGGGGCATCATCTTGCGGTTGAAGTTGCGAAGTACCGGTAGTAGACTGTGTTAAGGTTCGCTCAACAGTGATGGACGGCGGAGGTGATTGTGAGTGTGGAGACATGAGTGGCTGGGGAAGGATGAGGAGAAAGGAAGCGAGAAGGAGGGAAGAAGGAGTATAAAAAAGAGATCTATGGGTCGTGGTGGTGGTGGTGATGGGGATTGTTTGAATTAATTCCTAGCACCCCATACAAACTCACGGTGGTAGCTGTTTGGACTGTTTGGCGGGGGAAAGAACTACGGCAATAACTGAAAGATCCAGTCGGCGTCGCTGCCAATCTATGACTCACGTGGCAGCCAGCAGACTTCGGAGAGCAGCTAACTTACATCCGTCTCAGGTACCGTTTCACTTTAACCCTAACCCACGCCACGACATCTACTTATAAGAGTACGAGTACGAAGACTGGACAACAATCACATCTTTTAGAGTTGTTCATTCGAATGTAAGGAATAGGGATGAAGGGGCAAAATGATGCTCTGGGAGAGTTTATCTGTGGGGGATAAGGGATTAGCTTGAACACAATTGATGGGCAAACCATTGCCTTCATTTTGCGAAGAGGCTTGGAAGTATCGTGCTCTGCTGTGTTCGTAAAAATCAGGAAGCTATTTCCCCTGGCTACATATAAGTCTCTATTGGGGTTCCCCAGTTTTATGAGCACACCCGAGTGCGAGTGATTGGTTGTGTGCGGCTTACCCCGTGGCCTAGTCATTCCGACGGCCCTAGAGCTCTCTAATGTCTCCATAGAAAGGTAGCCAGTGTTGCCTTGGCGGTAGAAGGCAAGAGTGAGGCCATATAAAACACTAATGCCCGCACCAACCTTCACCGCACCAACCAACTTCCTGGGGAGGAACAACCTGGTCGTTTGTTTCTTTCTCGCTCCTCCTCTCACCTTCCTTTACCAATTGCTACTGCGACCAAGGTGGAAACGCACCCCTTGTCTGTCAATTTTCTGCTCTCCCTCTCTTTTTTAAAGAACCTTCGACGGTCCTCGTTACATTTCTCCTCCCTCGTTCAATTGTAGGAAGTTTCTTATCAAAATGCTGCCGTACAATCCTTATACAAATTCAAAGGGTCTTTTCAACCCTGTCGTAATGGCGATGCGAGCTCCATCCATCCCAACCCAGCAGATGAGTGCCCCGCAGGCGGGTGCCCCTCAAGTGAACCACCCAAGACGTTCCAAGGCGGCCCACGTTTGCCCAGAGCCTCCTCATGGACCGAGCTGCGAGAAGCGACATGCCGAGATGGCGCCTGGTGATGCTTCTCCGCCTGGCCCCCCCGCCCGCAAGAAAAGCCGTCTAGAAGAACTTGATACGGCAGATAAGGAAGCCGGTGCCGCCGGGACCACCAATATCCTCAAACACAGGATGGGCATCCAAAATGTGCCATCTTCTGTCCTCCTGAAAGCTTTTGAATGGCAAGTGAAGGGTGAGAACACAGCCGTCACTGTTAGAGAGCTCTACAACCTCACCCTCGTGAGCAAGGAATTCCGCACCCTTTTCCACCCTGAACTCATTCGGGAGGGTATCCGCCATGCTGCCCGCACCAAGAACCACGACGTCCTCAAAGATCTATCCTCGAAGACACATACCCTGAACTTTCCCGCCTACACATCCTGCGAAGCTCGCAACCTGTCGCTTCCGCCTATTGGTGCACCCCTCCACGAGTCCGCAGGTGCGGACGATCCACTGGGAGTCGCTATCCTCCTAACCGCCGGCGCAGACCCTAACTTCCTTGACTGCCGGCACGAGACTGCGCTCCACCGGGCTGCCAAGTCCGCTAGTTCCCTTGTCTTTGTGCAATTGGTGAAGGCTGGTGGCGACCGGGGGCTCCGTAACTTGCACCTCTGGACCCCCTTCGATATCGCTATCGCCAACAAGAACCTCGGTGTCATTTACACCCTCTGGCGTCTGGGCCAGCGCGTCGACGGCTGTGATGACCCCACCGGCAGTTCTCCTGTACACAAGGCTATCGACACCGACTGCTTGGCTACCCTGCAGTTGGTATTGTCCTTCGGACCCAAGTTAAACGTGAAAGATTGGTCCGGGGCCACGCCGCTCATCTACACCATTCGTGAAGGGAAGAGCCCCGACGCGGTGGAAATTATTATGGGGTGCAGCCCTAACGCGTTGGTCAAGGATCGTGCGGGCAAGACGGCCCTTTTCTATACGCAGGTTCGTAGGGATGTGGCGGTTAGGGATTTGTTCGCTCGCTACTTCTGTGGCCCTGCGTTTAACAGGGGGTTGAGGGACGCCCAAAAAATGTGTTATAGGCGTTACGAGACCACTCCCAGGGAATTTAGCTTTATATATCACTACTAAAACGTTCTTGGCTCTGTCTACCAGGCGGGAGCACTAGATGACGGAAAATGGTGGCGGTGATATAGTGGAAGCAGACGGATCGGGAATATCTGGGCGTGGGCACTTTACGTTACCTATTTTTCCTGTACTGGTCATTTTTTTTTTCCCTTTCCTTTCCTTTCCTTTCAATACACAATTATCTCCACTCATGTCATTGCTGGTTCTCGTTCTGTTTGCTGGGGGCCCGAGCGGTTTCTGTACGGTAGTGAAATGACTGACTTGAGTTTTCCTCAAATCTACCATTGTTTGTCCAGTTTTTCTTTAAGCACAGTACAGTATGTAGGCCCTCCTTCGCCGTATGATATTTGAAATCCTGAATGGTAAATCGTGCGTCCAAATCAACTCTTTAAACTGTCACTTTCCCGAAAAATTTTCATACCCGGAACCCCCCCGATACCGCCCGACCCTAGTAAGATACCGACATATTCCCTGCGATACGGCGTATGCGAGAGTGCACCTCAATCTTAACCTCCCTCTAAGCAGAACAGCCTCCACCTTCACTCACTCACTCACTCACTCATTTTATCATGAGCCGGCCCCCAAATTCCCCTCTGATCCTCCGGATAGAACAACGAGGATCCCCCGCAATCCAATCCTGCAGGTACCCACCTCCACGGTCATGGAACCAACTAACCAACCAACCGGCTAACTAAAGACAATTTCCTCCAATTCAGGAAGCGAAAGCGGATAAAAGATTTACGGTACTTTTGAGCCGAGGTTTCTGCATTGGTGATTACTCGGTGCTTTGCTTGCTTGTTGAGTGGTGGTTGTTGTGCAGTTAACAGTTATATAGCCGGATTAAGCTTTTGGGTTGGGTTGGCTAGCTAGCTAGCTACTTCGGCTAGGTTGGTTATGTTATCGATACACGATAACTGTGCTGGTCTTGGTCGGTCGGCTACGCTTGTCTGAATTCTTGGATTAACTTGGCTAGAACTCAAGATTTGAGGACGTTTCAGTAAGGTAGGTTGGATGGGCTTGCTCTTTGGATAAAAGAGGAAGTTGGAGGAAGTGGAAGCTGGACTGGCTGGATGGTTAATATGATTGAATAGGGAGAGAGGCATTCGGCTGGGTATCGAAACAACGTTTCTCGAGCGTCAAGTTTCGAGCGGATTGCCAGATTTGTATCCGGAGAGAAGCGTCACACAAACTGAAGTCCTTCGACTGGACTGGGAAGCTTGCATGAGCGTTTTCCAACCCCGGGGGTGAATGCCTCTACCGAAATGTAGTGCTTGGAGTTGCTCGGCTGCAAAGCTGTTGTTACTTTTAAGCTTAGATCAAACGGCTAGCTACGGTTAGGTAGGTAGGACCTTTGGCACTAGAGTTATATCATAGTTTACTTGATGGACACCCTGCGAGAGCTAACAATGCTTGTCGCGCGTTTACAGGGAGAGCATTTCCAATTGTCATCCAATGTGCTAGACTATCATACCCGGCGAGTTGCTTTGGTGGCTTGATGTGTCATAATATCGTGATCTTACCTTGTAAGTGGACAATGGCGACCCCGCTGGCCATCGCACCTCCAGCACACAGACACTCCACTCGCCACGACTTTCGGAAGTCGGAAAACGGCCCTGCATGCATGTGGCATCAATGGGCGTTTTGTGACGTTCGAGCTTAGACATCCTACCGGCGTTGCGTTGTTCGGTGCAGTTACGGTATAAGATACAAGTATCATAGCACTTGAATTTAAAGACCATATGGTAAAGTGTTGTGGTTTAAGAGGTATATACTTTACCTCACTGCCAGATTGCAACATATTTTCTGTCAGAGGGTGACTGGTGAGGGTGGTTCGGTTGCAGTGTAACTTACCACAATTTTTTCCAAAATCAACCCACCTCACCTATGCGTCGTACCACTTTTTTATGCCTGTATCATACCTTATTGCTGCTGGATGGATGGATGGCGTGATGTAAATTAGCATGCTCGAGATGACAGGGTTTTCAATAGTGCTGTTTACGGTACCGGTAGGTATATTTGAAGGGAGAATGCGAGAAAGAGGGATGTTATTGCATAGTTTTAGGAGGTTGAAGCCTTGGGAAGTGGAGATGGGAGATTGGCTTAGATTGGCTAGTCTATACTCGGGGTACGGATGCTTGGTCGGAATTGAAAGTTAAGGAACTGGACTTAAGTTACTGGGACAGCAACACGGTCGAGATGCTACTGTGCGAGTACCGTAAAAGATGCATTGTGATCCAAAAGCATATCTTGTTTCTAGCATGACGCTCGCGAACTTAATTTTTCAAAAGAGTTCAATCCATTTCTTTATCGTGATCCAAACTCAAACCCACTTGTCAGGCATTCCAAGCATTTGTCATCTACAAGTAAGTTAGTAGGGTTCTTTTTACCTCAAACGTACAGTACAAGTAAAAAAGTCGAGGAATAAAGAAGAGCTTTTTACCCTTACGAGTAAGTTTGTGCAACCCACGATAACCGAAAGAACCTTCCGGCACCCTTCTAGCCTATCACACTTTGCGCCATCCATCCATTCATGACAAAAGGAACAGCTGACAAAAATTCTTCAATTATTAATTTAACCTTTCGAGCCCCACCATGAATCGCCGGTCGCCATCCTCCTGACCCCTCCCTCTCGCGCTTCATCTGGACCGATCGGCATTTACCAATCTCCGAATTCCTTATTCCCTCCCTACAGTATTGTCACTCGATCTCCAGTACTGTACTGACCTCATGATTTCGGTTCAATAGTACTGTACTCGTACAGATACAGGCGTAGAGTATGGCGTCTTTTTTACTCTGCTTCAGGGTTTTGTGAGTTCGGGTGTGATTACTGTTTAGTAAACGCGAAAGTCGGAGGACCCAAAGGCGTGTTTTTCCGAAGGAGTTGCTTTTTCTTTTCTTCTCTTCTTCTTCTCCACTTGGAGGTAGATGCATGGCGTCGTGGTGTGAGCGTATCGGATGTCTGAGTGGTGGACTTGTGTCCGGCGATAGATAGGTTAATGGTCTGACTTATGCCGTGATATTGGTAGAAAGTATGGAGGAGGAAGTGAATATAAAGACATCAATTCCGACTTAGTCCCCCCATTCGCTTTTTCGGACATCCAAGCAAACAGGTAGCGGATAGCGGACAACAGAACTCTAGCCTCTCTTAGTATTTTCTTTATCCCAAAGATCCTTTCTCCCAAATAACTCCCCAACAAAAGCACACTCTGTCAAGATGGTCGCAAGTGGAATAGCAAGAACCGTCACCTGGGCGATCCGGTTCTTCCAGCTCTTGTTCGCTGTCATCCTCGTCGGCGTATTGAGTTATATGGTGGACCAGTTCCGCGACTTGGGTTTCGGCGGGGTTCCGAGGGAGGTTATCACTCCGGAAGCCTTTGTATGTTTCCTTCTCCGAGATCCGGCACTCACGAAGACCCGAATATGATACTAACCCACGGTACGATAGTCCGTCCTCGCCATTCCATTCACCACCTTCGCCATCCTCGCAGTCCTCTTCCTCGATGGCACCTCACAAATAATTGCCACCTTCTTCGACTTCGTTCTCTTCGTCGGATATGTGACCTCGGCTGGTCTGCTCAGACACAACTTCTGCAGACGCTCTCACGAGAACCGACTTCGTAACGCTTTGATTAACATCCGTACTGCCCATGGCCTCGATGGTCGTGAGGATCGTAATGCTGGATTGGTCAGACTTGTTGTTGGGTTGGTTGTGATCCAAATGTAAGTCATCCTCTATATCGAACGCCAAGTTGGCATGGTACACTTTAATAACATTTGTACAGAGTCCTCTTCTTCATCACCACCATTCTCTCCCTCCTTGTTGTACGCAGGAGCGAGAGTACTTCTAACAACTCACCAGTCAGTGAGAAGCACTCCCGCTTCTCATTCTCCAGGAGCTCCCACGGCTCGGGTGAGGGCCCTGCGGTTCCTTCTAGTGCTGTTTAAGCATCCTCCCCCATCACCACAGCCCGTAATCGCATTAGAGCTCGACTTATAGTTTCACCCGCTGCTGTGGAGAATAACCCCGCTTCTTCCAACTTGTTATTTTCCTTTGTATTTTTAAACTTCTGAGTAATATCCCCTTTTTTTTTTTTTTAATCCTTCTGGAGGAATTATACCGGTATTTTTGATTGGGTAGCTGGGGGATGGACGAATTATGGGAAATGAAGTTATGTTTTTTTGGGGGCAATGGCTGAAGAACTTTCCTTTTAAGTATTTTTTTTGTGGGCTTGAGGGGTGTTTGAACTTCTGGGAAATACTCTGGAGGAAATGAAGGAGATGGATTATTTAATAAAGTATCGGAGAATCTGCAGATAATATTATGTTCAATAAATGAAAAATGGTTTAATGAAGGACATGAATTACTTATATGCACCGTCATTATGCTTTTTTTCCATCGGGTTGGCCGCTATCGGTATTAAATACCTGGTACTAATCCCCACGGTGGTGCTGCGCCGTACCTAGCCTATCAACTACATTATCCGCCTACATTCATACAAAATCACTCGGGGACGATTTTGTGGCTGGAGTTGTTCGTATATAGTTTCTTTTTTCCTTTCTCCTCTCAAATACTTCTTTTAAGTCTCTATCATATACCACCCCTCAAGAGACGTCTTCCTATTTATGACTAGCAGGCGTCGTATTTTATTATTATTCCTTTTGTTTCTATTATATTATACAATACAAGAATAGTATACTACCCACACCTGTCAAATAAACCGTGATAAGATGAAATCCGGAATTTGGAAAGGAGAGGGAGGAAAGGGAAGGAGAAACAATGTTTAGGAGAATGTTGTGCGCTCTAGGGAGGGAGGGGCAGTATATATAATCCAGGAGTGTCTATGGGATGTGATGCAAGGAAAGCGGCTAAATGGCGGTTTTTGAGGACGATGGGAAATATTTTGGATTGTTGGGGTTAGGTTGTGGTGGGGTTTGAAGATATGCGGGCTTGTAGAAGTTTCACTACTTCGTTACGCTCATACAGGGAAGCCAGTGAGAGTGGCGTATGGCCGAAGTCGTTAGGCATATTGGGGTTGACGTCTTCCCTTTCTAACAGTAGCTTCACTACTCCCTCATGCCCATTCCGGGTAGCCCGCGAGAGCGGCGTTCGGTTAGCACTATCTGGCCTATTGGGGTCGACGTCTTCTCGTCCCAATAGTAGCTTCACTACTCCATCACGCCCATTCGCGGCAGCCCACCAGAGCGGTGTTTGGCCGTGACTATCTGGCCTATCGGGGTTGATGTCTTCTCGTCCCAACAGTAGCTTCATTACTCCATCACGCCCATTCTCGGCAGCCTGCGAGAGCGGTGTTTGGCCATTACTATCTGGCCTATCGGGGTTGACGTCTTCTCGTCCCAATAGTAGCTTCACTACTCCATCACGCCCTTTCTCGGCAGCCCACGAGAGCGGTGTTTGGCCATTACTATCTGGCCTATCGGGGTTGACGTCTTCCCGTCCCAATAGTAGCTTCACTACTCCATCATGCCCATTCATGGCAGCCCGCGAGAGCGGCGTTCGGTTAGCACTATCTGGCCTATTGGGGTCGACGTCTTCTCGTCCCAACAGTAGCTTCACTACTCCATCATGCCCATTCATGGCAGCCCGCGAGAGCGGCGTTCGGTTAGCACTATCTGGCCTATTGGGGTCGACGTCTTCTCGTCCCAACAGTAGCTTCACTACTCCATCGTGCCCCCTCACGGAAGCCAGAAAGAGTGGCGTCTGACCGGCGTTGCCGTGGATATTGGGGTCGATATCTTTCCGTTCCAACAGTAGTCCCACCACTCCTTCGGATCCACTTTCTGCAGCCAACAGGAGCGGCGTCCGACCATTTTTGTCTGCTCTATTAATGTTAACATCTTCTCGTTCCAAGAGTAGTTTCACTACCCCCGAATGCCCCCTATTAGAGGCACACAACAGAGGCGTACAGCCATATCCGTCCCCCGCGTCGACCCTGACATCCTTCCTTTCCAATAATAGCTGCACCACCTCTTCGTGGCCCTCCGCAGCAGCCAACAATATTGGCGTTTGACCATATTTGTCTGGCCTGTTGGGGTTGATGTATCTCCTTCCCCGGACCATATTCATCACCTGGGGCATCCTACCCCACCGGCCATCTGTGCCATCGGGCCTGGTAGATGCCCGGCCAAGAAGTAGCCTCACAATTCCCTTGTGTCCCTTCTCAGCAGCCCATGATAGCGCTGTTCGACGAAAGTATTTATCTGGCTTGTCTGGGTCGACAGTATGCCGTTGTAACAGCAGTTTTGCTACCCCCTCTTGTCCACATATGGAAGCCCAGATGA
>Ga0307507_10001870_pt1 | contig 45925 bp, 31 predicted proteins | sample 7_EM_MG_FD_207223 | JGI IMG/M metagenome (GOLD analysis project Ga0307507, IMG submission 207223) | Populus trichocarpa ectomycorrhiza microbial communities from riparian zone in the Pacific Northwest, United States - 7_EM | ecosystem: Host-associated > Plants > Roots > Unclassified | place... | reverse complement strand
GACGTATAGATTAGGAAATACGCAATAAGCTAGAGCTTAAGAACCGTACTAGAAACAGTACACGGATCGCCTAGCCTTGTCTATTCCAGTTAAAGGAGAAAGCTACATTACCCTTAAAGCTCAAGACCACGTATCAGCTTAACTGCTGACGCGTCAGATCGCCTAGAGAATTGTATCTTTACTTAGAGAAGATTACAACCTCCCTTAAGCTTAAGAGAATTTGTACTAGCCTTACAGCCAATATAACAGATCGCTAAGAGAATAGTAATCTTGCTAAGAACTTTATAGGCCCGATAGCTGTAAAGGACATATATACCCAAAACACCCTTACCTTAACACCCTTACCTTAACACCCTTACCTTAACGACCTTAACCTTGACCTTGACCTCGACCTTAACCTTAAACTAAATATATACAAGGACTAGTACACTGCTTTACATAATAAGATGGATTCTAAATGGAAGGAGAGAATCGCTAGATATGGTTATAGGATTAATATAGCAACTACCTTAGAGGAAAACCTGGAAGAATATATAGAAACGAAAATCTATAAGTATATATATAAGAACTTTACGGATTATACACTATGGTCGCTATTCCAAGAAGAATTTGAAGGCTTTACTATTAAGGACTTTAGAAAGATACGCTCTATTACTAAAGCAAAGCTCCATACTTACCTACTCCAAAGAGGAGTATATGTCGCTATATACAGCAATAGATACCCACTTTATAAGGTTCTATATAATGTCCTTATAGAAGAGGAACCTTATAAATGGATAGATAAGGAAATTACAGGAGCTCTTAAGGAAGTCAGCCCTATAATTATAGTGGTACTACAAGAACAACTTAACTTAATATAAACAGCTCTAATATCAAATTAAGCTATAACCCTATTAGTTATAGCCTCTTTAGTTCCTATAACCCCCCCCTATAGCCTACTACCTTCCTATACGGTACCGACGCCTGTAAACTATTAACTACCTCTACTACCTCTAACGCCTGCAATTCAGCCTATAGCTATAGCTATAATACCTAGAACGTAAATACCTACCCCTATAATACCCTAACTAGCTGTTGCATCTATACCCTAGTAAACTGCACTAACCGCCACCTAATAGCAAGCTGCACCTACCTCTACCTAGGATTAACTACTTACCCTCCTTACTTAACTCCTACAGACGCAGAACTAGCAATTATTGCCTATGGCAACTGCCTCTACCCTCCCTTTAGTAACCGCTTCTACTCTACCTAGTACTCCTCCTGCCTAGTACCTTCACCCTAGTACTGCCAATACCGACCCTGCTATGCACCTGCCTATATACAGCAAAGAGGCAGCTACTATTGCTAAGATCTATACGGACGACCAGAAGTATAATAGAGTGAGTAATAGCTTTAACTTTAAGTTAACTATCTTCTATAATATCTGCAAGAGAGCTAGTCTACCTCCTAAAGGCTATATAACTGCATTTCTAACTATGCTAAAGGGACTTGCTTAGGATTACTACTATAATAGCAGCCTTTTAACTAGATTATTCACTAAGGCATGCAACCATATATATTACTTCTTTAAAGGACCAGAGTACTATTAGAGAAACCTTACTAAATAGAACGCTACTGACTTCTAAGGAATTATTAATAAGAACCCTAATAAGCAAATCTATTAGAGTTTCTAACTACTCCTTAATAAGCTCTTAAAATATCGCCATAGATTACACCTAAAATTTCATACAGACCTCTTCCTTATAAATAAGCTAGTTACTGCTTGCTAAGGAGTACTAGTATACCGTATTGCTATTTCCAACCCTTCTAAAGACCTCTCCTAGTTAATTAGCAAGCTGCAATCTTCTATAGTTATATGGGAGAAGGAACACCCTTCTTAGGCCTTAATAAGACCGTCTTAGGGAGCCTACTTTACGGATTGCATATACCGCCGTAATATCTATAATAACCGTAACCAAACCCGCTCCTATAGACAAAACACCGTTAGGTTCCTAAAGACTAAGTGCTATATTTGCTAAAAGGAGAGCTGCTGCTTATGAAAACACATAGAGGAGGAGTAAAACTGTTCTAGAAATAAGTACAAAAGACGTTTTAATAATAGCAAGGGCCGCAACGGTAACTTTAAAGAACACTTTAGATAATACACTATCTACTATAAAGGAGACAACGATAATGAGTGCAATAAGACTTTTAAAGCTTTTGTACTAGACACAGACGCTAATAAAAACACTAATAATAACAATAGCAAGGAAGAACTAGAAGACCCTAACGGCTACTACCTTACATTATTTAGAACTCTTACTATAGATAAAGCAACCTCTATAAGCGTAGAACTAACCAACAAGGCTTATACTTATTTACTTACTGCAACCTCTATGGAACCTACTATGGAAACTGACCCGTTTAACTATAATATAACAACCGCCGTTTCACGCTATACTTCCACGGTATTTATAGGAATTATAATTAATACCAATATGTTAAAGAAGTCTATGGCTAGTTATAGACAATTCTAGGCACTATAGAACGCGGACTAATTTATAAGACTTAATACCTTAACCAAAGGACAAGTTAATATGCAGTTTGGTATTAAAATTGCTACCTCCATTGGAACCACGGATGTTGTCACCCCTATAGGTAAGATATAGTTTTATATTGTCTATACAGATACCCCCTTCTTGCTCTGTTTAGCGGATATAGATAGACTCTAAATCTACTACAACAACCTTAGAAACGTTGTTATCACTCACACTAAAAAAGTGCCAGTAGTGCGATGGTTTGGCCACCCATTTCTCCTATAGAGCTTATTACTATAGTTATATTTATCTAAATCCTTTAACGCGAACCCCTACTACTTAATAGATATAGAGCTACGGCGCCTATATCGCCGATTTAGACATCCCTTAGTTAAGAAATTATAAAAGCTACTTTACTATACTGGCCATAAAACTAACAAAATGGCCATTAAGCAACTAACCAAGTTCTATTACTACTGTTAGAAGTTTAGCAAATTACTAGGCAGATTCCACTTTACCCTATAAAACAATATTAATTTTAACTATAATATTATTATTAACATTATATACATTAGCGGATCACCCCTCCTATATATTATTAATGAAGGAACGTAATTCTAAGCCAGTAGATAGCTATAAGACATTAGCGCCAAATACATATAGGACGTTCTATGGATATACTAGATTAATATCTACCTAGGGCCACTAGACCTAATTACCCACAACGCTAAAAAGAACTTTGTTAGTAAGGAATTTAAGCAATACGCTACTATTATAGGAATTAGTATAAAGGGAGTACCGGTTAAAGCATATAACTCTATTAGAATGGTAGAGCGCTACTATAGTCTATTACAGCGAGCCTACTAGATTATTATAACTGAAATCCCTAATATTAATAAGGAGATGGGACTCTAAATGGCGTTTAAAGCAATTAACGATTTAGCTGGCCCTAAAGGACTAGTTCCTATACTTCTAGTCTTTAGAGCCTACCCCTAAATGGTTAAATCTGATGTACTATCCCCCACCGTTATATAACGCGCTGCTGTAATCAAAAAGGCTATGGTAGAGATATAGAAGCTATAAGCTAAACGATAGATTGCCAATACGCTAAATATGCGAAACGGACCTAATGCTAATGTAATTTATAATCTCCTACTAAACTCACCTGTTTTGGTCTAGAGAGAAGGAAACACTGGCCAAAGCGGCTATTAGGATAGGCCATTTACCTTACTTACTATTAAGGGTGAAATATGCACTATTAAGCTGTCTAGTGGACCTATAGCCTTCTAATCTATGGTCGTAAAACCCTACTTTTAAGCAACTAAATCGTAGGAGCAAATTGTTAAACTAAAATCGCCACCTAAACCTCTACTTGGGTTAGCCCTTTTTAAGACTATCTTAGAGAGACCTACTAAAGCTTAGTAATAACCCCTAAAATAAGGCAGAGGACGCCCTTGCAAATACCCTCTACTTATGGCTATAACTAATATTACCATCTACCTATAGGATGACAGTTAATTTAGTACCCAATTTAGCGCCTCCTAATAGAAGGAGCTTACTAGTCTACTTAAGAAGGGAGTTTTCGAGATTATAAGACTCACGGATATACTATAAGGTATATAACTCTTTAACTTGCGATTTGTTAACAAGATTAAGAATAAGGGAACTAATAAAGCCTTTAAGAAATCCTAACTAGTTATACAAGCTTATAATAACTTAGAAAAGGAACTGGTTTTTATCTAATTACTAACTATTTAACAAGTTAGCTAATAACTAATTCTTTATATTGCCACCATAAAGCTTCTATAGGCACGACTTTACCTCTGAGATATTTTACAGGCCTACGTACAATTAACCACTATACTAAATTAAGAGTTCTACGTACGACCTCCGCACAAGCTAATTAAGCAACTTGGGATTAACAAGGCCTCCGTTCTAAAGGTTATAAAACTACTCTACGGAGTACCGGAAGCCGGTAACTACTAGTTTAAGATATATCACTCGCATTATATCTAACAGTTATATATAGACTAGTCTATATACAACCCCTGCCTCCTATAGAGTAACGAACCCTTTAGTATTATAGGCCTATAAACCAATAATACTCTATTCCTGGTAGATAAGACCTTTATAAACGCAGAGTAAAATAAGCTGTATAAGGCCAAGTTTATAGCTAAGGAACGGGAATAACTTACCGTTAATACGCCCATTAAGTTTAATAGTGGAGTTATTCAGCTACTAACTAATGGGAGTATTACGCTTACTTAGGAACAATAATGTATAAACCTTAGTACGATTAGTACTAAGCTTGCCACGAGTATAGGATTAAGAGGAGCTATAAAAACCTTAACTCTAAAGGACTAGTACATTGCTTAACGTGCTAGAGGTGTATATATTACTTTAGTATACCAGCCAGAAGCCTTATTTAATTTATCCTTTACCGCCTAGGTAATTAACCCTAATAAAGAAGACGTAAAATAGTTAAATAAGCGTCTAAACTAGTAAATTGAGAACGCCAATAGAGGTCTTAAGTTTGTTAAGTTAGATATCAAAACCCTACAGCTACTAGTATTTATGGACGCGTTATTTGCCAATAATAAGGACCTTTCTTTATAGATTAGCTACGTCCTTGTACTAGCTAATACTATAAAGAAGGCTAATATTGTTTATTAGAGCTTAGTTAAGTGCAAAAGAGTTACTTAGAGTGTACTAGCTTCTGAACTCTACGGCACGGCCCATAGCTTTAACATCGGCGTTGCAATCAAGTCTATAGTAGATAAGATCCTACAAATTAACCTTCTATTTATACTTTGTACTAACTCTAAGTCCTTATATAACTGTCTAGTATAACTCGGAACCACCCAAGAAAAACGCCTAATAATTAACGTAATGTGCCTCCAGCAAGCCTATAAACGGAGACAGATTACAGAGGTGAAATAGATTAATAGAGAGGCCAACCCTACTAATGCCATAACAAAGGGAAAACCCTACGCGGCTCTTTAATGGCTTATTAATACAAACCAAATTGACCTATAAGTTATAGGATGGGTTAAACAAACAAACTTAGATTTAGCTTAGCGTTAGGTAACTAATTGTAACAGTATGGACCCTAAATTTAACTAACTAATTAGGATTTTCTATGCCTAGCATAGAAAATCGCTATTAGCTCGCTTACCACTAGCGCCTTGGCGGCCTTTATAATATGTTAACCTGTTACCCCTAACAACTCTTCTTCTTCTTCTCTTCCTTAGCGTAGTATCTCCGTAATACAGTATTTTATAGGCTTTGGTTTAGAGACATTTATACAAGCCGTAATACAGGTTATGTAATTACGGACCTATAAAAGGAGCGTGGAAGCTATTGCGTATACGCTATAAATAGTCTAGAAGTAAACTTGACTTTAGAGTATAGATTAGCCTTCTTTTTAGAGTTGCTCTAGTGTCGGAATATTAGTCATGTGATGTGGTTATAAGACTATAAAGCGAGGCTAGCTAACCTAACCTTGGAGCAACCCCTTACTTCTAGACAACAATAACTACCAACTTCAACACCGCATACGTATCGCAATACAGTGATATTTGCGCACGTTGATAAAGCGAGTATACCGACAGTTATTTAATAAAAATAGCTAAACAAGTATATAATAATTAAGTAGTATTTCCTTGCTTTTAACGCCCGGGCCTATTTTATAAGGACGGTAATAGTAAAATAGCCTACTATACCTCTTAACCTTTAGTAGTGTTTACTTCTAGTATACTAACTAGTAAAGGTTTTATAAGTCTAATTCCTGCCTTGGAAATTTTTAGGGCCCCTAATTAGGCGGATCACCCAAATATAAAATTAATTAATGGTCGCAATATTAAAGCATTAATTAAATATAAAAAGCTAGGAGCAGCTAATCGCTCTTCTCTTCCAAACAAGGTTATTATAGGCTTTAAAGAATGCTCCTCTTTAATTACAAAGATCTTAATTATACGCAGGATAGGGAAAGACTAATGGTTTAATAGGAGGGTAATTAATAAGCTACCACTAGTTATCTACTAAGACTGCTATATAACGAACAATTTAATATTTAAGCCGTACATTAAGAAGCTCTAGCGTGGAGCATCCCTAGAAGCTTTTAAACAGCTAAATAAAGCTTTTAGACACTAGAAAGCTAAAGGAAGAAAAGAAGAAAAACCTATCTTTAATATAGATTAATTTCTAGAGGGAGCCAGTCGCTTATTAAAAAATTTTACTATCTTTCTAGGCCTGGCTAAGATAGGAGATAAGTAGCAGGATACGTAGTAGAAGGATAAGAAAAAAGTTAGAACAAAGCCAAGGTAGATGGTTAATAAGTTTTACAACAAAAAATAGGATAAACCTTTAGACGAGAATCCGCTTTGGAAGAATTAGAGCACAATTACTAACTCTAGAAAACTAAAGGGAATTATAAAATATATTAATAAAGTACTTAAAAGAAATCCTAATAAGAGACTACTGTTTAGCAGTTACGAACTAGCGGCATATACGCTATTACGCCTTATAAGTTAGCTATTAGACTAGTAGTAAACTATTACTAATAATATAATATAGTATTTCTATAAAAGGCTTGGCCAGTCTAAATATTTAACTATTTACTAGATAGAGTCTAGGACATCCCTAAAAGACTAAAAGAACATCTATAAAGCGTTTTATATTCCAATAGGCGGTCCTTACCAGAATAATATAGTCCAGTTTCTTATTATTAACTAAAGGGTTAAAGGAGAGGGTCTAAATTTAGTCTTTATATATAGAGTCCATCTGCTTAAACCAGCGACAACGGTAGATATAGAGGTGCAAGTATTTGGCCAAGCTGCTAGATCTAGACAGCTAGTGCCAGTAGTTACTACGTCAACAATATATAGTACGGATAAGTGGAACCCGATTAATATAGTTATATTAGCGAGGCGTATAATAACTAAAAGGATAACAATTAACAAGTTCTATGAGGTATTTAAAGCTTAACCTACTCAGCAGGCTGATAATAATGTAATAAAAATAGCATAGCTGGTGCAGTTAGAGCAGCAATTACCTATAATAAAAATGTGTCTTAGTATAATACACATATATATAGATAATATACAACTATTTAATATTTTGTGATATATTATCTTAATATTAACCACCATATAACTAAACCTTAGAAAGTTTAAATTTGGTTTAAATTAATATTACTCCAGCTACTAACTACTATAATACCTATTAAGTAATCTAGCTTATAACCCTACTAACTCTCATTCCTAATATACATTAATAATTCCTATTAAGGTGTATCCTCTCTACTAATAGACTATGTATATATGCCATCTTTATTATTCCAAAAGCCTAATTGGTATATAAGAGGATCCTTCTATAACTAAAAAAGTTTGCTAAATCTACTTTCCTAAAAAGCGTCACTCTTTACAGATTAGGTATCCTGAACGTACTATCCTCTATATAGACTCTTTGGATTCCGGCTTTATATATAATAAGACGTCTATAATGCGAATAAGGACTATATAACAGCTTATACCAGGCCTATTTAGTTCGTCCTAAATCTGCTATATAGGGAAATTGACATCTAACTCCCTCTATATCTTGAATTGTTATAAGAAGCAAGACGGTATTAGAACAGATAAACTGACGTTTATAACTACCGCTTTCATCTACCAATTGCACAGTTGCAGCGTATATACGAAATCCTTAATGGCGAAGAAAAGCGTACCTTAATTATTCTATTTAATTTACCTTCTGCCTTTTTCTAATAGGTGTAAGATATCGAATCAACCTATAATATAATGCTGTACTGGAATAATTAACAAACCTAGCTCTATTAGACAAATATGCTTAATAATAAGGACTGAAACCCTATTACTATTAAGCCCGTTATGCTGTAAAACAAAAGAGCTATTATTAATATTGGTACGTTTTAAGCGCACTTAATTAGCTGGCACTAATAGATATAGGTTAATGGACTACCTACTACTTTATGTCTAACGGTTCTAAGAACAATAGGGCAAAATATGCCGTTATTTATTATGTTCTTATAAACTACAACATTTAATTCATTATAGGCCAGAAATTTAACCTTAAAGATAAGCAAAAGGTAGACTTTTGGGATATATTAGATATATTACAGACAAAACCTTTATATAGCCTATCCGTATTAGAACACATTAATAGCAGTACTATACTATTAGATTTCGCTGTTAGGTATTAGAGTAACTAAATAACCTTAAGTTTTCCCCTTATTGCCCAGCCCTAAGCCCTATTATGTCGCTAAGACTTATTGCATTGTTAAGTCTTATTGTATCGCCATTAAGCCTTATTATATTGCCGAGTTTTATTGTATTGTTAAGTCTTATTGCATTGCTGTTAAGCCTTATTATGTTACTAAGCCTTATTATATCGTTAAGTCTCATTACATTGCTAAGCCTTATTGTGTCGTTGAGTCTTATTGCGTTGTTAAGTCTTATTACGTCGCTAAGCCTTATTGCGTTATTAAGTCTCATTGCATTACCATTAAGCCTTATTACGTTATTAAGCCCTATTGCATCGCCGCCGAGCCTCCTAGCCAGATTGGGTAATTGGATATCGTAAGTGCAACTCCTAGGGGTAGTAGGTTTGATTCTTACTTGTTACATATTAAAAATATTAAAAAAAAAGGTTGTTTCCTATTAAATTAAGTGTTAGTAAGGCTCTAAATTAAGCTTATATTTTTATATGTGTCTCGCAACGCCTAAAGTTATATATTTAATAAAATCTCAGCACTATATACTTAGCATATTGGCTCTTCCACGTTAAGTTTTAATTATGTTAGGCTAGCTTTAAATAGCAAGGGGCAGAACGTACCATACCACTACGCTATAAGGACTTTGGAATATAATCTTATAGATTTAACTAAATTATAACCCCTTTCTAAACCTTACGATCAAACCAGATCCTTAGGGATAGATCCCTATAGGAAACATTTAGTTGCGACTTTAGGAGCTTAAAGTTCCTTTAAACTCTAAATTAAATCTAAAGCTTTGTATACGCGCCTGATTAACGACTTTTTATAATATGGCGTCTCTGCCCACCCTAATCGCGACGCTGCTGCAATCACAGCTATACGTATTTTATAACGCCCTTATTCTAACTTTTATAATCGCAATAGTACTCCTTCTGCGTGGGGTCCGTACTTAGCATACTAATATAGCGAGGCACGACGAAGCCAGTCGCTATACTATATTAGTATTACAAAAGCTAATAAGAGAACCGTAAGTGTGTAATATTTTCTAAATAGAAAGGTATCTAACTATTAATAGATTCCCGTTATTGGAACACCTTATTTAGGTCTAATAGAATGTTAAAGCACTATAATACGTTATAAATAAGCCTTATACGGATCTTAGTTCAATTGTGGCTATAGAGGTAGACGGCGGAATTGGCTTTATGGCCATAAGGCACGACTTCTAAGTAATAGAGGCCTAATAGGAGAGGTGTTTATTTAATAACTTACTAAAATTAACCACGCATTATATAAAGTTAAATTCTAAGCCTTATCTAGAGCCTTATAGAACAATTAATTTAATTTTAGATTTAACCAAGCCTTAATCTAAAATCTTAGTTGTTAGAAATTTAGGGTATCTATTACTGCGGTAGTAGAGGCACCTTAAGTTCAACACTATGCTAAGTATTATAACTTTCCTGCAGTGACCGAGCAACCCCAAATTAAGGCAATTATAGAACTTACCATACCACTACACCGTAAAGGCCCTTAGTTATAGTCTTATAAATTTAATTAAAATATAAACACCTTCCTAAATCTTATAATTGAATATTTCCACATATAACACTATACTAAGGATTACAATATAATTGCTTAGATATAGCTTTACTATGATATAACGGCTCTACACCAATTAATTAATCTATGGCTCTAAAATCTAGATTTATAACACTAAAAACAAGCTCTAAGCTACTGATTTTATACTGGCAGAACGAAACTTGGTAAGAGATTTGGGTAGTAAAATTACTACTAAGAGTTACTGCCTGGATCCTGGCCGACAAATACCTATAACCACAATCTTAATAAATGGCAAAAAGTATATAGTAGTACCGAGACAATGGCAGGACAATATAAGACAATAATAGGACAATATAAGATAATAACAGGACAATATAACACAATGGTAAGACAATGACAGAATAATATAACACAATGCCAGAATAATGCCAGGACAATATAATATAATAGCGGGACAATGCTAGGATAATATAGGACAATATAACACAATAGTAGGACAATGGCAGGACAATATAAGACAATATAAAAAAATAAAATATAAGATATAAAAAGAGGGAGCCCTAATACTTCCTCTTCTTTCTACCCCTACGGCCCTGGCGCCTAATGCAGTGTAATATCGTCTGTCCGTATAAGCAATAGTATTAAGACGGTTACTTTAAGTAATATGCCTAGATAACTGGTCTAGCGCATAGTTTATATAATATATAATAATAATAGGGGGATCTCCTATTATTATATTACTAAGTAACGCCTTTAAAGCCATGTTTTTCTAGTGTCTAGAGGTTCTTGGATTATTATAAGACGCTTTATAAGAACTCGTTTTAGCGCAGTGGCTTTAAGCCCTATAGTAGTTATATCTGGCCAGTCTTTAAGAATGTGAATATTCTTAAATAAGGAAGTATTTTTAATAGCCATAATTAAACTAAAATCCGTATAAGGCTTATTTATAACGTATTATAGTGCTTTAATATTCTGTTAAACTTAAACAAGGTGTTCTAATAACGGGAATCTATTAATAGTTAGATATCTTCTTATTTAGAAAACATTGCACACTTACGGCTCTCTTATTAGCTTTTGTAATTCTAATATAGTATAGTGACTGACTTTATAAAATCCAGTTTATTCCTTAACCATCGTCTATAATATAGATAAGTTAATCTTGATCTCTTTAGGTCTTAAAGAATAAGTTAACCTCTAGAGGATTCTATTCTAATATAGCTAATAGTCTCGCCGCCGCTGTTACAAGTATATATTTCGTTTGAAAATTGTTAGTCTTAGAAGTTAAAGCAACTAAAGACTTAGTGACTAGTCTTTTTAACTAATCCTAACGGATTATCTTCCCTACTCTCCTAAGTAAGAACGCTATGCGGATTACTAGCCCTTAAGGTAAAAATATTACTGAGCTAATATGGACCTTATAGATATTAGGGGATAACTGCTTTGGAATTGTAGCATGCTTACCTATTTATATATACCGATTCTATTACTATATCTAGATTCCGGCAAACTAAAAGGGTCTGCTCTAATTTGACCCACTACCTCTCTTAACAGTTTAATCGTATCTTCTCTTAAAAGATTGTACTAAGAGCTTAGATACTCCTTTGTTAAGCTAGACGGACCTAAGATCTTATTAACTTATAGTAGAATATCTCCGTTTTCGCTAATAATATTCTGGCCCTTATTAGGGATATTAAGTATTTTGGTAGAGGTTGGGACCTCTAATCGTACTAACTAGGCTCTACTAGTTAAGGGCTAACTAGGCGTTTTAAAGTATTAACAAATATAGTTACTAGTACATATTAAGCTGCCTAGAAGGGATTTATATATATAGAACTATAGCGCCATAGCCTAGAGGCTGCATACGCAGTATTATATGTAGTATAATACAATAGAGATATAAAAAAAATTATATATATATATATATAAAAAGTATTAACGAATCTAGGTGCTAAATCAAGCTTATTAAGACAGAGGAGACGTAAAATGGATAAGAGGAGGCTTATAAGTCCAGGTAGTATAGCGGGTAGAGAAGCGTTCGCTAATACGCTTATTTATTTCTTATAAGACATTTAACTGATTGTTTTATATATAACCAAACAATATAGTTACCTGTCTATATAATCCTGTATATTAGTCTTAGCGTGTAATTAAGACGTCTTTTCTACCGTACCTCCCCCAACGCTTCTAGAATTATGGCACTAATAATAGACCTAAGCCATAACACCAAAGACACTCTTAAGCGAGATTTTAGGGTTACGAATAAACAATACAATATAATCTACTATAATGTTAAAATTAAAATGTCGACGCGCGGGCTCCTTAGACAGCCATTACACTCCCTTATAAGTAAGGCATAAATACGGTAAATATTAAATAAAATCTCTAACAAATTCCTATCTGTGTTTTTAGGTTTACCTAAGAACCTATATACTAAATATATTAAATAACTTGCCTAGCGCTATAGCCATAACGCGACGCGTTAAATAAATAAAACGGCTTCTATTAAGTAAATTATAATAGGCAACCTAGTACTCCCACACTCCGCTATTGCGTATTATCCACCGGCCGGCATACCAAAGGCAATAAGGCAGGAGGGAATACTAAGGTTATATAAAATAACAATAATACTAATCCGGCGGGCAGCTGATAAAGAGCCAATAATTATCCCTACCTAAAAACTAGCGACTGGCAAGAATAACGCCCTAAATATACACGTTAATAATCTAAGCTTCGATATATTTGTAGACATACTAGGCTAGGATATTAACTTTAACCCTAAGAGCAAAACGCTTTGTTACTATATTGGCGATAAGATAGCCGGAGAACGAATTCAGCTTATAAATAAAGAGAAATAGCGTAGTGCGGTTAAGGATATATTTCTACAAAAAATGGATAGGTTTTTATTTATAATAGAATAAAAAAGAACAAGTAGGTTACTACTTAAAGTTAATTTAGCGTTACTAACTTGTATTTACAGTCTGCGCTGCCAGCTAAGAACAATGCAATTACTTACCCTCTATTTCCGCACCTTTGCCTTTACTAGATAACTCGCACTCTATATATATAAGAATAGGTAGAACTGGTAAATGGGTTAATACCAAGGTAATACTTAACCTACAGCTGCTCCAAAAAACCTCTCCTAGTTGAAAAAGAGCCCTTACTCTACGCCTTAACCCGTAATAGAAAAGGCAAAGGTAACTATAACCGCAGCATAGATTATGCGCCTTAAAGCCACTACTTTATTCGGAATACTTACTGGTTTAATAGATTACTATATATAAAGGTAGACGGCTTAATATTAGAGCCCTTTAGCGTGCTATTAGGCGAGGGAGTTTTAGAATAATATAACCTAGGATATTCTTGTAACTTATTTAGCATTCTTAAAACGCCTAAGGAGATTAGATAATAAAGCCTAAGGTTTATACCTATTCTTTTTAGTAAACTTGTTAGGGTAATATATGTTAATACTATCCCTGGCTCGCTCTTAGTATTTAACACCTAATCCTTATATCTATACTTGCGCTTTCCTTACTATTCTGCTAAATTTAATTGCTATTACAATATATATATAGGGGATAGATTGGGCTTACTATAGGCTAGCGGGGTTAACAACACAGAAGAATAATATTAGATATTTGTGGTAGAAATACTAAGTATTGCATAAGGGTGTAAAATATGGTAATATAACTATATAGAAGTGTTATTGCTGTTTATATACCGCCTGTGCCTACCCTAGCATTATCTACACTGGCAAGCTGCATGGATAAGGTGGATAAGCTTTGCTTTAAATATAAAACAGATGTTAAACCTGGTGTAAGTAGATTGGAATAAGGTACAGGATCTAAAAGCCAGCGCCCTAGGTAGGTAAAGTGGTTTAATAAGGTACCTCCTTATTAAATTTAGATATAAGCCTTACTAGCCTACTGCTTTTATTGCTAGGATTAACATTTAACCTTTTATATACGTATACCGTATCTGCTAAGGGATATGCTAATAGAATAAAACAGTTTCGCGTATAATAGTAAATAGTATTAGATAATCTTTAACTATATAATAATGTTTTCTTAACTACTAACTTGACGCGAGTTAATAGGTCGTGGTTATAGCTTAACTATAACCGGTTAGAACTAGTAGCTAATCACAATAAATACACCCCTATTTAAGTTATTTGTAAGCACTATAGCAATAATACTCCTACTAATACTACTATTAGTCCAACATATACCATACCAGTATACATTCTTTTAAGTTGTTAATCTATATACGCCCTAGACATTATAGAAACAGCCATAAGATAACCTATTCTAGCTATAAGCTATACCTTCTACTAACTAGGCAAATACAGGAGTGTTACTATAGTAGGTAAATATAAAAACGCGTTATTAAACACTTAAACTAGTAGCAAGAACCCTACTTTAAGTCAATATAGGATAAGAAAATGAGGACAACTAGTATAATTAACCTTATGTCTCTATTTAGCCTACTATTAGGAGTTGCCCACGTCCTAGCTAACAGAAGGAAGAACGCGTTAATAGAGAACAAGCACGTGGAACCTAGTTAGAATAAGTATATAGAACCCAGCCAGAACGAGCACGTGGAACTTAGCCAGAATAAGCAATATTATAACTCTAGTCTAGTTATATCTAGGCGCAGAGAGAAGTAGGCACGTAATAGACCCTATTAATGTCGAATATAATATATTAAGCTGGCTAATAATATATAAAATATACATAGCCGCCTCTGGCTAAAAAGGGTAATATCTAATAATAAGAATAGCGACTCTGGTCTAGTTATATCTGGGTATAGAGAGGAGTAGGTATATAATAGACCTTATTAACGTTATATATAATATATTAAGCTGGCTGGCAATGTATAGAATGTATATGGCCGCCTCTGGCTAAAAAGGGTAATCTCTAATAATAAGGATAGTGACTATAAGTCTATACCTGCTTCTTCTATAAAACAACAGCAACTAAATATTAATAAATCTACTAAATCTATTAATAATCTGGCAGTAGAACTAGTTTAGTTAAAGACGCGAAGTTCTAATCTTTTGGTTAAGGTAGGTTATACCTTTATATATAACTGGAGTCTAACTGTAATACTTAATAGTCTCCTCTACTATTTGGCACTTGGTGAGCCCTAGTAAATAGAACACTCTCTTTACTATCTAACCGCCTACCGCTATAAAAAGCAGCATCTTTGTAATATACCTCTGGCTCTTAACAATTGCGTATTAGTTTAAAATACTCTCCTATATGCCTAATCTATACCTTACCGTGTAAACAATTGCGTGCTAGTTTAAAATACTCTCCTATACGCCTAATCTGTACCTTACTGCGTAAACAATTGTGTGCTAGTTTAAAATACTCTCCTACGCGCCCAATCCGTACCTTATCGCGTAAATAACTAATATTTGGCTTTATATTCTCTCTAGTAAGCCGTGTTCGCCTAAACCCTAATATAGCTTTGTTTATGAAACAAGTGACCTTCCTCTAATATAGAGTATACTAATCTAGTGTTCAATCTAAAGGGGACCTATATAGCACTAGGGAAAATAAGGACGAGTTAGACTATAAAGACGATTTTAACCTAACTGCCGCGATATAGGCAAGAGAAGAGTACCTCTGGACATTACAACGGTAACGTATAAAAGAAAACCCACCTAAAAGATATAAGCCTATATTTATGCTTTATAGGTCTATTTTACTAGTAAGGCTGGTAACTAACTCTAGGACTTATAATAGGCATCTTATTAACCCGTGGTTCGACCGCTTTCCAGGCCTTATTAAGGATATAATAAAAAAGGCATGGTTAGAAGCTATTTTAAAGCAGCTAAAAGTAGTGTAAAAAAAAGCTAATTGTATTCCTAACCTGGTGTCCGCTCGTAAGGTATCTATATACTGGAAATATTATATCAAATTATCTACTAACAATCTTAATATTATGTACAGCTATTTAACGCAATAGGGAACTTTAGGAACTACGTAATTATAAAGGCTTGTATAGTTATAAGGGAGGTGTATAGGCTAGGGTTTAATAACGTGCCTAAACTAATTATAGAACTACTAACTAATTATAATTTTATTACGCTGGATTATATAAAGGTATTTTACCTATACTATTTAGTAAAATGCTAATAAAAGTTAATAGCTAAGTGATAACCGCTTTTGTTCTAACGTAATAGTTGCTAGCATAGCTAGTATATTTTATAGTAGAGGAAGAAACGGCCTTGCCTAATTACTCTGCTCTTATAATATGTTTAAAAAGCTTACTGGCAACACTATTGCTTTTGTTTCAACAGCAATATATTATATAATTAGGGAGTATAGAACTGGGTCTAAGGGAACGGACAACTTTTATAGCACTATTGTTAGCGGTTAGTGTATATCCGGTGTTTTACTACCTATTATTATTCTCTAACCTGTTGTAGAAGCCTATGCTAACCTCTTAGGCAGCTGGAACCAGATATTTAGAAAATAGCAATCTAGAATCTAGCTGCGGCTTTAGCCTATGGTTATTAAACATACTGCGGGCCCAATACCGGATTAATTGACTATAGAAATTATTGAGGACCTGTATAAAGATAACCTTAATAACCTTATAGCGGATCTAAGTAATAATGTAAGAGAGAGGTTTCTTGTAAGCCTTAATGACAACGAAACTAACGCGATTATTAACTTAGGCTATTTATTAGTGAGCTAGGCTATACCATCTAATCTACCAAGTTTATCTTAAAGGGAGAGCTCTAGAGTAGGCTAGACTAGTCTACTAAGTCTGTCCCAAATAGAGAGCTCTAGAGTAGGCTAGACTAGTCCGCTAAGTCTGTCTTAAAGGGAGAGCTCTAGAGTAAGCTAGAAAATCTAGGGCCCTACTACTACTACAATATTTGCTAATTTAACTTTTAGAACTAGCTAAGTTTATTAGATTTAGTAGAATATATATCCTCCACCCTAGTGTACTACTTTGTCCTAAATACAGGAACTGGTAAGCCTAGGCTAGAAAGGTTTAAATCTAATAAGTTATTTACATAATTTAAGCAGTACTATAGCCTTGCAGATGACAGCTATGGCTAGTATAGTAATAGAAAAGCAACATTAAATTTAATTAAGAATGAGGAGCAGTATATAAAGTTTGTAATATATACTCTGGACTCTAGTATGGAGGAGCCGGTAGAGTTTTTAGTAGGAGATTAGGTGTAGGACTTTCCATACTCTCCTATAGGATAACTGCGGCTTCTTTATTATATATACTAGCTCTTAATCTACCTTTCTTTCGGCCTATATCTGCTACTCTTAGTAGCTACTTTTTGGCTATATATATATACTATGCTAGCAAAGCTAAATACTTATAGTATATTATTGTTGTAGGGAGAGCAGGAAAGGTCTTATGCTTTTAGAATATATTATAAAATAGTTGGGATATTATATTAAATTGTCTAAAACAATATAATAGATTGTATAAAGAAGTGTATACAATTTACTTTGCTAGCCTTATAAATAGCTTTAAAGTAGCCTTTGTTTATTATCTAAAATATACTATTGGTATAAAAGAGGTGGATAGCTCCAAATATAATTGTGGTTACAGGTTGCGTGTAGGTTGCGCGCAGGTTGCGCATAGGCTGCGCGCAGGCTACGTGTCAAAAAAACACGATATAGGCTAGTCGGTCAAGTTGCCAAATGCCCTCAACTGCGGGCCAATTGCGTCAACCACCAACCATTGAGGCCATTGGTAGGGTACCATATTTTGCCGATGTTTATAGGCAAGCAACTTTCTTAGTTAAAGGATTAATTAATTCTTAATATTAGAAATACTAAGCAATAAATTTAACAACCTTAATTTAGCTAAATTGCTATATAGGTATAGTAGGTAAGAGTAATAGCAAGCTAGTAAACAGGAGGATGGTAAGAAAGAGGTTATTATAACTCTATTAAGGTATAACTGTTAAATCTAAGGATAACAACTCTAAAAAACCAAGTAGATAATAATTAAATCGTTTTTTAATAGAGCTAATCACTTAATTTTAGCTTCGGGCTTAAAGATACACAATATTATTATATAATTTTAACGTTTAGTATATTTTATATATAAAGTCTAAATATAATAATACCTTTGGTATAATAATACAGACGGCATAAAAAACCATATCGTTATAAAGAGTTTTTACTATAGTTTAGTAACGTAAAGTATAATTCAAATATTCTTTATATTTGTTCTTTCTTTTAATAAATATAACACCAATAAATAAATAAATATTTAAATATGGTTAGATCTTAAGTAGAGGCCTAAGTATACCTTTTGTGGGCCAGGGTAGCTATATCACAGGGGATAGTAATAACAATAATGGCTGCCCCTAAAACTCAATTTAATACCAATACTTGTAATAGAAAGCTTAGGGCAGTAAGAGTATAGAGCATAAAGACTGTATATAGGGTTATTACGTATAAGGGAACGCCGTAGCATAGGAAGGTTATAAGGAAGGTTTAGCAGGTAGTATAGATAGATCTTAAGTAGTAGAGGATTGTTAGGCATATTTAGAAGGTTATTAAGCTTAAAGGAGGTAATAAGTATAAGGAGGTGCTATAGAGGCACCAAGACGCTTAAAGCGGGTGTCATGGGACGGGGTCAATGGCAGCTAAACGTATACATTTGAGGAGTCTACAAGACGTTACGCGATCGATCGTAAGGGTCAAGGGCGTAAGGAGGTGATATACCCACGCGTAGCTGACATAAGCTGTACGCGAGGTATACACGAGAGCATAGGGAGGCCCCTGCGGTCGGGTTCCGTAACAGCGGGAGAGGACAATATCTATATATATTTATGCTAACCAAAGTACTATATAGTGGTATTACTGTATAGTATATACAGAACTTATACTAAGAATTCTCTCTATTTTATGCCTGTCACGGGACACCTCCGTGACACCTTACACACGTCCACCTGTTTCCACCGACGTAGCAAGAAGAGACCGACCACGAGACGGCAATCTACGGCAATCTGACGGCAATCTGCCGCATTCTGCCATGTTCTGCCAAGTCCACCAAATTCTGCCAAGTTCTGCCAGGACCGCTACTCGAATCCTACTCTGCTCCATGCACGTGTCGACCAAGCAACCAAACTAACGATATATACCCTTTCTTCCCGTTTCCTTACCTTCTCTCCTCACGCAACGTCTTGACTTCATCACGCAGTTCATGTACATAGCTTAATAATATCTACTTTGCTATATATTATCACCGCTTGTGCTCGCTCTATAACAATGCCGTATAAGTATAAACCTATATCGTATAAGCAGATCTACCTCTTCTTAATTTTTTAAATTTAGTTTTAACCAAATTATAGGTAGTTAAAGGCGTAAAAAGAGACAAATTAACTTTAGAATCTATAATTTGTATAAAATAATTAAAAGAAGGAAGGAGTTTAAAATTTTTAATTAAGCGGTAAGAATTAACGTGTTTGACTACTCCCTGGCAGTATAGCCAAAAATAACGCGTTTTAAGACGATTACGATATCGTAAAATATAATAAAATATCCAATAAAATCCAATATTGATTTTTTTTTTCATGCGGTAGAGCCCGGGAACCTAGTAGCTACTATTAGTATTCTATTAGGATTGTGCCAATAGACTACTAGAGCAAACGTAGAGACGTATATATGGCTGCGCAGCGCCGGCGCTACAACGTAGTGGTGGTATAAAGAATTTTCTACTAAGAGGGTAAGCCCTAGCAGAGGACTACAAATATAACTACTACGTCTTTATATATACGTCTAGTATACTATAGAGTGCTCTATAAGGCGCTATAAGAACTGGATTAGGTGCTACTGCCTCCATTTTAATGTCTGTAGATTACCTCTACGGGCACGCTAGCGCCCGCGCCCGCACCTACGCGTAGGTAGTGTAGCTAGTATTTTGCTCGAATACTAAGAGCTCCCGCTAAGTAGAGTTATTAATACGATTTATAGAGCTAGCCAGGTAACCGCGATAACGCTCTATAATTGTAGGCTCTTAGTATGGGCGCGTGGTGTTATTTTCGCAATTTGGGTATAAATAAGCCAAAACACACGTAATATTCTAACTTAAAGTGAAAGGATCTAAGCTAGGGATATGCGCATAGTAATTAGGGTATATATACGCAGTAATTAGGGGGTATACGGTTAGTAATGCCTATAATATATATATAGTAAGAAAAACCGATGTTTATTATATATTCGGATAAATCCGGTATTTAATATCGATTTATTTCAAATTCGCTTATCGTAATTTTTGGCCATACTGCTCCCGGGCCACACCAGTCCTTGGGCCAACCCCAAAAAACCACCAAAAATCAGGAAAATCGCATCTCGATATCTTAACAACGGCTTAATAATAAATTCTAAAATTTCATAATTAGCTTTTTATGCCTATTTGAGACTCTAATCTAACTTTAAAAGCAATTCAGTTAGTGGTTCTAGAGGAATAGCAATTCCGCTCAAAATTGGGGGCCAAAACTCAATATCTTAACAACGGCCAGGCTTATTATTCCAGAACTTTACCAGGAGTCTTAAAATAGGTATACACGGTTAAATATAAAATTTTAGAATTTATTATCCAGCCATTGTTAAGATATCAAGATGCGATTTTCCTAATTTTTGGCGGTTTTTTGGGGTGGCCCGAGGACTGGTGTGGCCCGGGGAGTGGTCAAACACGTTACTAATAAGAATCGATAATAATCGATTGTTGTTGATAACGGTTATCAATTGATCTTATTGATAATAACCCATCAAAAACCAGCCTGATGCGGAGACGCTGGCCATTGTAGATACTTCATGATCTAAAATCGGAGAGCCCCAACTGTACGAGAGTGCGGCATATGAGGGTGCGGAATCGAGTGGTTCTTCGAACAAGGCAATTGAAACCGCATCCTCCAGAAACACATCTGGCTCAACATGGATAAGTCGTATCGCAGCATTGGGTGACTCCAAGGGAGTGTATTGGAGTGGTTCAAGTTCATCACTGGCAATTAATGTGGGTTCGGTCAGTTGCGACGGTTCTTCGAAATTCATTTCTTCCAGCGGTGATATTCCAAACTCGTAAATTTTAGGATAAAGTGGCTTGGGTTTGATGGGGGACAATCCAGACTTGTTGACAGCTGGGCATGCGCCATTGTACCACTCATGTACCGGACAAGTAGTTTGTATATTATGGGATAGTAGTAATTAAGATACTTTATCACGAGTCTGGATCATGAGCCTTGCTTGTAATGGAACCTGATCGCTCATGTTGACTTGATTTGAGGGAGGCTGAACGAATTCGACGACAACTGTCGAAATAATGAAATTTCTGCTCTTGCCTTTCGCTTGGATACTATAAAAAATGAAGTGTTTCTCATGGAAAATAGAACGAGCGAGTCTGCTTTGGTGGCTATGTCGCTCAACCTCGCTATTCAATGGGGCTCAGTGCAAAACCCTCACTGAAATGCACTGTATTTGCACGATTTGATGTCAACAACCGACTAAATAGCTTGGAAGACTGTGATGATTGTTGGCGTTTGTCTGCCGTCCTTGTCTTACCACCCTGACTCAGTTACCTACCCCTTTGACTCAGTCACCTACCCTCCCTCTTTTTCTTCCTATTGCCTACACCTTCCTCATGTGTATATAGAGGCCCTAGAGCCACATTTAATAGATAGAGTCCTCATTCTTTGATATTCCGATCGACGACCGACCAAGCGAGACATTTAGGGATTCATGGCCAAGAAGTGCTCTGTGGTTTTGCGGTCTAATGCCTATGTCGTAGGCACAAGCCCGGGGAATATCGGCACTAGCGGGGTAAGCAGTCTTCTCATGTTGAAGGAAGCTTTCGGAAATAGTCTGCATCGAGTTGCGAGTTTGGAGGAGATGCTCAATTGTTGAGGAACAAACGTTCTCTTGCATTTCAACTCCTGACAAATCATTTATTCTTCGACTCTTTAAATCCTCGCACTGTCATCGAGCTTGGATGAATAAGATAAAGGGATACAAACGTCGTTGCAATTGGATGCATCAATGGATCCATAGTCTTAATTGAACCCCCTCTAAAAATGATTCCTTCTAATTTCCTCAAATCACTGTGAAATGTTGCAATGCCGCTGAATGGAACTGTGTGGTCCTCGAGTCAGTCATGCATGCTAGAAAATTCTCAGCGCCAAGGGTGTCTCAGCTACTTTTACGCACGGGCTCCTGCGGGTGTCCCGGATTTGGAGATGGCTAATTGTTCCCTGTTCCCCGAGGCCCCGGATTCATTAGCTAGCTTTGATATGCCAAGTGACGTCGCCTCAAGAAACAGCTTCATCAAAATAACTCTTTGCAATTGAATGCATATCAACATGATAAGAGACTGGTTTTGGTTGTGTGACCCTTTCGACCTAGCATTTATTTTTACGTGAGCTGGCTGAGCTTCTTGCCTGTGTTACAATCTGACATGGAAAAGTTGCTTTTCATTCGTATTTTGGTGGCCATTGAGGAGGTAATTTGCTTTTTACTGTACAGCTATGTGCATGACCAGCTTCCACCCCCCCTCCTCTAGTAAAAGTTTATTTCGCTACGGCACGCGGACTTGCTCAATCGTACATAGTAATTGTAGCGAACGCTTATGGCTGTATGCACGGGCTATTTTGGTTGCCTTGGAGAATTATTCTGGTTGGTTAGGGGAATTGAATTAAGGTAATTTAGAACTTGCCTGATGCATGCTTCCTCTTTCTCCCTCTTTGACCTATGCCTATGCTAAAACGCGAATATAACGCTGTCTCTCTATAGTGGACGATGAAGTTTAGCAATATCGTATAGGTAGAAACCTCATGATATTTAATAAAGATCACGGCACTATAGAGACCGATCGCGAACAGCTGAAGTTCTTATAGCCAAGTATAGGCGTTCGCTAAGATTGCTGTGTACAGCTGGTGGCAACCAGGCGATGCTGAATGTGTACCGAATTCGGAACCTGCGGAAAGGGGGGTGGAAGCTGGTCATGCACGTGGCTGCAGTTCGTGAAAGACCGGCACTTTTCGGTAAGCCTAAAACTCTAGGGTCGTGTGGCTTTTGGCGACCGCTGTTTATTGCTAGTTTATCATACGATATTTTTTCAGCAAGCCACTGTCCCACCGATATCATAAATGTGTGGCCATAAGAGTGTGCGCAGGGCAAAAACCACACCAAAAGTCGCCAGAAGTTATATTTTGATAGAAACTCCATACTTGAAAAGTATTAATAAGATATATTAGGCCTTTAGTATCTGTAAAGATTTCTATACTAAATGAATCACGTTTTGTCTCAGCCTTTGTGGCCCGGAAACCAACGCACTCTTTCTGCCACCCACGTTGTAATTGCAGGTGTTTCACTGCGGCTCGTCTGGGGACATTAAGCAGCCGATTGATTTTCACTAAGGATCCCTTTGTGTGGCAAATTTTCAAGACTTTTCGTATATGCACGCCTCATAAGTCAATCTAGAGGTTCTATACCGTATAGAGCTTGGTGTTGAGGCCTCCAGTCAGTGTGGTTGCTCGGCAGTAAGAGTGCTGACGCCTTATTGACGTTTTTAACGCTTGGATGTTACGGTAAACAGCAGCAATAGGGCTAGGAAGCCTATAATATCTAGATAGTTAATTAAAAGGCTTTAATATTATCGCCGTCCATTTAGTTATTTAATTATTAGTAAAATATTGTCTTTTTACCGCCCGAAAAACGTTGTACATCTTTAGCTTAGAAGCTCCAAGGCTATTAATAGAGGAAGGGTAGAAACTTATAGTTAGAACGTCATATATTATAACCTTTTGCCTAACTTCCTTAATATATATATATATATGTATGTTTTTAGTGGTGGTCTTTTATAGTATTTTATCGGCATCGTGATATTGACGCGTTCAAGTGAGGCTTGCTAATAAAATAACGCTAGCTAGGGTGCCTGCAGTATGCTAACCCAGGCAGGAGTGCCAAAGCGCCTAATACGAAAGTCTTCTGCCACATAAAGGGACGCATGTGCATCCAATCGTCGCATGAATATGGAAATATTTCGCATACAAGTAAGGACGCGCCCTCTACACGACGTAGGATCAAGCGATACGATGCCGATAACACTGCCCACAGAAATGAAAAGTCGTCGGACAGGAAAAAATGTCAGCTTCCCCACCGCCTCCACCTCCACATCCGCCTCCGTCTGCAGGAGGAGGCAACTCTGGTTCAATGGTATGTGTGCTTCCGAGAGAGATTGGTCAATTCTCATTTTTACTTTAGGTGAATTCGCGCTCGTCAGGACTGATGATTGGGACAATTGTTGCGACATTCTGTGCTACTGCTATCGTACTTGGTCGACTGTATACACGACTTGCATTGACCCGCAATTTGGGATGGGATGACACATTTCTGGCAATATCAGCAGTAAGCTTGAGATGCACTTCCTAGAGGGATGAGAATATGTACTAATAATCTAAAGGCACTGGGGATCTTCCTGACAGGTCTCATCTGTACCCTTACCAAACACGGAGTTGGACAGCATGTCGTGTATGTCCCGTTCACAAATGCGCACATCATCCAGGTCCTAGGGTTTTGTGTTCGAATTGTTCATATAGTTGTCCTTACAACTACGAAGCTCTCCATCTGTCTCTTCTACCGCCGGATATTCCAAGATCCGTTAAGTAAGATCTCCTCCGTCGTTCTGATGGCTTTCATGACCATTTTTACTGTGGTACTGTTCATCGACGGCTTCTTTGCCTGTGATCTCGGAGGTGCGTTCTGGTCTCCAGAGGGGGTTAAGTGTGTTGGTCCCTCCTTCGCGAAAAATATTGCTTTCTTTGTCTACGGATCTGCCACATTAAGCGTTGTTGCGGACTTACTCCTAATGGCTTTTGCTCTCTGGAGAATTTTCCCGCTGCGGATAGCTCGAGCACAGAAGATCTCATTGTATGCAATCATCTCACTAGGTTGGCTGGCCATCACAGCGTCATTAGTCCGGGCGATTCGTACTGGGCAGACAATCAAGAGTAAAGATCCAACATGTGAGATCCTACCTCCCGCCTCCCTATTCTACTCTTTCCTGACTGTTTTTGTAGGGGCTACATGGGACATCAACATTTGGGCATCCGTAGAGGTCAACATAGGTCTGATTTGCGCGGCCGTCCCCGCCCTTAAACCTCTCATCCGAAAACTCATCCCTAGCTTCATGGCTTCCCTCTCCGGACGCAGCTCCAGCCAAACCAATAATGCTCTCCCCAATGCGAATGGCTACCAGCGAGCATCTTCCCGCAGTCGCCAAGATGGCGTTATCGAACTTACCGATCGAGGTCACAAGTCTACTGTCGGAGTGACACAGAAGGAACTACACCTAGTGACCAGCGATGAGGTTAGAATTAATAGAGAGACAATGGATTTGGACACGAGCACCAGAGATGTTGAAATATGCTAGACAGCGACCCTGGGGAATTGAGAGATATAAGTCTTTCCCCTGCCCGTTAATAAACTTGAACCTGCCAAAGAAATGTCCCTAGAGAGCTATACCGTGTTTAAGATTTCGAGATATTCTTTAACTCAGTGTGTAGAAGAACAGTCAGTCCATTCCGTACCATTTCAATGATTTCAAAGTTGGTATGGCCGTGCAACGCCAGCTCGCTCCTACGCCAGCAACCCAACCACCCCACTGCCCCTCTCCTATCTAACAACCTCTATGGCAAGCTTAACAATATAACCACCCTCTTTCCAATCAGCTTCTCCTTCTACTCCCTATCCCTTGACATTCTATCCCTCATATCTCTTACCAGCGATTATTGCGCGAACTTCATATGCGCGGCGTGAAGGATTGTGACGGGGCGCTCGCCGTCAAGGATAGGTTTGATTTGAAGCGCTCATCGTTGAGAAGGAAGTTGAAGACGCGTTGCGTCTCATATGGGCGGTGTGAAGGATTGTGATGAGTCGCTCGCCCAGGAGTCAGTCGCGGATGATTTCGTCGACCTCTTTCTGGATGAAGGAGAGGAAGGCGAAAAGATAGAGGTGGGATGTGCCTGCCAGCTGCTTTCCGTGAACTCTGATATAGGCCTACGGACTTGCCGTGAACAACTTCATTCAGTTGAGGGATGAGCGGTGGTTTTCCAGTAGCCTTTCTGGTTCTCTTAGCACGTCGTGATCGCAGTTGTGATAAAATTCGATAGAGTTCTAGGACAACAACCTGTCGAAGAAGAGCCGTTATGTCCTCCGGTTTTGGATTCCGTTTGCGACTTCTGAGAGATCTCCAGTGTTTAATGCTATCCGAATTGTGGTTCCTTCTCCGTTGCGGTTTTCTTCAACGCACACAGCCATCGCCTTAAGGCAATCGTCCGAGGTGGCTGACAGAAATGCCAGGTTGCTAGCGATCTCCATCTCCCGTGAGATGCTCATACGGCTCGTTGCGTCTATCCAAGAGTGTAAGGTGTTCTCTTTCGGCATCTCAGGGACCTCGTTCAGCGGCGGCTGATAGTTTGCTGCATTTGCTGGCGGGCGACCGCGCCTCCCCACATCGCTGTCTCCATTCCAACGCTGAATTACCACTCGAGGATCTCGACCTCGAGGATCTGAGTCATGAGGATAGTATGCTTGCTCTGAGCAACGGCCCTTATCACTACCTCATTCCCGCGCACAGACTCAAGCCAACCAAGGTTTTATGACAGCGCTGCGGTTGCTGCTCTCTTGCAGCTAGGCTCCAGTGCCTATCCCTAGTGCCTCAGAAGTCCAGGGTCTTGCACTGAGATCCAGATCGCTAGGGAAAACTTTCTTCACTCGCTTATTAATGTAGTGAGCAAGGCGAGACCACGTTTGATTGACCCGCTCAACCTCAACCGGCTCGTCGCCATGCCAGGATATAGTCAGGCTGTGGCAGGTGTGACGTGGGCAGCTAGCGGGTAAGGTAAGGCGGTTGGGGATGGGGACGAGGATCGAGGAGGTCGTACAACGATGGTTAGTACCTGAATCTTAGTAAGCTAATAATATTAAGGCTTGGAAGAGGCTGCGATGTTACCTTATGGATGTGATACAACTAGCTTGGAGATTCTTGGGTTTCAGCACAAACGACCCGAGCTTGAGGCTCTGGGTTATTTCGGTCCTAGACGATCACCCAATCACAAGCTGCTTACATAACTTAATGGATTTATCAGCTTGTGTAATGATTGTCTGATGTGGGAGGCTCTTATCTGGAAGCGAGTTACAGCACAGTACCGCAAATCCATATTCAAAGACTCACCACTTGTTTATGATCAAGCCAAAAATGGCCCCCTATGTACGACCCTTTAAAGCCATGTCCATCAGGCGATCCATCTGTTTGCCCCTCTGACGGTCCCGCACAGCCTCAACATACACAATGCCATGGCATAATAGTATTCTACTCTTCTTTTCACTTCTGTTCTTATCGCAACACCTCAAAATCGATAGATTTGGCTTCCTTTTTATTCAAGTGCTACTTTGACGGCAATGCGTCATAAAGCCATACGGAATCTCATGACAGTTTCCGGAGGACTATTTGCTTCATAAAGTAGCAAAAATGCCTTGGGAGTTACACATATTCTCCCATCCACCCGAAGGCGTGCACAGATACCCTACTGCCCCTCACCCAGTATAGCGAAGTGGGCCGTTTACATTACCTTCTAGATAAGACACCGAAGCCGATGTGGCTGATACCTGTACACGCTTCCCACCGCATATGGCAAATGCTGGACTACCATCAACCTAGACATTAACTTTATTGTTTGCGCCGACTCCATAGACCTTTCCTAAACCCATTCTTTCCACGCTTCAGCAATACACAATAACCCAGGCGCAATCTTCTTATCCACACCCTCCCTCAGCCCCCTCCACCGGCTCCTCAAGAGCTTTCTTCCCCTTCCCCTTCCTCCACACTCTCGTATCCCTCGGGTCAAACCCACCATTCCCCCAAAGCGCCCACCCAGGCGTATCCTCACCCACATAGTCCTCTGGCCTCCAGCCCTTCCCATCGACCCCCGTCCCCGCCACTTTCCCCTCCCACAAGTCGAAGAAGCGCTCAAAATCAATCCGCGTCGCCCACTTCCCCTGCCTCCTGAATCTCTCCTCATCAGCCAGCAAGACGCAGCAGCTATGCTGATGCTCGGCGGCAATGCCGTAGCGCAAGCCGCGGTCCTCGAGCTCCTTCGCCAGCGCCGTCACGAACTCAGCGACCTCCTCGTAGAACGGCACGTTCTGCATGGTCAGCCCCGCGCTGCCCGCCGCGCTGGTCCCGCAGTACGTGACGCCCTTGACCTCGACGAAGGCCGGGAGGGCACGCCGCACCAGCTCCGCGTACCCGCGCGCTTCATCCGCCATGTTGAAGCCCTTGACGAGCGTCAGCCGAAATACGGTGCGCTGCTCGAAGCGGCGCTCGCGCAGGATGTCGAGGCATGCGCAGAAGCGCTCCCAGAAGTCGCGGTGCAGTGGGCGGTCGATTTTCCTTAGGCTGTCCTTATTGCTCGCATCGATGGAGACGTAGAGCTGTGTGACGGGCACCAGGGCGGTGAGTTGTGCGGGGTGCTGTGCGTTACAGACGAGGAAGGTGGAGATGCGGTTGGAGTGCATGATGTTGACAAGCTCGTTGATGTGCGGGTAGAAGATTGGCTCGCCGACAAGGCTGAGGGCACAGTGCCGGATGCGCATGGCTTCGGAGAACCGCTCGGCGCGGACGCCAGGGACGCCTTTCATCATTTTGATTTTTTTGTAGTGTGCCGCCGTGATCCCGTCAAATATTACTTGAGGCGGGTCGGTGATCCAGCGCCATGTTGTGCCAACTGGGTTGGTGCCGTGGCGCCAGCAGAAGACGCATTTATTGCTGCAGGAGAGGGATGGGGTAGCTTCCATACATAGATGAGACTGGATGCCATAGAAAGAGTACTTGTAGCAAGATCCTCGGCCACGGAGGGCTGATTTAGTCCAGCGGCAGATTTTCACACCTGAGTGTGAGCCAATGATTGTGTAGCCTTGTTTTGTGAGCGCTGCATAAGTAGGAGAAGTCGTAGGTACCATTTCCTTCGGTGGAGCAGAGACAGGGGTTCTTGACTTGGGGGAACTGTATGTAGTGAAGTCGATTGCCAGAGGAGCTTGACTGGATAGGTTGTCAGTGTTAACCATTTCGCCCAAATCTTCGACATCGTCAAGCCTTGCCACTTTTTGGGATTTCCGTCTCTTTGTAGGCGCGGTTTCTTCTTCATTGCTGTCTTCCATTTCATCAACATCCTCTTCACCACTCTCAGCAGGATCCCCACTACCAGGTACACCTTCACCGAGACCCCGCCCAGAGGCAATCTCTGTCAGCGCCTCCTGAACGCCCAACTGCCATTCCTTGAGCCTATCTCGTGCATCGCTCTTCACGTCACCCATGCCCAAAGGATATGCCCTCTTCCTCCCGGTCAATCTTGCCAACCATTTATCTACCTCCCTAGCTTGGGAACAGAATCCTTCCTCCTCAGTAGGCCAACCTTCTTTGTCCCCGAATCCAAACACAGAGTATCCCAGTAGACCAGATAGTGGGGCGGTATCGATTCTGAAGTCATTGTGTGTCTCCTGCAGATTTTCAAGAAATGTGCTCAGTACAGTGTCGATATTATAGGTAGGTAATAGAACGAGATAGAAGTACTTGGTGTCAGGCCCAACTTTTGGAAGGGTAATAAAATAGTCATCGTGCTCAATGTACGAAAGGTCATAGAGTTCGGGTTTACAGAGCGGCAAGGAACTTTTGGAATTCTCAACCCAAGAGCTAATATTTTCTGCGAGCTGTGAGGCATATTTCTCCGTCGTGCCAGAGAGGGACGAGAAGAATATAAGGGGCTGCACCCGATCTGTTGTGTGATTGAATCCAGCAGGCTGCTTCGATGCTTTTCTCGGCAGCTTGGCCCCCGTTACTTTCTTAGGGCCTTTCTTTGGTTTCGCACCCCCTGCAACAATTGTCACATCCTCCGCATGATTATCGGCTTGCGCGATTGGTTCTGGAGGAATCGCCACAGAATTCAACCAGGAAGTATTGACGTCATTGCTCTTTGCTGCTGGAGAACCAGGTACTGGTGATACAGACAGTTTCTCCCTGCTCTGCCTAAGGTATATTGTGAAGCGTACTAAGGCTAACAGGGATACTGTGGATAAGAGGATGGGAATTCTGTGCGTGTGCCATACGGCAAGGAGCTCTATTTGGTTGTTAGACCAACAGCGCCAAGCCATAAAACAGGAGTAAGGTAAGATCACGCTTTGTACTCACCCATAGGTAGCTCCCATATAGAGGGTGGTAAAGTCATTGTGGTTGCTGTGTTACATTGACACAAGACTTGACATCGCGACTTTTTTTCGGTGTGGGGTTGAAATGGAGGGGTGCCAAGACCAATGCTCTACCAAATCGAGCGTCAGGTATATTTAGATAACATACTACAAACATCTAGGACAGTTCGTTCATTGTACTAGTCCTCTACGCACGTCTATAGTTCTACCATATCTAACCTAGATTTTTGGATACCTCCTGAAATGCGATCCTCATCAACTTTCATTGGTTATTTAGGATTCAGCTGCCTTGTTTCTGACTACTATTCAGGCTTCGATGCTTTGTCTACTGGTTTCCTTGCTTGATGCTCTCTACAGTAGCCTTCAGGTTCTTAACCGGCTGTGACCAATCGTGAAGCTTCAAATCCTCATCCCCGGTAGTGATCCAAAGGGTTTCCGCGGCAACAATTCGAATCTGTAAAATTAGCGAAAGTCTCCAATAGAAACTCTAGGAAAGAGCTCTGAGAAAGAACTCTTACCTTAGGGAATGGATGTAGCAACATGCTTGCTACCTTAGCGATGACATCTTTACGTATGGTTGGAATATTTGCAAGGCCACGGTAGACATCTAACGCAATATGCAGCTTATGTAGGTTCGTTGACTTGTAGTGAGATTTCTGGATTAGGAAGAGAAGAGAGCGGTAGCTATGTAGGCGTGTAGTGTAAGAAGATGACTAAATTTGAATCATTAAGATTCAAGGCGAGATGGAAACGTACTTGAAGCTTGTACCAATAAGCCGTTGCAAGATTTGTGCGTCGAACAAGAATGCGATAACTTCCAGAATAGGGATGAGAATGCGCTCTGTAGAAATGTTAATCTTCAAAAGTTCGAGGAGTTGGTCCATAATGTCGAGGAGAGAGCATCCAGATTCGTTCGCCTCAGAAAGGGTCACAGGAAGTTGGTCGATAGCATCTACTAGTGCCATTCGAGAATTTTGGACGACGGACTCAGAACCCATTCCTGCGGAGCTTACGTAGCCTTCGAGTACTGCGACCTTGAGCCAGTAAGGACTTGAAGGATTGAAGATTTTGAGCGTCTCAGTGAAGTATGCATAAGACGAAACGCCATCTGTGACTCCAATTATTGCACTATTATCAATTAGCAACCTATTACGGAAGAAAGCACGAGACGCTGCGCACCGCTCGAAATGTTCCTGATTGCCTAATTCAAGACAGTGGGCAGCTCGAGCTCGAATCTTATCAAGTTTTTCCACAGAGAGTCGTAGTACGGAGGCATGAAGTTGGTCTTCCCCTACAGAGCCTTTGAGGAGACCGGTTGTCCAAGCAGTTTCAGTTGTGTTCAGTGCCTCCAGTCGGACTAGCGATCCAATATCGCCGCGCTCAGTAATAGTGTAGTCGTTCAATGCTGTATTTAGAGCCATTGTAATCTTATCTCTCGCGTCCTGGGGTAAAGCTGGTGACTCTCCATGCAGGTTAATTGCCGTATGTCGTTCCAATGTTTTCTCGAGTAGAACCTTTAAACTTTGCAAAGATACGGTCCGAGCCGCAATCTTGACAGCAGCTGTACATCTGACAGTTAGTACCTGGATAATTTGGGCTTGGTTTTCTGGAGAACCAATATCATTCACAGTAGCATTGAGCCTCGAATAGATAGCGCCAAGAGCGATAGCATAGCCGGACCCTCGTAAGCCAGAATAGGAAGACTTCCGGTCCAGATATGACGCCCATAAATGAACAACGTTCGTATCAGCAAATTTGGGATCCGTTTGAGCCAGTTCGACTACGTGTATTGCTGCCGTTGGAATGGCTTGAAGAACGGATTCTTCATCACGCTCGAGACATAAATTAAAGAATCGGACCATGTTTTTGCTTGGGAGACTGCATGTCTCACTCGATTTTGAGACTTGGCAAGTAACAGTAGCTAAACTTCCAAGGAGATTGCAGAATGCAGCTGTAGTGAGCTCTGGTCGTAAAGCGGTGGAGGTAAATGCCTTATCTTCGAGTTGAAGACTACCCTCAAACAGTGACCACAGTCGGGTCAGGTTAGCCAAGTCCTCCATCGTTCTTCGGACAAGTGGTTTCTCCTCAACATTTGCATTCTTCCCATCTTGAATTGAAGACTGCATACTGCACTCGTTGATGAGGAATGCCAGTGACATTACAAGTCCGTGGTGCTCCTCAACCTCTCTTGATGCAAGCCCCCCTAGGTGTTGGCATATCTGGTCCACCATCCCGATTACAACTTCAAATGGCTGGAGACGGCTCAACAGACCTACTGCTGTTGCTGCAGATAGGCGGGATGACACATCCAAAGATCCCACGCCTCTCCATTCCAGGAGGTTCTCAAAAAGCGCATCCCAGTATATCCGGCTACGTCGTGCGGCCTTAATAGCAACATCGCACGTAGCCCTGTCGCGGAGTCCAACTGCGTGATAATCAACAATTTGAACTAGAGGGATGCCATCATGAACTGTATCCGGATGGCGACCTATAAGTTCTTGTAGGGCTGCTGAAGAGCCTCTCCGAATGTTGCCAGCTGGGTCCAAACACGCAGCTAACAATAACTCAACAGCGAGAACTTGCGGGACCGAGTACATCTGGTGCTTCTTCTGGGAGGCACGGATCGATGTCGTTTGAACAGCAAGAAGCTCCTTAGTGGAATATCGACGGGATAGAGCCCAGATACCGAAGCATGCGGCATCTCGAACATTCGTGCCAATAGAGCCACCGGTTGAAGATCGCTGCTCAAATGCGAGAGCTAGTATCAATGCATTGAGGATATCCGGGAGTAGCTCTGTCGAAGGTGCTCTTCTATAAAGGAGATGAGCAAGAGTCAGGACCAAGCCATGCCATCTCAGAGGATTGACAGCGTCGAGATTCCTCTTAGAGCCCTCCCAATAAACATTCTCATTGAGGCACCCAAGAATAGCCTCGACGACTTCCCTTGCCAGCCCACCTTTGAGCTTTATAGTTATCATACTGAGTGACTTGCTTGCCGCATATCTGACAGGTGTATCTCCATCAGCAAGAGATTCAAGCAGAAAATCAATTACATCCTCTAAAGTAGTGGAAATGTCAACACCATAAGGAGCAGACGTGGGTTGCAAGCAATGGACGACAACATTTCGAAGTATTTTGATGACCAGCTTCCTTGCTACCGCGGATGATCTCACAAAACTAAGAGCTCCTTCACTAATGATATCTTGGCACGATTTGTAAACGGTAGGAAGAAATGGGCCAATCTCTTGGTTGGTCGAGGATGCCACAAGACCACTCAAAAAAGAGAGCACACCAAGGCATTGATGGATGTCGGATAATTTTTGAGATGACGTAGTGAAGAATGACAAAGCCCATTGGACGAGAGAATCAAGTAATCCAATCCTTCTCATGTCAGGCCTAACACTGAGTCGTACGAGAAGTAGCGCAGCCGCATGCCGCTCTTTCGTTGCAGAATCAAGATGCCTAATACATATTGGAAGAACACGAAGAGCAACTCCAGGAAGCTGAGGAGGTAGATCGATATCAAATCTATTGGAGGTCTCCTGTGACGGCTGAAGAGCAGAGATTGACGTGAGAGGAAATGGGGCCAGCATCAGGTGTGACAGCCATAGAAGAAGTACATATCTCTCCTCCCAAGGAACTATCTTTTGGGATACTTCTTCTAGTGCCTGGGTTGGAAAGTTATCTTCTTTTTCAAACTCGGTAAGAATTGGCTCGAGGTAACGAGGTTCATTGTTCAGGAAACCAGCAATGACCTTCTCTCCTCGGACCTTGCAGAGAAGATTCAAAATTCTGCAAACAGCATGCGATAAGGGAATAAGCTTCTTCTTTAGCAGGGGTCGAGGAGAAATTTGGATATATTTCAAATAGGCAACAACTAACGGAGGAATGAGATTCTTCATTTGCGAGTCTAGCAACTGTGGATCCTCTTGGAACGGTTCAACCTGAAAAGTCATTCAGTAATGGAGAAACAAAGGAGCTGAGAAATGCTACCAAAGAAATAATACGATCCAAGTCCGCCTCCCTCACTCTACGATGAATTTGACCATAACCAGAGTTCTCGACCTTTAACTTCCACAAAACTCTGTCCAGCAAAGCTTGCAGATCTGAGAGCAATGAAGCAGACGCTCGCTGTAGCTTGATATCTTCATCCTCAGTTGTGTTCATTTTTGTGCACATTCCCTGTCGGAGTGGAAGGAGAGGTTAGGTGGAAGCCTTTTTCGCGATGGGCGACGCGACTTGAAATTTGCTTCACATGATTTCGCGAATCGTTTGAAACGGCGTGACTTTAGGACAACACCACATTCTAACGACATAGCAGCAAAACGGCTTACCATTATGGCTGATAAGTACAAGGAATACCTAGCAACTCACGTACTCAATGACAGTCAGATTGTAAGGGGTGTCTCTGCGGAAATCCATATCTCAATTAATCGTTCTTGAAGGTCACCTACCGTGCTCTAAGCCGGGCATTGAAAGTGCATGTCAACCTCGCAAAACAGTAAGTGCATCTACAGTACCATAAGTTACACCAACTTATAACCTGCTAGGATGCTATACGACTTCCACCAAAAACAGAACGCGAGGAAGCCTGGTTCGGTCCATGCAACCTATTTTCTTACCGGTAAAAAGCGTCCAAAATCTTCGCAATACACCAACGGTACATTGCCACAGGATGGAGCAAACAGCTTCATGCAGAGCGCTCCGTTTACGAGCTCAATACCGGAGCCCGAGGAGGCTACCGAGGAGGTCATACCTGTTACCTCAATCATACTGGTCAAAGAGGAAGATCTCGAGGGTAAGCTTGTTCAAGATAAATCTAGGGCATGATATCATATTGCTGGACAAAAGGATGCTCACTATATCAGAGGTGAAGGCGCAATTGGAAGGAGTGACCTCCATACACATATACAGCTTAGAGCCAGGTCCTCTAGAAGTAAGATATGCGTATGTGCATGCAGGAATGCTATTGCTGATAAATTTTAGAACATACATCTTCTATCAGTTGGCAACCAGGAAATCGCCCGGAAGTATGCCCACGAGGACCCCTTAGAAAACTGGAAGATATATGGAACCATTCATAATCCAAATATCACGGTAGGCTCACAATTCCACTCTCTTTATCGTACTGATATTGATATTTATATATAGCGAAGGGCGACTCGTGTACCACCCCCTCCAGTTGCTTCCGTAGTCCCCGCGACGACTTCCAAGGTTACCCCACGGCCGAACAACACCGCACAAACAAAGGAGAAGGATGCTGGATTACCAAAGGCGAGGAGAGGAAGCGAATCAGAGGGCGGCAGATCCAGTCAATCTACACCACAAGCCGAGCCGACTACCGGTGCAAAGAAGCTCGGCGCGAAGCCCGCTCTCAAACGCGACAGCTCAGACATATTCAAGTCGTTTGCGAAGGCCAAAGCAAAACCCAAGGAAGCTACTCCAGCTACAGACTCGGTATGTCTCAGTTCATACTTCTAAGTAACGTCTACTAATTATTCGGCAGGCGGAACAAAGTGCTCAGGAAGATGGTAAGTATTACCCATTTAGCATTGAAGGCTACTGCTGAATTTAATGCAGAACCCATGAAAGACGTCTCAGAAGATGAGTATGAGGAAGACTACACTCCCGAAGTCGAGATCTCAAAAGAAAAGAGTGACGCTGCACGCAAAGCCCGCGCTGAGCGCGAAGAAAAACTGCGGCAGATGATGGAGGATGGTATGGGTGTCCAATAATCTTGATCCAAGGCGAATGCTAATTCGATTTGCAACAGATGATGTATCCATGGATGACGCTCCTGTTGAAACAGAAGAAGAACCAACTAGTGCTCCACTTGATAAACAACCGCAACCTCAGGAGATAAATGAGCCAGAGGCTGCTGTGACTGTCACAGGAGGCCGGAGGCGAGGAAGGCGCCGTGTGACGAAGAAGAAGACAGTCAAAGATGAGGAGGGATACCTTGGTAATTACCTTTTGAGTTGCGTGAACCTTTTTTTAGCCCTCTGACCATGAATAGTGACAAAAGAAGAACAAGTTTGGGAGTCTTTTTCGGAAGACGAGCCTGAACCAAAGAAGCTGAAGGCACCTGGTATGACTAATACCACTTCAAAGCGCAAGAAGGGTGCCAAGCCAGGGCAGGGGAACATTACGTCATTCTTTACTAAGAAGTGAAAGAGCGCTTTGTGAAAAGGTACTGAGCTAAATCTTTGTTCCTTAGCCTATGTGTTTCCTTCGACGACTTCATTGTGCAAGTTTTGAGAACCACAGCAAACCTGCCATACTAAACTATAGGTCTTGTCTAGCAGATGGGACAAGGAAGATGGGCACGTTTAAGGAAAATACAGGCCCAAGCAGGCCTTATTGTAGGGAGAAGGAATGAAGTCAAAGGGTATTTTATTATCAGCCGCCTGACTGTATCTCCAGAGCCGTATCCAGGTCAGATTCGGCTTTCCAAGTAACCCAATGAAGTATAAAACACAAGGCCGAGAGCTTAGCAGTTCTCTTGTATTGTTGGCATAAAACTGCAAATAAGTAAGGATGTTAGAGCCTCCACTCGACAAGCGTGGCAATGTTAGCGCCTCGCCCACCCTCTGAGACTCGTTTCCACCGGTTTCGGAGATTTGAAACCATTCAACTCCCGACGTTTTACAATGTTTGTCACAGTGACGTTTTAAGCAGAAATAAGCACAAGTTGGCAGCATCCCTCGGGGTTGTCCAACCTTCATTTCATGTATTGCTTTTTGTCTCTTTGGAAATATCGTCCCCTTGCTCTGCAACCTTCCCAGGCTCAGAACTAGGATGATATTGCGCAAAGAAGTGTTAATCGCTCAAGGGCAGCTTCAGCGTTGTTTCGACGATCCAGCCTACCTCCATTATCCCACTCTCTCCCAACTTCAACGGTCCTCCACCCTTGGCCTGCTCTCTCAGCCAATAAGAAATCCCTGAAGCCCAAGGCTACTCGCGCTCAACCCTCAATAAACCGTTTCCCCGGACATGCCTCGTCACAGCTGCATGCAACAGACCGCTTCTCTTTGTCGTGAAGGATCCGCTCGCTCGTACCACCTTCTAGCACGGGGGCTGCCGCATGCGTCGCACGGTGCAGGAAGGATGCATGACGGGAACTTGGCAAGCCCAGCCGACGCCGGCACATCGTCGTGGTTAAGCGAAATGGAAATGAACGTGCCGCAGCGAATGGGAGTGCGCGTGGGGCTCGGCATTTCACGGAAAGCAGCCTTGGGCGATCATGCTTCGGGCACGGGCACGGGCTGTCATAACGTCCGAGGGTTTTTTCTTGGGGATGACAGGGTGACGGGTCCCACACTCAAGCAGATTGATTAAAGAAATTTTCGTGAGTCTTTATTTAGAAACGGGAGGTGGAAGGATCAGGGTTGCCAAGATCGAATCAAGGACGTTTTCTCTGTGAGGGTGAGGCTAAAACCCGCATTATTGGACCTTTTAATGGCATTTCTCGTGCGAAGTCGAACGGGTTACTGGGTACAGAGTACCAATGCGACCTTATAGCCTGAAACAAGTGCCTCAATGTCCCAGTCCTGGATAGTGAGATCAACGTTTAGCCTGAGCTTGCTATAGAATGGGCCAAGAGTTCCAATATATGCACCACCTTACTAATAACCAGGAGTTCAACTATGGCCACAGCTCCTCTGTCCCCCATCCGCCATTGGCGCGAGTGCTTTCGTCAAAAGTGTATCTATACCTACGGGCTTTGGCCGGATCGCTTAAATCGGTCTGCTCAACGGAATCCGGGACAATGATGACGACTCGGAAATTCTTGCGGGCAACTGGATCTTTGAGGTCTTTGACCTGGTTTCCCAATTGCAGTTCTTTGTCTGTGTAGGCTCGATTGACTGGTGTACCGGGAGGAGGCGCACGGAAAGAACCTTAAAAGTTATATGTAGTTAGCAAAACAAGTAGTAGGTGCAGTTAGCCACAAATATACAAGATATGGGGTTATGTATGAATGTACCTCTTATGCCAGGTGAGCAATTCCCAAAACATCTTTCAACCTCCCTTTCCCAGCTCCACTCTTTCTCTTTACTCTCGTCCACGAGTCTCATCCTTTTCCCCACCTCGCTCTTCATTGTCCGCACTCCACTTCTCCCCTCACTATCGCCTTCATCGCCTTCCACATCGTCTGCGACAACGAAGGCTCGGCCCTTGACTCTCCACTGTGTCCCAACTTCCTCAACCCACCAAACCGCTTCAACAGGCCCGCCGCCACCACTTCCCTGCACCTGTTCCTCTCTCTGAGCATGTCCTGCACTGCTCTCGAATAGGTGCCCAACTTTTTCCATCCTCACATCTGTAGTAAAAGTTGGACAATCGCTTTCGTATACCCGCGGATTGCGCTCGGCTTCATTGTGTTTGTTCTCAGGTAGCTCGGCCCAGAAGCCGCGAAAGATGCAATAGCGGGCGCGGGGGAGATAGGGCGTGGGTGAGCCAGAGGGTGCAATAGCGAGAGTGCTGAGGACGAACTGAGGACTCAGCATTTTGGAAATATGCTGGTTGAAAAGGGGCTTCCATGGTGCCGTAGGAAGGACGGCAGAATTGGGAGTGGTGGTAAACATGAAGCGGATAAGGTGGGCGAGACGTTGGGCTGCCGTCGTTGAAGTTATATTTGCGGTAGGTAATGGTAGGCAGGTTGGGAAATATATCTGTAGGAGTATGCAAGGTCAATTGGAGCTGTCAAGCACGCAGGAGTGAAACTGCGTGGTATGAAGTACGAAGGGAATTTGTTGCTAAGTGATGACGGCATCGATTATGAAAACCAGTGGGTTTTGTTTACCATGAGCCGATCCGTGAAATGGATGCTATGGTTTCTGCACCAAAATCATCCGATTTTCGCTCGCAGGCTCAGAGAGCTTTAGTAATCTCTTGACTGCTAAATGCCTTCAGAGAATACGCTGACGATGATGCGCATGTTCTATCGCAATACCAGTTGAAGGTAGATTGAAAGATCCGAAGACCTCTAGATTTATGGCCTAGCCAGTATGAGTGCAATGGAAAACCGGGGCCTGGGCACGGTGTTTGAATATCCTACCCAGCAGCTTCAGCTTACAGGTGTTTTGGAGTCCGGTGTTGTTCCAGCAAGCCTCCACAGTTTTCATCGTTCGCCGAAACCACGTTATCTTGGCGTCCGCCGTTGCCCTTTCCCAGCGCCAATCGTGACCAATCTCCTTTTAACTTTAAATCGGCAGGACGCCAAAAAGCCTGGCAGGCTGGTTCGAGCAAAGCTTCCGTGAACGCCTGGGGCGGGAGAACCCTAAGATGCGGGAGCCAACCTTGGAAAATCGACTTCTGCGCACCACACACACGAACACACAAGTCATGTGGATGGTTTAAAGGATTTAAATGCGTAAACAGTAGATGTAGGCTGTTATCATGCAAGGTCGTTGAGGTCATCAAGCACGAAAATATGCACTGGCCAGAACCTCTGCACAATGCCATGGCTACACTATTTGCTCACTATTTGCTCTCGAGCAGCACAAGTGGCCTCCCAGGAACCATGTCCTTGCCCTCGCTTCTTTGGATGAAGCCCTTAACTGCGTTTGGGGTAACTGGCAATTGGAGCCGGCCAGTATCACCAATGGCTCAAGCCATGCTTTGAAACGGGTAAAGGGGCTGGTCTCGATACAGACAAGTTAATAAAGCACTTTCGCAGCGCGAAAGGGGGAATCCGGCTTGTAAACGCTCCTGAGCGCAGTCCAAGGGGCTACATGTACTTAAGAGGTCAGGTGGGCTTCACCACATCTGACAGCGATCCTTTCCGTTCCAGCACTGAGGACATTTCCCCCCAAAGGGCTTACGGCACAGCGAAGCACGCTCTCAGCATCACAGCTCAACAGTAGCGGGGTTACTCACCGCAAGGATGGCCAAGGCATCGACCAGACCCGCAGTGAGACGCGCTAATCGACCAGGGAGAGAGTGCATCTGTCAGACATTGACGAAGGTGTATGATTGGCACTCGCGGTTTCTCTCCAACTCGCACACTGCATTTGCATCTCGGCCTGAATCGAAACTGGCCGTCCCTCGACCCGAGAGGCTACCGTCCCGAACGGCTTGTCGATCGTCTGAGTGTGGCGCCCGGTAGCTTTGCTGTATGTCGACTAGTTCTAGTAAGTCTCACAATCCGAATAAGCGCGCTTCCGATCTGTGCGTGCTGTAATTGTCTTTGGCAATCTGGGAGCCGGTCGATCCCGCTGCTGGAGTCGAATCGTTTCCCTTTGTTTCTCCTCGCTCTGCCTGAGCGTTGTGTAGAGATTACGGGTGGGACTTACGGCAAGAAATTTGGTGATGATAGATGAAGAGATACTGGCAGATTGTTTCATCTATTAACCCTTTGACTCCCACGCGCATATCCCTAATTGCTGCTCGTATTCCGCATATCTTCCGTGAAGCCCCAGCAAGGGCTCTCTCGTCATGGCGCTTGCGGACCCCTAACGCTTTCGCTCGGCAAAAAGAGGGCTCCAGCAACGTGGTTCATCGGCTGCACAAAAGACGGCGAGACCGACAACGGATAGTGTGCCTGCGCGATGAATGACCTGCCGCTCAAACACGCCCAATTGCCTCTTCCGTGATGGGGTTGCGTCTGGTCGGCGAGGTAGCCTTAATGCGCCCTCCTGCACCACTGCGGCGAAGACTTAGTGGAGAAACTTGGCTACTGCGCGGGACTTGGTGCCCTTGCTCGCCCTCAGAGCGACCTTGACCCGCAAACATGCAACAAGGCAAGGCCTCGCTGTTTTGTTGTCCACCTGCTTTATTTCGGCCTGCCTCGCTGCTTGCCCTCCCTAACCAAAACTTTCTTCAAACCCCCCATTTAACTTCCCATCATTGAGTGCGCAATGTCATTGTGTAATAGTCGCGCATGTCGACCTAGGCCAGACTGTTGATCTCATCTCGTACAAAGATCGCAATCCCTGCCCGTCTGACTTTCATTAACTAACCCGCCTGCTGCTTTTCCGCTGTCCTAATCAGTCAATAATTCACAACACCTCCTTGGATCAGATATCGACGGCTTCACAACCGCACGAATTCGCTTCCTTAAAAATTTACAATCCACCCTCGTAGTGGACCACCCCTAGTGACAACCCGACTGCCCGCATCCGCTCCCGCTCCTACCCCATTCATTCTTCACCTCTCGTTTATTCACATCTGGTACAATGTCGGATGCTCAAAGTTGCTTCGCCTTCCTGCACGAGAGCATACCCTCTTGGTTGAAGAGTGCCGCGGAGATTGAAGACAAAGTAGCCAACAGGCAAGATGAGATTACGAGAGTACCAATTCCGGTTGTCCCAGTAGTTAGGAAGACAGACTCTACCGAGTCGATAAGACTGAAAGAAAACGAAGAAAACGAACCCATCAGTGCTATACCTGAAGACCCATCGGCGGTAGCCCAACAATACCAATCGCAACTTGCCAAAAGGAAGAGAAAGACCGTGTCGGTCTTGTCGGGTAATGCTTCAGGTCCGGTGAAGTACAGGAGCCGAGCCATGATAATCGTTTACTACGACAGCGAGGTTCAGAAGGCATTTGAGACACTCGTGAGGAATATTGGCACTGGCCGGAACCTGCTCCGGAAAGGAAAGATGGCTGCCCGGATAGAGGCGTTGACAGAAGCCACAGCCACCAATGAGGATGATGAGGATGATGAACATGACCCCATGCTATCGAAGCTTGGATATAGGCCCCGCAATGGCCTCATGTTTCGGACAACAAGAGCGGGTGGGATAGGCATGGGAGATTTCTCACATGCAAGCGCAGGGTCCGAGCATTTTGATGTCGCGGACAAGGCATTGGAGAAAGCACAAAATCTGTGTGAACGCGGCGCTCACCAGTTCCTTCGAGATGGGAGCTGCCAAACGGAACTCGACGGAATTAAAGAAAATCTTGATGAGGTGTTGAAACTGAGTAGAGGGGAAGTGGCGAAGGCCAAAAAGAATGAGGAACAGAAAATAACAGTTGAACCGAGCGGTATCGAGCAAGTTTCACAGGCTGTGGATATAGAAGTTGACGATGCGAACGACGACTTAGAGGTTGCATTACCGCCGATACGATTTACCTCTCGCCGCTGAAATTTTCACACTATCGATACATCTTGTTTCCTGCGTTCGAGCGAGTCAGATTTGGGAATATAAATGGCGTTCTGGGCATGGGCATACTCTGGGAAAGGAAGGGACATATGGATGCCTTCATGTACGACACGAATAAGTTTTGCATCCGATTCTCATTTAGCGTTGTTGCATTTTGGTCTATTTCTGTTGCATTTCCCATCAACTGCCACTTCGCAGCATGTTGTTCTACGGGGGGATCGGCATTGGCCAATTTATGACCCATACCTGGGTTCAGAATCTTCCCCCAGTTACATTCGCTTGGGCTCAATCATTTATAGTCAAAAGGATTGTAATTACTTTGCTCGTTCTCCACGTTGATCTCAGGTCTCAACATGCTACCTTGGATATATGTTGACAAACCCCAGACTCTGTTACTCCTGAAATAGGTTCCTTTCAATATTCGCTTTTTCCCGTGTCAATAGCCTCCACATCCTTACTCTTAGCCTTATTGGTGCATTCGACGTTGACTTATCCTCTATCGTCGATGATCAAACTTTGATTTAACGCGGCTAAGCTGTCATCTCAACTAAGTCTAGCATGCCAGATGTACAAAGGCTTGACTGCCCATAATCGGCCCCGACCCATTGAATCAAGCCGGAACATAGCATTAAGATCCGAATGCTACCATTGCTAAGAAGGGCTCCGGGAAATTTCAATGCTCATATTCATACCAAATATCATTTTGTAGTGCTTCGGGTTTCAGAATCCCAAAACTCTTCCGTCATACATTTTCCTCTACTACACACGATTTTATACAGGCTAATACACCAGCCGGCTAAATAAAGTCTCTTTCCCTTTTGTCTTATTTTGCAAATGTTGACTGAAGCCAAGTAGGATTCGTCTGCACGTGTTTTCCTATCCCTTTAGTGATAACGCTCCTATCAAAGTCAACGACCACTTCACTTCGCCTTTTCCTTGCCTCGTCCTTTACTACTTCATCAAACTTCTCTCATCAAACTAGACTCCTATCTAGCAAGCAGTTGGCTCATCGAAAGGAAGCCAACGCGTCTGCCAGTCAGAATTTCTCACTGACAATTGATTCTCGTGTCATCTCAAGTCAAGCTACTAAAATAACGACTACATCAAAAACATGCCACCTCTCATTGATGAATGCGATTTCGAGAATCCTGAAGATGACTTTGAGGACTCAATGGTGAAGTTGTTCAACTCAGCTCTCACTTATCCTAGCTTACAAGGCATGGCTCAGGAACAGGCTCCAGGAAATTCACCAAGCTTCCACACCTCAGTCCAATCGAGAGCAGGCGCAGAGATTATTCCGCCTCTGAGGATTGAAGAGGACTTCGAAGAGATAATGGTAATTAAATAATCTTTATTCTTGAAAGCTTAAGCCAAACCAACTGTGATTAAGAAACCAACCCAGTCAGGCTCGTCACAACCATCAAAATGGAAGCCAAGAAAGCCCGCGATGCTGTTTGGGTTGAAATCAGATAACACCATTGACGTAGATGACGATGAGGAGACTGATATCGATGAGAACATACCAGCGTCCTCAAACGTCCTGACGCGAGCACAAACCCATGGTAGACCACAAGATGAGATTGTCTACGACGTGAAGCACCACCCTCTAGATGAGTATATGAGACCGAAGCGAGCTGCGAGGGCTAGGTCACGCTACGGTATCAAAAATATTGACACTGAAGGCACTCTATATGACAATTCGGATCATCTGTCCGGCAGCGAAACTGAGATTGATACCTACGATCCTAGAACGAAATCGAAAAAACCACCGCGTCCTCATATGTCTACAACAAGACGCTCTTCTCGCACCTCTCACGAAAAGAACGTACTATACGATTCCAATATTCACCCTCAAGACAATGAAATTGAAGGGCTAGGAGATGTTGCCCTGAAACAAGAGCCTGGGAATCAAGATAGTGATAATGAGGAACCATCCAGAAAACGTACGAGAATGGTCAGTTCTCATGCTTCGACGTTGTCGGGAGACCGCGACTCAGATTCAACACCGCCTCGAAATCATCTGAATCATCTGCAAGTGGTTATCACGCCAAATAATCCCAATCATCATGCTACTGAACCTGTGCTTCGCTATGCGGAAGAGTTGGATGTGTTTGATCTTCAGCCGGGTGAGCATCACTTTCCCCATGAGAAAGAGTCCTTATTCAAAAAGAAACTGGCCACTTCTGGTGGAGAATTCACTATTTACGAAGAGTCCGAAGAGGTTCAACAAGCGGCACTAGCCCAAGCCCCTGCCTCCTGCCGCCACTTTGATGACTTCCCGAAAGAAAATGTGTCGGAGGTAGCATCAAGCGAATCGTCCGATGACCACTCCGCAGATGTTGTGGTTGAAAATGCTGAGACTGCAGTTCGCACCTAGTTGCTTTCCCGGCGACCTGGTAATGGAAATGGCCGTTCCGCTTTGGAGATCATGGACGTTATCTATGGTGATGAACTCACTTCTGACGCCAATCCTTGCATTTAGCACTCGTATATCGTGTTCACTAATAGCAATGAATGGCGCTCATAATATTGTCAGGTCTTTTAAAAGCACTCAGTAATTCCTGCCCCAAGCTTTGTGCCCTCCTTTCTGTGCTATTCAACTTCTGATTGCGCTGACGGGCTTTTATGCACATGAGAGATTCACTGAAGTTGTCGACCTGAATCAGGTTTCTTGCCATCCGACTCAGTTACCTACCCCTTGACTCAGTCACCTACCCCCTGCTTGACTCGATCACCTACCCCCTATTACGTACCCCCCTTGGTGCCTGCATCTACATCATGTATATACGGTCTCTTTTCTTTCATAGATCAGTCAACACACGAGTTCTACGGTTCGACAGAAGTATACAGCGCCCCAGTCTGATCTCTTTGCCTGCGGCTTTTGTCTTTTTTTATAGATCACTGAGGGTGAGCTTCCACGCTACATACATATGTCTATACGGCACCAATGAACCACATCAGTGGATTGCCAGAGTTGCTCGGGGTGGTAATTATGTAAGCTTTGCAGCAGTGTTTTTATCCATATTCAATATCAATATGAGACCGTATTGATATTGATATTGAACCGCCAACTCATATTGATATTTTATTGAATATTGAATATTGAGCCAAGCCTCCATACAAAACCGAAGCACGTGATAAAATAGGATCCGTGCACAAGCGTGCACAGGCATTTAGACTCTACCCCCGCCTCTTCCCTCCCTCCACCTACCTCTCTCCCTACCTCTCCCCCCTCCCCTGCACGTCCTATAACTATTTCCTACC
>Ga0307507_10001869_pt1 | contig 45928 bp, 19 predicted proteins | sample 7_EM_MG_FD_207223 | JGI IMG/M metagenome (GOLD analysis project Ga0307507, IMG submission 207223) | Populus trichocarpa ectomycorrhiza microbial communities from riparian zone in the Pacific Northwest, United States - 7_EM | ecosystem: Host-associated > Plants > Roots > Unclassified | place... | reverse complement strand
AAAAGACATTCTTACTGGTCTTCCTTTAATAGTTAACTAAATAGGTCCTATTTTAAGATTAATAACGCCTCCTCTATAGGCTATCTAATCTCCTAAAATTGTTATAAGTGGATATAGGTGTTCTTTCTGTCTATATAGTAACCCTATCCTTTCCACTGCCTTTGGTAATATATGGTTCCTTATTACTCCACTATCTATTAACGCTTCGAACTGCTGATCTTGCCACTTAACTTATAAGTTTAGGTATTGTCCTTGCACTCCTTTAAGGGTCTAAGGCTTTAATACTAGTTCCCTCTAGTTCTATACGCCTCCCCTTTTCCTAACTATTGGCTGCTAGATCCTACTTGTACTTAGTTTATTCTTAGCTAATACTTAGTTCGTTTTTTTCCCTCTATATGCTATAGACAAGTGTTTTCTAGGTACTTCTATTACTGTTGTCCCTCTAGGCATTTTTCTGTAAGGAATCTTCCTGGTTAAAGTATTAAGTCCCCTTAACCTTATACTTCTACTGGGTGCTATCTATATATATACTTAGCGTTCCTAAACCGCCTTTCCTTGGGTGCCTAATATATCCTTATTAAGTACTTCCGGTTTTTATCTTTTGGTGCTCTATATATGTTACAGATGTCATCCACACAAGCTATCCACGATAGTATATAATACGCTAGGTGACTTAAGTTAACTCTTAGTTTGTCTTTATCCTTAAGTTTAAACCTATACCTAGTTAACCTAACCACTAGTATCTCTATTGTAGGTACTAAGATTTATTATTTACTTCTCCAATCCCTAGATCCCTCTTCTAGGTTCCTTAACATCATAATTAATACCCCTTTAATATGACTTATGTGTTTTTCTGTAATGGGTTAGTCTTGGACAACTTTTTCGTCCAGCTATATATAAAAATCTTTCTATTTGTTGTTGTATCGTTGCCTATACCACTTTCCATATAACTAGTTTAGTATGTATAGTCTATCTGTTAGAAAGTACCTTGTTATTACTGCATTATAATATCCTTTGGTATATCTTTCTTTAAACCTAGTTAGGATATCTAGATCCTCCTCCTATTCTAGTTTATCTAACTATTTTGCCCTAGGTGTCCCTGCACTTGGCCTATTAGTAACTCTTTATACAGGTGCTCTATCCCTTATATAACCTAGCATAGCTAACCTCTTGTCTAGCTTTTGCTCTTACTATGCAATAATTCTTGTCCTAAACTTATCTATAGTTTCTTATTTTCTGCGTCTTGCAGCTAGATCCTTATAGTTATCTTACTTCTTAATCCTAGTATTAACTGTTTAATCTTTAGGCTGAACACTATGTTTACTTAGAATTTCTAACGTTCTTATTTATTCCCTAAACTTGTAGTTTTTAAACTTGCGTTCTATACTTATTTGTTTGTCTATAAACTAAGTAGCTGCCCTTTTCTATTAGTTTTCGTCTGTTATGGGTTCTTAGGTATATCTTATCTCGTCTTAAGAATCTTAAGCCTGTGGCCTTTTGCCTTTATTAAGTAATAAGCTAGCACTAGCAGTTATCTGCTTACTTGGTTTCTTCTAAACGTTGCTCCTATTGTCTTGTAAAGCGATAGAAATCGTATCTAATAGTATTATAGCATCCATTACTAAACCCTGTTCTGTAACGGTCTTAGTCTCTGCTTCTATTTTAACTTCTCTAAGGTCTGTATGCTTCTAGTAAGCTGCCTTTATTGCCTTATTATTAGTAAATGCTTCACTTATATTAAATTTATTGTCTTTAATATCCAATCTATAAGCTAGTTTGTTGGTTTCTTTAAACTTAGATAATACTGGCTCCTATAGCTAATAGCTTGCGCCGTACTTAGCGTCCTTATAAATTTGGCATATATTGTTATAACAAAACGCGAAACTGTTAATTAAACACTCTTTTATTCCTTGCAGTGCACCATTATCCCTCTATATATACGTGCCGTCTGCTGGCCTAGTTTCCTTTACTGCGTAATTACTCTAACTACCTTTATAGTGTCTGGCGAAATAACCTTATTTTCCACAATTTATGCAAGCCCTATTTTTAAACCATTTTTCTTGTTGTAGAGTCCGCCTAAATGTCTTCTGCTGCTAAGATTCCTGGTTTAGTTTTTACTCCTGGGTCCTTTAATTACTAGATCCCTAACCTTTAGGTTTCTATAGTTTCTTTTCCCACTTTTGGGTTTCTTTGGTACTACTTAGGTCTATTAGCTCTGCGCTATTCTATAGTTTTTAACTCTATATCTATTGTTGCGTACTCTGCGCCTTATATAACTATAGAACTCTGTCCTAACCCTTCTTAGCCTGTTCCCTTTAATAGATCCTATTATTGATCTTTATTAACTAGTTTATTAGTTCTCTTAGAGTATCTATATCTTCTATTAGGATAATTACGTCCTAGACTTTAGCCTTAAGTCCTTGCTTATACTATGCTATAAGCGCCCTATTATTTCACTTAACCTATATAGCTAGTGTTTAAAACTGCGTTATATACTTAATTGCTAAAGTGCGTTGTACTAAGTTCTGAAGTTTCCGTTCCGCTATTGTGGTTGCTTTAGGGTCTCTAAATATTTGCGTTAACCGTTCTGCAAATCCGTTCTAACTTGTAAACACATACTATACATCTAGGTTAGTAGTTATTACACCATTTGCTTGTATCTCTGTAAGGTAAGACTTAAACTACTCTAGAGCTCTTCCTAATAAGAATAGTCCTATATATGCTACCTAGTCTATAGGTGTTGCTAACTTCGCTCCTTCCTATATAACCTTAAAATGCATCTATGTAAGAAACCCTTTAAGCTTTAACTTTTCTCCTAAGAACTGTTTAATTAAAGGTAACTTAACCTTTGCTACTCTAATTCTATTAATGCGTTCTTTAAGTAGCCTGCTATTATCCTATAAGTAATTAACTATTTCCTATAACTAACCTTGTATAACTACTTAAGAATCTGTGTCCGCTATACTGGTATCTCCTAACCCTAAGGTTGTGGCTGCCGTCAACATCGTTATAACTGGTGCTTTAGGTGGCATATTGTTTGATCTTGTTTAATACCATAACCTTAGTAGTGAATGTGTAACAGAACCTTGTAGTAGGAACTATAGTAGGTCCTATTATTGGGCTGGGTATATAGGTAAGAACAGTGTTAACAACATAATAATAACTAGTGGAGTGGTTGCCTAATAGATTAACTCCAATTGTATTCTAAAATTCACTATAAGGAGAGAACTATCTATAGTAGGGACTAAGGTCCTTTAAATACACAACCATACTCCTAAGAAATCCTCCCTTGTACGTGAGGTACGTGTTGTACGTAGTATACATGGACGTACTCTACGTATACTGCGTACACTGCGTATAATATTATGTGACTCGCTTACCATTCCTCGTTACATGGTTCCACTGGTTCCATCCTAGACCGTGCCTATATTAACCAACTAGCTTCCTCCGACTCTTCCCTAAGTAGTCGTAACATTGTACTTAAAGCGTCCGTAACAGTAGAGGGAAAGATAAAGGAATACGCGATAAAGGACAAGATAACGGAAGAGACGGTAGAGGTAAAGCGCAATTATTTATCTATGCTAGCGATATATTATTCGCGGATAACTCCATTAATAGAAAGAGCTTGTAAGGATATATTATAAAGCTATTTAGGGGGCCAATTACCTGGAGAGCAAATAAGTAGGGTATAGTAACGACGTTAAGTATAGAAGCCGAGTTATTAGCCCTATTATAGACAGTAAAGGAAGCTATCTTTATTAGTAGGCTGTTTAAAGCAATAACGTTACGCCTAAATAAACCCTTAATTATTAAATATAATAATACGCAGATGCTCTAACTAATTATAGAAGATATGGTAAAGCTAATTATAAAGCTCTAACATGTTGATATCTATTAATACTGGCTATATTAGGAATACGCAATGAGACGAGTACAATTTTAATAAATAGTAATAAAGGAGATGATTGCTAATGGACTTATAAAGGCCCTGCCCAAGTAGAGGTTTTAAAGCTTCGTTAATATAATTGGGATAGTGGATATTAAGGAGCAGCTGGATAAAAAGAAGCAACTAGAGGACCTAAGGGACAGTATTAGAGCAAGATGGAAGGATTTAGATAAGATTACGGTTTAATTAACTTATTAATGGATATAAGAAGGTGGCTAGCTTTGACCTTAAAGAGCTTAAAGCTAAGGGGGTGTATTAGATAATCTATATTCTCTAAAGGCGTAGGTCACGTGCACAAGTCACGTAAATGGAGTATGTGTATTGTAAAATCTCTTTATAGCTTGAAGCTCTAGGGCCCCTAAGATATGTCACTAAAGATATCAATTAACGATTAAGTCAAGATCATTAATCAATTAAGCTATTTTATTAATGAACCCCTTTATATAAATTATCTGACAATAGAAAGCACTAATAACTTACTATATAGGCAATGCCTAGATATTTATACCCTTTGGCATGTATTATATCTTAATATATAGTCCTTAACTTCTTCAAATATTCTATCCTAAAAATATTTCTTTTAAATAGCCTTAAGGGTCCTATTAGCACCATAGTAACCCCTAAAAGGGTTATTATAGAATGTTACAGACAGCTTAAGTATAATATTATAACTACTTAGAGAAGAGTCGGAAGAAGCTAGTTGGTTAATATAGGCACGGTTTAGAATAGATTTGGTGGAACTATATAACAAAGAGTAGTAACCAAGGTCACGTGGCGTTAAATGTATTAACTGTGTTAAATGGAAGGGACGTTACGTTTAATATAGATAACACGCACCTTATATATAAGGAGGGTTTCCTAGGAGTATGGTTGTGTATTTAAAGAACTATAGTCCCTACTCTAGATAGTTCTTTCCTTATAGTAAATCTTAGAATATAATTAGAGTTAATCTATTAGGCAACCACTCTACTAGTTATTATTACGTTATTAAATTATTCTTACCTATATACCTAGCCTAATAATAGGACCTACTATAGTTACTACTATAAGGTTCCGTTACACATTCACTACTAAGGTTATAGTATTAAACAAGGTCGAATAATATGCTATCTAAAGTACTAGTTATAACGCTATTAACAGCAGCTATAACCTTAGGCGTAGGGGGAGATACTGATATAGTAAACACGGACTCTTAGTTAATTACGCGAAGTTAGTTATAAGAAATAGTTAATTACTTATAAGACAATAGTAGAATACTTAAAGAACGCATTAATGGAATTAGAGCAGTAAAGGTTAAGCTACCTTTAATTAAACGGTTCTTAGGAGAGAAGTTAAAGCTTAAGGAATTTCTTATATAGATGCACTTTAAGGTTATATAGGAAGGAGCGAAGTTAGTAATATTATTAGATTAAGTAGCCTATATAGGATTGTTCCTAACAGGGAGGGCACTTAAGTGGTTTAAACTATATCTTACGGAAATATAGGCTAATGGCATAATAACTACTAACTAGGACATATGGTACATATTTGCTAGTTAAAACAGGTTTATAGAACGGTTAATATAAATATTCGGAAACCTAGAGGTAATAACCATAACGGAATAAAAGCTTTAGAACTTAGTACAACGCACTTTAGCAATTAAGTATATAACGCAGTTTTAAACGCTAGCTATATAGGTTAAGTGGAATAATAGGGCGCTTATAGTATAGTATAAACAAGGACTTAAGGCTAAAGTCTAGGACATAATTATCCTAATAGAAGATGCGGATACTCTAAGGGAGTTAATAGACCAGTTAATAAAGATTAATAATAGGATCTATTAAAGAGAACAAACTAAGAAGAGTTAGGATAGAGTTCTATAGTTATATAAGGCGCAGAGTACGCAACAACTAATATAGAGTTAAAAACTATAGAATGGCGCGGAGCTAATAGACCTAAGCGGTACTAAAGAAACCTAAAGGTGGGAAAAGAAACTATAGAAACCTAGAGGTTAAGGATCTAGTAATTAAAGGACTAGGGAGTAGAGGCTAAACTAGGGATCTTAGCAGCAGAAGATATTTAGGCGGACCCCATAGCAAAATCAGTGGTTTAGAAATAGAGCTTATATAAATTGCGGAAAACAGGGTCATTTTATTAGAGACTATAGAGGTGGTTAGAGTTGTCACAAAGTTCGTATAGAGGGGTTCATTAATGCAATAAGTTAATTAATTAATAATCTTGACTTAATTGTTAATTAATGTCCATATTATTTTAACCTAGGGCCCCTAGGGCTCTATAAAGAGATTTACGATATACGTGCCCCATACACGTGACTTGTGCACGTGTCCCACGCCTTAGAGAATATAGATTATCTAATACACCCCCTTAGCTTTAAGCTCTTTAAGGTTAAAGCTAGCCACCTTCTCATATCCGTTAATGAGTTAATTAAACCGTAATCTTATCTAAATCCTTTTATCTTGCTCTAATACTGTTCCTTAGGTCCTCTAGTTGCTTCTCCTTATTTAGCTACTCCTTAATATCTACTATCCTAATTATATTAACGAAACTTTAAAACCTCTGCTTAGGTAGGGCCTTTATAAGTCTATTAACAATTATCTCCTTCGTCACTGTTTATTAAAATCGTACTCGTCTTATTGTGTATTCCTAACGTAGCCAGTGTTAATAGATATTAATATATTAGAGCTTTATAATCAGCTTTACTATGTCTTCTATAATCAGTTAGAGCGTCTAGGTGTTATTACATTTAATAATTAAGGGCTTGTTTAGGCGTAACGTTATTGCTTTAAACAGCCTACTGGTAAAGACAGCTTCCTTTACTATTTATAATAGGGCTAATAACTCGGCTTCTATGCTTAATATTATAACTATACCCTACTTGTTTGCTCTCTAGGCGGTTAGCCCCCCAAATAGCTTTATAATATATCCTTACAAGCTCTTTTTGTTAATGGAGTTGTCCGCGAATAATACATTGCTAGCATAGATAAATGATTGCGCTTTACCTCTACTGTCTCTTCTGTTATCTTGTCCTTTATCACATATTCCTTTATCTCTCCCTCTACTATTTATTCCTTCCTTATCTCCTCTATAGCAGATTGCTCTGCTTCTTATACTATATAGGTATTAGATAACTCTATCTACCGCTTAATAATGCTTTTAGCTTGGGTTCTAATTAAACCTTACTAGCCTTAATACTGCAAACGCAATATCCGGACGCGTTATAGTGGCTATATAGAGTACTAAACCCAATTTTCTCTAATATAGCATTGTAGAGGCTAGTAGGGATATAGGGCGGACTAATAGGTCTATATTAGGGGACGGACGCTTCAGACGGATTGATTGGTGATTAGTAGGGAGGAGTTCCAATTCTGCTATAAGAGTGTCTAGAAGACGCCCTCTAAAATCTATCTTATACTAGTTAGCTATCTTCTTAATATAGGCTTCTTAGGATAGCTATAGGAGCCTCTAGCTATAATTATATAGCATATAGATTCCTAGGAACTATTTTAGCTCGCTAAGGGTATTTATCTAGTATTCCTTGCTTAGCTCCTTAATAGCTTTTTAAGCTTTCTTCTTATCTGTCTTTTAGTAGCAGAAGACAATATTATTAATATAAAAGAAGACGACTATTCCACCTTTTAGTATAATATATGGCTTTTAAGGTACCTCTTTAAAACCCAATTTATTTAATAAGCTCGTAAGATTCTTCTACCATAACAGTGGTAATCGTTGTAGTCTATATAGGGCTTTTCTTAAGCGCAGTACTTTATCTGTCTTTCCTTTATTAAACCCTAGCGGTAGCTTTATATAGACGACCTTATTAAGATCACAATGGATAAATATATTAACTATATCTATCTGTATCGTCTCTAGGTTGAATTTTGTGGTGATCACTATAAGTGTTTAGAAGGTTATACTAGCTAATATAGTAGCTCTTATAGGTAGGTCTCCTAGGGCCTATTAATTTCCGTAGACTACTAATTATACCTTACATTTTTGGAGAAATCTATACTTGTCCGTCTTGTAGATGAACACCTATATTAAGCTAAGGACCTGCTATCCCTTTACGTACTTCTTATCTGTTTCTTAAAACAACCTTATTTGGTAATAGGATTAGAGGTAAGCTTATTAAGCTTTTTAAAACTAATCTTAAAGAGGATATATATTAAGGTCACGGATTAACTAAGGTAGTGGAGGTAAGTTCTTCCTATATAATCTAATATTGTGTATTCTACCTAATTTTAGCTTACTATTGTTAAGTTAACTATTAAGGTTAAACTTCCTTCCTACTAAGAAGGCGCCGTAATAGGCTAATATAATCCTTTTAGTAACAAAGTCTTTAAACCTATTATTATAGGCTTCCTTAAATAAGTCCTTAATAGAGTTATTAAACATCCCCTAAATATAAAACCCGTCTTCTACTTAGCTAATAATGTCCTAATCAGTACCTTATATATTTAACTTTGTAGGATACTTAATGTAAAAGGTATATAGAGATTCTTTATCTTCTTTTATTAGAGGTAGCGTATAATACGTATCTTTAAGAGCTCTTATAAGCTTAAGATCTGCTAACTTATTAAAGGTTTAAACTGGCTTATTAACGTTATCATCTTCCTTTTAAATTGATAGTTTAAATACTTCTTTATTATCTTTTAAAAGGACCTTATTCTTAGTTAGGGTATTAGGGAGTTAAATCTTTTTAATTAGCATATCTAACTTAGCGTGTAAGTTCTTTAAAATGTCTATTTACTTACCATTAAAGAACATCTTTTTGTTAAAGATAACGTCCCTAGTAGAGATAATAATATCTTTATATAGGATCTAGATCCTGTAGATATTAGTAGAGTTATAGCCAATAAGGTAGCTAATATGGGCTTATAGATCTAGCTTACTTAGCCTTTTCTTCTTTAGCTAGGCGTCTAACGTTATCACATACGCCCTACAGCCGTAGGCTTTTAGGTGCGCTAGTTGTAGCTTTTTTAACCTATTAGCTAGGAAGGTATAGAACCTCTTATATAGCAATTTCCAACCATTGCTTTCCCATGGCGTTTAATCTTAAAGGTAGTCAACTATCTCTTTTTATAGATTATATGGTAGATTGGTAGTAATTCTTATTATATATACTCTCTTAATAATTACACCCCCTAAGCGTTCAGCGGTACCATTTTAAGCTTGGGTATAAGGCGCTAAAGGCTTAAATATAATCCCTTAGGTCTATAGCTATTTAAGGGTTCTTCTTCTCCCTAGCTTATTGTCTAATCTAATAATATTAACCTTAAGGTTATACCTCAGACGAATCCATTAGATAAAATCTTTAAGCACTTATAGTGTCTCCTTCTCTTTACTATGCGTTATTATAAAATACGGGAAGGTTCTCCTTAAGAAGGTGTTATAGATAAATATAACTTATACAAATTTAGTATACGCTTCCTTAAGGTTAGTCTAGTTAATATAGAGGTTAAAATAAGGTTTATTAATATTCTGTTTTAAAAACCTTCTTAAGACCTAACGCTTGATTTTAGCAAAACTATAATATTAACATTCCGTTATCTTTAGGCCTTAAAGCTTAACTTCTAGGGCGTTAAGACCTAAATAATAAAGGCTTATAGGTCCTAGATAACCTAGACGTAGATACTATAAATATGCATTACCTTTTAAATCTAGATAAGCGTCTCTTAACAATGCTCTGCGCTTCCGTTAGCGGCGTAGCAGTTAGCTTATATTAAACGCTAATTAACTTCCTAGTTGGACGTATTTAATAGTCTGTTATTTATAACGTTCTTTCATTTAATATAGAATCGTGTCATCCTTCTAAACTAGAAGATTGTTGTCTCCTTTATTATCCTAATAGAACCCTTGTTTTCGAAGCAGATAGAACAACACTAGATTCGTATTAAAGTCCGTATAAAAGGCAACGTTCTTAAGACATAGGGTTCCCTTGCTCTTATTTGGTTTTGTGATTTGGATAGTGACATTACTATAGCCTAGTATAGGCACTTCTAAGCTGCCGGCGGTAATATATTCGTGTCTTAGAGCTTTCCTAAAATTATAAAAACGAGAGAGGTTATTAAAGATGTGGAGAGTGGTTCCTAAGTTAAGAATAGTTAATAGCTTTAGTAGATAGGTTTAATCAGTGTAATATAATTCTAGGAATATTGCATTAGCTTCTCCCTTAATCTTAACTTCCTAGCTCTTATCCTATTATTATTAGGCCTTGTCTTCTTGTTCTTTAAGTCTAATCTTTGTAACTTAGTTAGCAAGATTCTTATTCTTTTCTACCTTCTTTAGTGCCCTATTAATGCGCGCATCTCCTATTATAACTCCTGCAGGTCTCTTGTCTTTAAATAAACACTAATAGTCCTGTAGGGAGTGTCCTCATATTCCACACGCTAAGTACTTGGGCGTTAGCTTCTTATAGGACGTCTCCTTATCTACTAGTATCCCGGCTCTCTTTAAGCGTCTATTGCGTGCTAAGGCCTTTCCTCTTCATAAACCTTTAGTAGTATTAGAGTAATCCTTAGTAGCTTACTCTATAAAATCTACATTAAAGGTACTGCCTCTTATAGTAGTATTAGCTTTCTTTAAGGGTGTTTTAAGTCCTTCTTACAGCTCCTTTGCTACTCTGTAGTATTTAGAAGATCTTAACTTCTAAGGGTTATTTAACTCAGTAGTATACTTTATACAATAGGTATTACTGAAAGGTTAAATAACTTCTGCCAAATCTTAAAGCCAGATACTATTAGATATTTAAGGGATCTTATACTTCTCTTCTAGGGATATTACGTGTTCCTATTAATCTAGCTATTAGTTTAATTTTAACAACTATTTAAACCCCTTAAGGGCTTCTATATACTGGTATTGTACCTTCTTCCTAATAAATAATAAGGTAGGTTCTATATTCTCCTTTAGCCAAGATAGCCATTCTTTGACTATTAAGGAAGGGTTAAGCAGTAGCTTCTTCTAAATTAATACTGTAGATGTGATCTAGGTGCGGATCTGTTAAAGATAATCCTCCTATCTTAGGAAATACTTTATGTCCTAGTTATAGTATCGTCTGCTATTCTTATACGCTTTCTGTTGATTTGTTAAGAGCTGCGCATATAAGGTTGCATTCTTATTAAAATCTATAACTTCTGGATAGGCTGGTTCTTATAGTAGACCTTATTAAGGTGCTGCACTATCTGGGTTAACGTGGGCCCAAATTCGCTGATCTACAAGGGCTCGGAGTTGCCATAGCCATTGCTCCCAGTCTTCTGACTTATTAAGGATAATTGTCATTAACGAGCTCGACGTTAGTGGAGTTATTTGACTGATAGGCAAAGGAGAAATTAAGATGGTATTTTGTCGTCAGGATTGTCCTGTCGTTAGGATCGTCCTTGTTGTCAGATTGAGGTGGAATCTTATGGAATCTCGTAGAATCTCGTCGAAGACTCGTCTTGTGACAATTGAGGTAGGATTTCTATCAGAGTCTGCGTCTTGACGATAAGGTGTCAGAGTCTGACGATAAGGTAGAATTTCTTTAAACAATTAAGTAATAGCTGAATAGCTTCTTGAGTCAGCGGACCGGGCTTATAACTGTCACGAAGTTCGTGTAGAGGGGTTCATTGATGCAATAAGTTAATTGATTGATGATCTTGACTTGATTGTTAATTAATGTCTATATTGTTTTGACCTAGGGCCCCTAGGGCTCTATAAAGAGATTTACAATACACGTGCCCCGTGCACGTGACTCGTGCACGTGTCCCACGCCTTAGAGAATACAGATTATCTGACAAGAGTAACTACGCGGTAAAGGGAACCAGACTAGTAGAAGACACATACGTATAGAGGAACAACGGTGCACTATAAGGAATAAAAGAATGTTTAATTAACAGCTTTGCGTTTTATTATAACAACACATAATAAATTTATAAGGACGCTAAGTACGGCGTAAGCTATTAGCTATAGGAGCCATTATTATCTAAGTTTAAAGGAACTAATAAACCAGCTCGCAGATCGGACGTTAAAGACAATAAGTTTAATATAGGCAAAGCGTTTACTAACAATAAGGCAATAAAGGTAGCTTACTAGGAGTATGCAGACCTTAGAGAAGTTAAAACAGAAGCAGAGACTAAAACCGTTATAGTAGAAGGGTCAGTAACGGGTATTATAACACTATTAGATATGATTTCTATTACTTTATAAGATAATAGGAGCAATATTTAGAAGAAACTAGGCAAGTAGATAACTACTAATACCAGCTTATTACTTAATAAAGGCAAAAGGCTACAGGCTTAAGATTCTCACGACGAGATGCGAGACGCTTAAGATTCTTAAGACGAGATAAGATATATAAAGGCACCTATAACGGACGAAAACAGGTAGGGTAGAGCTGAAACTTAGTTTATAGGAAAACGAATGAGTATAGGACGCAAGTTTAAAAACTACGAGTTTGGGGAATAAGTAAGAACGTTAATAATCCTAAGGGAACACAGTATTCAGCCTAAAGATTAAAAAGTTAATATAAGGATTAAGAAGCAAAACGACTTTAAAGACCTAGCTATAGGACGCAGAGTGTAAGAAACTATAGATGAATTTAGAGTAAGAATTATCGTATAGCAAAAGCAGAAACTAGATAAGGGATCTAGTATACTAGGTTATATAAGGGACAGAGCACCCGTATAAAGAATTACTAATAGGCCTAAGGTAGGGACGCCTAGAGTAAAGTAGCTAAATAAACTAGAATAAGAAGAGGATTTAGGAATTCTAACTAGGTTTAAAGAAAGGTATATTAAAGGATATTACGATGCAGTGATAATAAGGTACTTTCTAATAAACAGACCATATATACTAAACTAGTTATATGGAAAGTGGTATAGGCAATAAAGCAACAATAAATAGGCAGATTTCTATATATAGCTAAACAAAAAAGTTATCTAAGACTAACCCATTATGGAAAAACGTATAAGTTATATTAAAGGAGTATTAATTATAACGTTAAGGAACCTAGAAGAAGGATCTAAGGACTAGAAAAGTAAGAGATAAGTTTTAGTACCTGTAGAAGAAAGACTAATAGTTAAATCGGCTAGACAGAGGTTTAAACTTAAAAGCGAAAATAAGCCAAGAGTAGACCTAAGTCACTTAGCGCATTATATACTATCGTGGATAGCTTATATAGATGATATATATAACATGCATAGAGCACTAAAAGACAAGAACCGAAAATATCTATTAAGGATATATTGGGTACCAGAAAAAAAGTGGTTTAGGGACGCTAAGTATATATATGGATGGCACCTAGTAGAAGTATAAAGTTAAGGGGACTTAATACTTTAACCAGGAAGATTCCTTATAGAAGAGTACCTAGACGGACAACAGTAGTGGGAGTGCCCAGAAAACACTTATCTATAGCATATAGAGGATAAAAAACAAACTAAGTATTAGCTAAAGTTAGACTAAGTACAAGCAGGATCTAGCAGCTAATAGTTAGGAAAAGGGGAGGCGTATAGGACCAGAGGGAACTAGTATTAGAGCCTTAGACCCTTAAGGGAATTTAAGGACAACACCTAAATTTATAAGTTAAGTAGTAAGACTAGCAGTTCAAGGCGTTAATAGACAGTTAAGTAATAAGGAACTATATATTACTAGCAACAGTAGAAAGAATAGGGTTACTACACAGATAAAAGGAACACCTATATCTACTTATAACAATTTTAGAAAATTAGATAGCCTATAAAGGAGGCATTATTAATCTTAAAATAGGACCTATTCAGTTAACTATTAAAGGGAGACTAGTTAAGATATCTTTTAATATCCTACCGTTAGGATAGGACGAGGCAATACTAGGGATGCCTTAGTTATAGGAATATAATCCAAAGATCAATTGGGTTACAGGTTAGGTCAATATTAAAGATACTTAATAACGCAAAATGCGACAGCAAACTAAGTTAGTATGGTACTAAGTTGGAGCAATGTACAAGGAGACTAAGTAAGGCTTAAGTTGTATACTAAAGAGATACCATAAGTATAGTAAAAAGCTGTGGTCACTAGAGAGTAAAAGGCTGTTAGAATATATAACATGGGACCACAAAATAGAACTAGAAGAAGGAACAAGTCTAAGGTTCTTTTTAGTCTATAAGCTTACTAAGACCAAGTTAGTAGCACTTAAGAAGTTTATCCAGGAGAACTTACAAAAGGGATATATTAGACCATTATAGTTGTTAGCAGAATATCCAGTACTATTCGTCCTAAAGAAAAATGGAAAACTTAGGATGTGTATAGACTATAGACAGCTAAATAGTATTACTAGGAAGGATAGGTATCCTTTACCCTTAATTAGCGAAATCTAAGACAGGATAGGCAATGTATAAATCTTTATAAAAATAGATCTAAGGTGGGTATACCATTAGATCAGAATTAAGAAAGGTAATAAATAAAAGGCAGCTTTTAGGTTAAAGGAAGGACTATATAAACCATTAGTTATACAATTTGGATTTATAAACGCACTAGTAACGTTCCAGAAGCAAATTAATAGTGTATTAGGAGAACACCTTGATAAGTTTATTATAGTATATCTTAATGACATTATTATCTACTTAATAAGTAAGGAGGAATATAGAGAATATATTAAGTAGGTCTTAAAGAGACTACAAAAAGAATAAATGCTAGTAGCAATTAAGAAATGCGAGTTCTTTACAAGGAAGACTAATTTTATAGGATTTATTATTAAGCTAGGAAAAATTAGTATAGACCTAAAGAAGGTAGAAGCTATAGTAAGTTAGCAAGAACCAGAGAATGTTACGCAGTTAAAATTGTTTCTAGGGTTTTGTAACTACTATAGGAGGTTTATTACATAGTGGTTAAAGAACATTAAGCCGTTTACTTGGTTAATAAAGAAGGAGGAACTATAGGTATGGGAAACTAAGTAAAAGAAGTTGTTTAAAGAACTTAAGGAGTTGTTTACCTAGGAATTAATCCTTAAGATCTACCAACTAAAGTTAGAGACGGTTATTGAGATAGACGCATTAGACTTTATACTAGGAGTATATTTGCTATAGAAGTATTAGAATGCATAGCACCTAGTAGCATACTATAGTTAAAAAATAACACTACTAGAGTTAAACTACGACATTTACAACAAGGAGTTACTAGGCATAGTTACAGCACTTAAGGAATAGAGAGCGTTCTTGCAAGGCATAGAGAAACCATTTGTAGTAAAAACGGACTATAAGAACCTTACAGGATTCCTAATAATAAAGGAACTTAACTAAAGACAAGTTAGATAGGCGGAGATGCTTACAGAATACTATTTTGAGATTTAGTATACTAAGGGTATAGACAACGCATAAGCAGATACTCTAAGCAGAAAAGCTGAATTATAAAGTAATAAAAAGCCATTAGGAGCATTGTTGCGAAAAAAACGAGAACGGATTAATTAGGTATAATTATCCAAAGATAGCAGCAATATGAGAAAGTCGAGTCCATAAATTACTAGAAAGTAATTGGATATAGAGAATCTAAGAAGCACAGCTTAAGGATTTAGACTTAGAGTAATATAAGAATAGAGAAGCTACTTATGTTCCAAGGTTGATTATAGAAGAGTTTATAAAAGAGTTTTATAAGGAAATAATGCAAGGACATAACGGAGCTATAGGCTTAGTATTAAGACTTTAAGAGGAGTACATTGTTTAAGGAATCTGGGGACTAGCTAGGTAAGTCATAAAAGAGTGCCTAGATTGCTAGAGAAATAAACTAATAAGGCATAAGCCGTATAGAGGGCTATAACCTATCGAAATACCAGAAAGACTATAGGAGGTTATATTATAGGACTTTGTTGTTAAGTTACTAAAGTTAAAAAATCCTATTATAGGACAAGATTATAACGCGATTTTAGTAATAGTAGATAAGCTTATAAAGTGGGGATACTTTATAGCGTGTACAGAAGAGATATTAGTAGAGGATATCGCTAGAATCTATATTAAGGAAGTATTTATAAGACACGGGGCACTAATAAAAGTAATATTAGATAGAGATCTAAGATTCATAGCAGTATTTTAGGAAGTATTTCTAGTAGAACAGGGGGTTCGCGCAGCAACGTCTATAGCGTATTATCTACAAATAGATGGATAAATAGAAAGGTTAAACTAGATACTAGAACAGTATCTAAGGTATTATATTAACCATACACAAAACAATTAGGTATTGTTACTACTAGTTATATAGTTTATATATAATGCAACACTATAAGAAGGAATGGGGATATTACCATTTAAGGCGAATTATTGTCACGAAATTCGTGTAGAGGGGTTCATTAATGCAATGGGTTAATGGATTAATAATATTGTGCTAATCAGCCCCTTGGGCTCTAAGCTCAGATGAAGAGATTTACAATATATATGCTCCATGTACGTGACTCGTGCACTTAACCCACGCCTTTAGAGAATATAGATTATCTAACATACCCCCTTAGCTTTAAGCTCTTTAAGGTCAAAGCTAGCCACCTTCTTGTGTCCGTTAATGAGTTAATTGGACTGTAATCTTATCTAAATCCTTCCATCTTGCTTTAATACTGTCCTTTAGGTCCTCTAGTTGCTTCTCCTTATTTAGCCGCTCCTTAATATCCACTATTCCAATTATATTAACGAAGCTTTAAAACCTCTGCTTAGGCAGGGCCTTTATAAGTCCATTAGTAATCATCTCCTTTGTTACTATCTATTAAAATCGTACTCGTCTTATTACGTATTCCTAACGTAGCCAGTGTTAATAGATGTTAACGTGTTGGAGCTTTGTAATTAGCTTTGCTGTGTTTTCTATAATTAGTTGGAGCGTCTAGGTGTTATTACATTTAATAATTAAGGGCTTATTTAGTTATAACATTATTGCTTTAAATAACCTGCTAATAAAGATAGCTTCCTTTGCTATCTATAATAGGGCTAACAACTCGGCTTCTATACTCGACGTTATAACTATACCCTACTTATTTGCTCTCCAGGCGATCAGCCCCCTAAATAGCTTTATAATATATCCTTACGAGCTCTTTCTGTCAACGGAGTTGTCCGCGAATAATGCATTGCTAGTATAGATAAATGATTACGCTTTACCTCTACCGTCTCTTCCATCGTCTTGTCCTTTGTCGCGTATTCCTTTATCTCTCCCTCTACCGTTTGTTCCTTCCTTATCTCCTCTATAGCAGATTGCTCTGCTTCTCGTGCCATATAGGTATTGGATGACTCTGTCTACCGCTTAATAATGCTCTTAGCTTGGGTCCTAATTAAACCTTGCCAGCCTTAATACTGCAAAAGCAATATCCGGACGCGTTGTAGTAGCTGCATAAAGTACTAAACCTAATTTTCTCTGATATAGCATCGTAGAGGCTAGTAGGGATATAGGACAGACTAATAGGTCTGTATTAGGGGATAGACGCGTTAGACAGATCAATCGGTAATTAGTAGGGAGGAGTTCTGATTCTGCCATCGGAGTATCTAAAAGACGCCCTTTAAGATCTATCTCGTACTGGTTAGCTATCTTCTCAATATAGGCTTCCTGGGATAGCCATAGGAGCCTCTAGCTATGATTGCGTAGCACATGGATTCCTAGGAACCATTTTAGCTCGCCAAGGGTACTTATCTGGTATTCCTTACTTAGCTCCTTAATTGCTTCTTAAGCTTTCTTCTCGTCTATCTTTCAGTAGCAGAAGACAATATTGTTAATATAGAAGAAGACAACTATTCCACCTTTTAGTATAACACACGGCTCCTAGGGTACCTCTTTAAAACCCAATTCTGTTAGTAAGCTCATAAGATTCTTCTACTATAACAGTGGTAATCGTTGTAGTCCGTATAGGGCTTTTCTTAAGCACAGTACTTTATCTTTCTTTCCGTTATTAAATCCTGGCGGTAGCTTTATATAGACAACTTCGTCGAGATCGCAATAAACAAACGCATTAACTGCATCTATCTGTATCGTCTCCAGGTCGAATTTTGCGGTAATCGCTATAAGGGTTCGGAAGGTCGTACTAGCTAATATAGTAGCTCTTATAGGTAGGTCTCCTGGAGCCTATTGATTTCTGTATACAACTAAGCGTGCCTTGCATTTCTAGAGGAATCCATACTTGTCCATCTTGTAGACAAATATCCACATTAAGCTAAGGATCTGCTATCCCTTTACGTACTTCTTATCTGTTTCCTAAAATGACCTTATTTAATAATAAGATTAGAGATAGGCTCGTTAAGCCTCTTAGAACTAATCTCAAAGAGGATGCGTATTAAGGTCCTTAATTAACTAAGGTGGCGGAGGTAAGTTCTTCCTATGTAATCTAACATTACGTATTCTGCCTAATTTCAGCTTGCTGTTATTAAGTCAACTATTAAGGTTAAACTTCCTTCCTGCTACAAAGGCGCCATAATAGGCTAAGGTAATTCTTTTGGTAACAAAGTCTTTAAGCCTATTATTACCGGCTTTCTTAAACAAGTCTTTAACCAAGTCATTAAATACCCCCTAAGTGTAAAACCCATCTCCTACTTAGTTAATAGTGTCCTAATTAGTATCTAACTTCATAGGATACTCAACGTAAAAGGTATATAGAGATTCTTCGTCTTCTTCTATTAGAGGTGGCGTATAATACGCATCTTTAAGAGCTCTTACAAGCTTAAGATCTGCTAACTCATCAAAGGTTTAAACTGGCTTATTAACATCATCGTCTTCCTCTTAAATTAATGGTTTAAATACTTCATTATTATCTTCTAGAAGAACCTCGTTCTTAGTCAAGGTCTTAGGGAGTTAAATCTTCTCAATCAGCATATCTAATTCGGCGTGTAGATCCTTTAAGATATCCGTTTACTTGCCGTCAAAGAACGTCTTTTTGTTAAAGATAACATCCCTAGTAGAGATAATAATACCTTTGTACAGGATCTAGATCCTGTAGATATTAGTAGAGTTATAGCCAACGAGGTAGCCAATATAGGCTCGCGGATCTAGCTTGCTTAGTCTTTTCTTCTTTAGCTAGGCATCCGACGTCATCGCGTACGCCCTACAGCCATAGGCTTTTAGGTGCGCCAATTATAGTTTTCTTAATCTCCTATTTGCTAGGTAGGTATGGAACCTTTCATATAGCGATTTCTATCTATTGCTTTCCCGTGGCGTTTAATCTCAAAGGTAAACTGTATAGTTAACTATCTCGTTCCATAGGTCGTGTAGTAGATTAGCAGTAATTCTCATTACACGTCCTTTCTTAATGATTACACCCCCTAAGCATTCGGCGGTACCGTTCTGTGCTTAGGTATATAGCGCTAAAGGCTTAAAGGTAATCCCTTAGGTCTATAGCTATTTAAGGGTTCTCCTTCTCCCTAGCTCGTTGTCTAACCTAATAGTGTTAACCTTAAGGTTATACCTCAGACAAATCCATTAGATAAAATCTTTAAGTACTTATAGTGTCTCCTTCTCCTCGCCATGCGTTGTTATAAAATATGGGAAGGTTCTTCCTAAAAAAGTATTATAGATAAACATAACTCGTATAAATCCGGCATACGCTTCCTTAAGGTCAGTCCAGTCAATATAGAGGTTAAGAAAGGGTTTATCAATTTTCTATTTTAAGAACCTTCTTAAGACCTAACGCTTGATTTTAGTGAGACTGCAATATTAACATTCCATTATCTTTGGGCCTCGAAGCTTAACTCCTAAGGCGTTAAGACCTAAATAATAAAGGCTTATAGGTCCTGGATAACCTAGACATAGATACTATAGACATACATCTCCTTTTAAATCTAGACGAGCGTCTCTTATTAATGCTCTGCGCTTCCGTTAGCGTAGCAGTCGGCTTATATTAAACGCTAATAGACTTCCTAGTCGGACGTATTTAATAGTCTATTATCCGTGACGTTCTTCTATTTAACATAGGATTGTGTCGTCCTTTTAAACTAGAAGATTGTTCTTTCCTTTATTGTCCTAGTAGTACCCTCGTTTTCAAAGTAGACGGAACGACACTAGATTCGTATTAAAGTCTATACAAAAGGCAACGTCCTTAAGACGTAGGATTCCCTTGCTCTTGTCTAGTTTTATAACTTGGACAGTAACATCGCCGTAACCTAGTATAGGCACTTCTAAGCTGCCTACAATGACATATTTGTGTCTTAGAGCTTTCCTGAAATTGTAGAAACAAGAGAGGTTATTAAAGATATAGAGAGTGGTTCCTAAGTCAAGAATAGTTAATAGCTTTAGTAGATAGAGTTAACCGGTGTAATATAATTCTAGAAATATCGCATTGGCTTCTCCTTTAATCTTCCTAACTATCTCCTAACTTTTAACCTATCGTTATTAAGCTTCATCGATATTTAATTCCTTAAGCTTAAGTTATTCCACTTGGGCAGCTAGATCCTTGTCATGTTCTACCTTTTTACACACCTTTTTTATGCGTGTACCCTCAGCATTAAATCCCTTAGGCCTCTTGCACTCAAATAGATACTAACAGTCAGGAAGGGTATATCCCCTTATATCGCATACCAGGCATTTTAGGTTCTTCGACTTCTTAAAAGACGTCTCTTCAGTTAAATTTATCCCTGCCCTTTTTTAACTACGAGATGAGCTGTTCCCTCTTCCCTTTTGGACTTTAGCAGCAATAGAGATATCCTCTTTGGACTCTCCTGCGAAGTCTACATTAAATGCACTCCCTCTAGTAGTTAAGGATGGTACGACCTTTAAGAGGTTTGCGAATGCTTCCCGTAGCTCCATTACTACTTTACGGTATTCTGACGAGTGAGCCTTTTCGGTATTATTTACCTGTTTGGTGTACATAACAAAATAGGTTTCGCTTATAGGTTATATTGCATTTACAAGGTCCATTAGCCAGATCCTATTAGTCATCTATAAAAGACCATACTTCTCTGCCATCTTCATCGCATGCTCCCATCTGTTAAGCCACTGGGTAATTTTTGCCTACTTAAGTCCCTTAAGTAATTCTATATACTGCAGTTATACCTTCCTCATTATAAAGTTCTTTGAGGGCTTAATATCTTCTTTTAACCGAATTAGCCATTCCTTAACTATAAGGGAAGGGTCAAGCAGTAGCTTCTTCTAGATTAATACTGTGGACGTAATCTAGGTGCGTATCTGTTACAGATGCTCTTCCTGTTTCAGGAAGTACTTTATGTCCTAGTTATAGTATCGTCTGCTGTTCTTATACGCTCTCTATTGGTTCGTTAAAAGCTGTATATATAAGGTTGCATTCTCATTAAAATCTGTAACTTTTGGAAGAAGTGGTTTTTCAAGTAGACCTTCTTAAGGTGCTTCTGTAGCTGGGTTAACGTAGGCCCAAATTTGCTAATCCACAAGGGCTTATAGTTGCCAGATCCATTGCTCCTAGTCTTCTGGTTTATTAAGGATGATCGTGGTTAACAAACTTAATGTCAGTGGAGTTATTTTAACTAATAGGCAAAGGAGGATTTAAGATGGTATTTTTATCGTTAGGATTGTCCTTGTCATCAGGGTCGTCCTGTGACGATTAAGGTAGGATTTCTGTTAGAGTCTGCATCCTAACGATAAGGTGTCAGAGTCTAACGATGAGGTAGAATTTCTTCAAACGATTAAGTAATAGCTGAATAGCTTCTTAAGTCGGCGGACCGGGCTTATAACTGTCACGAAATTCGTGTAGAGGGGTTCATTGATACAATGGGTTAATAAATTGATGATATTATACTGATCAGCCCCTTGGGCTCTAAGCTCAGATGAAGAGATTTACAATACACGTGCTCCGTGCACGTGACTCGTGCACTTGACCCACGCCTTTAGAGAATACAGATTATCTGACAATTATAGGTACAAACTAAGAACATTGTTATTACTACGTTAAGTAAAGAAAATAAGTAGCACAGCCAAGCAAAGAATGGAGACGTTAATGAATCTTTATATAAACCTTATAGAAATAGCCAAACTAGTACAGCAAAGGATGAAAAGGTACTACGATGCTAAGAGATCTAAGGGACCAGATCTTAAGGAGGGAGACAAAGTATAGCTACTATATAAAAATTTTAAGAGTTGATAACTAAGTAAGAAATTAGACCACGTTAAACTAGGACCTTTTAAAATCAAGTAGAGAGTTTTATTAGTTACGTATAAGTTAAACCTACCAGCTAAAATAAAAATCTACTCTATATAGCATATCGCAATATTAGAGCCAGTATACGGAAATATTAAGCCACTAGTCTATAAGGCGAATACGTACAGAGGACAAGAGGAAGATAAATGGCAAGTTATAAAGATTATTAGTTATAAGGACGTTAATAATAAAACATAGTACAAAGTAAAGTAAATAGGCTATAGTAAGACTACCTAGGAACCACTAAGCAATCTAGAGAACGCTATAGAAAAGGTAAGGGTGTATTAGAAGAAAGCAGGTTAGGAAGCATTAAAAAAGAATCGCTAAAGGACGAGTTACCTAAGGGGGACCCATAAGAAAGAGCAACTACCATATTACTTAGAGTTGTTTCCTTCTCTAGAGGAGCTACTCTTTTGTCACCTAGCTTAGATAAACCCTATTAGATAAGTTTCTACTCCTTAAAACGAACCTTCTCACGAATATATTCCAGACATTAAAGACGAGTATAAGCCAGACGCTGGGCTTTAAGAACGCGTGCGGACTCTTTTAAGGTATGTTAAATCTTAAGCAGCGCGGAGGCCAGCTTACTATTAAGCTTTATAGCGGCGGGTTAAACATAAGACCCTATAATAAGTTACTTAGGGGACTTAAAGACTGTTAAGAGTTATAGGATGCATATACTTGGCGTTAGAGATAGAGCGAACGTCATAGGACAATTAAATGTTTGCTTTGGTACACTCCAAATAGGAAGAGGGTTGTTAAGACAAAGAACTTACTAACATAACGCAAACTAACCCCTCTTTCACATAACAAGAGCAAGGGATCGCCATTACTTCACCTAGTAATAGTATGGAAGAGATAGTACGCAGGCAACGCTTAACCCAGAAAAGAGAAGAGGAGGCTTTAGGTATAATAAGTAAGGATATTAACCAGATTAATTAAACGGACATTACACCTCTAGTAGACAACTTAGAGATGTTAGGAATCTTCAAGGACGAAGATAAAGAGGAGGGAGATGGTATTACAGACAGCTTAAGTATAATATTACGACTACTTGGAGAAGAGTTGGAAGAAGCTAGTTGGTTAATACAGGCACGGTCTAAAATGGATCCGGTAGAACTATATAATAAAGAGTGGTAACTAAGGTCACGTAGCGTTAAATGTATTAACTATGTTAAACGGAAGGGATGTTATATTTAATATAGACAACACGCACCTTACGTATAAGGAGGGTTTCCTAGGAGTATAGTTGTGTATTTAAAGGACTACAGTCCCTACTCTAGATAGTTCTTTCCTTATAGTGAATCTTAGAATATAATTAGAGTTAATCTGTTAGGCAACTACTCCACCAGTTATTATTACGTTGTTGAATTATTCTTATCTATATACCTAGCCCAATAACAGGACCCACTGTAGTTACTGCTATAAGGTTCCGTTATATAGAAGACCTTTAGAATTTTATCTTAAACCATTTGGTTCTTTAGGATATATACAGCACCCTTAAAGCGCAATAAACCCTTTTAGTCTTACTGCTATAGCTTCTTAGTAACTCTGGCTAAGTTGGTCTCTACTATATCTTTCTACCTCTTTCTAGTAATAAAGGCGTCCCTTTATTATGCTTAAAGAAGAAGATCTGGAAAAGTTTTGTATAGATTACTTACTTCTATTTTGCCCACCGCTATTATAGACCCTAGGTATAGTATAAGACATTTTAAACTATTAGTGCTAGTAGATTCTCCTACTGTTATATAGTATGCCATGCTATAGATAGGCATCTCGCCTATCCCCTCTAAATCTAGAAACTTATAGCTAATACGCCGTTAAGTTAAAGGTGCCGTAATATCTCTAGCACATCCTATAGAATTCTCGCTAATTCTAGGGTATGCTAACTTTATAATATCTGCTTGGCCTATAACCTAGTCTATAACCATCTCCTACGGCTTTATTATTATAGTGCTTTGCAGCTATATTACTAGGACCTCTACCCTACTATAAAATTCTATAGTTCTAGGGAAAGATTCTTCTTTCTTTTTAAGCAAATTTTATAATATAGGAATTATTTCCCCTATACTATCCTAGATTCTCCTAGTCTTATAATATAGACATCTTAACAACCTATTAGCGGAATTTGTCTTTTCTAGGCGGTACATAATTTTAAAGTTATACTATAATAGTGCCTCTGCCCATCTGGCTTATTAACCGCTTAACACCTTTATAGTTATAAAGTATTATAGGTTATTATAGTTTGTGAGGACTTTAATAGGATAATTGCTTCCTATATAATAATATCGCCAGTGCTTTATTACTATAACTATTATAAGTAGCTCCTGGTTATGCGTTATATAACGCTATTTTATAGGGGTTATTTTCCTTAACTAAAATGCCACGGGATGCCATTTTCCGTCTTTTAATTAAGATATAATTGCCCCTAGGGCGAAGCCAGATGCATCCATTTTAAAGTATATATATAGCTTCTAACAGAAGTATATTAGGATTAGCGCTAATATAAATAAATCTTTTAACTAGTCTATAGCCTACTTAGTGGCTTCCTTAAATATAAAGGGTCCTAGCTTCTTGCTATTCTTAGATCTCTTTAGTAAATTAGTAATTAGGAATACTACTTACATATAATAAACAATGAACGTTTAGTAGAAGTTTGCCATGCCTAAGAAAACCTACACTTCTCTAAATGTTATAGGGTAGGGCCATTTCCTAATAGCATCCACCTGGCTTTTCTCTATTAACACTCCATTAACACTAATAATAAAGCCTAGAAAATTAATGCTAATAGCATAAAACGTATATTTCTTTAGGTTTATATAGAGCTTATATTCCCACAGTCTTTCTAGTACTATTTATACGTAGTACATATATGCTTTATAGTTATTAGAGTAGACTATAATATTATTAAGGTAGACCATATATATTATATCTAAGAGGCCTAATAATGCCTTATTAATATAGGCCTAAAATATCGCTAGTGCGTTAGTAAGCCTAAATGGCATTACTAGGTACTTAAAGTGGCTGTATTATATTTAGAATACTATTTTACACTTATTACTAGCTTTAATCCGGATTTAATAGTATACATCTTTTAGATCTAATTTTGTAAATATCTTTGCGCCTAATAGTCTATTAATAAGCTCCCCTATTAAGGGTAGTAGGTAGCAATTCTTTATAGTAATCCTATTAAGCGCCTAATAGTCAATATAGAGACGCGGGGTTTTATCCTTCTTGGGTATAAATATAATTAGTACCCCTACCGGGCTTATAGAAGGCTAAATCTATCCTTTCTAAAGATTGTCTACTATATATTAATATAACACCACCAGCTCGTTTTTTAATAGGTTATATAGTGGTCTAAAAGGAGGTTGCTTATCCCCTATATCTATCTTATACTTAACTAATATAGGATTAGGTAAAGTTTATACAGCCTCTTTATTGGAAACATCCTCTAAGTCTGTATATTCTTATAGAATCTCTAGTTCCTTAACTGTATATAGCTAGATATCTAAAAATAAATACCCTATGTCCCTATTCTTGGTGTTAAGAGTGGTATATATAGTATATGCCCACCCTTCTTCTTATATATAGTTTAAAAAAGTCTTTTAATTTTTAACTATAATGTGCGGTTAAGACCCCTGGTGTTAATATAAGGCTAAAGGCCAATTAATGTCTAAATTAACTTGTTAAAGCCATAGGTATCCTAAAATAAGGTTATACCCCTTAATTTCTGCGGCGCAGAAGCGCATCTCCTGCGTGTCCTATAGACTATTGCGGTCCTAGCTGGCTACGGAAAAAGTTTATTCCCTATAGCATGAAATTTAGTGGCCTCTAATGCTTTAAATAGTACGTACCTATAAGCCACTAAGGTCCAAATACAATTCTTTTACTAGTAATTAAGAAATAAACCCTATAGTCACGCTGTTGTCTATAAGGCAGTCTTACATTACCTATTTATTATTAACTTAAATAGAGACAGGAATAACTATACAGTAGCTTACTCCCTCCTTCTCTTACTAGCCTAGTATAAGGGAGTAAAGATCTACTAAGCTCTCTCTTTTCCCGCTTAAGCATCCTCTTACTTCTTCTACTAGCAAAAGCGCTATATATAGCCTTTCTTACCGCAGTAATAATAGCTATATAACTCTTAGTTCCACGGTTTCTGCCTATTATCATTCTGGGGTTAACTAGTGTTACTCTAAGGTTGCAAAGCCTGCTCGCGTTATCCTTCTATAGAGTAGTTAGGTTAAAATCTACCCCTTTTGTTAAAGCTAGGTCTACCACTATATATAGAACCTTAACCCCCGCTAACCTATAACTGGTGCTGGTCCTACCTAAATAACTTTGCCTATATGTCCTTAAAAGACTAGAAGTCTAATAAGAAGATTCTGGATGCCTATAATAAGACCTACTGTGTAAGGTCCAATACCTTTAGTCCTTACAATTAATACATGCGTATTAAGAGTGGTAGTTATGTTAAGGTAAGCTTTCCTATCCTTAATAGATTTCTATTGCTAACTTTAGGCTTTAATATAGCCTGGGCCTAAGTGGCAACGATCCTTTAATATTCTTAACTACTATATTGCCTAGGCTCTCTCTTATTCTAGCGCCAATACTAAATATCTAGGTTGAATTTAAGACTATGCCACAGCCATCTATACTGCCTATAATTCCCAGTAAGCTAGCTAGTAATGCCTAATAAGAGAGTAAGGTTAGTATACTAAGGATAGGGTAAAGGATGGGGGTAATAAGAAAAAGATTGCCGTCTACTATAAGAAGGAGTTTACGCGTGCGCGTTAAGTTTTAAAAGAGCACAATATAATGCGGTATTAGGTAGGTTACCCTTTAGCTACCTAGTAGATGGGTAACTAATAGTTGCTATAGTAAGGTCTTGGTGGTTCCAGACTTTGCTAGCTAGCTAATGTCTCCATTTATTTTAGGCTTAAGCGCGTCTTTATTAACTATAAGCTTACGCCTTAGAACTTTGTTGGTACTAGTTTAGGCCTAATATTATTGTTAAGCGTTTAAGGATCTCTGTTCTATCTACACCTTATTAGCCTACCCCTATTTTTATGCCTACCTATACTCCTACTAAGGGATCTAGATCTTATTCCTGTTAGCCATTACTTAATAGGCCGATAGATACTGATCCTGCTCCTAAGAATAAGGTATAGTGGCTTTTAATTTGGGCATTTGGGATTGTTCTTATATATAGTAGCAATTAAGGATCTTGACTGGTGCTTAGGAAGACCTTATAAGGCATTTAGGAAGGTATAGGAACACTATTCCTAATATAAACTAATAAATAGGAATGTAATTCTAGCAAAATTCCCTATTAATTCTATACTATATATGTGAAAAGGCTGAGGACCTATCCTACTTTAGGCCGTAGCCCTAATTAATCCTTATGGTTTCCGGAGCCTGTCTGTTCTATATTTAATTTAACCTATTTCTTGCTCTTTATATAAGTCTTCTTTATAGGCTGTAATGACACTATAGTATTAGAGCGCTTTCTGCGCTTTATAGATTGTGGACCTTAGTCCTAATATTCTTTTAGAATATCTTTATAATAATTAAGGTAATCCTCTGGTTTCTATATAGAGTCCTTAGTAGGCTAGTCTAGCCATTTAACTTTATATTAAAGCTTATTCTTAATAGACTTATAGCAGAGTATAGCTTTAACCTTATACTGCTCGCCCACTACTTTAGGGTATTTAATTAGGCCTAGACGGAAATTCTTTTCCAGTAGTAGTCTATGCCATAGCTCTAGTAAATTTATATAAAATACTAGATGTATATAGGCTATAGATAGGGGTAGCTGGAGATAATAGGCTAGCTTACCAATTTATTCCTTAACTTAGAAGAGACCTAGGTATCTTATATTAAGCTTCTTTAATAGTTAATAGGTCTTGATGTTTATTAGATATAATAGAACCTTATTACCTGCTCTAAAATACTTGTTTTAGTGTTTGCAGTTATACCAGAGTCTCTACTACTCTTAGGTATCTTATAGGCTCTACTTCGCATACTTCTATTACTTCTCCTATTCCTAGAGATATCCTTATACTCTCTAGTGGATATCCTTAAACTTTCTAGTAGGATCCTATAATTGATTATACGGCCTTAGCTAGTAATTACTGGGTATATTATTAAACCCAGATAGTTAGACGCCGTAGGCAATCTAAATTAGTGTATACTTATATAATGCATATTGCTTTAAATTATAAGCGTTCTCCATATACGGAAGTAGCTTACACTAGTTATCTTACTAGTAGTTTAAATACATTTATAGATAAGACTCTAGTTCCTAGTTCTAGTATTTTATTTACCTATCTATTTATAGATGGAAAGCTATACTATAATGGTGGTCTATCTTTAAATAAAAGTATAGATCTGACTAGTACTGGCTTATAAAGACGCTGCCCCTATTAATAATAATAAAGTATGGCTAATCTACTTTAAGAAAGTATTTCTCCTTAATTAGGCTGGTAAGCGCTTATATATTAATTGTCTTGTTAATAGGAAGGTATTAGACGTACTTTAAAACCCTATTAGTAAGTACTAGGACTAAATTATATGTTTATCCTTACTTATCCTTTAATAGTAGAAGATCCGTAATAAAATCTATAGCGTAATGTTGCTATAGTTTACTAGCAGGAGGAATCGATTTAAGTAGACCCTATAGCTTATGCCTTTGGATTTTATATACTTAATACTTTTTATAGTGGCCAATGTACTCCTTTACTTCCTACTTAATTTTTAGCTAATAGTATTTGCATTAAAGTAATTCCACTATCTTAGCTTAACTATAGTAGCCGCCTAAAGGATCATTGTAATTCTTTATAAGAATTTTCTGTTGTAGATTTGCTTCTTATCCCTTGCACCGATAATTATGTGTTCGGAGCTGTGGCCCGTGCGCAACCAGCCAGGAACACCAACTTGAAGCCGTGAACTCTTGTCGATTTTGGTGTTTCTGTACACGGGCCATAACTCCGAACACATTATCGGTGCAAGGGATAGTACCTAAACCTTGCCATTTCTATATAGTAGGCCTATTAGGTCTAGTTTCTAATTTTAGCGCCTTATAGCTGCCTTTCTGTTATATTTCCAGTCTACTTCTATATTAAAAATAGTATAAAAGGCGTCCCTTCGTTGCACCTTATAGATAAGATCTATTAACCTTTTAGATGGTTCCTAGGTAAAAGCTGTTTTGTCTTATACTACTCCAAGTATATAACTAGATAGTACTATAGATCTTATAACTCTTTAGTGCGTATATATTAGGAAGGCCGCTATAAGGTTAAAGTCCTTTAGTTATTACAGGGCTCTAGGTTCTAATTGCTTTATAGCTTTACTTTTAGTCTAAGGGGATAGCTTAGTAATTAGAGGTAATATATTACTAGGTTCTAAGAGTGTATTAGGGACGTCCTGTTTAGGTATATTTGGACCCTTATTAGCAACGGGCTGGGTACTAGCTAGAACGTCAGTAGAAGCTAATGGGGTTTACACCACCTAAGACTTAGTGCTTAGAGCTATAGGTGCTTAAGCATCTTATACCTAAAGCTTGTTCTGCAATATAGAGAGTAAAATATCTATTATATCTTTTCCTTCTCCCATTTTAAAGCCTTTGGCATAGTCTAGCCATTATAATGGTCTATTAGTAGGGTTGTTTTCCCCTAGCTTATATTTAATCTTAAAATTAAATCGCGTAAGCTCCTCTGCCTATCTAGCCTATTAAGGTATAAGCTCCTTTATAAAGTAGCGTAAATTATAATAATTTAAGAGTATATAAGTGGTATAGCTTGCGTGCTTAAGGTAGTGTCACTACTGTTTAAAGTAGTTAACTATAGCCAGCAGTTCCTTATTATGGGTATAATACCTAACTTTAGGTCCCTATAATTTTCTATTATAGAATACTACTGATCTCTAATAGAGCTAGGTAGTATCTAGATGCCTATTAGGTTACAGTAGGATACTAATAAGGGCAAATTTTAATATATTAGTGACCATTATTAGTGGCTAATCTAGGTTTAAATGCTATAGTAGTAGAGCTTCTATAAACTTTATATATAGTTCCTAAAAGGCTTCCTATACCTTTCTGGCCATATTTATAGTTTATACTATATAGTTAGTCCCTTCTTAGTTTTCTTCCTTCCTACCTTTAAGCTTTTTACTCCTTAGGCTAGGTCTTAGGAAGCTTTAGCAATATAGTTAGATGGGTGTTAGGTAATATCTAAGTAGTTATAAATAAAGCGCTTATAGAAATTAGCAAAGCCTAGGAACACTTAAATATTATAGTAGCTCTCTAGCTCTGGCCACTCTTAGATTATCTGTGCCTATACTAGGTCTATAACTACGCCTATAGGCGTTATAATGTAACCCAGGAACTTAACCTACTTAGTATTAAAGATATACTTTAACGCCTTAGTGTAGAGGCCCTAATTATCTAAGCATTCTAGCACTTTATAGACGTGTTACTTGTACTAATCCTTATCTTCTAAGTAGATTAGAATGTTATTTAAATAGATAATATATATACGGTTAACTAGTCCCCTAAGGCTCTGTAAATATATAATTAAAATATTATAGGCGCATTGGCTAGCCTAAAAGGCATTACTATATACTTAAAGTAGCTATATTAGGTCTTAAAAGCGGTCTTCTATTTATCCCCTTTTTTAATATAGAGTCTATAATAGGTGTCTTATAGATCTAGCTTTATAAAGATCTTCGCCCTAAATAGCTAATTTAGCATTTTCCTAACTAATAGTAGTAGGTAACGGTTCTTAATTGTAATCTTATTAAGACTATAGTAGTCTACACATAGCCTTATAGTTTCATCTAGTTTTAGGACAAAGAGGATTGGCGCGCCTACTAGCGACTTACTAGGCTATATCTATCCCTTTTTTAGTAAGCTATTAAGGTACTCCTATAGGATCTTAAGCTCTTTATAAGAGAGGTTATAGATAGGAAGGTTTAGTAGCTGCTTACCTTCTTCCAGATTAATTATATAATTATATTCTAAGTTCCGTTAAATAACTTTTGCTTACCTACCCAAGAATACCCTTAGTAAGTCCCTTAGGCCTACTAGGATATTTAATAAATTAGGGTCGCGTTTGTCCTCTATATTATTATTAGGTAGGTCCTAGAGCTCCCTTAAGACGCTTATAGGTAGCGTCGCGCGCTATAGTAGTTATTTATATATAGTTGCCACTATACGTTAAACAGTTTTATATAGTAGCAAGTAGAGGGTAGGGAACTCCTTAACGCAGTATTTGAGGTACCGTAGTATACTCTTTGCATATTGCTTAAGCTAGAGTAACCTATAATAATAGAAGTATCTTATAAGATCTTTAAGATCGCCGCCTCCCTATAATGTCTCTATAACTTATCTAGCAGTTCCCTATAGGGTATCTATTATAAAAGGGTTATTACCTATGCTAGGCTCTATACCTATCTTGCTATAGAACAGAGGTTAAATCTAATACTTCTTTAGGTATAGAGCGTATACTATTTTGCCTAGAGCTATATTCTCTAGGATGTCTTTTAAGCTTATTAGTAATATACACCCTTCTAATTCTTTATTATTCCACTATTTAAGGGCTCCTATTTTAAAGCGTATCTTAAGATCTGCTTCCGCGAGCTAAGGATATCCAAGAATAAGGTTATAACCTATAAAGTTAGCCGCCTAGAAGGGTTGTGGGCCGACCACCTTAGTGCAGTTATATATATTAGCCACTAACACTATAAGCTTATAGGCACTATATAGTTTAGTCTAATACTTATCTAGGAACCCTATAGCAGGTTTCCGCCACCTTAGTAATAGGATAAGCTTATGCTTTTTTACTAAATCATATTATATAAGATTAATTTTAGCGCCGCTATTATATAGTGCTTAAAACTAATATACCTCGCCCATAGGGAGTACCATTTCTAGCTTAATAGTAATATAGAGAGTCTCTCCTTCTATATCTTGCCCTAGTTACAGCTAGAAAAGGTCCGTAACTAGGGCTTTTTTTTAGATTATTAGTGCGGTTATTACCCTGCTTATTTTTCTAATTAGGTTTACCTCTAGAGAAGTTTTTTTTTACTTTTTAGAGTGTTCCTATAAGGGTGCTAGATAGGTATTAGGTTGGCCCTAGAAGTCTTTCCCATTACTTAAGGTCCCTAATTTTAACTATTCCGGATTTCTCTTTAAGAACGGCTTTTTAAAAAACTGGGTCTGCCCTATATTACTATTAAAGTGCCCACGCTTCTAGCTACCTCCTAGGTTTTTACTAAAAGAGGTCTAGTTCCTTACTATATCCTTAGCGTTTAGAACCGCTTATTCAAAATTAGTATATATAGTAATCCGCAATAGGGCTCCTATGCGCTTTATTTTGTTATAAGTTACTAGCTTAATTCTAGCCTAGATAAATCTAATCTTCTCCTTCTTATAAATGCTACTATTTTTATTTTTAAAGGGTTCTAGATCTATTTATTAAGCATAAGTTTCTATAAAGTTTATAAACTAGTGGAAATCTTAACGGTTTAGCTATATACCATTCCAGAATTATTCTGTATTATTATATTATATAACCTACAGATCTTAGGTCTAACCCTTTAGGAAAGTCTATAGCTATTGCTATATAGTAACTTGCTCTTTGTTAAGTTAATTAAGCATAATCTGATTTAATAATTAGTCTTTAATTCTACTAATAATCCATTATATATGCTCTTTAGTATTATCTTATATTATTAGCATCTTAAAAAAGTTGTCTACTTTACAAACCTAGTTGTCCAACTATTAGGCGCTAGGTCTATAACAGAGTTCTAGACTGCTAAAGGCCTTAGCTAGTTAGTCTATCCCTTTGTGTGGCATTTGGCACTTTTTGTATTGGGCGCTTTGGGCGCTTCTGCTTGGGTTAGCATGCTGCAGGCATCCTAGCTAGCGTTATTTTCTAAGCAAGCCCCACCAAAAACACCTCAATATTGCGATGCCGACGAAATGCTACCTAAGGCCACCACCACAAACACACTAAATATTTTTTTTTGAAGAAGTTGAGCAAGAAGTCGTGATATATGACATCATAACTGTACGTTCCTGTCTTTCCTCTATTAACCAGCTGCTAATTATATAGGAAAAGCCTTTAGAGTCCTCCCCCGAATCCTTACTACCTATATATTTTATACGTGTTCTTGACGTTAATAAGGATAAGCTAGTAAAGGATCAGCTCAAGGTTATAAGGGAGGACGTATTATATATGTTAAATGAGGTGGATTAGATACTATAGGTAATAGAACGGTTTAATCAGCGATTGTTTAGTATGGAGGCGCATTTAAAGGCAGTAGAGGAGGGCTTAAGGATAGACGCTGTAGTAAAAGCTTAATTAGCTTTAAAGTCTTAATATTAGAGGCGTAAGGAAGTAGAGGATTAAAAATAGTTACCTAATTATCGCCTACTAAATGAAAGTCGTCAAAGCACCGTAGGTATAGAGGAAGCCTACAAACCTCGCATTCGTATACTGTTCGCCTTATCTTTGCTATAAGCTTCCTCACGTACTTCCATCTACACATCCAGCACGTTAGTAAGCTTTTATGGCCTTACTTCTTTATATAGCTATTAATATAGCGGTAAGTTCGCGTTTTACACCGTTAAATTATAGGTAGTGGAGTTTTGGCAGTAACGTAGGTGTTTTTTTAATTTATTCTATTTTAATGACCAGGCCTAACACCAGGTTTATACTGCCCGTGATTTAGTAATATTAAACAAAGAAGACGCTTAGTATCTTCCTTATTTAGGCCTATCTACCAACTACCTATAATAATAAGATTCCATGCCAATTATACGCGGAAGTGGCAATGGGTTTAAAGAAAGCGCTTTCTTAATATTTAGAAGATCTTCTTACTAATAATATAGGCGTTAATTATGGCTGTATTAAGCGCCTAGAAGAATAAGGGTATCCAGGTATAGACAGTAGTAATCTGGATAGTGTAGTAGCTTTAAAGTTAATTATAGATATTAACACTACCTATCTAATTATTATAGTTAATAGAGAGCCTAGGAAGCGTTAACTTCTTAATTAGATTATTGCCCTAAACATTAGCTACCAGCTTCTTAAGAAAGGAATTATATCCTTATGGCCAGCACTAATTAACTTTATTAACATCCTTATCGCCGTATAAGTGAGCTGTCATTAAAAACCGTACTAAATTCTTATCCTGCCATACAATTAAAAGCACTAAATTAGCTGCGCTAATAACTATTCCTGTAATAAAGTTAAATGGCAGCCTTGTCTTCCTTTTATTAGCCCTTTTATGCACCTCTAGATAGTCCTTTAAGTTTAATTAAGCCGTACCAGCTATAGCAATTCCAAGTTGTTAAAGCACCTGGAGCAACGGAATATTTATAAAGTAGTTATCCAAAAATAGGCAGAATTAACGGGCCTAAAGAGGAAGCTGCTAAGTAAGGTAGAGGACGCACTTAGAGGTCTTTAAGAGGATAATATCTTGGTAATTTATTTAAGTAGGAAGCCTAAAAAAGTAGCCAGGTAAGGTAAACATAAAGCTATAGCAATATCTATATTAACAAAGGCTTATTATTTTAAAGCCTTTAGGTACTAGCTTACCAGGCAATTTAATTATAGCCGTAGATTGTCTAGTAAACCTTACTATTATCTTATTAAAACTAACTATAGATCTAGGTATAACGTACTTCCTAAACGCCTTACCTAGAGGAGTCGTCAACGGCTCAATTTTCTTAAAGATTTGGCGTTTAACGCCTTCCGGTGGAGGCGGTGATATATAAAAGAAGCACTTAAGTTACTCCCATCTTTTTTGGCCTATAAATAAGCTAATTAGGTGCTAAGGATATTCAAGATCCATTACCCAAAAATCTTATACTTAAGGAGCTTCAAAGACGCCTATATAGATAATAAGTCCTACTTAAATTATTAACTTGCCAGCAGAGGTCTCCTTCCACACCTATAATCGTTTACTAGCGTGTTATCCTAATTAGTAATATCCGCTAGCGTTTTAGGAGGCTGTATAAAGGTTTGTGTTAATTACAAGCTTCTTAAATATATTAAAGCTAAAGAATAGTAGAAATGCTTAAAGCGGCAGGTCCTATCCAGATTTATACCTACCAGACGCTATACTAATCTAATCTGCTAGTATACAGTAAGCAGAGCGCTTAGTACCCTTATTTTAAGTAGAAAAATTAATAGATTTAACGCCTGCGCTAAAGCCACTAATAGGCTTACTAGCACGCCAAGCGGCGAATATTAACTCTTTAGGAAGGTTAACAACTTTAAGGTCTAGTTTAGGAACGGTAGCTATAGGCTCCCATATAGTAGGAACAGCAGGAAGGCCTATTCTTGCAACTTCTTTAGCTAATAGCTCTTGTAATTTAATCTTATCTATCTTATCTACCTTATCTACCTTATCCTTAACAGTCTTACCACGGGCCTTAAAATAGCTTTTACTTTATCCTTAATATCCTCTACCTAGCCACTCAGCCGAGCCTCCTCTTAAATATCCTTACTTAGCGCTACTACCTGCCGTATAAGTACTAGAGCCACCAAAGCCTCTAAAGGCTGTACAACTACTACCATTAAGCCATCGTGTGTATACCGTGTTGCTTAAAAGAATTATAAATAAGACTCCTATGCTTAAGGTGCTTTTAGAGGCTATATAGACCTTAGAGCTTTTAGAGGCTTTATAGGCCTTAGAGCTTTTAAAGCTTTTGGGGTCTTTAGAGGCTTCGTAGCTAAAGACACACAACGTTTTCTAGGCGGCATAAGGACGATATCTTGCTAAGGATTTAATAATTAAATAGGTAGCAATAATATCAAAGCTTTTTAATTAACTACACTACCATATATTCTATATATAGGCTTCCTAGCCATATCACTGCTGCTTACTATAATATTCATTCGAGCGTCAGAGGCGCTTATACCCCTACTGCTAAGCAATCGCACTAACCAAGGCTTTAACACTGTAGGTATCACAAGGTAATATCACGTAGCTACGGTTCGTAGATAGTATGATAATTGTTATTATATTGTATTATTTCCTCTTCCTTAAGGAAGGGCGAGGAGCTTAAAGCTCCTCGCCACGCTAGTGCCGCGGCGGCACGTGACGGCAACTTGCCTGTATTCCCAACACTAGTAACCCTTCTTTTGCGGTTGCCAGCTACATATATATACCGCTCGACTAGCGTAATAAATATTAATCCTCCTTACTTACTATTGCCATTGTAATATAAGTCTCGCTGTTCCAAAATTTGCCTCTTAGCACGTGGTGCTTTCTTGCTTAGGAGTTATAGGTAGATATCTTAGTAAGAGGGCCGCTAAGGCGCTAATAGTAAGCGAGCTAATAGCGATTTTCCATCCTAGGGATAGAAAATCCTAATTAGCTAGTTTAAGTTAGGGTTTGTAGAATATTATGCCCCTACTCCCTTTTAACCTAACCTTTAACTTGTATATGTAGAGTATTTATGTTAACAAACGTCTCTAGTGCCTTATTTGGGTTCGCCTTTATTATCACATCTGCTAGGTTATCTTGGCCATTAATTTATTAAATCTTAAAGAGTTTTTAATGCTCGTAGGATTGCTAAAGTGCCATAATATTAATTATAAGGCGCTTCTTCTTTGTGGTACCAAGCTTGACTAAACACTCGTAGAGGGAGTATAAATTGGTGTATACGATTATAGGGATAGCAGGAAGTTTAAGTTAATCTATAATTATCTTTAGGGTAGTTCTAATTGTAATTACTATATTAACTCCGCCAACTATTTTATATATCTCTAATGCTAGAACGCTTTGAGTGACACGCTTACTCTTAGTTAAGCTCTAATAGATAAGATTACTATAGATTATAAAGTTATTCTCTCTAGTAGATTCGTTTGTGATAATAATTTTATATCCTAGCTAGGAGCTAAAATCTTTATTATTTATAAACGATCTATTAACAAATACAAAGAGCTTAGTAGTGGGTAGAGTAGTCCCTAATTAAGGTGGTTTATTTGCTAGGAAAGACGTTTATTTAGGGCAAGAGTATTGTCCTTAGTTGGTTCCTGGTGTTAAGCGGCAATAGAGAGATTAAAAGAAGCCTTAGGTTAACAGATAGAAGCAACATAAGCTCCGCGGGCGCGTTGCTCTACGTATCCTTGCTTTAGAGAATTAATGTTAATAATATTAATCTTCTTGCCTTAACTCTTCTGGCGTAAAGCAATAGAATCCTTATTTAGGGAGAGGATGCATCCATTAAAGAGTAATAGTGTTATTAAATTAAGCTTTTCCTTTAGCTTTGCTATAAGGTTTACCTTTACTAGCTTATCTTCTTTAAGAGCTAAGAATTGGTCGTCTCCTAAGATAATTATATTGTTAGTTTATATACCGACAATTCCAAATGGAGTTCCCGTAGCTATAATAAAGAAGCATAGATTAAATATAGAAGTATTTATTAAAAGCTTCTCTTTATAGTGCTTGCTATAGGTAGCCCACTAATAAGTTCCTACCTCTGCGATTCTATATAATAGCTTAAGCATAACCATAATCGTCTCTTTAGGATATTAGTGGCGAATTTGCTCTAGAAGGTATACTAATATTAAGCGCTAAAGGTGCGTCTCTAATTGGGTGTAGGCCTAAGTGATATCTTATAAATAAACCACTATTCTATTCTTTATTAAGGAGGGAGCTAGTGTAATAATAACTTACTAACTAGCTTATTAAATTATAGGAGATTATATAAGAATTACCTCCTTACTATTATTATTATAACCTTAGATAATAAGCCTTAATTTCTTAAATAGGGCGTTAGTAGCTTTACCTTTAATTTTATTAACTATTCTTAATTTAAAGATGCGAACTTTATTAAACTTAGTAGGGTTATATTTCTTAAATTTAAAGACTCCTCTTATAATAAGACTATCAATCTCCTACTTATTAGATGCTTAGAAAGGAGCTCTTGGAGTTATAATATAACCTTCCTTTTAAAGCTATTTTGCAAGTTTAAAGTTAGCCTTCTCCTTAGCTGTTATAAAGGCCATTAATAGCTTAACTCTATTCTTAATAGCGGTAACAAATTGCTCTTTAAAATTAATAAAATGTTGGCAATTTTATAATCCCTTTAGGCGACCTCTACCGCGTTATAGTTGCGGCGTATTTACTATAACTATATTAGAATTGTAGTCGCCTTCTAGAGTATGTTAATCGTGGCTCTTCTTTAGGGCATTTTTTATAGTATCCTACAAAGGCTTGGAACTGTTATCTTTGTAATAAGGCTTAATAATAGTTAAACAGAATTAAGTGGGTCTATAAGGCATCTAAATAGTGCAAGTCTAGCTATTAATTGTAATAAGTTAATATAGGCCTAACTATTCTCCCTTTTTACGCTATACGCGTACCTCAGACTGGAGTGGCAGATTAAGCGTAGTTAAGGTATTTGGGCCATTTCTTATTCCTAGTGCGTTATTAACTTAGTGTGTAGCGTAGAGATATTGTACCTCCTTTATTGCCTTATGAATAGCCTCAGCTCGTTATATAACGGAGGGAGATAGTGGAGAATTATTAGTTATTTAAGGGTAGGCGCTAAAGACTAGTAACGTAGGTACAAGTCTATTTGGGCTAGCAGAATTGTTAATAGCTTTAACAGCCATTTATAAGGTAAGTTCTTTACTAGCGTTCTCTAGTTCTAAAGAGATAATCTTATATACGCGGCGTAATAGCGTATAATATCGCTCCACTTTTCTAATACTATTATATGCCTTAATAGGGACTTCCTTGACCTTAATTGCCATTGCCTTTATCTATTATTAAAACTTTATAGATAAGAAGTTCTTTCCTATATTATAGATAGTTTAATTAAGGGGTTCTAGGTAGATATTAATCTAATATAATTAAAGGGTATCCTATGCGTTCCTAGCTAATATATCCTTTAAAAAACGTGCGGCTTAGAAGGAGGTTAAGAAGTTAATAACTTAGAGTACTAGCTTGCCGCTAAAATATATAACGTTAACAATAATATAGAAGTTAAAGTTATAGTTATCTTTAAGGGTGAACTTAAATTAGCTAGGGGACTTCTGGTTTATTTAGTAGTAATAATAGTACTTTATAAGATGCTTAATTGCCTTAACCTTAACTTTATAGCCTACTCGCTAAAGAACCCTAAGTAATTAGTAAATGGATGGGTAGCCAAAACAATAGTGTAGTTAACGTAACTTTAACTTAGTTAAATGGCTCTAAGCAACACTCCTTTCTAGTTATTAAAGGAGCAGCTAAGGGTAACCTTACTTACGTATAATAGGCACCTAATTATCTCCCTATATAAGCATATTTTTAAGGTTGTTAAGCTTAACGCCTAATTTGTCTATATCCCTAATACAGAACAGAAATGGAGTGTTTATAGAAATAATGTGGAAAGTAATATATCCTAAGGGGGTTTGGACCCTAATTATACTAAAAGAGATTGCGGTACCCTTGCCAAAGCGTATTATATATTAGCCTGCCGTTAATTAGTTAATCTAAATAGAGCTATTAAGCTACTAAAGGGCTTAAACTTAAGGTTCTCCTACTATAGATACTCCTGCGGCTCTAGTATCTAGCATAATACTATAGAAGACGTTTGCCGAGTATCTATTATTAAAGGAGAACGCGGAGCTTTTCTTTAGCTTATTAAAGATATCTAACTTCGTAATAGAATGGAGCGTAGATTGGTTATTAAGAATAGTAACAGTTTATATGCCATCTACCTTACCATACTTAGTGAAGTATTGGTTAGAAGAGTAGTCCTTAATTTCTATATCTATAAGGAGCTGTTTGGTCTTATTAACCTTACCCTTAAGATCTTCTACGCCTTTATATTAAACTAGGAAGCTTTAGAAGTAGGCTATAGTAACCTTATAATTTCTAACGTTTCTTGCACTCTGTCAAAACTTATTATATGCCTCCTTTTGTCTATTAAGGGGGTGCCTAGTTGACCAGCAATTTAGCTTCTTATAGACGTAGCACTTCTTCTGACGGTTGCTCCAAAATGAACCTCCACAATTGCCTTGTGGTCGACGTTGATTGTACCCTCTGCTGTATTCCCTACTCCGGCCACTATATATTCGATTAGTCTAGTTATAATTATACTAGTCCGGAATCCCGATTTGAGTAGGGTTTTTGGTATAGAATTGTTGGGATTCTTGTGTTTGCATTACAGTACCTACAGCGGAGCGTAGTTTGGCACATACTCCTTTAAATATATTTACAGGTTTATATAGCGCCAAATTACACTTAAGAACGCTACGGCAGGCTAAGATAACCTGGTCCCTTAGGCTATTCTTATTTTAGTAAGTTTTAGTAAGGCCACATTAGATTTTCTAGAGTTTATTAAAGAGTAGTTAAAGGCACTCTAAATAAGTCTTTATTAAGTTAAAAGCGATAACTCTTTAGAACGTAGTCTCCCGCTATTTAGATATATAAAGCTGGCGATTCTTATTAGTCTTAAAGTGGGCTCTAGTAAGCTAAAGCATTATATTAAAGCTATAGTTTCTACCCGCAATATAGTTATAATAAAATGTTGCTACCTATCCCTTTAACATAACAGAGAAAGCATGGTAGTACTAGTGGCCTTAAATTCCAACCTTATTGCAACAGTTGTAAAAGGCCTGTAGTTTTATTCTAAGTATATTATATAGTTCTCCTCCAAACTTTTTTTTTTGTCCAAATATACCTTTATTAGATTCGTAACTTCTCATAATAGAGGCTCACTAGTTGGCTAAAGTAGAGGTAGTAGAGGAGGTGGAGAAAGAGTACCTCTAGGTAAAAAAGTACCTCTAGGTGGAAAAGTACCTTTAGGTAGGAGAGTAGCGTTCTTGGGGTTTAGATATAAATTAAAGTTGCCTTCTAAAGAATATTGGTTAGTTTTAGGTTTCTATAGTTAACGTATAATTTTAGCTTCCGTCTATACTGGCTCCTCTATTCTAATAATAACAGCCTAAATATTACTAGTAATTGGGTTACTGTTCTTAGCAATATATACCTTATTCCTATAAAGGAAGTCTTAAAAATCCTAAATAATATTAATATTTCCAAGTGCCTAGGTGTTGGCAGTCCATCCCATAAAATCCTCCCTAAAATATTCCCATAGTTGTATATCAGCGTAGTGTCTACTTCGGTAGAAGAGAATATAGTATAGGATAAAGCTATTAACTTGTTTTGCCGTATAGGTTATTATATTAAAAACAGGAAATTTATTCTAATCTTTATTAATGAGTTTCGCGTACGTAGCTACCCCTAGTAGTAAGAAGTCTCTCTAGTTATTAGCCATGTTTTTAGAGGAAGGGAAGTGTTATAGGGTTATAGGAGAGGAGGTATTATTGGTATAGGGATTATTAATTATCGTTTAGTACGCGTTTAGACAAGAATCTACGATTATAGGGCTTAGGACTAGTTCTAGCCTTAAATTGCAAAGACTTATAAAGCGTGTTATTTTATATGATAGACGCAAGAATCTATAATCTAGGAAAGGCTTAGGACCAGTTCTGGCCTTTAAATCCTTAGATTTGTAGAAGAGTTCTATTTAAGGTTTAGGACCAGTTCTGACCTTAAAAGACAGCTTCCTTTAGTACGAGTAGCACTGGTATAGTAGCTTGTCTCTTCTTAGGAATACTTAGCTACTCTATAGTATAACAGTGAAGTTAACTACTAATTAGTATAGGTTTTATAAGGTGATATCACGTAGCTACGGTTCATAGATAGTATGATGATTATTATTGTATTGTATTATTTCCTCTTCCTTAAGGAAGGGCGAGGAGCTTAAGGCTCCTCGCCACGCTAGTGCCGCGGCGGCACGTGACGGCAACTTGCCTGTATTCCCAACAAACACCAAGCTATATACGGTATAGAGCCTCTAGATTGGCTTAAGAGGCATGCATATACGAAAAGTGCAAGAAATCTTGCCACACGAAGGGATTACGATTATGAGATTCCCTTTTCATAATGTCCGTTCACTCAGGGGAAGCAGAAGATTCAGCCTCGTACTATCCCTCACACCCGGACCCACACTGCGATTCATTCCCATAGATAATCCCACCAATGCTAGGCTCATTTAGCGGGTGAGAAAATAGTGCCAAGTTTTATAAGGCCAAATTTTCCGACAGGCTTCCCGCCACATAGTTTCCAACACAAATCGTAACGCCGCTAGCTCGCAACCGAGACTGATGCAACATGTGAAAAGTGCGGCTTCAATCTGCACGAGCTGGTGGTATAAATTCAATGAGGTAATAATAAGTTCAACGCGAAATTCTGTTTTAGAAGACATAGAACTGGTAGCTAATGAAATAGTCCTCCTTAAAAACTTTCCATCATTCAGTGACTTCCGATACACACAACAAAAGGCCCTTATATCCCATCAAAGCGCCTCGCTCTTTTCCTAGTCACATTAGTACGCTTCCCTAAGTCATTCTGCCATCATATATATCGTGACTCAGCACACCTGCGACTCCGTTTGACTCTGCAGAGCAGCCAAGAATAACTTAATAAGCTTTATTAATAAGTGTTAGTTGGGGATACCATTAATTCCAGATATATCATATACGATTGGTTAATGACTCACTAGTGACGTGTATGCTGTGTTATCACCGCCCCTTTCAAAAATTTCCCGCTTCTCATTAAGATCATCCGTAGAAGAGTACACTAGATTCCCCACCTCTTTATCGGCCCTGAGCTCATCGAGAAATCTTTTAGCTTCGGGACTTGTCCCAACCCGTGAAATAAGGAATACAACAGCTGATTTCCTGTAGCCGAGAAGATCAAGACGAATCTTACAGTCACGGATAGTGTCTCGCAAGCTCTCACGCGGTTCGTTATTAGGCTATAACATACCGTAAGTATTTGCATCTAGGAAAATGGGGCTGTAGCTCATGTCGTTCTTACCTCACCATCAGTGATAATCACAACGATCACAGGCTTCCTGAGCGTCTTCTCTCTGGCCTTGCTAAGTATCATTGGCTTCACAATTTTGTCGTTAAGGATCGTTCCTAGTTTTGTATCGCCTACGCACTGAATCCTTGCAAATTTCTCTTCGATGTCGCTTACTGTGGTCAAATTATCAAACTCATTGTTTTTGTCATTGTCATAGTTAAGGAACCGTATCGATATCCCATCCTCGCTCAAGACAGTCGCAAAGGTCGCCACACGCTTTAGCGTTTCTTCCAGTGCTAGCATGCGATCCTCTTGCGCCATTGATCCGCTATTGTCTGGCCACTACGATTCAGCCAACATCTAAAAGCGAAGAAGACAGACTCTGAAAGACTGTACAGAGGTGCTTTACCGCATAGAATAACAAAATCATAGAGTCCAAGCTTGGCCAGTCCCGTAGTCAGTTCCGGTGACAAGTGGAACTTGTCCGTGACCGCCTGCGCCTGATCTGCGGCCCTCTTGGCCAGCTTCTTCACACGCTCGTCTTTCGGAGGGTAGAAATTGGCCAGATTCTCTTCGATGAAGTCGTCTAGATAAGCAGAGTATTCTTCTGCGGTTTGCGGCTGCTCTGGGGCGCTGGGCTCTGGCTTCGGTTTGGGGGAATTGGCTACGCCGAGCTGTTGTATCAACATATGCGGGAGTCGATCGGCCAGCCGGATTGCGAGTTCATCAGCTATTGCGTGCACAGCTTCTGCAACAGTGGTACAGTCCCTATTAGCGAGACTTTTGTTGATATGGTTTTTGAGCACATTGTTTAGGAGCCCGGGAGACGTAAGGTTGGCCGCAAGATGAGACGCTAGCTCATTAACGAGCTGGTTTGAAGCGTCCTGGGTCGGAATGTTCTGATTCGGAATGTCCTGGCTTTGATGCGTAGGCCCGTAGAAGTTGGAGGCGAAAAGTGGTATAGACAAATTTAGAGTCAAGTTGCCGTACGCCCGCTGCTGTTCCATAACCGGCAATGTATCAATAGAAGTACAATTAATCAACTCTTAGCCTAGGGGCTAGAATATATTGTCTTCTTCATTACGAACAAGGTTTTCGCTTGCCACCTGGCGGGCTCCTACTGGAGAAATTAGTACTCGAAACGAAGCGACAGCGCCGAAGCCAATTACGGCCGTTGTTGAAGCGCCTTACTCCATAGCATATGCCCTATATATCCACATAGAAGTATATAGATACCACAGATACACTCGGGTTACTTCAAAGTATTGAACCAAAGCCATAATCAGGGATTTTTCCAAGACTTCTATTAAAACTCTATTAAACACTATCTACAATAGCTTGTAGCATCTATCGTTTCTATAAATTTAAAACAGAATAACCTATAAGGCTTTCATTGGTTTCAATTGACGTTTAACTGATTAACCTCAGCTCATGAATACGAGGCAAGAATTGCTACGCCAACAAATTTATTTTATATAATTTATTAGCCGCTTATTTTCTACACCATCTAGAGAATATATCTAAATCCCTTATTATCGATCTCGGTGATATTATGCCTCCCCAACTCAATTGCTTCCTTTTCTTTCTCATCCCTTAACCTCTGCCCCCGCGTGCCCTCCCGATCCCGCTTCTTATTGACCGAGTACATAATACATATAGATATATAAAATCACGACCATAGCAAGCCTAACACAGTACCCCACGAGCATCCTACGCCACCATCAGCACCTCCTCGCAAAACCCGAAGTTGAGAGAATATACGTACGCAATATAAGCCGAATGATACCTCGGCGTCTCACTGCTCTTAAACGTCTGAGGCCCAATAATATTCCCAACACAATACTCCGTAAACAGCGCGGCGTCCGTCAACTGCTTCTTCGTATACCCTGCAATAGTGCTGCTCGCCACGGTCAAGCTCATGCTGAAGCCGAGGCCCTGGAAGAAGCACAGCCAGAGCGCGACCAGGCGGCCCCACTTGTTAGAGTCCGGCAGGCTGACCAGCAGGCCCGCGCCGAGGATGCAGATGGCGTTGACGACCGTCATCATGATGCAGCAGCTGTTGCGCGGCCACCGTGTGCAGATGTAGCCGCCGGCTAGTAGCGACAGGAATTGCACGGCGCTGCCGGGGATTTGCAGGTATTGCGTCCCGAGGGTCGAAAAGCCGAAGGAGCCAACGATTACGGAGGTGAACTGGGTGCTGTTAGATGGAGCTTCTGGTTTTCGTCGCATGCGGAGTGCTGGGGGGGAAGGGGTAGCGGGGACCTGGAGGGCTTTGCTACTTACGCTTGTCAGAGCAGAGTTTGGGATTTGGGCGCCCACGGCTATGGTGAACAGGATCCAGGTCTTTAGATCTTGCACTATCTGCCATGCCTAGTATTCCTTGCAGTGGTGGGTTTTTACTTCTCGCCGGTTTCCGGCTACGCGATCTACGGCTACAGATCGCTCTTTCGTTTAAGAATTTGGCGGTGGATGGTAAGTCGGGGAGCACGATTAGAGATACTATACCCCCGGCCAAGATCCGGGCAGTAACACTTGGCAGTAACTTTACTGCCCGAATCTCTTGCCAAGTTTCGTTCTGCCGGTGTAAAATCAGTGGCTTGGAGCTTATTTTTAGCGTTGTAGATCTAGATTTTAGAGCCGTAGATCAATCGATTGGCGTAGAGCCGTTGCATTGTGGTAAAGCTATGCCCGAGCAATCTACATCGTGATCCTTGGCATGGTGTTGCATATGGAAATATTTAAGTTCTACAATTGCTTTGATTTGGAACTAGCCCAACATGATTTTGGGTTGCTCGGTCACTGCAGGAAAGTCGTAATGCTTGGCGTGGTGTTGAACTTGGGGTGCCTCTGCCACTGCAATAGCAGAGACACCCCAAATTTCTAACGATCAAGATTTTGGACAGCAGTACGGAGGTCGCTAACATCTAAATTTGCACCTTCCTAATTAGGAAAATTGACTTACCGCCCTAAAAAAGACCGGCAGAATCCATCTATAGGTTCAACTCCTCCATTACACCGACACCAGTGCC
>Ga0307507_10001868_pt1 | contig 45955 bp, 36 predicted proteins | sample 7_EM_MG_FD_207223 | JGI IMG/M metagenome (GOLD analysis project Ga0307507, IMG submission 207223) | Populus trichocarpa ectomycorrhiza microbial communities from riparian zone in the Pacific Northwest, United States - 7_EM | ecosystem: Host-associated > Plants > Roots > Unclassified | place... | reverse complement strand
AACTTTTATTAAGCGTCTGTTCTTTTCAACCCAGGCTGGAAATTGTAGATAGTTGGGGTAGAAATGGATTCGAGAGGTAATTGAAATGATGGATGGTATGGGAATGGTCTGGTATGGGAAGGAGGAAATTCAGAGATGGGCGAGGGGGCTAGATAGGTTCTTGTGAATATAACGGAGTTGGATACGATATTGCCTGTTGCATTCGGGCCTTTTGCTTTTGCGTTGAGTTAAATATGTTCGAGTGGGATGTAGTGATTAAGAGGAAATGGCCAAACTCAGGATGCAGTACTGCATTCATGACCCTCGACTTAAAAATCGGACACGATGCCCTGAGTGGGACTGTCATAGGCCGGGGACACCGTGCCGCAGTGCTCTTCTGTTACCGACAGACATAAGCCTTCTATGGGTACAGTATGGTACCAGCGGTGGATTTAGAATTCCCCGGGCACTTGTCTAATACCTCTTGTTCTAATCTTGGATAGCGTTGATTTTTTATTCTTTGATTTTTTGATTTATCTCTTAATACTCCATAAATCTGCCAAAATTCAATGATGTACTTATGGTATATGCGGGGATAGGGCCTAGTATTGTATGGGTTTATTCATATGTTCTTGATGGTATACGGGACCTCGGGGTAGTGGCTTTTCCCTTAGAGACCTATAGTCTAGGGGCGATACAAGTACTGCGGGTAGTCGCTGTGGGGCCACCACGGGGAAGCGGAGGAATCATGAAGCAAAAACGTTCATTCCAAGGGAGCAATCCCCCTTGGAATTTTTAACAGCGTCGCATGAGATCTTGCTTATTGGGTGAGTTATTTTAGCCACTTTTACTGCTAGTGAGAGCTATACCGCTATAGCTTCCAAAAGTACCGGCAACACAAGTGGATCCCTTCACTTTTCTCAGGACATTGTTTCGATGGGCGTCTTGAGATGTGGATTCCATTGCCATCTTACGGAATATGTGGGCAATGCGGTTTGATATCACTCGTAGGAATATGGTGTTTTCGTTAGGTCTGCTCGTGAGTATTATGCATCACCCGGGGGTGAAGTGTATGAATGCTCGAGAACCCACAGCCGTTCACCTAGTACTGCGTCTCTAATGCTTGATAGCAAGCCGAGCAGTCCCCTGACTCTCAGAAAAACTGCTATGGTGAACCGCGGTTATGCGCTCTCCCTCAGGCTCGGTCTAGAGGCCTAGGGGGAATGAATCGTGTGATGGGGTATGATATCTATATCACACCTCCAGAAAAGATGGGGGTGAGAAAAAAACCCCACAATGCAAATAGTACAAAATCTCCCTTCGAACCGGCCAACGTGCGCACCCAGGTTCACCTCTATACAAGAGTGTCGCCCTGCCCCTTCTCTACTAAGCCAACCACCATGTGCACGAATTCCTCAATTTCTTCATTACCTCCCTCTCGGAGTTTCCGGAGCTTCTCGATAGCGGCTTTAGTCCCCTGCTCTTCAGTCCATTCTCGCTCGTGGGTTTCGTGTCCCACCCCTCCACCTATTCCACCTCTTCCTCTACCCCTGCTACCGCCGCGACCACGGTAGTTTGAGTTAGAATTGTATGTGGGCTTTTGGGTTGCGGCGTGAATTGAGAGAAGGTGCTTTCGGAGTGTGGGGGTTAAAGGTGTTGCCAACAGTGGAGCAAAAGGGTCTTTGACCTCGAGTCCTGCTTCGGGGATGGTGGTGGCAGGGGCGGAAGGTTCTGGCAGCGGTGGTGGTAAAGGGTTTGCTTCATGTTCGACCTTGTGCGGCTTGTAGCAGGCGAGGGAGCAGCTATATCTGTCAGTATGTGGCTAGGTGCGGAGGGGAGGGGAGAGATCTGACTGAGGGACATACTATGGAACTTTGCAAGCAGGGCATTTGTATTTCGATTCCGCCTCTTGACAAATTCCGCACACCGCCATGTTGTGTGGTTGAAGAGTTCATGAGGTGTTTGCATAACATGACCAAAGCTTCTTGAGCCGCCGGCTGCTACCGCTTACAAATTTCGTCATCCCCTTCAACCTTTTCTCTCCCACTTTTTTGCTCTACCAAACTGAACCAACCAGGTTCGCCACAACCACTACTGACCACCTCTGAGACAAGCAAACGGACATGTCTTCACGAAAACTTCTCACAAGACTATTCCTCCAATCCCGACCCCACTTCGTCCTCCCACCACCCGTGCGCCAATTTCACACCCTCTACCGCCCCACTGTCCCACGAACAGCCCACATCCTCCGAGCCCCCAAACGCACACTCTTCATCCAAACCGAGTCGACGCCCAATCCATCAGCGCTAAAGTTCATTCCTGGTCTTCCGGTCCTACCGGAGGGCTGCCAGTCGCAGGAGTACATTGACGGCCGCGAGACCCACAACTCCCCACTTGCTCGGAAGTTGTTTGCTGTCGATGGAGTCCGCAGTGTGTTCTATGGGCCAGACTTTATCACCATTACCAAGGATGAGGAGGCGCAGTGGGCCCTCTTGAAGGCGGAGGTTTATAGCCTTATCACTGAAGCGTTGAATAGTGGGGAGCCGGTTGTGCTTGAGGGCACTATGGAGAGCAGCGATACTAAGAGGGAGGAGGGGGACTCGGAGGTGGTTGGGATGATCAAGGAGCTGTTGGAGACGAGGATTCGGCCAGCGATTCAAGAAGGTGAGTATTCTTTTGTTTGTTCTTTTTTGGGTGTGAGTGGACTGGCACTGATTTACATATATGAACAGACGGCGGAGATATCGAATACCGCGGCTTCGAGAATGGCGTCGTTAAGTTGAAACTTAGGGGCGCCTGTAGAACATGCGATTCTTCAACAGTAACATTAAAGAATGGAATTGAATCTATGCTTATGCATTATGTACCTCCCCCTCTCACTTCTACGCTTCCTCTCCTTCTAACTCACCAAAAAAATAGATCGAAGAAGTCCAGTCAGTTGAGCAAATAATGGACCCAGAAGAAGAAGTAGCTGTCCGTGAATTTGAAAGGTTTGAAGAAAAGCTCAAGAAAGTCAAGGGACCAGGGGCAATCGCTAGCACCGGGAAGGGAGGACTAGATAGTGCGGAGGCGTGAAGAGTGGGGTTCTGAACTGCTTTTTTTTTCATCCTCTTTTCCTCCCCTTCTTGCGAATGCAATTGTATAGGCTTTTGGGCATTGGCCGGAGGGGGTCTTTTTTTTTCTTCCATTTACATAGGTTCTTGGAATAGGCGTAGTGGGCATGGGCTGCAATCATAGTATATCACTCTTAGCAGAAGCTGTCGTAGACTGAAACCGTTTCTTTGGCGTGAAAGCATGCTCGACCTGCTGATGTGCCTCTTGGGACTTTGGGAACTGTCCCAAATGGTGTAGATACGTACAGAATGCTCCCACAGCTACTGGTAGGCTGTGACTGGCGCATTTCACATTAACAAAAACAAGTAACATAGCAAGGGGACAACGAGCAGGAGGTACGGGAGGCGTATAGTGAACAACCTTACCGGATTTGATGTTTGCCACCAGATATTTGGTGTATCGTCCGTCGCCCCCCTCTATTCGCCCTCCCTTCTATTATGTTAGTGTTTGGCACTAGCCGGTGGCTCGAATCACAGATCCTCACTTGCTACCGCCGGGTATCAGATACACACGTGAACGCCCTGCGTCGCAACCAAGTACCCCAGCTGCAGTCTGTGAAGGTATTTCCTCCGACCAAAACGCATCGCAGCCAAGCCAAAATGGTACGACAGACTTTTCGCCCCTACAGCAACACCCTTTCGCTCTGGGAGCAAGGCCATTTGGCCGGCCTCCATGATGCTAGAATGCCGATAAATTAAGTCACCGCCGTGTGGCCATGGGTGATGTCGCTTTTTGAGAGAATATATCGTAATTTACGTTATTTAGGATACTAAAGGCGGGGGCTGGGAAAAGAAATTTAGCACACTATCGAGTATGACTAGAAGTTACTAGATTCAGGCTGTTTTGACAATTTAGGAAGGAGCATGCCGAGAAGATGAAGGCTGTCATTGATGCTGAAGGATGGTATGCAAGATCCTAAGTGTATTTTTATTCCCTGTTTCTGCTGTTGAGGCTGAATTATTAGTATAGATATTCAGCTGGGGTGCCTGGCTGCGACGCAAGGTGCAAGCGTTTATTTGACACCCCACGGCAGACATATGATATAAACGTAAGTGCTAACCTCAACCGGGGGGCATGGGTATCATGGTGAACATTAATAGGGATTACAGAAGCTAGCGTGCTACTAAAGTGTGGGGAGAAGGAGGAGAAGCTTGTCAGGAGTTTGTCTTCAGACCGATCTCCTGTTAAGGAATGTGGGAGGGCATAAGTTCTAAACACGGCGCGGAAGGGAAGTGGAGATATAGTCACTAGACAAAAGCCTTCTTGAAACCCAATTTCACTCTACTGAAGGTCACACTGCTATAGGGAGGGGGGTATTGCGCAGTTTATGGTTGTGAGGGGCCCGTCCAAGGCGCGAAGAGAAAATCCAATCTGCCAGGACTTTCGTCTAACGACTGCGCAAAAAGTGACCAGAAAGCCACTGCCGGTGGCCAAATGGAAGCGGGGATAATGGAAAAACCTGCACTTTAGCGAAGGGGATGAAAGCCAAAACCCCCCATCGTAGGCGAGTGATTATATATGACGCCCCAAAAGCATTAAGTCACTCCTACAAGATTTAATCTATTTGAGCCTACTAATCATGCCAACCAAGCAGGCTCGAGCCTAAGGGCTGGTCTATCTCGAAACGGCCTGTGCCGAACATCAAGAATAGGTCTCCCGCCATTTCTACGCTGGATCCACACACTCCTAATTTACCTTCACTATAGGTTCATCCCCAACCCCCCACTTAGCACCTGTTGTGGTGTTAGTTCTAGCATCACCTGCGTCCTCCTGTGGAGTACTCACACACGCAGATACCATACCAAGCGCCAAAAAACACTTTTTCTCGAGAGATGGATCTAAATCCACTGCTCACCAGCAACTCCCAAGCCCTCTGTCTGACCGCACCTGTAACCCTTGGGTGGCGGCCCCCAGCTTGCGCCTCTGGCCCGCCCCCCGTAAACCCAAGTTCAGTTTACCTACGAGGTTTTAGAGTCCCTATATAGATCGAGGGAGGGTAGGTTATCTGGGCAAGGTGTATTACTGCCTCTCGCCAGGTGTTGATACGCTCGGTGAATGGATTCCTACAGGGCGCGGTGGGTGGCTCGAGCTGGTAGAGCAGTTTATCGCATAGCGGCACATGTTAAGGTAGACCCCCGTGGGCCAGAAACGGAACGGCATTGTAGCTGGACGGATTTTCTATACAGTCCCTAGGCAAAAGTGCTCATGAATTTGCTTAGTCAGATGTCATATTTTCGCGAACACTTTTACCTAGGGACTGTAGAGTACTTTGTTAACCTGAGCAGACATCTTCTGATTTGTTATCCACAGCTAGGAAAGCGATCCCGTTTGCGTTACTATTATATATGGTGAAAGTATCTGCTTGATATGAGGATTTGAGATTGGAATATTCGGATGGGCGTATTTAATAGTTGGTCTGGCTTGGGGCTCTGACAACGTCCAAGACACCTACTAGAGTCTTAACGCCGAAGGGCCCACCCATCTTTAGAAACCCCCAGTACGGTACTTGGCTATGGCTTTGCACGCTAATACTATACAAGAGAAAGTTCTATTTTGTGCGTAGAAATACAAGACCTGGTCGTAGTGGTGGAGGAACAAATGAATCAGGAGAGGAAGGAGAAATTGAACATCATTCTGACGCGCATTCAATCACTCGGTCCCAGGCGGCCACAATACAGTACTCGAGTATTCCTGACTTATAGCAATTTGTTTCAGGGTACTATGCCTGGCTCCGGAGGGGAGTTGTAGCGACGGTGCTAGGGGGATTACTTTAAATTCTCCGGATTCGCGGGTGTTCCTAAGTAGAAACATAGCTATTAACTTGTGATACCAACCAGAATTCTTGTTTTTTTACTACCAACGCATGTTGCGTGTCACTAGCAACGAAAGCGATACACTAATCTTAAATCAGCAACCATCTCTCGTGAGACCTAACTCGTGGCAAACAGCCCCAATCCAAACTTAAACAAAGGACCAGAAATAACGAGCTCAGCGGTGTACTTCACCATTAAGTTGATAAATATACCAAGAGAAACAAATCCGAACGACATCTCTAACATATACACAATAAGTATCGTGCTCTGGCTGGGCATGAAAAAAGCGGCTTCTGGAAAAGAGTATAAATCTCAGAACATCCACTGCGCTCAACATCGCGAATGAGAAGAAAATAAAAAAACATCAATTACAGCCCGTAGGAAATGAGGAGGAAGGGAAAATGGAAGTAAAAAAGCTACCATACAACAGCCCTTCCACCAACGGCCTCAGGGACAAATAGATTTACTACGAAGCATACTAAACCATGCAGAGCAAATACCATTTTCTCCCCAGGTGGCAAGAAGCCATGGTGCTCGTTGCAAGACTATTTAACAGAGAAGCAAGCATATATCCCCACCTGACGCTCTTTCCAAACACCGCCACCGCTCCCACCAGCCCCCGTTAATTTTTAGAGCGCGCCTAGTACTCTACGGACAACGGCTTCCTAGAAAGTGGGCTCCCAACCTTGGGCAAGAACTGCATACTCTTCCTTCGCGCGATGAGCAGGTTCTTTGCCAAGAACGGATTCTTTGGTTCTGTCTGTGCAGGGACACGCGAGGAGAGCGAGAATGCATTACTCTTCGGAGCTTGTGGAGTTTTCGGCTCAGAGAGTGCTGCGAGGGCTTTCGGCTCCATGGACTTACGGCGCTGCGATAGAATTAGCATCCATAGTAACAATATCTAGCGAGGGCAATAGAACAAACTCTATGTCCACCTCGTGGAATTGTATCCAGGTCGACGGCAAATTGGCTCTCGTCCATCCACTCTTGCTCGCTCTGACACTGGATAACCCAGCCGACGCCGACACATACGACAACGCCTTTGCTGTCCTTGACCTTTTGGAGAGTGCGAGGACTGCCTTCTTTAAAGACTACATGTGTGATTCCGATCTTGTCCTTGTTCCCACCGTCCGGGTTCCAATTCCATGACTTCAGAACTCGCGCACCGAGCCCGCGGAGGGCGTCTTCGTATGGTCCTGACGCATCGGCACCTTCGGCGGTGTATACGTCCACGAATACGACTGCACCGGCGAGAACACCCATCTGGCTTACCATGCCGCTGTTACGGCGGGCAAAGTGGTTTGATGCTGCGGGTTGCGAGCCGCGGACTGTGGGAGATGGATCCCGCTGGATGTTTGAAGGGTAGGGAGAAGGGTGAAAGTTTTCTTGGTCTTCGATTTCCATGTCTGAGCCCTCGTCTTCACTGTCTTCTGGGGGAAGGTTGACCGGGATCGTGGTCTTGCGGACGTGACTTTCAACTATTCCGAGGAATTCTTCTTGCGTCAAGAGGAGTTCAGGGTCGATAGGAATGCCAAAGATATTGTCCATGCTGGTGTTGTTGGGCTTTGATGGATCCCAGTCGAGATCATGGCCTACTTCACTGCCCTGCGATGGTTGAGCATCGGGGAATAAGGTTCTTCTCTCAGGCTCTGGCTGCATCGTCAAATTGATGGAAGAGGCGGCCTTAACGATAGGGGAGCAGGAAGGTCCGTCTGGAGCGAAAGACGTTTTAGTATTGCCACCAAGAGGCTCATCTTCATCATCCACAAGATCGAAGAACCCGTAACTGCTTCCACCCTGGCTCGGACTTCTGTGCTTCCTATTACATGGTGGCGCTTGCGAAGGAGTGAGTGATAACTCCTTTTTGAGGATAGTCTCTGTGTTATCCTCAGAATCTTCCATTGTAATGTCCCCCTCAAAATCCATTTCTCGCTCTGGCGGCCTCTCGAGTTCAGGGGCGTTCTTGTGAAGAGGGGCAGGAGATGTGTTGCCAGACCCAAACGAGTCTTCAAAATCAAATCCTGATGGAGGTATAGGAGGGGTTGTAGAGGCCTTTGCCATTGTCATCGAGAATACTGCCTTCCTCTCCGACTCGATTTCCTCGAGCATCTTGTCCAAGGACTTGGCCTCTAAGGACCGAGGCTCCTTCTTTGTCGGCGACATAATTTCGTCAAAAAGGGCAGAAGAGTCCTCAGACTGGAACATCATTGCTTGTTCAGAGTCCTTGGGGTCAAACAATTTGATTTTGACAACACGTGGGGTCTTGCAACTCAATAGATTCGTCTCCATGTCCATTCCCAACTCATCCTGATCGCCATCTACTTTCACATAGTTTGCAACTTTGACTCTTTTTGGGAGGTTTTGTATTCCGAGTTTTGATGGTGGCTGGTGGTCGATCGCACTAAGGGTTGTGAGAGGCTCAAGTTTAAAACTGCCTTTGATCGGGCTAGCTCTGAAACCAGGAATCGACCCAGGAACAGGGCGTCTGGCGGGTGATGCCAAGACTGAGCTGGACAATCCCGATGGCTCTAATGTCTTCGTTGAGAGGTTGGGTCGGAATGGCGACACGGGTGGCCTTCTCGCTGGGGAAGAGATCAAAGAAGCAGAGATATCAAGAGGTTTGTTCTCATTTGGATCTATGCCAACGTGTTTGGTTGCAGTCCCACCAACACGCTTGGGCTTAGCTGTAAGCTTCGGGTAATGCGGACTTGACAGCTCATCTTCCGATCCGTCGTCCGCAAGCTCTAGACCCTTGATAGGGGCTCGTCGAGCCTTGGACGGAGACAAGGCGGGTATCGGATCAAGGATAACTGTGGAGGGAGTCACAGTTGGTAACCGGAGCTTGGTGGCCGGTACCCGAATAGGCTTGACCGACAATGCACCCATTGATGTAGATATGAGTTCGTCGGTATCGGAATGGCCCTCTTTCTGCACGGGAATGAGATTCTCTTTGTCCTCGAGGAATTTTTGAGGGCTAGCTACAAATGCCACCTTTTTCGGCACTTTGGCCGCAGGTGCAGTGGGCTTCTTTGCAGTGGCAGAAGCGGTTTTCTCAGACTTGCGTTTCGGAGCGGCTTTTACCCCACGAGCTGGTTGGGGAGCTGGATTCTCCATCTTCACAGTCTTCTTGGAGGCCCTTGTGGCCCTAATCGGTAGTTCGAGTTCATTGGAGCTGGCTGCCTCCGCGAGAGCTTTTCGTTTCTCAGACGTCCTCTGAGCTTTTCCTTGTTGCTTGTTCTCGATGGGATTGGCTTCTGCCTTTGCTCTCGCACGAGTAAGGTATTTTCGAGGTTGAGGCTCAGCCATGGCGGTTCAGAGGGGAAAGAGAAAGATGCGATTATTTCATGAAATAAGGGAATGTTTGGGATAATTGTGGGTGGTATGGGGGGAGTTTCTGGATTGTGGGGGAAGAGAAGACGCGGGCGAAGTTGGGGACTGTTATTCCAAACAAAACCCGTTACCGTGGCAACTGAGGCAGGTTCCATTACCCTGATGTTGCTAAGAGATCACATGACCTGACAATTATTGACCATGGCTTTGGCTTTGGCGCCCAACAACCCAGAGGACTGTTGTCACTGTTTCAATTGCACTCGGGTGGAAAGGCAAATGCCTATATCGGGTCCTGCGGAATTACCGTAGGTAAATATCTCCTTGTTAAATTTAAAAGTATTGGGAAATTCGGTGGGTGGTCTTGGCGCCAAGACCCATCATGAAATCATTAAGTTACCAGATATCATACCATGGTACGCTGCATTGCCACCAATGGGGGGAAGCAAATTTCAGGCACGAATTATTTGGATGTTTAATAGTTTGCTTCTCTTTCATTTCTATGTTCTTTTTTTTAGTCTTGTGCTTTGATTAGGCTTGTTCTTTTGTCTCCGCATAGACTATTACTCCGCCATTTACTTCCCCGGCAGTCATGATCTCTTGGCGCCAAGTTTCCCAATACTTTTAAATTTGACAGTATTTGTACAAAGAGCATATTATCACCAGATTTTACTTAGACTAGGTCTTGTGGGGCTAGTTTAGAAAAGCTCTCGGAAACACCCAACTTAGCCCTTCACTGCATAAACAACTAGCACTGCACATATCGTATCGTACTATGGTCTTAATGCTTTTCTCTTCTAATAATATGAATTACCGCTATGTTCCAAGGAAGCTGAATTCTCGTGACTGGAGCAACCGCCCGGTGATCCACGACCGTAAGATTAATTCTACTCAAGCTTTACCTCTTCACATGTTTTCAATCAAGCACTTGAACTGGCTGCGTCGCTAGCTCTTGGGGTGCAAAGAATGATCGGAAAAACAGCTTAAGGGTCCCCTGATATCGTGACAGATCCTCTCGAACCCCCCATGCTTAGATTCCATTCAAAACTTTTGACTATCTTCAGCAGATTAGGGAATTCAATATGAAAGTTCTCAACCTTTCTCTTCACATACCCGGTATAGTTTCACTTGTCTCCTACGCGGCGAACACTCGAGAGTTCCACCCCTGCCCCAAAGCCCTCTCACGCAATCAGAAGTTCGGCCATTTGTACTGTATAAGTTAGCTTCAATACATTTACTCCACAGCGCACCATACCAGTGCCAGAACTGATAACCTCGCCTTCCGCACTGAGTCTGGCCTAATAGCGCCTTTGAAGGAAGCTCAATTGCTGCGAGGCCTCAATGTCCCAGATGTTCGGTGGGGAACTCACTTTAGCTCTCTGATCAACTACGCGGCCTAGAAGGAGGCGACGGAGACATCCGATATGGTATCACTGGGTAATTACCCCCGGAACACTCATCCAGGGGAATGCTAGCTCGTCGCACTAGGGCAATTAGTTTTGCCTTTAGCCTAGTGTGCCAGAAGGGGACAGCGTTGCTTCTGACGGTACCTTGAGGTGGACTGGTTGGTAAGTTTATCAATTCTTACCTATGATCGGGCTGTAGTTGATTTCTGCAACTTGCGATTGGGTACGGAGCGCTATGGTGGTTTTACTGGTGTAAATACATCCACTGTTAACTCCCGAGTAGTTGTCCGTCGATTGCTTTGCCCCTGGAGTTTACTTGGGTGGGTACAGAATTTGGAAAGGAGATCTATGACTACTGAGTTCGAAAATTCGCGCCGCCCGCTGGGGTTTAGTTTATGGTTCGAATAGACATCATGAGTAACCCCACTCCTGGTCGTTTTTGCAGCTTTCAGAAATCAGTTTAGACCAAACCGAACTTTGAATTTTCGAGCACCGTGCCGGACACAGAAAGGGACTAATGGTGCACTGCGAGTGAGATTAGTGTAGCCCAAGCACAACTGAAAGTGGGAAAATAAGTTAACCTTGGTCGATGTCAACGCTGAGCTAGACGATCCATAAAGATGCTAGTTATAGTCCCTAAACACAAGTTGGGCAAAGCACTGACGAAAATACACTAGAATAAGCGAAATCTGATCCTAATAAAACTTTAATGCCAATTATTACCAAAATCTACGCCCTGGTGGCCAGGAGCTCAGATATTGGAGGCAAACTGAAGAGGGGTTCCTAATTATTACTATTAACAACCTTCTGACGGCACAGCACCACCGTTCTTTAATATTTATTAGTTAGCCCTTGAACATCCCACAATTATCTTGAATAACTCAATGCCCTCTGCCTAATGGCATAGAAGGGGAAGAAAAAACTGCCTATTTCCTTATGCCTTCCTTATAGCCGCATGTACCATGCCCATAGGAATTCAATACTAGAAAATAGGTCCCCAGGCGCTCCTGGCAGCAACTGCCCTTTCTCCGGAACTAACAAAGCCTGAGCCCCTAACTTAATACGGATGATCGCTCACCAGTCATGTCTTATCACTCGTATCTTTGAATGCACGTGCTTGTCCCCAATGTCATGTATTACACGTATTTTCAGAACGAAGTCCGGGGTTGGCTTTAAGAGATGGCTTCAAACGGGTCTTATTCATTGACCGATCAAATGAAATTCAGCCGTAACTGATCAACAAATTTCTCAATAATTCCCGGATCGAACACCTATGTATCTTTAGTGCTCTGCCTATATTTTCGCGATGCCTGGAAAATCCTCAGCATTATGTCTACGACAATATTGGGTAGATCCAATGTAAAGCGCTAGATCCAATAGAGGCAAAAAGACTTATGCCATACCAGTTGCATCCCCTGAAGTTCCCTTCTTGTTCCCATAGAGGTGCTTAAAGGGGGTTCTTCATAAAACGCTAGATTAGGGATAGGCAATTCCGTTGGAGCCAGCTCAACCTCAAAGCTTGAAGTTACACACACCTCTGGCAAAGCTAATTTCTCTAGCTAGATATATCCGATTAAAAAAAAACCCCACTTATGGGCTACATCTTGTATGTTTTATTTTCTTAAAGTTCCTTGTTGTGATTCCCTAATCGGAGCTCGGATTTTGGCATTTTCTTGGACCCAGTTCGAGGCCCTTTGCCCTGTGTGTAACAAGAGGGGTAAGGCTTCTAGAACAATACACCGGCTACGCTAAAGGGAATGCACAGAGCACAAGTGTCACAGTATAGACTACATGTAGCTTCTATGGGGATTGTAGTATTGGCCTGACTATAGAAGCCTAAAAACCCAAATAAAAAGCCCTAACCCCAGTACCAGCAATCGCACAAGCGCGACCTTATTCATAATAATATAGAAAGAAAGCAATTATGATATCTCTCTACGTAGCGAGCCCCCAGGATACAAGTAGTCACCATGTATTGGCTCGCCCCTTGTGGCCTGTATGGTTCTTGGCCTGCGCGCTGGGGGAAAAGTGTAAGCTAGTTCTCACTATGCGGGATGTCCCTCTCTAGGAAAACATTCCGCAGAGGTTGAATGCCAAATCCACAACTCAAACTCCATAAAACAGACCAATACTTTCAGGTAGAGTCAGGCTTAAGCTCTTGGGAGCTATAAATCAAAGTCCGCCAGATCCAACTCTTAGCCGTTGAGCAATGGTCCAGGTGATTTTATCGTGAATATGCAAAAGATTTATTAGCATAGCAGGAGTTTTGGAGAGAGGGTTTTTATTCCGAATATTAGCAAAAGACCACTACTGGTCTAGTGGAATATCAATACAAGTTCAGTCATTGTGTTTACAGATCACAAGTGTTTGTCTTAAAAGATTAAAGCCTAGAGAACGATATTCATCTGAGGGATTGAAGATGCTCCGTCCTAGCTATCACAGAAGGTTAAGAGTAACATACTAAAAAATTAGCTTAATAGATCACTTATTCTAAGCTTCCCAATATGTTGATTTCGCAATATTCTCTCTGACTTAGATTTACGGGTATATCTCATACACAAGACATCAATTGTGCCAAGTTCTTTCAGATAGGGCAATCAAACGAGTGATTTCTTGTGACAGTAGACTACAGGCTCAGATGGGTGTCTCGCCCTCCTAATTTTATGTATTCCTTTGATCGAGCCGCTGAGTGCCATGCACAAAGACCTCAAAATTTTTTAAATTACACAGTGAAGGACTGTGAGTAGGTAGTTTGCCATGGTTAATAACCTCCCCCACAGGAAAATTCTGCCGTTTTTGTACTAGAATATCTATATAGCACTCAGGACCAGCAGCTGTTATCCCGAACTGGAGGGGGTTAAATGGAAAGAACAACCTCCTTGCTGGCTGTTGCCTTGCCATTCTCGTTCTTTCTTTCTCCACTTTTGCCCATCCCACAATGCTTGAGTCACTAGCTATATTACCCTAGATTTGCTGATCCGACCCTTAGGTGCATTGTCTAGGGTCGGATTCCACCAGACCTAACTAGCCCACCAGCCCTGCTAATCAATGTTAAGTCTTCATCTCCCAATTCCTATAGGGTAGGATTTCATGAATCTCGTGCCCCACATGATAAATCATTCAATGGTAACCCCCAACGGGAATTGAACTCCTGGAGTCCCTCGGATTCCGCAAGAGTTAATTCATTCTCAAGATCGCAACCACTGCCCATCAGGTATCACATAATATTACAGTAGGAATTAGCGCTTAGCTTGATGGGAGGTTGATCTCTCTCCCTACCAAGTGGTGGGGAGAGCAGGGGTCTGTGTTTTCCCGAAATTTATTTATCGGGAAGTTGTCTCTAGTTTGATATAGGCAATAGTGCTTTGTAAGGCCACGGCCGGCACATAACAAGAGATGAAGCTGTCAGTAATGTTATCTCAGAGCAACTGTTCCTACAACAATCAATAACTAGGGGAAGGGATCTGAGAATGAAGACTTCACAATGCACAACTTAACTTAAATAATTTTATTATGTTGAAGACAAATTTAAACCAGCTTACAGCCAGGAAATCACACAACAGTTAAGCACACTACGAGTAGCTATTTGTCCATTCAGACTAAAGTCATCATAACCCCCAACTATGGTCAAAACAGAATTGTGAAAAGGCCATCGATATACATAAGTATAGATAGGTAGTAGAAGACTATTATGTATCCCAACATTGATAAATATATAACAGGGGATCACCACAATTAATTCTTATGACTTATGACTATCCAGTCCAGGACACTGTGTCCTGCCTTGAGGCCTGGAGTCGCTAGTTAGCTTATTCTAGCTCTGCCCCCTCCCAAGGTTCTGACGGAGTATTAGACTATCGGAGTAAGAGCTAACGGGCTACTACTTGTCTGGTTGATTGGGGGGGTTGTCAAAACCCGAAATTAGGCGCTTTTTTTTTAAGATAGGTATGGACAAATTAGGAAATGAGTATGTGTCCTCTAAGTTGAATTTTACAGGGCGGTTTTCTGTCCTTGATAGGGAGAGGTTGAGGTGGATAATTCACGAGCTAACAGTCGCCCTTGTTTCTTAGTTGCTTAGGGGAAACATCTCCCCAGTATTGCAAGCACTCGAATGTAAGAGAAATATGTTGGGTCGTTGAAATTTCCTACCTGGTACAGGGGAAGAGAAATCCCCGCGAACTCGGCTCCCAATCGAGATAGAGAAAGAAGAAAAGAAATAGACAGTGCTTTACTAAGAGAGGCAACTACAACGTCTTAGCGCATTCCTCTTGTGCCCGAGTCTGCGCTTACTGTAATATTACTGCCTCCACAACGCTTGCTTTGCATGTCCATGTCCACGCACCTGTGTACATTTTTTGGATTAAAAATCAGCGGGTCTATTGTCAAGTGGACCGGAAGCAGGATATTTGGGCAAAAACACCAAGCACTAATGATAGTTTTAGTTCAGATTCACAGTATACCGAATTTCCCACCATATAGCGATACCTTGTACTTCAACAAGTCGGTCACTACTCAAGAAACACAACCTAGAACCACCGAACGCCCAACAAAAATACGAACAATCTACCCTCCATGCAACTTTTGATCCCTAGCCAGTGGTGGGATTTTACCCTAGTCGAAACCCTAAACCAGAGACTACAAAGCTAGTGCTAAACAACAACCTCACAACTACAAAATACCTATCCACTTGTTTAACCAACTGCAATCCATAGGCATAACCCCACAGGGACTCCACCGGTTTAATAATTCAGCCACCTTCCTTACCAAGTCCATCCCACCCATTCGATCCGCTCTGCTCAAAGAGGATACCCCAACAACCGATCTTTTCTAGTGGCAATTACACTTTCCATATATAAACTCCTGCACTTATCCTCAATTCTTCAGCCACCGGAATCCCAGTTCCACCCCGGCCGCCACACAGTGTAGCCACCCCAGGACTTCATCCCCGCCACCCCAAGCACCCAAACCCCATCCCTCACGGAGAGAAAAAAGGTTCCACCGGCGGTAAGAGTGGAGCCACCAGCAGGCAACCAACACTCTATCTAGCTCTGAGACTATCTCGCCTTTGTGTAGTCATCTAACCTGTTTGAGAGGGTTTTGCGAGGCACTGCTTATCACGGTGCTTATGGCCCCCAACATGAACCTCCCATCTAAACCCCGCCTCATGGAGATCTACTGAACCTCAGCAATGACTATGATAGACGTCCATCTTTTTTGTTGATGGTGGGGCAAGACTTAGTTCGAGCTTTTTCTTGGTGGGGGCTGAAGCTCTCAGTAGTCGGGCTAGGGGGCAGGCCAGCTTAGCGAGAACTAGCCCTGAGGGTTTAGGAGCTGTGCTTTTACCTGTAGTGGGTGCCAAAGATTTAGAGGGGAGAGGCAGGTGCTTTGGGGCACTTGGTGGAACTTCTCAATCTTAATCTTCTGAATTACAATTTGCATCCGTGCGAACTGTCTATTGTTTAGAACGTACTAAGCCATTTGCTTAGTAGCTCAAGTGCCAACTTATGCGATTTCGGAATCGAATGCCAACACGATTCTTCGCAGTGACCGGTTAGTGGGGTTTTGCCATTACTTCATTAGATAGTCCGTTTAATCTCGCTTCCTCTAAATTTTAGATATAGCTTGCTGGGGATCTAGCACTTCCGTGCCCAAACGCCTACATCTTTTACGCCTAGAATTTCGTTCGACATGGCAAGTCACTCACAAGTCATCGACAGCAAATCTTCGCCTTCAAGATTTGTTTTCAGAGGCTCCCCCGCCCCCGGTCAACGACCCTCACACCCAGGCAGGAGATACTTAGTCAATAGTAGTTTTAGAATTCCTTGATCAAATCCTCAATAAATCCTCAAATTAGAGCTCAACCCGTCCGCAAAATTGTCCGAAGTAATGCACTTTTGTCACAGAACTAGGACACCTAATGTTCTAGAATACTGACCGGCTGACCGTCCCGCTTACCTTCCGGTCTACCATCGACAATCTAGAGTGAGAGCGATAACTTCACTTTGATCTGTGCCGGAGGCTTTGCGGCACTTTTCTGCTACCCATACCTACTTATCTATAGCCCCACCCTTCCCCCCACCTTCCCCTTTCGCCTGCCGCCGTTTCCACGAACCTCTCGCCCATCATGTCCAAGATCCGCTCCGTCCCTCCCAGTCAGCCACACTCACCTAAATTCCTTATTCCTACACTTCTCTCCTCTCTATGTCACAAGCGAGACGCTCGCATCAATGTGCGAAAAATAAAAGAAAACCCAAATAGCTTCTGCACTTTACTGAAAACGCCTCTGCCGAGAACGTGCTGCTCGTGTATTACAGTCTAGACTGGGTACGGACAGCAGAAATAAGCACTGATTGTCGCACCCCTGGCGATCATATTCTGCCCTTCCCTCCTTCTTTCCCTCATTCTTTTTTTCCATCCTTTCTTTTATTTATTCTTTTTTCTAAACCCACCTTTATTTAACCGGGCCCGGTGACGCAATTTAGGTTCTTTTTTCCTTTTTCGGAAAGCCGGTATAATGCCCGCCAAAGTAAGGACCGGGACAAAATTCCCTGTCTCATAGAGTGCCCGTCACCAGAGAAGTGAAAAAAATCCCAAGTGAGGTTGAGCAACTTCCTTAACCTACAGATGAGCTTGAGCATCTCCAGACAAAAACATGAGCCCTCTCTATTTCGGCAACTTCTTTTTTTCCTCCTACTTACATAAATCGTACCACAGGTCAAGTTGTATAGTGCAAGCTCTAGGCTTTAGCTACTGCATAATACATCCCCCTATCGCAGAAGTATTTACAATAAGCCCCTAAGTAATCGTGGGTAACCCTACTAAGCTTCAACTAAATAATCTAGGACTATGAGGACAATTAAATAATTGTATTTGTTTCGACTAATCAGATAGAGCGGGGAGGCAATATAGCTTAAATTAAAAGCGACATCTCCCCGACATGAAATACTGTACCATCACAGCCTTAAACAGTTTAGACATAAACTTGGTAAAACAAACCCCAGAACTGCAGCAGACATTTATCGAAATATCTACTCTGGTGTTAAGCTATTAAAACCCCCATTACCAGCATTCTATCAACGCGGGACATTCTATTCTCCTGTCCTTGTTTTGGCGGGCATCATATCAGTTTTCCATTCCTTTTTATTATTACCCATTCTATGTCCTAATTAACACCGATCACAAGGCAGAGTAGAGCCACGGGCGGATGAGGTCAATAAATGAATAAATGAGTAAAAATACTAGTTAATTGAAACAACGACTTGGATTTCAGCAATTCATTGAAAGCCTCCCCCTCCTGAAGAGTTAGCAGTGTCTGGACTCTCGGGCCGAGATAAGTCGAAACACCGTGCAGGGCCCCGTGGCGCTCATTCATTTATCTGCTCTTCCCTCTAACGGTTTCATTCTGCATCTCACTTTGAGGAATACCCTGCGTGCTTGCTTGTAGGCTTGGTTGGTTGGTTGAATTGAGTAATTGAGGGATGGTGGGTGAGTGAAGATTTAGCCGCATGCCACTGCCGTCAGACATCACCACATCCTTCGATAATGAATAATACGTCACGCGGGGAGTGTGATTCCAAATTTAGAGGAGTAGACTTCGTAGGTTACTTCTATCTCGGATTACCCTCGCAGAAGTCAGTGGTATGGAGGTTACCCGTAGCAAAGAGCCTCTGTCGAGTTGATACGGGTGATAAGTGGTGATCTCTTCAGAAGCTATTTTTCAATTATAGCTGAAATACTCGACATGCACTAGGTTTTTCTCCAAAACCCCCCCCACAAACTCGGTGATCAGAAACCTACTATCTACCAGCGACAAACCAAAGATAGCCACAATCCCCAATACAAAGAGAGTAATGAAATCCCACTATAATCACAAATTAGCCAGCTACAATTAGCCTAGGTGAATGATATTTTGCAAATCGTAGGGGAACCCAGAAACCCAAACGCACCACTGGTAGCTAGCCGGAGTCTCCATTTCCCCGACCCTGTAGGACACAGAAGACTGATCCGGCAGAGATCCCTGCAATACCGTACCATCTTACATACGAGCTTTCTTCGGTCAGCACAACAAGGTACCATGGATATGTAGGTATCACAGCTTGCGTGGCTTGTGGAGCGTGGCCGGGTTGGGCTCTCTCTAAACCATTGAAACTAGACCCCGAGTGCTCTTCCGAACCTCCTGCCCACCACACACACCAGTCTATTTCCCCGGGAGCTTAAAGCGTTAGGCCAGTGCGGCGGGGGCTAATACGAGTTGCGTCTTACCGCCCGAGTTTTTGAGCACAAGTACCGGTGCTACAGTTTCCGAATGCGCACCCAGAGCAAATCGGAAGATTGAGAATACCAAAATGGGACGTTTACATCCACTACAGTATTATACACTCCTATCGCCAGTCTCACAGTCAGTAATGCACATAAGAAGCTAAGCTGGAGTAAAACAATCAAGAGAACAAATGTTTTTAGTCGGACTCTCTGACTAGCGGTACAGATAGGCTATTAATTGCAAGATTTGAGATCTCCCGGGTAGTAGGTGGTACAAAAACGGTCTTTTAAAAGCATCTCCTCCCAACTTGGGCGCTAAAATGGTTATTGTAAACATCTGAGCCCCGGACTTTAGGAGATCCGAGCGAGATCAGCGAGTAAGGTGGCAAGCAAATCTTTTGTATCCTTGCTCGTTACTTGTATCGGCATTACGTCCAGAGCAGAGCCGCTGAAAGATCCGTAAGTTTTTCACCATCCCCCCGGCTCCCCCTACTCTCACCCCCAACTCAAGGGTTCATTAAGAGGATCCTGAACAAGTCGGTCTTCTATAAGCCGCTGCATTTACAGCAGCGTCGTTAGAGGACCGCGCTACCTTGTTTTTGCACCTATTTCTCCGGTGTCCTCTGTATATTCGGAAAGAGGAGTCGAGAAGGGGTGGCGGGGGATTAGAACCAGTCTAATATTGAGCACTACGTCTCTTTGTTCTGTCTACACACCGGCATTCCCAATTTTAATTTAACTGTGATGGTTTCTTTTCGTCACCGTCGTGCAGCGGTGGTGTGATTGTGAGTGAGCCCTCACTGTGAGTTCGTACCGAGTGTTTGACCCACTCAGGTCTTAACTAGTCTTTGAGTTGTCTTCTAAGGAGGAGATAAGCTAGGTGATTTCGAGGTTTGTGACACAACTAGTAGGCTAATCATTTTCTTTAATCTTAGTCCCGATTCTTTCTGTAATGGGGAAATTATTCTATACCTCACACTACCGAAGAGCATCCCCACGGCATATTTCCAACAGTAAAATACAGTAGCCCGACAGCCCAAACCCTTCTTCTTCCCCGACTTACCAGTAAAACGAGCTCTCCTGACAATCAAATGCCTTTGGGTGGTGCCGTAACGCACTAGTACACCTTCCGCCCCTTCCCTCATCATCTCTCATCTTCCCCAGACACCAGACTCGGCAAAGGAGCCGGTCAACCAGATCGTAGTGCAATTCACATCCGCAGTGCAAAAATTATCCAGCCAGTCAGCGCGTCTACTATTCATTTAATTAGTCAAGTCATATCTTATTTTACTTTTTTTCTGCTCAAGTTAAACCCAAACCATTTACAAAAAAACAAATTCTACCGCTTCCAGATCGAAGCTTGGGGTCGAGAAATTTGCACTTTGCGATGGGTGCTCCGATCGCTGTGGTGCTCCTTGAAGGGTTAGCTAGCAGAGCCTATAGAGCCGCAGTGTGATCGTTTCGCGTAAGGAGGAGGGAGTCCCCAAATAGGTATTTGTTAACTTGCCATGTCGTGTCACTTAACTATAGTACGGGTATGTCTGTGATGAAAAGAAGGAATCAAGGGACTTTCTCAAGAGAGAAAAAGGGACCTATGATAGGTACGAGGTACAAACATATAAATATTTATAAACCATATGCGGATCCGCCGCGGGTGCCTAATCCCCCACCAGGCTCTCAATTTGGATAATAAGATCGGGGCTCAACGGGATGCCAGGATCCCCTTGACTGAGTGAGTGATGGTAACTGAACAACCGCGGGTTGGGAGGCAGTAAGTGATTTTATCTGATCTTCTATCCTCATGAATTAATCAAGTGCCGGTATAAGAAACAAATTCGCGCCTGTTGTGTCGACATAAGCTTCTTTCTAAAAACATTTCTCTTCTATGATAAATGAATTGAGCCGGAATGGTATTGCATCACTTCAAGGCGAAACAAAGCAAGCGTTTAAACGCAACGAGAAGAGGGCTTTGTTTCTTCCTCCAATGTTGAATGCAGTGCCGTACCATGATTAGATAGATAAATAAATAAATACAATTTAGCCCAACGACAGTGAAACACAACCTTAACTTTACAAGTGCCCTAATAAATTATCCGCGGCAAAAGGGCAAAAGGGAGGGCGAAGACGAAGAAAGCAATCAAGCGAGCAGAAAGCAAACGATTCAATCCGTCACTATAGGATCACGTGATTTAGATTGTGTGAAGAAGAGGGGAATTGTTTGTGTTTTGCCTAACATAGCTTCCAACCCTTGGCTTATATTGGCTTAGGTCGGCTTACCTTCTTCCCTACCAGTACTTTGTCCTAGGCAAGAGATATCTGAAAATACCGGTACGAGTCGTGGGTTTGTGATACGCACGGAGTATCTCATGCCGTACTACGATTACTAGCTAGCTAGTAGGATAGTTCGAGGGATGCAATTAGGTTACATACGCACGGATTTTTTGCCATATATTTTGCAAATCCCTGCTTTCGGATTCCTCTTGGCTAGGACAAGTATTGGTGTGAGGTCCTCTATTCAGCAGCACGACACCTTTTGGCATCATTGGTTAGGATGGAATGGGATGCAGGTTACAGGGGCTTAGTGAAGGTTATGAGCTCGCGGGATGGGTAACATAGGGACTCGCCCAGGCAGGGAGTATTAGAAAACAGGGGTTGAGGATTTGTATGGGCGCTCAGAGACGCACTGATCTTTCACAATACGTTTTGTGAATCCCTGTTCTCAGATACCTCTTGCCTAGGACAAGTGGGCAGTGTAGGTTGACCAGATACAGGTAGTCCCCCTCCCTTGTCCTAAATGTCACGAGAAAGTCACCGGGCATTCAACTATTCCACCCAAAAGAAAAGGCGTATCCACTAGGTCTCACACAGAGCAAGGACTCAAGGGATATCGACATATTCGGAGACCGGATGAATCTAGTTCTCACAGAAAGTCGTTTACGCATGTAGTTTACCTCATCATCACCACAACCAAAGCCAGCCAGAGAAAAAGCAATCGGAATATCATGACCCCGAGAGACGCAACACAGATTGCCTGGCCGAAAAAAGTAAATACATGCGGTAAGCTTAAGCTTCACCTTCCCCAGAAAACCCAGCCCACTTATTTGCGCACGAGCAAGAATTGCACATTCTGGGAAAGCTGGTCCAGTTATCAGATGATAAACGGCCAGGGCCTAATATCATGAAAACGAAGAATAGAAAGACAAAGACCAAAGATGAAAAAGAAAAAAGTCTGCCACCCATTCACGTAGCTCGTACGTATGTCTTAGGGAAGACTAAGACTTACGATACCGGTATGTTACTCGAGTACAAACACCTACCCATGATACACGAGTGATCCCGTGTGATATCTTGTCATGTCTTAGGACACAACGGGTTTATTCTTGTCACGACGTGATTTATCGAATGACCAGGCAGGTAGGAAGCAAGTATTATGCCGAGCAATGATTGAAAGAGAAAGCATGGGAAAAAAGGAAAGAAGGAAAGAAAGAAAAAGGGTGCTAAACTTAGATCGGCGATGATAGCACTGCCTTCTCCCAGACCACCCTATCTTTGGTCTCCTGCGTTTTTTTATTGTTGGATCCCCCAGAATTCTAGGGCCTGCCCAAAGTCCTGAGCGAACCGCTGGGATTGGCCGAATACGGTTTCCTTACCGGTAACAGTACGAGAACAGCCCTGGTCGTATTTTATTTTTTTGTTTTTTTGTCTTTTATATGTTAAAAAAAACTCTCTCGTTTATTCCATCGTTCTAGCGAACGAGAGGGCCTGGGTTGTATCTGATAACAGCGGGAGAAGGTTTGGTATGATAGCAAACAAAAAAAATTGGGGCAATACATCTGACATCCCCTCCCCCACACTTTCAAGCCCTTTCGTTTCAGATATGCACTTTGCACTTCAAACCCGCCTCAGGTTCAAAAAGCCCTAGGGCTTTTATCCGACAAGATAACTTCTTTGGGGTAGACTACTTTCTTACTATAGATAGCAAGGCATGAGTGATGCGGTGCGTGACTCAGCCCTCGGGGAGGAGAGTTAGACATTATGTGTGCGGGAGATGCCGTTCGATTGGAAAAGAGGATCAAGTCCCAAGAGACTGCCCATGGACCATATGCACTATCGCATTTCATATGCAAAGAACCAGATCGCGATCACGATGAGTCTTGTGCGGAAAAAAAAGAAAAAAAAGGCCGGTCATCTCGAACGAAGAAGGGGAGATTAAATCGGTGGGCATCTCGAGCGATTATTTGCGACGAGACGTAACTGGCGTCTCCAAGCTAAAAATTGACACTCGTTTGCCTTTTCAATGGGCCTGTGGTATCATTGCTGTCCTGGAAATGGTGCCAATACTTTGTGCGGAGGCACGAGAACGCCCGGCTTATCAGACTTCTTGTCTCTGGCGGACAAAACTCAAACTGGTGGGGGAAGAGGAGGAAAAAATAACAATAAGCCGAAGATGGCAGGTAACCCGACGACAGAAGTACTATTATTGTATAGTACTCGAGTTCAGTGCTGGCATACAAACGTTGTGACCGCAGGGCTTAATTTATGCCCGCGTTCGTTGAGCCCCTACGCTCGTGGGGTATTACAGTACCAACCCATGAGGCTGAAATGGAAAGGGCACACCATAGCGAGGCGAAATGTGCTCTTCACTACATCGCGAGATAACAACGGGGTATCATACTGATCAGGTTAACCAATGAAAAAACCCGAGGCGACTCCGACCAGTCACAGACAAGTACAATAGACAAAGTCCCATCTGCCCAAGTTGCCCCTTCGGGGAAAATTAAAGAAGCCTTTAAATTTCGTGTGGATTTGACGCGGGCGCGCGCGAAAATATGTTATGGATAAGAACCGCCAGAGCGGAACCGGGCTGGGGCGCCGACACTTCCTCCCCGCAGGGTTGACAGAGCCGGTGCAGAAATAAATCTCCCGCCCGAGAGGAAAAGGAAAAATGGATTGGTTGCGGCTGGCGGTGGTGGTGGTGGCTTCTGTTAAATTAGTTGATAATCGCATTTTGGGGATAATCTACTGGCATATGCAACTTAATGGGTTTTGTGCTTGGTTGTGGTATTGCACTCTCGGCACGCTGATTCCACGAGATGGAGCCTGATCGCAGAGGCAGCAGTACGTTCCCGTAGAGTGCAAAATAGAGACAGGAGCCCGAGGTATCGTAACAGATCATTTTTTATCACTTGTCCCCGTTTGTTTTTTCCTCTTTTTTCTCAGAAAATACCCGCAGTGCTTGGGTGTGTTTATGAGGATCTAAAAACATAGCCTTTGTCTCTATAGAGGTTTACTCACATGCCCAAGCACACAGAGGGCTTAACCTTGCTCACTACCAAGAACCCAGGCATTCCGGCAGGGTTGAGGTCTTCTGAATGACGGGAAAATAATCGTATTCACAGGATTACAAAGTAGCCTGTGATTAAGCCAACAGTATATACTTTTATTTTAGAGAGGAGTAAGGATTCCTTTGTTCTAATCTTTGAGCTGAAGGCGAATAAATCTATATTAGGATCCTGGTTGTTTAGTTGAATAATATAAAAATACATATTGCAGCAAATACCGTTGTTTAGTTAAGGGAGCAAAAACTTGCAGGCCATGAAATGATCTTCTAATTCACTCCATTAACTATAGAAAGGGATGGGGATCACGCCTAGCACAAAGTCTGATAATTCGAGTTCTTGTATTGCATGATAAAAATTTTGTGCGTGTCTGGGCGCCAATACAAGATATCCTCTGTTTTCGGGTACTGCACTAGTACATTGAAGGCTCGCCAAGCCTGTTAGACTACCCGTGCTTCATAACTATTGGGTCCCTCAACCGCCCCGGGCCGAAACAGGTGGAGACATGCTTCAGCACCAAACCCTCGTGGGTTTTTTGAGAGACCGCGGTCATTGGCCGTATTACACATTAGTTGGGTACTATCGGTAGGTGCCGTTCTAATACTTCGTTCGGGGCCTTCACTTAGGCACCGTGGCTCGTAATTCTTGTATCACACTCAATATCATGGCTTATTAGCATCACGTACTCGGCCCGCATTCCTCTGTGTATCATTCCTGGACGGAAAGCCGCATACGGTGCGATACAAGATCACTGATCCGGGAGAATTGGAACCCTGTCGTTGTGGTGCGGGTGCTCGAGTGCAATACCATAAAGGCTCTGGAGATCCAGTACCGCATAATCTGGTGAAACTCGTTTTCACGCTAAGAGGTTGGAAGAAGGCTCATTGAGTAGAGAGTAAGGGGGTGTTTGGCAAACCGTGTGTAGAAACAACCGTTATTTGAAAACATGTTTTGCAGATTAGATTTAGATTTGTAATTGGCCAACAAAATATTTATGTAAGCGTGTTTCCGGATGATGTAATGCCTTTTAACTAGGTTTGATTGGTCAGTTACAAATCTAATCTAAATCTAATCTGCAAAACATGTTTTCAAATAACGGTTGTTTCTACACACGGTGTGCCAAACAGCCCCTAACCTTTGGGGATAGGATTTTCACAAATATTTACCCTAGGCGTCTTTTTCACAGCATTTTCCCTCTATTTCAAGGAAACAGCTAACCGGGAATGGTTAATTTGTGAGAAATCCTGACTCACACCTTGTCCTGACCTCTTGGCAACAAAACGAGTTTCACTAGATTATGTGGTATATATGAGATTACCGGCGGAAATCAGCCCGTCGGCTCATGATAGGTATGGCTGGGCAAGCTAAGATAATTGCGAATATTGGCTAATAAAATATCGTGGGCTGATCATAGTATTGTGCCGGGAGAGCGGTAATCGTTGTTACGGAGGTACAGGGCATCAGTTTTGTAGGTTCCACAAGCGAGGTCTACCACACTCAACTCCTGTGTAACCTACAACACTTATGCCCTGCACCTCCGTACTCGAGTTGAGGTATTTGTCCGAGTCCGGAGATTACAAGGCTGGCGGAGATAGTCCGTTTCACGAGATTTTCCCGTACAGTCGCACCGGGCTATTCCGGACGGCCAAAATCTAAAGAATCTGTCCGGTGCAGCGGGTGGTCCGGAACAACAGGACAGGTTTTGGTATCAAAGAAATTTAGAACTCTCGGAGGTTTATACGAAACAGCGAGGTATTCGGATTATGGAGATCCGGGATAGCGGAGCGTGATATCAGCATACATTTTATGACCCCTGTCTGTCCGATCACCCACCTACACCCCCGAGTACTGTACGGTCTGTACCCCAAGATACAACTACCGGTACCGGTACCATGTTTGCCAACCCTTGGCAATCAACTCCTCTCTATTTGCGGGTGGATGGTTGGTGTGTTTGGACTGCTCGGTGTGGCTATGATAAGACGGTCAATAATCATTCCAGATTCGCACTTAGGATCGATCCATTCCCTCACTTTTCATGTCAATGACAAGTGAAGAAACTAGGCAGTCATCTGTTTAAACGTTTATCTCCCCCATACTGCTGAAACGGTGGGGAATTTTGTGCCCTTGTTAGTGTTTGTGGCCCGGGTTAATAAGCAGCTTTTGCTAATTGCTGCGGCTTCGCGATGAGAAAACTTCAGACCGTAGCAAGTGTTTTCCGTATTCAGGCCATGGCTAATATTGGCCGTATGATCATGGCACGCTCATCGTTGCTGAAGAATACGAGGCAATGGCTTAGACATCTTAGGCACTGACAGGCACAAAATCTTCCACCGCCTCAGCTGTCCAAGAGATTGTTGGCTCCGCTGTCTTTTTTACCTTTGTGCACTTAAGTGCAATCTTGAAGGCTTTGAAGTCACCCGATAGATATATATGGCATCAAGCAACGTAAGTGCCATGGGTCGCAAAACCCGTGGCCATTGGAGCCACTTCACCATGGTGTTTATTGGGTACTGCAAGGAATTTTAGTATCGTTCCCATAGGGTGTCAGAAATTCAGCCCTTTATCAATTATTGGTCTGCGAGCTGGATAGCTTTAGAATTGGCATTGCTTGAAGAATTTCAGCTATGGTATCGATCGAAAAGAGCATCGTGCAAGAACTAGCAAGATTTCCTTGGGGGAGGGATTCATGTGGTTTTAGGTTAGAACTTAACTTTAGGTCGCCGGTCATTCAATCCCCGTGCTAAACGTGTTTCTCTTAGAGAAGTGGTGTGGAAAATAGCTCTACCATACCCGGCGAGAGACAGACAAACTGTCCAGAGTATTTTCCGGCGTGAAGAGACCATTGTGGAATTATTTAGCCTTGCAGTCGTGGAATGTCTTGTCAGGGAGGGCAGAAGCGGACCATCTCCTTAAACTGTTTAAACATCTGCCGATAGCACTTTGAACGACCTAAAGTAGGAGGAACAGCGAGACACTACGACTTCTTTCCCAGGTTCATCGGTGAAACGTGTCTTGGCTTCTTTTTTTTTTCATATACCATCCGTGGGGCAATGTCTACCTATCGTATAATACCTCTGTAAGAAAGATTTTCAAGACCAAAATATATTATCGAATCCTTGCCACCTGACTGGCCCGCTATGATCACTTATCTGCCGAATTGGATTGAAAGGGCTATGCGGGTTCTTAAACACTAGCGTATTTTAAATTCTAGCCTGTAGGTGCGGTGTACCTAATATGGTCCCCTACACCGGAGGATATCCGGGTGCCCGCTTGTGCTATCAACCCTTAAACCCTGCCGCACACATAAGACCATCGGTAATGAGGCTGAAATTCTGCCTCTTTCAAGATGAGCTGTGTTATTTCTTTCACAAGTTTTTACTTTGCTCGTGTCGAGTGACCTGCCTGTGGCAGCCAAGGCGGAATACTGCAGCTGCGCTCATCCTCTAGTGTCATGAAAAGTTGTATATAAGCGGCCGGCGGCCGAAGTTCTTCTAGAGCACATAAAAAGAGGGAGTTCAATCCACCCACGGATACTATTCCCCACCAATCTGGAGACGAGCGTTTTAAACAAATATGGTTCGTCTAGGAGGAATTCTCGCAAGTCTAGTTGTCATAGCTTCGGAACTGGCAGTATATGCGGCTCCCAGCTGTCCCCCACGCTTCAATCCTCGAAGTATACATTTGCACCCCAGGCATGAGAATTGCACTGCACCCTCCAACCCTTTGGTAACCGCGCCCAAACCCAACCCATGGAAACCTCTAAGCGACACCGAAATTATAGATCTTCTTTCATGGCTTCACGCTCCAGCTCAGGGGTTGAACTTGACTGCCTATGAGAATGCGTCTGCTTGGGATAATTGGGTTACGGTTACGGAACTTTTAACACCGAACAAGACTGATGTCTTGCCCTATTTAGATGGCTCAGGGCCCGCGCCAAAGAGATATGCTAGGGTTGTTATCTCTTATGGTGCGACGGAAAATCCCTACCGGCAAGAGTACATGGTAAGATATGCTCCTTCTTTCGCTTCGGGGCAATACCTTTGGAATTTGGGATCTGACAATTGGAATTTGTAAACTAGGTTGGACCGATTCCGGTTGTGCAAAGCGTTACTAAGATTGAGCCACTAAACTATGTCTACAACAAAGGGGAGGGGAAGTCTCCAAATTATGCTGCGGATAATGAGTCTCGAAGAATATGGCTTGATCTCATTGCCGCAAATATGTCTGATATCACTCTAGATATTTTGGGAACAGTAAGTTGTAGAGGTGCTCCTACTCTCCGACTCTGAGGCCTTTGCGAAGTGGGAGCGTAGAGTTCACTAGCAGCTAATCACTAATACTTTCTTAGGATTACACTAATTCGAGTATCTGGGGGATAGATCCCCTCTGGGAAGAGAACGGAAGAATTATTAGTTGGGTTCAATTTTGGTCTAACCCAGTCAGTGATTATGATTCTTCTACTCTTCTCCCTCAAGGTCTCTATCTCAAACTAGGTTAGCCGCTTGTTCAACTTTGGCCCCCACTCTGGCATTCTAATAAATTTCCATCAAGCTAACTTGGCCGGTTAGACATCACTGGACGTGATTTGCGGGGGTGGAGTTTACTTAATATTCTCTACGACAACAAGCTTTATAAAAGCATTGATGAGTTTCGGGCTGCTTGGATTTCTCCTGGCTTTAAAAAGCTCGCTAAGCAAGTCGACGGACAGTGGACTGGCACCGGCCAGACTGGTACAGCGCCCCCACTAGACATACGGTCTCCCCCAATACAAATCCAACCCGACGGACAGCGATTCGCAGTCGACAAAGATGCCAAGTACGTTGAATGGATGGACTTCGCTTTTTACATTGGGTTCAATAGAGACACAGGAGTCAATCTATATGATATTAAATATAAGGGCAAAAGGATCATCTATGAGCTTGGTCTGCAAGAGGCAATTGCTCATTACGCCGGAAACGATCCCACGCAGAGTGGAACGGCGTACCTAGATAGTTACTACGGGTTTGGGCCTTATGTATTTGAGTTAGTTCCCGGCTACGATTGCCCCGCCTACTCCACGTTTCTTGACTCGACGGTGCACGAGTATGGCAACACCACAAACCACAAGAACAGTATCTGCTTGTTCGAGCATGATGCCGGATACCCCCTACAGAGGCACACCACCTCTTCCTACGTTTCTGTGACCAGGAATACCATCTTCACGCTTAGGTTTGTGGCAACTATCGGCAACTATGACTATGATTTCGATTACAACTTCTACCTCGACGGCTCGATGGAAATCAAAGTGAGGGCTTCAGGCTACATTCAGTCAGCTTTCTACGCCCATAATGAAGACTATGGATACCAAATCCATGATGCCACATCCGGGTCCATGCATGATCATGTTTTGAATTTCAAAGCGGATCTGGATATTCTCGGGACGAAGAATACCTTTGAGAAAGTCGGCGTTGTACCAACAACCACAGAGTGAGATTACCAGTGACTATTTAACCTCTCTTTTCTAAGACTCTCACGATGCTGACCTCCTACCTCCCAGTTATGTTTGGTCGACTTCCCCGAGGAATACCATGCGTCTTGAACGTTCTTCAGTCGAAAATGAGAACGAGGGAAAGATAAATTGGGCTACAAATAGTGCTGCTATATATGTTGTGGTGAACAAAGATCAGCCAAACAAATTCGGATCATCTCCTGGATATAGAATCATGCCTGGTGAGGAGATTTCCGAGAGGATGAAACCAGCATCGGTAATTCTTGGAGAAAAAACGGAGCTAATAATATTTTCCATGTAAATTGTGTAGGAACCGGAACACCCATCCATCTCACGGTTCAAAATTCTAGTAACCTTCAAAAGGCAGCGGAGTTTGCCACTCATCACCTCTACGTTACGAAGCATAAGGACACTGAACAGCGTTCGGCGGCAGCTGCGAATTCCATGAACCCGAAAGACCCACTCATCAACTTTGCAAAGTACTTTGATGGAGAATCATTACTTCAGGAAGATATGTGCGTAGTATCTCCCTCTCTCATACCGTCTCATGCCAAAAAAAAAAAAAAAAAAAAGACATAAGTGAAGAACATCGTACTAAAATCAGTGCTCACGTCTCAAACAGTGTCGTCTGGTTCAACCTGGGAATGCACCACGTCCCCCACACCGGAGATCTACCGAATACCGTCTTTACGACAGCCCAGTCCAGCGTCTTCCTCTCCCCGCACAACTACTTACTGAGCGATCCATCACGTGCTACGTCACAACAGGTAGAAATCAACTTTGATACCGACGATGTGGCTGTGAGCACGTTTGGCTCAACATCGCCGTCGTGCACGAGACCTGATTTGGTAAGTGTGAACAAATTTTTTTCCAAAAATTAGTTTTTGCTCTCCTTTCTTTGTTTTGTCTTGAGATTCGTTTTTTGACTGACGCGCTCGCCTATTCGTGAAATTATCGTTTGGTAGGCTGTGTTGTATCCCGATTTATGCTCTTATCAGGGCCCGGAGAGAGTTAGGAAGTTCCCAAATGAGCAGAGCGCGGAGTAGCAGTTAGGTTGAACCGAATTTAGCAAAGGATTGGTTTCTTTCCCTTCCTTTTTTCTTTCTTAGCTTATTTATTTATTTATCTATTCACCTTAGGTGATGCGGGAATGAATAATGGAGTGGAGTGGAGTGAATAATCAAGCGAGCAAGTAGGAATCAGTTATTACCGTACAAGTCCCATACTGTCTGCACAAGTAGTACAGGACGATGGCAGAGGAGTAAAACACTTTTAATCTTACATTGGTTTGGTTTTTTTTCTTTTCTCTTCTTTTCTTGCGAATAACTGGTTCTCTTTCGTAGCAATAATGTAGTAAAAGGGACGGACGTCTGCGACGTTTCCCCTCCCCAAGTTTCTGAAGAGGGAAATAGTAAGAGCAATATTGTAAAGCAAGAAAAAAAAGAAGGATGGGAGTATGCAGAAGGGAGGAGGAGAAGGAGGAGAAGGCGGCGGTGTTTCAGGGGAGTACAATGCTGTACAGCTAGGAAAAGCTTGTCTCTCACACAATGTCGCGAAATAGTACGGTCGATGTTACACTTAGTTAACTAAATTGGCTGCGAAGGTGCATATATGTGATTTCCCCGCTTTGTCTAGAACTATTTCGGCTTCCCTCCCTCCCTCTTTCTCTTCCTTCATTATTTACTTCCCCACCCACCTCCTTCTCAGTGCACCACGGTAGTGGAATTCACTGTAGCAATCTTGTACGGTACTAAATTTGGCCGCTGTGCGGCGGGGCACCAAAAATCGAGCGAAGGCGCTAAAGTAGCAGGGAATAATCACAGTATTGTTAGTTGAGTTAGCTTAAGTTTGGTCTAGTGTCCAACTTGTGCCACTGGAAAGGTGTTGTTTTTCTCTTTCCAGCCTAGCAACCTAGCAAGCAAGTCGAGTAAAGCAGGCGGAGAAAACGGCTGCGCCCATGGACTCGCCGACATTAGAAAAGAAAGAAACCAAGCGACCTTTCCATCACGACCACCACTACGGAGTTTGGCTCCTGGTTCGCCTACACTAATGCATAGCTTATGCGTTACCGACCTCTGGAAGATGAAAAAAAAAAAAAAAAAGAGCCTCTAAGTATAGTGCGGTCATGGTATATCACTCGGTCATTTGGGGCAGTGATGGAAGAGGACAGGCAGGAGGAATCCAGGCTTTAGTTGGGTGTGTGGGAAACGCTTTGGGGCGAGTAGTGTCACAGGCACTGTCAATGTTTGTTCACTTTCGGTTTTCCCCTTCACACGAAAAAAAAGCAAGTTTTTGACTGCATTTACTTTTTCTTTTTTCCTTTTCTTTCTTTTTTTCCTCGGGGAATGGGTTTCATTTTTGGACTCTAAGTTTGCTTTTTCGTGTGTTCCCCGTGGGCACTGGAGCGTAGGTAGTACGGTGGTTTTTTTGGCTTTTTTGTCCTCCCAGTCCCACATTCCGAGCTCTCTTTCCAATGATCTGTCCCGATTTTTTTGACTTCCGGGGTAAAATAGAAAGGAAAATAAGCCCGTGAGTTTGGCGCGAACGAAGGAATACCGGTTGTCGGGGAATAGCATCCGATGGACCTGGAAGGGCTTACGAGACCTACTTGACATGCACACGGATGAGAGAGTCCCAAAAAATGAAATAATGGCTATCTCGTTTTGAAAAAGGATGGATGCACGGTAGCTGAAACGTTTTTGCAATGGAAAGAATATATATATCTACGGCTGAGCTTTTTTGTTTATTTTTTCTGTCTCTTCCTACTGTATTGTCCTTTCTTTCTCTATCGCTGGCTCACTCACAGATCGCAATAGCCCACCATACTATATTTTCCTTGTGATTCATACCGGCTTGGCAGGCAATAATTATGCCAGTACATTACAGTAGGACACGGTTATTTTTCACTACCCCCATCTTGGTTGACATATCTCACTTTACTTCACTTTCTCGGGATATTGATTTTCCTACGTGCTGGCTCGCTTGCTTGCTTTTCCCAGCATAGTTTACTTTTTCCATTATTTCTTTTTTGCTTTATTTCTCCTCGTGACTCGCGGGGTTCATGGGTGCGAGGGGCAGGGACTGCCCGCAATCGCTCGACCACAGGCGGATGGGTAGAGGCGAGATAGTCGGTATGTTATTTTTCTTTGAATCCAGAAAAGACGACATTCACTTGCGAACGAAGTGCAAATCAAATCGTGACACTTAACTGGATGCATATGTACCGGTGATATACTCCTCAAGCAACTGGTACCTGGGCCAGCAAACCGTTAAAAGTGCAGTTTGCGCATCGCCTCGATGATTCCGGACTTGATCCCTGCAATAGTTTATCGGGGGTGTAAATACGCTACCACGGGATGGAGACTGGTTTGAAAAAAGGTATTTGAATTTGGAAGCCCTGTTTAGATAGATAGAGACTTGATTAGGGGTGGGTGGTGTGTATGTAATTTGTGGACAAACAAGATGCTTGCAACCCTCTGGTTTGGTTTCTTTTCCTTTTTTTTGGCCTTTGCTTTCTTAGGTTCTTCTGCTTTGCTTGTTTTATTTTCGTTTTGTCGTCTATTGTTGTCTGCTTTTTATGTTCATGTTCTCTCGTTATTGTCTTTCTTTTTTCTTTTTTCCTTGGTTCTGTTTGAAGGGCCAAACGGGAGTAAAGAGGGGGACCATTAGTTGTAGAAATCATAGTGTTCCCGAATGGGAGCATACTTTCCTACCACGTTGGTATAATACAGTATTTGAGATTTCTGAGCTATCCCACGCCGGCTGGGGCATGCCGGGTGTTACTAGCTGGGTTCTTTTGCAATTGCGGCGAATCCATCGATTCGCTTTCTGTACCTTTGCATGGGCCGAATAATAGTGTTCGACTCGTCCCTACACCGGTCCCCTGATAGCCCACACTGTAGGGAGCGGCAGTTTGAACGAGCGAAAAATATATGCTGACACCGATACTGCCCAGGGCCTGTCAGTCAGTGGCCAAAGACCAGGGAGATGGAAGTGGGGGGTGGTGGGATTGTGGTGCTGGTAGGGAGGGACACAGCTTGGGACCCGTAGGGTGAATAGTAGGAAAAACTATTAATGAATTACCACAAAGGGAATTTTGGGTCACCATAGTGATGCTGGCGGGTTATGCGGGTAAGGTGCCTCTTGATTCACAGCAAAAAACTCATTGGCCGAACGACAGGCGGGGCAACAGTCAAAGCGGAGTAAACTGGGTCTCGACGTGGCCGTAGTCACTATAATGTAGCAAGGAAGGAGGATGGGTCAGGCGCCGACTTGGATTTTTATTTTTTTGAATAATTAGCAGCATTTTGAATAGAGCCTTGTACAACCACACTCCTCACCCCGTGAGTGCACTCATCTGCTCTTAGGTATCCTCTTTTGACTTGGCGAGGCTGAGAGCCTTAAAACCTCAAGCAACCGCTCGGTTTAGTCGACTATTACAGGACTTTATAAACTCGGCGAGCACTCTTCTTCAGACTCTCTCGAAATTCAAAAGTGTTAAAGCGTGCGAAAACACCGGCTCTTGTCCTTCCAACTCTACAACACAGAATTGCTGCTACTGTCTTTTGTACACACCAGCTTTCGTCTCTCTTCCAGAGCCAACACTCTACTAAATATTCAAGATGACCAAAGCTTGGGACCGAGAGAAGTCGAGGATGCATGAGCTGTAATTTCCTCCTCCATTCTTTGCCCATTCGGAGGTGGCCCTTCCAGCTAACGTTTGATAGCTACATGGTGCGCAATATGAAATTGTCGCAAATGCAAGAGATTATGCAGAAACAGCATAACTTTACCGCAAGGTAATTTCTACAAAAACAAACCCTAAAAGAAAAAAAATAATATAGGTATACTAACGCTTATAAAATAGTGAGCGGGCATACAAGCAGAAGTTTAAGGAATGGAAGTGGTTCAAGAAAACTCCGGTATGTTCTCAATCTCCTCTCCCGCTCGCGCCGGCTAGTTGCGCCTGGGGAATTTCGGTTTGAGTTTTTGCGGACGTCTCAGACGAGAGAAAGAGAGAATGAGAAGCTTACTCAAAGCTCCCAGCGCAACCAAGGAGTAAACTCAACCGCGATGATCGGCATTGCACGAACGTCGCAGACTTCACGCTCGTACGGGCACGCTAGCGCCGACCTACGAAGATGTTCCGACTCGAGCTCGTTAAATAGCATGGACCACCACCATGGCCAGATGTCACCCCCAACAGCATATGCCGACCCAAGTGTGAGCCCTGAGCATGGTGTTTACCCAACTACTCAGCACGGCTTGTTGAACTTGGGAGCCGTTCACAGTCCACAGCCAATCGTTCGAGACTATCAAATATCGCTGCCACCAGTGTCGGAGCTATTACATTTCAAAGAGACTGTAAAGGACAGCTTAAGGACGGCTCAGATTCACCTAGACTCAGGGGATCTGGTGGCTGCGGGGGATCATCTTGAGTATGGCTTGAAAACCCTACATTGGTTGACTTCCAAGGGGTGTCGGTAGATGATGACTTTTCTTCTTCTTTTTTTTGCTAGGGGCATGGGTTTTTCTTTTACTTCTACTTCTTTTTTACATTCGTTTTTCGGTGTTATTGTCTTATTTCTTCTTTCCTTTATTTTCGGCTGGGGCGTCATGGGTTCGACAAGGGCTATCGTTATGCGATTTTTTTATGGGAAAATGCACGAAAGCGAGCAGGGGATCAAGGTCGATGCGCATCTTTTCTGAAGTTGATGCGCAATACGCAGATTAAAACTGTTATACTCCCCGATGTGGACCTGCAGATAAGGGTCTTCTGACTAACAATAGTTGGCTCAAGAATACAAATTATGTTCAAGAAAAAAATAGAGAGAAAGGGAAAGGACCAGTGAACCAATGAACCAATCTCTTGCGAGTGATTAAGCGTGCACACCCAGTAGGAATTTATTGGGGAATAAGAAAAACTTAGAAGACTCCCTTCTTCTCCGGTTACTTATGCTACTAATTCTGGTAGGCCAGATTTGGCGCCTATTATGTTCTTCTAAAAAGGAAGTGGTCTGTAATCAGTTAGGGCGTTATTGGCACCGGCACCCTGTCCATCTGCCTGCAGCAGGCCGATCAATTGGGTTTTCCCTAGGCTGAGGCTTTGGTAAACCGATTTCCCGAATGCCCCCTCCCAGGGTGTATATCCCAAGGCTACGAAATCTCGCAATTTCTCACATTTCCCCGCTTCTCAAAGCTATCAGTTATCTGTGCATTCCCGTCCAACATGAAAGTTTGAGGCAGTTTCTACGGAGTATCAGTCATGGGAGATCACTCATCTTGCGTTTCTTACACTTGGCGCATCCTGTCGGGCCTTAACGTTCCTTCATATTTGTAGCCCTCGGCTAGGTACATTTGAACCTCACCGCTGAGAGAAAGCTCTAGGTATCTGAAGAACCTAGTAGATGAGGTGTACTTGAGACTTTTTTGTGTGCTAGAACACTTGTATGGCACCTGATTCTCACTAGTGGGCTAAGCCTAGTTCGATGGATTTCTCACTTTGCTTCCAAAATGAGGAATGTGCAACTCTTGGGCTCGATAGGTCTGGGCTCGTAGGACGGTGCTACCGGTATGATTTCTGGGGTACCGTAGTAGATCATTGATGACCTACCTATCCTTGTACATCAGTCAGTTGCATCGTTTTCGCATTGGTGAGTGCTGGAATCATCATCAGAAATCACTAGACTGGGCTCAAGGACATGCATATATTGATATCGCACTTTTGTTCTCTTCCCACTTCTCACGAGTAAGGTTTTTATTCCACCCTACGCATCATCTCCGCCGGCCATACTGGAGATAGATGGATGTTCCCATGATCATCCTTCTCATTACTTTGGTGGCCGGCAGGTAAACTTTTTTAGTAGCCTGATCACCTCACATTACCGGCAATCTATCCTACCGCTCATTAATTTATTACCATAAGTTGACCCTCCTCGCACGTCCGTTAATCATAACCAACTACCAACGAGCACTCTCTCTGCCCTCCCACCCGATCCACAATCCAAGCGGAGTTATTTCATTCCAACGAAGAAAAGGAACCAACCCTCTCAACGAGACTTACATGTGCGGGGCGGGCCGCCAAAAAAGCCACCGTCTCAAATTCGAAGCCCACCCCCCCTTCTTTGAGTAGTCTATATCATAAATTGCTTTTTGGAAGGCTGAGCGAGGCTGAGAATGTGATTGAGCTTTTCCCAGGATACCCGAAGAAACTTGAATGCTCAGATTGACGCTCCGAGGCGACAGTGTGCAGATATCGGTCCGGCGGTACTGAGAGGTACTGTTATCCCGACACGTGGGTCTGGTCAATCCTCATTCGCAGGTTTTGCGGTGTTTTTATTCATCACCGGGAAGAGAGTGGGAGAAGGATGGGAGAGAATGATAGCTTCTTGTAGTGGGGAAGAAAAAAGAAATCAAGGGAAAAGCGCCTATCGACTAAATACCGAGATATCAAGGGTAAGATTCGCATTACGGTAGTGCAAAATGTTTATCGCCGTGGTAACTTATTTCATAATCGTCATGTGCTTTATGAGATGTATGTAGGTTTTTTCCCGCGTATGGAACCCCAACATCCCGACGGTCCACTTAACTTAGGCCTAGACAGCCCGAGCGCCCGTCGTCGGGCAAGAAGCACACAGTGTGTAAAAAAAACACCCAATTTCCGGGGTCCTGGGAAGGCTCTCACCTTGCGTCACTCGTTCTGTTTCTCTCTAGCTCTATGATCGGCAAGATAAAGACTTGGGTTGACGGTCGACGATACGCTCCTTTAATCGAGCATTCCATTGCGAGAAATAAAATACTCACGCGGACAAAAAAAATGCTGTTAGGGCGCATACTATACAGTTCTTGTGCTTTCTATTCCCTGCCTGCGACTAACCAACGATATTTTTTGGATTTTTTTTTCCCGAGAGGTAAGGAAAGAAAAAGAAGAGTTTGGGTTTGCCTACGCGGTAGGCGCGGGGTTCTTCGTTTATGGGCTTATTCGATTTTTTCTTTTCTTTTCTGCGTCCCGAGATTTGTGTGGGCTACCCTCCAGAAGCCTCCTAATTATAAAATACCTCTTTGATATCTCCCTATGGATTAACCGTACTGTACCTACCATACCCATACCTTTCACATACATACATATTAGCAGGGTGGGTTGTTTGGTGTGAATACCGGGCAGAGAATCTCACCAGGCTGCGCAAAAACCTCAAAGTCAGGAATCCGCAGGAGACTAACCAGAGGAATGCAATAACCTATTGGCCATAGGGTTTTGTTGTGGGACAGGGGGTGCATTTTTCTCAACGAGTTGGTGCGAGCCCTACTGGTCGACTGCTCACGGCCAATCATTATTAGCCCAGGCGAGCTTGGGCAACTTTCTCATCCTTCTGTCCCGCTTGATACGAGAACGAATCCCCCCCCCTCTTAAGCTCGGGCTTGCAAGATATGGTTCATGAAAGGGATATGGTACATGAAGCACTCCCCGCGATAGCTAGGACAACACGGGAAGGACGATGACGAGCGAACCCAACAGTAAGCTCTGTCAGGCAAAACCACTTGCGGCTATTCTCCAGGGTCATGCCGGGCCAATGACGCCCTACATGGGGCGAGAGTATGTACGCGGTTGCCGATAGCCTACGGCATTATGCCTGCGTCAGTGCATTGCCCGAAAGCGCCCTGCGATTCGACGCCGAGTCGTGCCAAGAATCAAGAAATTCGATCCGACAGTCAGGCAATTGGTCCTTCTGGAACGAAGACGGTTTCCAATTCCGGCGGAAAGAGCTGTTTGTTTGTGTTCGTATTGCCAAGTAGTCTGGGCATGGGTATTGATAGGTTGGCCAGTAAGCCGTCAGGCAAGCCATCAGCTGATTGGTCCGCAGGTTTTCCAAAATGAGACGGATACCGTTTCCTCTTCAACAGGCAGGATAAAGGGTTCGATCATAGAAACTCACTCGTGCATCATGTTTGATATCGTACCTAGTACGAGGTAATGCGCCTGGGATCACGAAGCGCGTTCACCCCCCGCGGGAAGTGCCGTGGAAGGAGTAAAAGCAAACCGTATTTCGGGGGTGCATGGCCGGAGGCGATGCATGTACTGCTGCTACCTGTCTTTGGGAGTGTACTAAATATAGTAGCTCTTTTTCAGCATCACGGATTCGTCATTACAAAAGGACAGTGCAGTAATAACAGATCATCCGTATTTTAAGATGGTTGTTCTAAAAAAAGGCTTGCGTACTCATTGGGCGGAAATTTCCAGAAGGAAATCACGAGGTGGCATCTCTGCAACGAGTATCTCGATCCCTCATCCAGGTAACGTGTTCCAGATGTGGTACTTTCGTTGATATAGCACTAGAGTCATGTTGTTTGTTTTTTGCTACGAGCACGCGATTGAGAAACGTGTAATGGAGTTTATCAAAGTGTTTATCAAAGTGCAGGCTTTTATCAGGCTTTTGGCATGGAAATGATGGATGGATGGGGCCACACCGCCCCCGGAGAAGCATCGGCGAGGAATATCAAGGAGTAATGGAAAGTGTTAATTTGGGTCACGGGTTAAAGATGTGAGCTGGAAAAACCTGTGACCTTCGAAGGCTGTAGTCACAGAGGATAGAGAGCTTTTCTAATCGATTTAGTATGGGATTTTCAGTGAGCAAATCGAAATGGGCCAGAGGTGTCGAGCTGAAGGTTTCCATGGGCATGGCCGCTCGATCGTCGGTCTCCATCTTGGTTCAGTGGTGCCAGCGTTCGCTCCAGGGCTGAGGTGCAACTGAGAGAGTAAAATTAGACTTCGCGTTGATTTCCTACATGTTTCGTCCATCATGACATCCCTCAGAGCTACGATACTGTCGCTGACACTGAAGTTTCTGATGAACCTTTCTTGTTGAAGACTCTAGGACTATTCCACAGTACAGAGATTTAGCGGAAGCTATTGACTACGCGTCCAGAGTTCTCCTTGTTGATATCTCACCAGCCCCAGCTGCAAGCCTTTTATCTGTGGAGTAAACGCCTACACATAGCCAAGATTCCTAACGCTATGGACATAGCAACTCCACCCACAATGGGCAGATTCCATAATACCCATAACAGAATGTATTAGGGTGCTTGACCCCTCACTGCGGCCTCTTCACAGTATGCGAACCTGGGGCGAGTTCCAAACTGGCATTAGTATCACGAAAGACCACAAGCTGGACGCTAAACGATTCCCAGAGCTGGGAATCAACTCTTTGCTCTGGTGACGTGGGTGGTCGGCATCTTTACGAAAACCCCTTAAGTCTGTCTTGACTTCCCAGTGCACTGGGTCTGTGGGGTGGGCTTATTTGGGTGACTTGATATCTAGCAGTTTCCTGGAAGAATAGTTAAGGGACTCGGCCTCACCATTTCAAAATTTAGAGTAACGAAGATAGTGTACCCTATTCCTGCCTTCCTTCGGCCTCGGGGTGAATACAAAAACCTAGACCATCCTGAGAGGTAAGTAAGAATAGAGGTATATCAGACTGCGCGTAGAGTCTAGATACATAGTTTCCTGGAGAGGAATGCTGAATTCTTAGCTATGCTCATTAAGACTAGAGTAAAGCACTAAAAACCCATCACCAATCTACTCTATTGTACACTTCCTCGCTGTCCCTCTTAAGAACTCTGCTCACTACTAAACCATATCTCACAATTGTGAAAGGCGAGGTATTATCCAAAGTATCATCAGTAAAAAGGATCCCAAGTTTTCGGTCACTCTCAAACCCTAGCCAACTCATTCAAAACTCAACTAGAGCAAGGACCCCACTCTCACGCAATAATTCCCCCTACAACTCGAACCCATATCTAGAGTTTCCAAGGCTCATAATCCCCTAACTTAGTCTTCAACGACGAGTCTGTATATAGTATCTCTCTGCATCTAACCCTTTTCAGACCAGGAAACATGATTGCCACCACCCCTCTGAGATAACAGAGAGGAGTAAAGTGAAGTAACCTTCCACTACACTTCGCTAGAAAACCATCTTCATGGCAGCACTTCAGGCCTCCAGCTAGCCAGGAACAAAAACCAATACTCGTTTGTGTGTTCTATTCGGGGATGATGGACGCGATAGCGAGAGCTCGATCTTCATAGAAAGGATTTCAACTCGTGATCTGTTGATCAGATGGCGTAGGAATTTGGTCTCTGTTTTGAGATGTCTCTCTCCACTGGCGGCCTTTTTGCTGGCAATCGGGGGTGTTGTCTGGACATTCTTGTGATCCCGTACTCTCTAGTGTTTGAGAATAGCAAGTGATACAGTTAGTTCTTTCTTTGGACGATAAGTGAAGTGAAGAATCCTTCCATGCTCACCCATGGCAGGATTGCACTATAACCTTATCCCCAGGGGTTTTTTTCTTTCTTTTATTTTCGTTTTTTTTCAGGCCTCCCCTGAGTCTAATCCAGTTCGCTCGTAGGGATCGGGGCTATCGGATGTTTAGAAGGTGAGTAAACTATACTCAAATATAGCAGGGTAGATGAGGAACGGAAAGCGGGCTTGTGAGCACAGTTGTCGGCAGTTCGTATGGGGTAGATGTTATCTAGCTCTCCTAGTGAGTGAGTCCTACTGGCGAGGTTTGAAGTTCTGGAATCTGGCAATAGGGAAGGTACATGGGATTTGATGGAGGAGGGTGTATTTTACTTGGAGTGCAGTGTGTAGGAAATTGCCATGGGAGGGGGTACAAACTTCCCTCTTCCCGCCGTCTGTTAAAATTAACCTGCACTTCACTTAACCTACACTCCTACACCGAAATGGTGGGGCTTTTTTTTGGAGGTTCTGGTGTCCTTGTGAACAACGAGCACTAGTCTTTTTTTTATCAATCAAAAGGACAACGGGTCTCTGGACGGCAAGTTTTAGGGAAGGAGATATCCAAAATGGCACAGTCGTTTTTCTGCAGTATGGGGTGGGGCGTGTTTGGTTTGGGGTGTAATGGGGGGTTCCAACATATTACACTTAATGGGTGGTGACAGCCCCCGACTCAAAAGTGTTGCAGATAACATTGCCTTGATGGAGATTTTGACAATAGGGCAATAGATGAGAAGGTAGTGACTGTCATTGAATGTTTTAGTGAAATAGAGGAATCGAGTTTATGTTATCCTCGTGGTATTCTCCCAAAGACTAACTTGAGTTCTACTTCTAGGAACAAGAACTTGTAGCAAGTCCCAAAGTAGTAGTTAGAAAGTAGACCTCCCCCATTGATGGGAACGAACTAGAATTTCAAAGAAAAGGATGCTCTCTTGATTTACCATCTTGTAATATGAAAGGTATATACAATGTCATGATAATATTCTGGGACTTTATTATCCAGGGGCAGCAGAGTGTATAGCTTGTCCAGCACATGAACTTGGTCAATTGGATTTTTTTCATAGAGTATAATAACTGACAGGTTCCATGGCCCATGATCAGTATTAGGGGTTTGTTCATTCAGGTAAATTTCTTAACAGATACTCCAGGGCAATTGGTGTATTATCATTCACACTGAGTGGAGATATGTTCACGTATTACATTCACGCAGGCGGTCAACGGGGTTAAGGGAAAACTATGGCATGAACCTTAGAAGAAAGAAGAAAAACATCAAATTGCAAAACACCAAGTACAAAGCCTCCCGAAACAACCCATTATTTATTTATCTTCAAGCAAAGTAAAACTTTGCCCATTCTTCATCTACTAGCATATAGCTCGTCCCCCATACAATTCTCTCCAGCACAAGCCATTGCCAGCAAGTTCGGCAAGCCGATATCGTTCTGGATGTGTCTGGAATTGAACTTTGTGATCTTCTTGAGACCCTGGAATTCCTCGTTGCCGAGGCGAAGGGGCGTCTCAGAGACGTACCAGAGGACTCCCTCAGAGCATGGCGGGAGTGGAAGGGAGCCGTTATAGTAACGGATGGTGGAGGTTTCAATGTTTTTGGCGATGTTTCTAAAGAAAAAGGTGACAAAATGGATGGTGAGCAATGAGAAGAGCGAAGGGGGAGAAAGGAGGGAATGCTCACTTGAGGTCTACCAGTACAGGTAGCCGTGCAGATTTGTTCCTGCCTAATGCTTCCAATTGGAGTTTGAGAGAGGAAAATACTGGGTCGGGTGCTCCGGTTCCTTTCAAGAAGTCTCCGAAAATCCCAACCACCGCAAGCTTCCCAGGCACTAAAAATTATGTCAAATTATTTTTCAACTGCATGAAGGAGGAAAGGAAATACTCACCATCAACACTCTCATGAACAAAGTGAATCTCTACCGGAAAGTACTCTTCTTCAAGTGTATGCTCTCCAGGCAATTGGAAATGGAATTGTACAAGACTATACCTCTGCCCGCCAAGCACGGCCGTGAACTCATGAAAACCCTTAGGAGCTAGTTGGACCCTTAGCGCGTACTCGTCGTAGAAAATCTCAAACATCGCCGATTGCGGGTACAAGAATTTGGAGCCCTTGACGGCTTGGGTGGTCATAGCACGGACATTGATGGGGGACTGCTGCTTCGAGGTAGCGCACTCTTTCCACTGAGGAGACATCTTGTGCCAGACGTTGGGACCGGTGGGGCCGGAGTAGCCGTATGAGAGGTCAGCCTTGGAGGTGCCATTGCCGAAGATGGAGGCCGAGAGAACAAGGGTGAAGAGGCTGAAGAGAGCCAAGCATTTTTCGAGGAAGATATGCATTGAATAGATATTGGGGGGGGTTGTGACTTTTAGAAAGTGGTAATGACTAATTGGGAAGGATCGGAGGAGTCTGAGGAGTTGTGATGGGTGTGTGGAGAAAATGAAGTAAGAGTGGTGAGTGAAGAAGAGGAGGTAAGAAGGTGGAGCTGGCTAGTGGGTGGTGGTTAAAAGCTCTATCTCTGGGAATTTTTTTGCTGGGGTAGGGCAGAGGGGAAAGAATTGGGGTAGGGAAGAAAAAAACTCACGACTGGAATAATCCACGATGGAAACATTAAGTTACCATGGCGCCCAACAGGGCTCTTGGTCAAGGAGGAACTTGAAAATCGAGAGCGACAAATTCCGCTTCGTTCGACTATTGTAGCTTCTCTTCCTATAGAGGAATAAGACAACTAGATTTCTTCTATGGATAACCTTTAAACTTCATCAAACACCACCAAAGGACAACACCCCATCACTAAGCATCACTCGTCAACAACCAAGGACGAATTAACTACTGACTAGCGATCTCACAAGGCTCACCATCGCCAACTAAACAAAACCCTTCACATCGATTTCATATCCATCGCGATACGCTCCGACACACAGACATCCTAACTCATCAACCGTGACCTAGAGCCTATCCGATTCCCCTAGACCCTTTTCCGTAGCCCCCCACCCCCCGAAAAACTTCCCCATCAATAACCGTTAACTTAATCTCAACTTCGACCAACAACATCTTCACAGACTAACTTGGTCAATCTCTGTGAGCCACACCATCGGTACACTAGTGCACTAAACTAAAGACGCCTAAAAATCCAGTGACAAATGATGAATTAAGTTATGCAATGCTCGAATTGTCCACCTTGTGCAACGTGCACCCCTACCACTGGAAGCCTAATTCAACCAGCTCACACAGACAAGGAAATTGTGCAGACAAGGCTTCTGATGAGATATCTACCCTTCAGTACGGGTAACTGCAGGTGCAGTAGGAGGATGGATCTAGGGTTTGGTCTGATTATGATGGGAAGCCTAATCCGCCGGGTGGGCGAGCTCTAGTTTTGTGTGGGGGTTGTAGATGAGGTGGCGCTTTGTGGTGTGTATACTATAGGGGGATTAGAGTTTGGCAGGTGTGGGTTGCTGGGATTTACGAGTGGTGTGATGTATATGGGATGAAGGAGGGCTAGATTGGGAACAGTGCACTACTCGAGATTTCATGGAATAACAGCATACACAGAGTCTTATTTTTTGAGAGAGAGGGAATAAGAGATACAACCTAAGTCAAACCCGAAATAAAATCATCAGGTGTTCGTGACCGACGCAACCTCTCCTACTAGAATGACAATATTACACCCCACCTAAACCTTCTCCACCCCCTCCCGTATACCACAACCTCCTGTTTCTGATCCCGCGGACTGCCCTCCCTCGGGCGGCACTCACCCCGCTCATGCAGCCACTCCCCAGACATCATCAACGCCCGTCACTTCACGGAAGAAGCCACCGCTACCATGTACCCCTTACGCCAGCGCGGCGCACTGACCGCCGAGGGTGACGACCAAGATCTAGGCATATATCACCCAGGCGAAGATGATTACAAAGTGTATAGTGAAGGCGCGGGCACCCACTTGTAGGATAGTGTCGACCTAGTAGAACAAGATGGGACTTATGGCTACAGCGAAGCTTGGGAGGTCGTAGGATACGGCTCTTGCACCATGCTAGAAAGCTTAAGGTGGAGAAGGGATGGAGGTCCATTTCAGGTCACGGGGAACACTTACACTAGTAAAAATACTGTGATTCTCTGAACAATACTGGAAATTACACGGATGGGGTGCAGGGTGCAAAGCTTGCTGCTACAAATAATCGTAGGAACAACGGATACTGTGATGGGGCCGGGAGGGGACGTGACTTGACTGCGGCGCCGAGCTGGTCCTCTGCTCTATCATCTAGTCTTTAAGCCGTTGACCACTTAGCCATTGATATTAACGAACTCGAGAAGGTCTATATATGAACCTACTACTCAATTCCCACTGAGGGATTGAGGGGGATTATAGTACAAAATAAAAGTCAAAAAATCGGATAAAATATCAATGCGTGAGCATCCTCTTCAGCACCTTCTTGCCATTCCTCTGGGTCCTCGTATTTTTCTCCATCCTACGAATGACAGGCTGGTACTACCTCTCTGTAAAAAGTCACGGCTTCCCCGTAGCAGAAAGACTGGGGTATAGTCAGCATCTAAGCATAAGAATAGGAACAGTGATAACCCAATCGATAATAAACAACTTATTCTCTTTCTTCCTTTACTAGCGCCACTCCCTTCTTCCTCTTCCCAGGGTGACTCAACGCGATATATATCGTCCCAATCCCGCCACCTCACCCTTTCCATTTAGGTTTTTGTACTGTACGCAGCGCCCTAAAAGAACCGAGAGAGAGCACCTGGCCTAAGTTGCTAGACACACACCAGGTGCCGCAGCGCTCAAAGAGCAATTCGGGGCTTCACCAGGAGCCTCGGGTGAAGTTTGTCCAAGAGAACGATGGAGTCTAACCTCAAGGACTCCAGATAGGAAGTCAATTCCCTAGATTTGGGAGATGTTGTTTGCGCAAGATTGGGAGAGCTATGGCACAG
>Ga0307507_10001867_pt1 | contig 45974 bp, 16 predicted proteins | sample 7_EM_MG_FD_207223 | JGI IMG/M metagenome (GOLD analysis project Ga0307507, IMG submission 207223) | Populus trichocarpa ectomycorrhiza microbial communities from riparian zone in the Pacific Northwest, United States - 7_EM | ecosystem: Host-associated > Plants > Roots > Unclassified | place... | reverse complement strand
TAGGAATGCAAAAACTCCTTATCCAAAAAGGAATAATTATAAACGGCCTTATATATAACACAAGGCTCTATAACCACAGACTACGCCTAGAATGATGCTATTGCTATATATAATAGGGACACACCCAATCCATATACGCAGCATAGGTGTGCTACGGCCACTATACAGGCCCCTATAATATAAGACACTACTTAAACTAAGACCAAATAAAATGCGCAAACTGCTACCGAAGCACATATAAGGCGTAGGAGAGAGAAGACTGCATTAAATATAGGAGATGGAAGGTAAGGGCTTAACAGCTACGGGAATAACTGCACACAAGGTTATATAAATGGAAATAACAGGCGATAAGCTAGGGGGGTATAGGTGCCTTTCTAGCGTTTCCTACCTTTAATACTAGGGGGCTAGGCCAGCTATCCCAAGCCTTAATAGGCCAGAAGCGACGCCGCGTGATATTACCAGACTGTATAGGGATATAAGGGTTATAGGGGATATAAGGGAGAGGACGCCCTATAGGAAGACCTTTATAGACAGCTATAGTAAGCTTAAGACCAGGATAATTAAGAATTAGACTTAACGCGGCAAATATAATATTTACAGCCAACTCTTAAAGGGCGTATAGCTAACCAGTAAGAACAGGGGAAGAACCGAAGACAATAACAGATTTAGATATAGAAGCGCTAGTAGGAATATAAGATATGGGAATGGAAAGCTCTATATAAAATAAGTAGTAACTAGGGTGTAGATATAAGAGATAGAAGTTCTAAATATCCTAGAGAAAGCGGAAATAGAAGAAGCAAGGAATAATAGAGAGGCAAAGGACCCTTACTAGGGGTCCGCCACCTATCCATTATATAGTATAACTATAGCAACATAAACCACCATCTTATAAGGCCCTTACTAGACAGTCTAGACCCAGAGAAACACTATATCCTTACTATACAAGAGCTGTACTATAATACCTATATATAATTAACGTACTGCCCTTAAGGATTCCAGCTCCTATACAAACTAAAAGCAGCCATACGCGTGTGCTTTATAATTAGTAAGACTATTAGCCTATCCTTATAGTTATAGCAGGCAGTTAATCTAGATATTATAGTTATAACAATCTAGACATATAGAGGACCAGTATAAATTATTAATATATATAACCCTAGGGTCAAAGGGGTCCCATAAATAGAGAATATTATATTAGTAATAAGCTTACTCAAAACCAAAGGCACAGAGTTTATTCTATTAAGAGATATAAACCTCTACTACCCGTAGTAGGGGGATATCTACGTCGCTGCTAAATAATAGGTAGAGTGCCTACTAAAAGCTATAGATACCTGGGGCCTTAAGCTAGCCACCCCCCCCTGGAGCAATTATATGGCAATAAGGATCCGCTAGAAGTACAATTAACCTTATATTTATAGACAAAGGCCTATACTAGAGACTTAAAAGGTGTAACCCTAAAGAAGAATAGGTACTTACTTTAGACTATATCCCCATTCAGATACAGCTAGATTTGGACATTAAGGCGCAACTAAATAGTAAAAGATACGTAATAAGGATGCTTAAGGCAGATAGCTTCCTTAATATAGTTAAACAATAACTTTAAGACCTAGAAGAAATCTACCTAATACTAAATAAGCAAGGTTTATTAGCTACCCCTAAGAAAATTAACTAAAGACTAGAAAGGATCTAGGCAGCAATTAAAAATGGGTTGGAAGAGCACTACCCAGTCTTAAGACCGGGCCCCTACGCGCGATACGTATAGTCTGTATAATACGCGGTTCTTATAGCTAGCCAATAATAAGCAAGAAGGAAATACTCAAGTAGCCACAACCCTAAAGATAAGAGATAATATAAAGACATAAGAAACCAGCTAAAGAATACCCTAAAAAAAGAAGCAAGGAACAATTAAAGATAATTTATAAATAAGCACACTTCTAACCCAAGCCTCCCCTATAATAAGGGCCTATAGGCCATAGCGAAATAGGTAAAGAAAAAGGTAGGGTAATTAGTAGAAGACCTATACCTACTACCCCTATAAAGAGCAGGGGAATTATAGGCCACTAATAATAACAATAAGAAGGTAAAGATTTTTATAGAAAGGTTCTTCCCCTAACCGGCTCTAGCAGACCTAAGTAATATTATAGGTAAAATACCAGTAACTTGCCTACGGGTCAACAGCGATATAATAATAGAGGAAATAGCCAGAACCATTAGCCGCCTTTTAAATAATATAGCACTAGGACTAGATAAGATTCTAAATAAGGCCCTAAAGACCTATAGTCTACTTATAGCACCCTAGCTTGCAGATATAGCTAGAGTATACTTTGCTATAGGCTATTACCCGCGACTTAGAAGATCTATAACGACGGTTATTCTATAAAAAGAAGGTAAAGCAGATTACTTAATCCCAGGAAGCTACTGCCCTATTGCCTTAAAAAACACCCTTAGTAAGATCTTAGAAAAGGTAATAGTGGACTGCATAGTAAATATAGCTAAGGAACATGCCCTACTACTATAAAGCTAAATAGGGGTAAGAAAGAACCGCTTAATACTATTAGCACTTATGCTACTCGCTACTACCATTAAATCTACATAGGCAATGCAAAGGGACTTTATAGTATTAATACTTAGCCTAGATATTAGTGGCGCCTATAATAATATACCCTATAAGCGTCTCCTATATATCCTTAGGGCAAAAGGCTTCCTAGAATGGATTATATAATTTATTTAAGGGTTTATAGGTTAGAAAGAAATATTACTAGTCTTTAGTAGATACCAGAGCCCCCCTATCGCAGTTATAATAGGAATACTACAAGGATTACCCCTCTTACCTATACTCTTCCTTTTCTTTATAAGCAACCTGCTTAACTCCTTTAAGGAAGGGGCGACTTAGGGAATAGGCTTTATTAATAACATAAACCTAATTATATACGGGCTAACAGCCGTAGAGAATTACAGAATACTAGAGAAAGCTTATAATACCTATATAGAATAGGTAAGACGATATAGAGTCTAATTCGCACTAGAGAAATACTAGCTAATCCATTTTATAAGAAAATGCAACTAATCTATAGATCTTTAGCATACAATTCGCATTTAAGGCTTTAGGGGTTAACCAGTTTAGGGCCTAAGGGTATTAAGAGTATAGGTAGATAGCAAGCTCTAGTGGAGCGTATATACGGCACAAGCAGCCTGCAAGGGCTAAGCACAGTATATCGCATTATCCAGGATTGTTAATTCTATATAGGGTCCATGCTTCCAGAGGTCACGCCTATTATATATAGTAGTTGTCCGGCCAACCATAACGTATAGGTCCAGTATTTGGGCCATTAGAGAATCTGAGAAAGGCCCCCTTAAATCGCTCCTTAAACCACTCTAAAAGGTCTAAACAGCCTACCTCCGGAGTATAACAGGCGCATATAAGCGAACGGCCATAGTCCTGCTTAAGAAGGAAGCCAATATTCCCCCCCTATAACTATATATTAAAGCCGCTGCAATATACAGGGCGCAAAATAAACGTAACTCTAATGTTATAAAGTATATTAAGACACGCCTAAATAAACTATAGAGGGACCCTAGGGCGCCCTATAGGAGAACAAACCAATAACCCTAAAGTAGGGAAGATATATTAGAGAAACAAGTAAAGAAAGCAGAAGAAGAATAGTGCTGCTTTAGGGCCTAGGCCTATATAGAGAAAAAAGGGAGACATACAAGAGGCCAGTAAAGATAATAGTAAGAGAGAGAAAGGAGCTAAAGTAGAGCATAAAAGAACACCAGGAAACCATCTACCGCAATATAATACTGGTTGGACCAACGCTGGAAAGGCGCATAGGAGTTAAAGGTATAGAGGCTAACTAAGGTAAGAGAAACCTAAGCCATAGTATAATTAACGCTATGGGGGGTAAACACCCTAGGGCTCTAAAAAGGCCTAACAAAGGTAGAAAACACAATAGCAACACTTTTAAGAATAGGAATAATAGGACTAAAAGACTGGCTCTACTAGGTAGGTGTCCTAGTAGGTAGCCTAAGATGCGAATATAGCTAGCTAAGATAGACACTAAAATATATAATACTATTATGCCCCTTACGCACTAACCGAGAAGCAATGCTCTTAGTAGCTAGTATAGAGAACTATAATACACTGCTCTTAATATAAAAAGGCCTTAAGGCAGTTACCTAGTGGCTTATTAGCCAAAATGTACTAAACCAGTTCCGGGTTGCAAGGGAAATGGTAATAGAGGGTAGGGGGGGTAAGCAATAGGCGCCCCCTAATAACTCTACAGTAGTAGAGTAAAGTATGCAATACTAGCGCGTCCGTAGGCTTATTACGGCAGCAGTGGTTCCCAAGGAGGTTAAAAAGTAAGGTAGTAGGAGCACCACAGGTAACTTATAGGCGCCTCATAGGCGCCTTATAGGCGAGTCCTAAAAGGCAGGGAGATAAATCATGGGGTTTTCTTAAATAGAGTTTTCTCCCTATATATATATAAGGAGTAGTCCGCGTGGGCCCAATAGGGATCCGAATCGGACGTTAAGCAATGAATTATTATTATTATTATATAATACTAAAATATTAAAATATTATGTTTTTATATTTAGTTTTATATTTAATTATTTAATTATTTAATTATATACGTTTTTTATTTAAAATTTAAAAAGTTTAATAACTTTATAAATATATAATATTTTTAAATTATTATTTTAAATTACTATATAATATAGTTATGAGTATAACACATATAAATTTTATGTTATTATATAAAGGGGTTAAAAAGTTATTATTATTTTTATTATATGCTTAGATTATATTTTCCTATTAAAGCTATTAGATTTGGGTAATCTTAAGTCCCGGTATAAGGCGTTCTATATATTTTACTATCTCCTATATAGTTACTATGTTATTTACCTAGCGTCCCTTTTCTACCCTAAGGCTTATGGAAACCGCTAGGACTTCAACTAGGTAGTCTTTATAGAGCACTTTTATGCTAATATATTCTCCTAGCCTATCCCCTACCCTTATGGCTTATTCCTTTACCTATTAGTCCTTTAAGGTAACTCTAATATCTCCGCTCCTTAGGTATTAGACTATAACGGCGTTATAGACTTTCTTATAAATCTTTATAAGGACTTCTGTTTCTAATTATCCCCTAAGCCCCTCTACTTTTTCTATATTTAGTTATATTATAATTATATACCTGGTTATTATCTTAAAGGGGTTAGGTTCCCTATACTATAAAAGCGCAGCTATGGTGGCCTAGATGCGGTTCGCCGGTAAAGAAGGGTTTTATTTATTTTCAATTTTACTTAGCCATTGGAGGATTTAATTAAGGGATTACTGGAGGGGCGCCTAAGGGACATTAGACTGGCGGAGCCATTCTGCTAGCTATATTAGTTTGTTATAGCTGACGGTTACTTCCCTGCAATTACGGATACTAAACGCGTCTAATAGGCTTTATATTTTATTAGATGCCTTCTTAATAGAGGTATTTCCGCTTTATAGTATAGTATTCGCCCGTTCTTATTATAGAGGGCTATTGCTAGGCGTGGTTCTGGCGGTCGCGCGCGAGTACAAACCACCGTCATTTAACGTATGCCTCCCCTGCGATGTAGGCATCTTAGGGGGATTCTTTAGGTGTTTTTCAGGGTTCTTTTTGGTTAGTTTTGAGCTTTTTGGGCCAGGTATAGCAAGAGCTCCAGTCTTATAAGATAGGGGTTTTTTCTAGCTTATAATATAGGAACCAGGTAATATATAAGCTAATATATTAAAATACTCTACTAATACGGCAACGCCTACTAGCTTACAATTTAAAAAATTGGGCAATATGCCTAGTAATATATAGTAACTTTATACTTAGTAATAAAAGTCTACTAGCTTACCGCTTAAGGAACTAGGCAGTATGCCAGGCAATATATAGTAATTTCGCGCTTAGTAATGGAAGTCTGTTAGCTTACCGCTTAAGGAACTAGGCAATATGCCAGGTAATATACGGTAATTTCGCACTTAGTAATAGAAGTCTACTAGCTTACCGCTTAAAAAACTGGGCAATATACTAGGTAATATACAGTAGTTTCGTGCTTAGTAATAAAAGTCTACTAGCTTATAGCTTAAGGAACTAGGTAATATGCCAGGCAATATGCTAGGCAATATACAGCAATTTTGTGCCTAATAACTGGAGTATACTAATTTGCTACTTAAGGAACTGGGCAATATGCCAGGCAATATACGGCAATTTTATACTTAATAATAGAAGTCTGCTAACTTGCTACTTAAAAAACTAGGTAGTGTGCCTAGCAATATATAGTAATTTTATATTTAATAAGAGAGGTCTACTAGCCTACCCCTATGGTTATACTTCCTATATATTAGTTATAGTAGCTAGTTATAGCGGCTAACTATAGTAGATTATAGTAGTATATAGCCTATCAGCTTACTATATTAAGTTAAGTTATAAATTATACAAGGGGAGGAGAGTAGGAGAAGTTAGTTATACATATAGCTGTATCGTTTTAATAGGGTAAGACGTTTAGCTTTACGTGAGTTATAGGCTGTAGTAAGTCGCCACAAGTTGCCACAAATCGCCAGAATCGCGACTTACGCAGGTTTTGCAGACCCCAATTTTCGGCCGCCTAAAAAAAATTTCCTAATGCTATTAATAACTTATTTAATTAGATAGGGGCTAAGGTTCTTATAGTTAAATAACTTTATAGGCCTCTATATAGAGATATTATATATATCTAGCTATATCTAGTTACTAATACGCATCTCTAGTAGTAGCGTTCTATAATAGTTAGCGAAGTAGGCCTGCTTTACTTAAGCCTAGGCCATTTCTCCCTTGCAGTAGTTAAGTAGATTTTTTATATAGTCTATATACTAGTCGGTAAGTAGCATTTTAAGGCGTTTTCTATATAGCAGTTTCTAATTAATAGGTTCTAGTAGCTCTATACCTAATTAGGGGTAATAACCCTTATTTATAAAGAATGGGGTAAGTCTTATAGTAGTTAAAATATAGTTATTTACTATAAATCTGCCTAGTAGAAGGTAATCCACCTAGTTATTTTAACTATAGGCAACTACCTATTATAGGTACGCTTTTATACTAGCATTAGCGTTTTCTAGTTACCTAGTAGTTTTATAGTAAAAGGATATAGATATTTTAATAAAGATGTTAAGACGTTAGCAGATTCGTCTCTATATATTAGAGTTAAACTATATACCTTAGTTGGACGTAATTAAGTTAGGTAACCTATATAGTTAGTAAATTTTGCAAAGGAAGGTATTAGTAACATTGCTAACGGCTACGCCTTTAGTTAGGACGTAGTGGCACTCTTTTATAAATTAGCATATTATTATAAGGATATTCTTATAGGTACGGCCATATCGTTTATAAGGTGGTAGGTTAATAGTAAAATCAATAGCGATATCTGCCTATTATCATATAGGTACTAGTAGAAGGTATAGTAGTCCTTAGTACTTTATATTAAAGGCCTTAGCGCGCTTATAACTATAGCAGGCGCCTATAAAGTATTTAACTAAGTCTATTATTTTTTACTAGAAGTAGTATTAGCTAAGAAGCTTATAGGTTCCTCCTCTGCCTAGGTGGCCGCTTAATTAGAGGTTATAGGCTATTTAGATTAGTTACTATTATAAATTTTCTAAGTTAGGGATAAATAGGCGGCCTCTATAATAGAGCCTATTCTTTTTTACTTCTAAGGCCGCTATATTAATCTAGTCTAAGCTTTAGAGGTTAGTAGGCAGTATATAGGCGCTAACGGTCTTTGCGGTAATAAGTTAATATAGTAATAGGTTAACGGAGGTATTATATACCATAGTAATAAGCTTGTTAATTTTAGGAGGTAACTTTAGTTCTATGGTATAAAGCTAAGGTATAGTTAGTTCTATTATAGGTAGTATACCTAGGGCTAGATTTTATGCTTTTAGGATTCTTTATTATTAGAACTAATTATAGGGGTTATTTTTAAACTAAGGAAGGTCTTGCAAGCGGCGTATTAAGCTATTAGGCTTAGTACCTTATACTCCTAATCTATATATAATTTTAAAGTTAAAACTAAAGAGGAACTTATTCTAGCGTACTTAGCGTTAGTTTAGCTATTTTATAGTTATAAAGTACTTAAGGTTATAATAGTCTATAAAGACTTTAGTTAGCTAGTTAGGTTTGTTATGGGACATCTCCGTGACACCTTATATACGTCCACCTGTTTCCACCTATTTCCACTAACGTAGTAAGAAGAGACCAACCGCGAGATAACAATCTGATAGCAATCTGCCGGCAATCTACGGCAATCTGACGGCAATTTGCCGCATTCTGCTATATTCTGTCAAGTCCACCAAATCCTGCCAAGTTCTGCCAAGACCACTACTCGAATCCTATTCTGCTCCCTATATATATTAACCAAGCAACCAAACTAACAATATATACCCTTTCTTCCCGTTTCCTTACCTTCTCTCCTTATGCAACGTCTTGACCTCATTACACAGTTCATGTACGTAGCTTAATAATATCTACTTCGCTATATATTATCACCACTTATACTTACTGGGTCAAAGCGCCTGACGATCGCCCTCGCGTAACGATCGATTTTTGGTGTAACCACGTTCAACTTTTGAAGCTCTACAGCTCTATAGAAATCGTAAATTGAGTCAATTTTTTAGTATAACAATCTACAGAGCTTGGAGACTCTCGTAGGGCAATTTATTAGGTACAAAACCTCCTTGGGAGGTTGATTTGCCTATTGCGATGACTTCGAGCTGGGGTGGGGGCTACTAGCTCTACAAATGATTCCTCATCCACCTCATCTACCTTATTACTAGAAATTTCTGGTGTAACATCCTTCTGCTTGCCTTTGCCTTTGGAGCCCTTTTTTTGGTATTAAGTTAATTGCTAACGCAGCTTTGCAGCCTCTCGTTCAGCCGCCTTTTGGGCCTGTGTTTGGAGTCGAGTTTCCTTTGCAGTAGCCCTCATACGCTTCCTTTCCTCCAGCATGCGGGCCTTCTTAGCCTTCTCAGCCTCCCTACGTTCTTGTTCCTCCTTCTTTTGGTGTTGTAATGCCTCCGCGTCGGCATCCTTTTGAGCCTAACGCTCTCGGGCTTCTTGAACCTTATTTAGTAACCAGAAGATTGCTCCACCATTGTACTATAGGGGTGCTTTGAGTAGGAGAGCTTTACTATACTGGCGTTTCTTCTTCTTGTTAATAAGAGCCTCTCGGAGACGATCGTTCTCGTTCTCTAGGAGTACACTACGTACGGATATTGAGTGGATAGTTTAACTGAGTTACCGAGAGCGTTTATTATAAATATCCGTAACAACTTAATATAAAAGCCTCTCAATCTTTCTCCAATCCGACGCGCTAAGTACTGAGTTTAAAGACTCACTTAAAGAAGGCCATTTATCCTTATTTATATTAAACCGAGATAGGACTCTCTGTAGGTTAAAAGGAGATAGCCTACACTTCTTAAAGGCCAAGAGGATAGTATTTGACTTAAAGGACTCCTACCAGGCCTTGTTAAACAGCCTAAAGAAGTCTCTTTTTGTAATCGTGCAGAGACCTTAGCATTTATCCATAAAGTCGGCTAGCTCAGCTGAGTAAGCCGTTAAGAGAGGCTTAAACATACCAACGTTAAGAGGCTGCAGCGTATAAGTCAAATGAGGTGGATAGAGTGCTAGGAGGATCCTATTATTGTCATAATACTGTATAAACTCCTTTGTAACATGTGATCCATGGCCGTTAAGTATCAGGAGTCGATAGGCCCGACGTGCTTTTGCTTTTGTCTCCCGATTAAACACCTGTTCGAGCCATCTTAGCCCTAAATTGTTGTTTGTCTAGCCACTTAAAGATAAAGTAAAAAAGGCCTTGTGTACTATAGGGTTGAAATCCTGTAACTAGGTGTCTTATATGTTTCTAGTAAGCGCTTAATAAATCAGTGCTGGAGTAAGAGAGCTTCCGTCTACGCAAATATATGCAATTGTTGTAATCTACTTACGATTGCCATCCTGAATTATCTGCTTGATGCCCCCTTCTTCATATCTCCGTTTAGAGAAGATCCGTTTTATCCTTAATAGTATACCGATTAAGAAGCCTTTCTCATCCATATTATATATATGCTGGGGATCCACCTTGTATTGTTTAATTTTACGTCGTAACAGCTTAAAATATAATAAGTATTTAAAGGCTGAATTGGCTCTTTTCCTATTTATATCTATGCCGGATGTCCACCGAGATATAAGGTCAACCTCCCATCTCTTAATAAACCGATCGGCCCATGACTTACCTGCCTCCCTACAGCCAATTTTAGAGGTAAAATTGCGTATTATCTGTCTTGAAGGGGGCAATCCTCGCTTATAAAGGCTGTCAATGTATCGTACAAGCTCTTTCTCCTGGGTGTTGTTGAGGAGTCGTTGATTTTCAAGCTTTCGTGCCATAGTGCCCTGAACACCTCGGTGCCGTCGCGACAACGTATTTCGATCGCAACCATACTTTTTTGATATTTTAGCATAATTAGGAGTTTCTCTAAGCTTCAGCGATTTTAATGAATCCAGCGCGGCCTCAATCGGGGTCATATTGGTGGAGATAAAAATTATTGAAATTTTGATGATTTCTGTGCGGGCGATCGTTACGCGAGGGCGATCGTCAGGCGCTTTGACCCAGTACTCCGTGACAAGGTTCTACTAAGGAAAGTTCTAGTTAGAATTCTTTAAACGTTTATACAATTATAAGGAGTTCCTTATTATAGATTTTATAGATATATTTTTATAGTATAAGCTTAAACAAGTAGAATATAACTAGGTAGAGGAGACCGTTATTACCTATCTAGGAAAGGATACCTATGTTAACATAGTCTAAGGAGTTAGTCTTAAAATAGAGTTGTCGTCCTAGTATAAAATAAGCTAGGATGGGTGCTTTAGTAAACGTATTTTTAAGGTCTTAGAATGCCTTCTTATATTTAGGCGTCTAGATAAAATATAGATATATTTTTCTTCCTTTCGCAGAAAGGCCCTTTATTCGCATTATTGCTATAAGTAGTGCTATAATACCTAAGAAGTTGTATATAAATTTTTAATAAAAGTTAGCAAAACTAAGTGTCTGTACAAGTAGAGGTTGTAAATTGCATTACGCGCAGAGCGTATGCGGCAGGGGCCGTATGGCGTAGCGTAGGTCACCTGACCACCCACGGCCCGATAGATAGCCCGACCTTTACTACCCCTTTCTTTCTCTTTTGGTAGACAAGAGAGACAAGAATAAACCAAGAACCAGTTACCTTATATTGCAATTGCAGTACCCCCCCGGGTGATACCGACACTAAGGAAGGCTTATATATTCTTAATACAGTTAGGGGTTTGCTATTCCGTGATTATATATAGCTTTTTAGGGTCTATATAGACATCCTTAGTAGTAACAATTAGTTTAAAGTATTTTACTTCTGTGACTAAGAATTTGCACTTCTTTAGATTAATATAAAGTCCTATGTCCCTAAGGCGCTATAGGACCTTTTAAATATACTTAGTATGCTTAAAAGGGTTATTGCTATAAATAAGTATATTATCTAAGTACGCAGAGCAGAAGTTATTAAGATAGTCCCGTAAGGCGTTATTAATATAGCTTTAAAAGCTGCCTAGGCCATTATATACGCTAAAGCGCATAATAGTATATTTAAATTGGCTAAAGCGCGATGTAAATACGGTTTTCTATTTATTACCCTCCTATATTTAGAGGCAGTTAAAGGCGGTAATAATATTAAGCTTAGTATAGATTTTGGCTTAGCTAAGCCGCTTAAGAGTTTTATATGTAAGTAGTACAGGGTATTAGTTCTTAATTATAATAGCGTTAAGTCCTCTATAGTTAACGCAAAATTAAATACCTCTTTTTAGCTTTTTAGTAAGGAGGATATAGGCGGCTACTAGGGATATACTGGGACAAATAAATCCTTTATTAAGGTGCTTGTTAATATTCTTTTTAATAACTATAAGTTTGTCTTTTAATATTAAATAGGGTCTTTTATAGGGTAGCGTTTTTCCTTATTTAATATTAATAGTATAGTTATTAGGTTAATATAGGGGGAGTATATCTACGCCCTTTTATAAGCACATATTAATAAAGTTATAGTATTTTTTAGGGAGGAGCTTATAGAGTTCCCCGTTGGTAAATCCTTTTTTAAGCTTTATAAATTTCTTAAAGTCTAAAGGTAAAAGTCTGTAGAGTTCCGCAGGGGTATTATCTTCTAAAAGGTTAACTATATCTATTTTATTACTATAGAGTATATAATCCTATCCTTTATTAAGCTTATATAGTTATAATTAGAAAGCTATAGTAACGGTTTAGCCTTTTCTATATGCTATATGGTAGAAGGCCGCGGCACTTATATAGTAGTAGTTAGTTATAGGTAGGGTAATAAGGGGTTTCTTAGGTTAATATCCTAGGGAGTAAATAGAGGCGGCTAGGCTATACCCTAGGCAAGTTTCTCTATAGTATTTATAGTTAAAGGGATTTTTTTTAGTTATAGTGGGGTGTCATAAGTGTCCGTGCTTTTCCCTCAACAAACTTTTGCAGTCCTCCCCCCTACTTTTTCTACCCTATCATACACCCATGCCACGTCGTGCGTTAGCTCCAATTAGCGGTAATATTCCTCATCGTAAGGAGTTAACTCCATTAGAAAGAGGAGTAGTTATTGGCTATGCTGGTGCAGGAGTTAGAGCCTCTCAAATCGCGATCGCATTAAACCTCCCTAAATTAACGGTACGAGACACCCTACGAAATGCACCCCAACGACCACAAGGCTTTTCTATTGCTCGAATTGGACGTCCTCTAGAGCATTTAGAATGAGACGAACGTACGCTCTTAAGAATCGTTCATATAAATCCTAGGATCATGTATAATAAGCTGGCGTTCAAGGCAGGCCTTCCTGTAAGCCAGAGTACGTTGCATTAAATATTACGCAAATACTACATTAAAAAATGGATAGCCAAGAAGCGCCCTATGCTTATATACGACTCGGCAAGAGCTTAATTAAGATAGGCAATTAAACACTTAGCGTGGGAGCGCTTAAGGTGGAGCAAGATTATATAGAGCGACGAGTGTTCGGTTAAGAGAAGCGCAGGCAAGCGACCTTCTTATATCTTTTATACACTAGAGCAGAAATGGGATAAAGATAAGATTGATACATATAAAAAGGATAAGGGGCATACCGTAATGGTATAGGCAAGCTTTTCTGGAGTTCTTAGAGCGTCCGATTTGGTAGTTATAGAAAGGGATAAGAAGGCACCTAAGGGGGTATTCTGCCGGGTCATATATCAAAGTTTTGGAAGATTAGATACCCCAAATCTACAAGCCAGGCCTCTAATTTATGCAAGATAACGCTCCAATACATAAAGCAAGGATTATAGCCAAACGGTTCAAGGAAAACGTTGTGGAGGTGATTAATTAGCCGCCCTACTCGCCCGATTTGAACCCGATTGAGCACGCTTAGGTACAACTTAAAGAAAGGCTCCATAAAAGGTTTCCATATATCGCTCGAATGCATGGGTCAAAGGAAGAGGTTATTGAGGAGCTATCTAGAGCTCTAGCGATTTGTTGGAGCGAGATTGCACCTAGTTTCTTTGAGTCGTTGATCGCGAGTATGCACGAGAGGTGTATGGCTGTTAAGAAAGCTGACGGGTGGCACACAAGATTTTAGACTCCAAAAAAAAAGTCGCGATAGCTAGATTCATATGGCGATAAGCCTTATAAATATTTTAAAGCTCTAGAATCGATTTTGTGGTTGTTGCATAGTAATTTAGTAGGGGTTGTCACATTTGGTAGGGCCCGAGAGCGGACACTTATGACACCCCACTGTAATGTGACGGCGCTAGGGCGCGTCACCTAGTCAGGGGCTCGCTTAAGGCTTGGCTTGTGTATATAGACGTGGCCTCACCACCTTCTCTTGCTCCTCACCTTGATATCTTTATAATACAGCATTTGTTTAAGCACACGTTGCATTCATTTAAGCTTTGGTTTAGAGGCATTTGTTTAATCTATGCGGCATTTATTTAAGCCGTCACAGTTAATAGTAGGGTTGTATTATTTAAGCTAGTTTATTCTAAGGATAATAGGGTAGTTGGTAAGTAGTATAATATAGGCCTAGAGCTCTTCCTGGTGCCTATTTATATCTAGGTAGAGTTATACTATATAGGTAATCTTTTGTATAGTATAACTACTATTAGCAAGTTATAGGGCGTGGGCTTTAGTAAGGGGTAAGGTAGGTAGAATATAAGTATATATAAATTAGGTATTTATAAATTTATTAGTAGCTCCGCAATTAATTATAGAACAGCCTTTATATTATTTTTTAGCAGTAGTTCCTATTATAGATAAAACTATCTATTTCCGTCTATTTATCTTTATTAAGTTATTTATTCAGTAGGTTAATATATAGATCCCTTTATTATTAGGGCATTCTAACCTATAACTTAAGGTTAGGACTTAGCGTTTTCCGCTTCTATATCTAACCCTACTACTATTACTATGTCTTTGTCTTATATAGTAGTGGCGTATAGCGATATATTTAGTGTTTAGGGTATTAGGTTAGGTATTAGGCGGCGGCTACTAAACCTAGCTATTAGGTAGTTTAGGTTATTATTATAATAATAGCCTTTTTAATAGTATTTATAGCAGTGTCCTAGTTTCTAAAGTAGCTCGCGTTCTCTATTTAGGAGTTTTTATAAAAAGGTTAGTATAGAAAGGTTAAAATTGGCTCTAGTGGTATTTAAGGTAGTAGGTATTAGTGGCTTAGTATATATAGGTTTAGTAGGTCTAGGGGGCTTTTATAGGGAGGTCTTTAGATAAGGGTTAGTAGTAGCAATCTAATTTAGTTGTTGTTTAATCTTCTATACAGCTGCTACCATATTATAAACGTTATTATAGTTATGGTTAGCGGCTATATAACTAAGGCAATAAGTAACTTTTTTAAGTGTAACAGGACTAGCCCAGTTACAGTAAGAATGTCTTGGTGAAACACTTAACAGATAAATTCCAACGCTTTAATCAAATTCTGCCAAATTCTGCCAAATTCCACTAACTTAATTAATTTCTACCAGTTTCCACTAAATTCCACTAACGTAATAGAATTTGGTCAAAACCTGTTGAAATCTGCGTAGGCTTATGTCTATACGTCTACTGCCAAGACCCTAAATATTTAGTTATAAGTTTTCTATATTCCTTTCTCTTCTTTACGCAACGTCTTATACTCTATAAGAGCTATATACCCTTAGATTTAGGTAGAATTTATATTATTCCTTCAAATCTTCCCCAAAGCCTCTTCGCGCCCTTATATTACGTTGCGTTAAAACAACTACTATTAAAATAGCAAACGAACCCAAATCCGCTTTAATAACCATAAGTATTATATCCCTAGTTAGGGAACAGTTAACTATAATACAATAGTCCTTTATGGATGCCCTAGCTTAGTAGCAGGCTGTACTAGAAGCCCAATATTAGTGATTAATAGAAGCACTCCATAAAGAACTTCGCAACGTTAAGGCACTTATGTTAGAGACCCTAACAATAACGCCTATAAATAAGATTAAAGTAACTGTATCTAAACCTAGCCTATTAAATACAAATACTAAGCTAGCAATGGTAGCTTAACCCATATCTATAACAAATTTAATACCTACTATAAAATCTAAAAAGCTCCCTAATCCTCTAATATTTAATAGAAATTAAAACAACCTATATCCCTTTATAACCAAGCTCCGTCTTAAACTTTTAATAAACTATAACTAATACCCTACTAAAGCTAGTAAGGTTAGCTACAGAATGTCTTATTTAAGTAAAGATACTGCATATACTATAGATCTATTCTTTTATAATAGCACCTTTGTTAATTTTAAAATCTTTATCTCTCTGCTAGAACAAATATATAATAACACTAGCCGCAAATATATAGCTATTACTAAACTTAAAAACCTGTGATAATAAAACCAAGACTTTACCAGCTTCTTTTTAGAATTTTTAGGCCTTATTAGTAAACCAGACTGGAATAAAGCCACTAGAGTTACTACCCTTTAATAAGCTATCTTAAATAAAATTAGAGCCCAGTTAGTAGGTAGGGAACTGCTAAAAAACCTATCTAAATTTACTATAATATATTAACGAATTAATGAGGACCTTTAATATAATAAGCAGACTTATTCTCTAAAGTTAACTACACCTTGCGTTTAAAACACTATAAACTTAGTATATACCCCAAAGTATAATCCGTCTCTAAAACCCAAAAGCCCTATATACAACCCTATAGACCTTGATGCCACTTAATCCTATACACCCTTAGGAACCAATAAATAAAAAACTTAAGCCATAAATAGAGAATGCTTTAGATGCGGTAAAAAGGGACATATTTAAAAGCATTGCCGAACTTACCCCTTTAAAAAGGTCCACCATAGTTCCTCCTATTCCTTAAATTATACCCGCTCTATAAATTGTACTTAGACGCCATAAAGCATCTTGCCTTTGGTTAACTTAGAAAACAAATTGTCCTAGGGCCAAGTCGCGCCCTAGGACAAGAAGTAGAAGAGCATAAGTATCTAGGCTCTTCTAGCGCTAATACAAAATACAACTCCCTTAATGTACTTAGCAAAATTTAAATATTTAAAAAATGGAAGGAAGTATAAATCCTTATAAACAGCAGAGCTACTAGTATAGGCTTTATTAATACAAACTACGTGAAAACTTAACGCCTAAATTTAAAGAAACTTAATAAGCCCTAAGGCCTATAAGGCTTTAATAGTAAACCCTTAATATATAGCAAACTAACGTACTACGCTCTTATAAAATTGCGGATAGGTAAATACCTTAAATATATTTCCCTATTTATAACACCTTTAAAGCATTATAAGATAATACTTAGACACGGATAGCTGAAACAACATAACCCTTTAATTAGCTGGGTTAAAGAAATAATAAAGTTCCATATAACCTACTACTAAAGTTATTACTTAAAAAACTATTTGCCCTATAAACATGTATATAACTATTTAAATTTAATATAATACAAATTGCCCTTACTATAAACTTTAAGCTAATATAATAAATCTATAACTGCCAATTATAGTAAAGAATGCGAAGACATTTTGTTAAAACCTCTTGAAATTTATATAATATAGGCCACGCCTTTTATCTTATTAGCAAAAAGACAAGATTATAAAATCTTTGCTATAACTATGGAAGACATTAAGAAAGCACTAAAGCTAAAATTATATACTAATCCTTAACCTCTTATACCCAAAGAATACCACGATTTAATTAACAAGTTTAAAAAATAATTTGTAAACTAACTAGCCCCATACTAAGATAAGCATAATTTTAAAATAGAACTTAAGCCTAGCATAATACCAAAGTTTGGTCCGCTATATGGTATATTATAAGAAGAACTGCTTATAATACAATAATACCTTAATAAGCATTTGGAAAAAGGATTTATTTACCCTAGTTAATCTCCATTTGCCTTACCTATACTATTTATTAAAAAGCTAGGAGGAGGCTTAAGATTCTATATTAATTATTAAGCTCTAAATATAATTACGATTTAAAATTAATATCTAATTCCCCTAATTTAAGAGACGCTTAACTATTTAGCAAAGGTATAGTACTTTACAAAGCTTAATATAGTTACCGCCTTTAATAAAATCTATATACGTAAAGGAGATAAGAAGTATATAGTTTTTTATATATAATAGGGACTCTTTAAATACCTAATAATACCATTTAGCGTAAAGAATGGTCCTGGTACGTTTTAGTAATATATTAATAATACGCTTTATAAGTTCCTTAATATATTTATTACCGCGTATATTAATAATATCTTAATCTACTCGTCCTTACTTTCTAAATATTAGAAATACATTAAAATGGTCCTTAAACGCCTATAAAATATAGGCCTATAATACAATATTAAGAAATACAAGTTCCACGCGTCTAGGGTTATATACTTAGGCTTAATAATATCCTATAATAGAATTAAAATAGACTCTAAGAAAGTTGCCGTAATTATAAACTAGGAAAGCCCTAGCAATATATAAAACATTTAAGAATTTTTAGGATTTGCAAATTTCTATTAATAATTTATTAACCACTTCTTAGAAACTGCTTAGCCGTTAGTAAACCTAATAAGAAAAAACATAAAATTTAAATAAACCACTAAATATAAACAAGCTTTTAACAACCTAAAGTATTATTTTATAACTACCCTAATTTTTACCCACTTTAACCCTAACCTTAAATGCATTGTTAAAACAGACTTGTCCAATTATGCACTAAGGGGAGTGTTATTGCAATATAATAAGGATAGTAAACTATATCTAGTAGCCTTTCTCTCCCGGAAACTTGCCCCTACTAAATTAAACTATAAGATATACAATAAGGAACTGCTTATAATTATTAGATATTTTAAATAATGGCGTTCTAAGCTTAAAGGATTATTATTCCTAATACGTGTATTAACGGACCATAAGAACCTGTAGTACTTTATAACTATAAAGCAATTAATACAGCACTAAATTCGTTAGGCCGAATACCTCTTATAATTTAACTTTAAGATTATGTACTAATTAGGCAAACTCAATTAGAAGCCTAATATATTAATATAATAATTATAGGACCTACCTATAAATGCTATAGATAAATGGATTATAAATTAATTACGGATCTTATTGCCTTCTAAATGTTTTAAAAAACTATATCCTATATTCCTAGACACGGAACTTAATAGAAATAAATTAGAAGTTAATAAATAGGAAATAGAAATTAATAAGCTAATGGAATATAAATATAAGAATAATATATAGATAATAGATATAATAAAAGCGATTTAAATAGGAAAATAATAGTATAAGGATATTACACTTGCTAAATGCGAGATTTAAAATAACTGATTATATTATTAATAGAAGATAGTAGTTCCGAATTCCAAACCTTTACAATTTAGGATACTTAAATTTATATATAACTCCCCTATAGTAGGGCACCCTAGCTATGCAAAGACTTATAAAATTGTTTAATAAGCATACTATTGGCCTATAATGCACGACTATATACAAAAATACGTTTAAGCATGCAGGATATGTATGCGTGGAAAGACCTCTTATATAAAGAAGCAAGGAGTACTTTAACCGCTACTAATTCCAATATAAAGATAGCGTAATATCTTAATTAACTTTATAGTTAACTTACCTAACAGTAATGGGTTTATAAATATTATGGTAGTTATTAACTGCCTTATAAAAATGCAATATATAATTCCCATAAACTTAATTAATGCAATATTAGTAGCTAAATGTTTTATTAAGCACGTCTTTAAGCTATATAGACTTCCTAACTTAATAATATCCAACTATAAAAGCTAGTTCGTTTTAGACTTCTAGTAAGCTCTATATAAATAATTAAGCATTTAAATACAACTCTTAACTATATTTTATCTAAAGACGGATAGTTAAACCAAAATTGCGAATGCGATCATAAAACAATATCTATAAATATACTACTCCTACCTGCAAAACAATTAGGAAAAATGGCTGCCTTTAGCTAAGTTTACTGCAAATAATATAATAAACGCATTAATAGGCGTAACGCTGTTCTACGCAACCTACAAACAAGACCCTTAACTTAGATTTAAACTATAACCTAAAATTAATATAATAGGACCCACGATTAAACAGATCTAGTTAATTAATGCTTATAACTTCGCTAATTAAATTGTCACGGAACCCCACCGTAGGGGCCTCTATAGAAGAGCCCCGTGCTCTTGCGTACACCTTGCGTACTGTAACGGAACCTTGTAGCAGGAACTACGGTGGGTCCTATTATTAGGCTAGGTATGTAGGTAAGAACAAAACAACAACATAATAACAACTGGTAGAGTGGTTGCCTAACAGATTAACTCCAATTGTATTCTAAGATTCACTATAAGGAGAGAACTATCTATGGTAGGGACTAAGGTCCTTTAAATACATAACCGTACTCCTAAGAAATCCTCTCTTATATATAAAGTATGTGTTATACGTGTTATATATAGTGTACACTGCGTATACTTCGTACACTGCGTATAATATTATATAACTCGCTTACTATTCCTTATTATATAGTTCCACCAGATCCATCCTAGACTATACCTATATTAACCAACTAGCTTCCTGCAACTCTTCCCCAAGTAGTTATAACATTATACTTAAAGCGTCCATAACACTATCTCCCTTCTCTTTATCTTCGTCCTTAAAGATTCCTAACATCTCTAAGTTATCCACTAGAGGTGTAATATCCGTTTAATTAGTCTGGTTAATATCCTTACTTATTATACTTAAAGCTTCTTCTTCTTTATAAGCGCAACGTTATGCTCGCACCGTGGCTGCCATACTATTGCTTGGTAAGATAATGTCGTCTCCATATTCTTATTATGCGAAAGCGGGGTTAGTATATATTATGATAGCAAGTCCCTTATCTTAACAACCCTTATCTTGCTTAGAGTGCACTAAAGCAAACGTTTAATTGTCCTGCGATGTTCGCTCTGTTTTTAACACTAAGTATGCGCGTCCTATAACTCTTAACAGTCTTCAAGTTCCCTAAGTAACTTATTATAGGGTCTCGTGTTTAATCTACCACTATAAAGCTTAACAGTAAGCTCTTAAGCGCCTTAGATAAGCTTTATCGTTCGCGGGAAGCGGAGTAGGAGGCTATAGCTACTTAACAGCGTGCCCTCGAAGCCCGTCTATTGGCCTCTGCCCATCTTCTTCATCTTAAGAAAGTGCGTGAGAAGGTCCATTCTAAGGAGTAGAAACTAGTTCAACAGGGTTTGTCTAAGCTAGGTAACAAAAGGACTAGCTCTTCTCCTACAAGGGAAACAACTCCAAGTAGCTCAGCAATTGCTTCTCTTAGGTCCCCCTTAGGTAACTTGTTCTTTAGCGATCCTTTCTTATTAATATTACCTTACCTACTTTCTTCCAATACTCCCGTACCTTTCCTATAGCGTTCTCTAAGTTACTTAGTGGTTTCTAGGTAGTCTCACTATAGCCTATCTACTTTACTTTATACTATATTTCGTTATCTATATCCTCGTAACTAATAATCTTCGAAACTTGCTATTTATCTTCCTTTTATCCTCTATACGTGTCTACTTTATAGACTAGTGGCTTAACATTCCTATATGCTAGCTCTAGCATTGCAACGTATTATATAGGGTAGATTTTCATTTTGGCTAGTAGGTTTAACTTATACGTAACTAATAAAATTCTTTATTTAACTTTAAAAGGTCCTAGTCTAACATGGTCCAATTTCTTACTTAGTTATCAACTCTTAAAATTTTTGTGTAGTAGCTATACTTTATCCCCCTCCTTAAGATCTAGTCCCTTAGATCTCTTAGTATTATAGTACCTTTTTATTCGTTCTTATACTAGTTTAGCTGTTTCTTTAAGGTCTACATAAAGATTCATTAACGTCTCCATTCTTTACTTAGCTGTGCTACTCGTCTTTTTTGCTTAATATGGCGATAACGATGTTCTTAGCTTATATCCATAATTCGCCTTAAATAGTGATGTCCCTATTCCTTCTTATAGTGTTGCATTGTATGTAAACTGTATAACTAGTAATAACAATACCCAATTGTTCTATGCATAATTAATATAGTGCCTTAAATACTGCTCTAGTATCTGGTTTAGTCTTTCCGTTTATCCGTCCGTCTGCGGATAATATACTATAGATGTTACTACGCGAACTCCCTATTCTGCCAGAAATACTTCCTAAAATGCTATTATAAATCTTGGATCTCTATCTAATATAATCTTATCTAGTACTCTATATCTTATAAATACTTCCTTTATATAGATTCTAGCGATATCTTCTACTAATATCTCTTTAGTGCATGCTATAAAGTATCCCCACTTTGTTAGCTTATCTACTATTACTAAAATCACGTTATAATCTTGTCCTGTAATAGGATCTCTTAACTTTGGTAACTTAATAATAAAGTCCTATAATATAACCTCCTATGGTCTTCCTGGTGTCTTAATAGGTTATAGCCCTCTATATAGCTTATACCTTGTTGGTTTGTTTCTTTAGCAATCTAGATATTCCTTTATAACTTATCTAGCTAGTCCCCAGATTTCTTAAATAATGTACTCCTCTTAAAGTCTTAACACTAAGCCTGTAGCTCTATTATGTCCTTATATTATTCCCTTATGGAATTCCTTAATAAATTCTTCTATGATAGACTTAGGTATATATATTACTTCTCTGTTTTTATATTGCTCTAAGTCTAGATCCTCTGCCTATACTTCTTAGATCTTCTGTGTCTAATTACTCTTTAGTAATTTATAGATCTGACTTTCCTTAGTCGCTATAATCTTTGGATAATTATACCTAATTAATCCGTCTTAATCCTTTTGCAATAAAGCTCCTAATAGCTTTTCATTACTTTATAGTTTAGCCTTTCTACTTAAAGCGTCTGCTCGTGCATTATCTGTACCCTTGGTATGCTGAATTTTAAAATAGTATTCTATAAGCATTTCCGCCTATCTAACCTGTCTTTGGTTAAGTTCCTTTATTATTAGGAATCCTATAAGGTTCTTATAGTCCGTCTTAACCATGAATGGTTTCTCTGTACCTTATAAGAATGCTCTCTATTCCTTAAGTGCTATAACTATACCTAACAACTCTTTATTGTAGATGTTATAGTTTAACTCTAGTAGTGTCATCTTTTAACTGTAGTATGCTACTAGGTGCCATCTATCTTAATATTTCTGTATAAAGTATGCCCCTAGTGCAAAGTTTAATACATCTATCTTTATAACCGTCTCTAGACCTAGTTAATAGATCTTAAGAACTGGCTCCTAGGTAAACAATCCTTTAACTCTCTTAAACAGTTCTTATTATTCCTTTCCCTATACCTATAGTTCTTCTTTCTTTATTAACCGCGTAAATGGCTTAATATTCTTTAACTATTACGCTATAAACCTTCTATAATAATTGCAAAACCCTAGGAACGATCTTAACTGCGTAATATTCTCTGGTTCTTGCCAATTTACTATAGCCTCAATCTTTTTTGGATCTATACTAAGTTAGCCTAGTTTAATAATAAATCTAATAAAATTGGTCTTCCTAGTAAAGAACTTGTATTTCTTAATTGCTACTGGCATCTATTCTTCTTGTAGTCTCTTTAAGACCTATTTAATATATTCTCTATGCTCTTCCTTACTCTCTAAGTAGATAATAATGTCGTTAAGGTATACTATAATAAATTCATCTAGGTGTTTTTCTAATATACTATTAATTCACTTCTAGAACGTTGCTGGTGTATTTATAAGCCCAAATTGCATAACTAATAGTTTATATAGTTCTTCCTTTGACCTAAAGGCTGCCTTCTATTTATTGCCTTCCTTAATCCTAATCTGATGGTATACCTATCTTAGATCTATTTTTATAAAGATCTTTATGTTGCTAATCCTGTCTTGGATTTCGCTAATTAAGGGTAAAGAATACCTATCCTTTCTAGTAATGCTATTTAACTGTCTATAGTCTATACACATCCTAAGTTTTCTGTTTTTCTTTAGGATAAACAGTACTAGATATCCTGCTAATAACTATAACGGTCTAATATATCTCTTGCGTAAGTTCTCCTAAATAAACTCCTTAAGCGCTACTAACTCTGTTTCAGTGAGCTTATAGATTGGAAAGAACTTTAGACTTATTCCCTCTTTTAATTCTATCTTGTGGTCCTAAGCTGTATACTCTAACAGCTTTTTACTTTCTGGTAACTATAACTTTTTACCATACTTGTAGTATCTCTTTGGTATATAACTTAAGCCTCACTTAGTCTCTTTATATATTGTTCCGACTTGGTACTATACCAACTTGGTTTACTATTGCACTTTGCGCTATTGTATATTCTTAATATCGACCTGACCTGTAACCCAATTAATCTTTAAATTATACTCCTATAACCAAGGCATTCCTAGTATCGCCTTGTTCTATCCCAATGGTAGGATATCAAAAGACATTTTAACTGGTCTCCCTTTAATAGTTAACTAAATAGGTCCTATTTTGAGATTAATAATACCTCCTCTATAGGCTATCTGGTCTCCTAAAATCGTTATAAGTGGATATAGGTATTCCTTTTATCTATATAGTAACCCCATCCTTTTTACTGCCTTTGGTGATATATGGTTCCTAGTTACTCTACTATCTACCAACACTTTAAACTGCTAATCTTGCCACTTAACTTATAAATTTAGATGTCGTCCTTAAATTCCTTTAAGGGTCTAAGGCTCTAATACTAGTTCCCTCTAGTCCTATACGCCTCCTCTTTTCCTAACTATTGGCTGCTAGATCCTGCCTATACTTAGTCCCACTTTAGCTAATACTTAGTTCGTTTCTTTTCCTCTATATGCCATAGATAAGTATTCTCTAGGCACTCCCACCACTGTTATCTATCTAGGTATTCTTCTATAAGAAATCTTCCTAGTTAAAGTATTAAGTCTCCTTAACCTTATACTTCTACTAGGTGCCAACTATATATATACTTAGCATTCCTAAACCGTTTTTCCTCTAGTGCCTAATATATCCTTACTAGGTACTTCCAGTTCTTATCTTTTAGTGCTCTATACATATTATATGTGTTATCCACATAAGCTATCTATAATAGTATATAATACGCTGCATGTTTTAGGTTAACTCTTAGTTTATCTTTATTCTTAAGTTTAAACCTATACCTAGTTAACCTAACCGCTAGTATTTCCGCTATAGGTACTAAGATTTATTGCTTACTTCTCTAGTCCCTAGATCCTTCTTCTAGGTTCCTTAACGTTATAATTAATGCTCCTTTAATATAACTTATGCGTTTTTCCGTAATAGGTTGGTTTTGGATAACTTTTTTATCTAGCCATATATAAAAATCTTCCCATTTATTGTTATGTTGTTGCCTATACTACTTTCCATATAACTGGTTTAGTGTGTATAGTCTATCTATTAGAAAGTACCTTGTTATCGCTATATTATAATATCCTTTAGTATATCTTTCTTTAAACCTAGTTAGAATATCTAGATCCTCTTCTTGTTCTAGTTTATCTAACCACTTTACCCTAGGTGTCCCTGCACTTGGCCTATTAGTAACTCTTCGCATAGGTGCTCTATCCCTTATATAACCTAGTATAGCTGACCTCTTATCTAGCTTTTGCTCTTGCTATATAATAATTCTTATCCTAAACTTATTTATAGTTTCTTATTTTCTGCGTCTTGTAGCTGGATCTTTGTAGTCGTCTTACTTTTTAATTATAGTATTAACTGTTTAATCTTTAGGCTAAATACTGTGTTTACCTAGGATTACTAACGTTCTTATTTATTCTCTAAACTTATAGTTCTTAAACTTACGTCCTATACTTATTTGTTTGTCACTAAACTAAATTACTACCCTTTTCTATCGGTTTTTGTCCGTTGTAGGTCCTTAGGTGTATTTTATCTTGTTTTAAGAATCTTAAGCTTCTCTTATCTCTGCTTAAGAATCTTAAGCCTGTGGCCTTTTGCCTTTATTAAGTAATAAGCTAGCACTAGTAGTTGTCTACTTACTTAGTTTCTTCTAAACGTTGCTCCTATTGTCTTATAAAGCAATAGAAATTATATCCAACGGTGTTATAATACCCATTACTAAACCCTGTTCTGTGACAGTCTTAGTCTCTACTTCTATTTCAACTTCTCTAAGGTCTACATGCTCCTAGTAAGCTGCCTTTATTGCCTTATTATTAGTAAATGCTTTGCCTTTATTAAATTTATTGTCTTTAATGTCCAATCTACAAGCTAGTTTATTAGTTCCTTTAAACTTAGATAATAATAGCTCCTATAGCTAATAGCTTGCGCCATACTTAGCGTCCTTATAAATTCGGCATGCGTTATTATAATAATATGCAAAACTGTTAATTAAACACTCTTTTGTTCCTTATAGTGCACCATTATCCCTCTATACGTATATGTCTCCTACTGGTCTAGTTCCCTTTACTACATAGTTACTCTAACCACCTCTATAGTCTCTAGCGAAATGACCTTATTTTCCGTAATTTATATAAGCCCCATCTTTAAACCATTTTTCTTACTATAGAGTCCGCCTAAATGTCTTCTGCTGCTAAGATCCCTGGTTTGGCCTCTGCTTCTAGATCCTTTAATTACTTAATCCTTAACCTCTAGGTTTCTATAGTTTCTTTTCCTACCCTTAGGTTTCTTTAGTACTACTTAAGTCCATTAGCTCTACGCCATTCCATAGTTTTTAACTCTATATCTATTATTGCGTACTCTGCGCCTTATATAACTATGGAACTCTGTCTTGCCCTCTCTTGGCTTGTTCCCTTTAATAGATTCTATTATTAATCTTTATTAACTAATCTATTAACTCTCTTAGAGTATCCGCATCTTCTATTAGGATAATTGTGTTCTGGACTTTAGCCTTAAGTCCCTATTTATACTATACCATAAGCGCCCTGTTATTCCACTTAACCTATATAGCTAGTGTTTAAAACTGTGTTGTATACTTAATTACTAAAGTGTGTTATACTAAGTTCTAAAGCTTTTGTTCTGCTGTGGTTATGGCTTCTAGGTCTTTAAATATCTATATTAGTTGTTCCGCGAACCCGTTCTAACTGGTAAATATATACCGTACATCTTGGTTAGTAGTTAATATGCCATTAGCCTATATTTCTGTAAGATATAGCTTAAACCACTTAAGTGCCCTCCCTATTAGGAACAATCCTGCATAGGCTACTTAATCTAACAATATTACTAACTTCGCTCCTTCCTGTACTACCTTAAAGTATATCTGTGTAAGGAATCCCTTAAGCTTTAACTTCTCTCCTAAGAATCGTTTAATTAAAGATAGCTTAATCTTTACTACTCCAATTCCATTAATGCGTTCTTTAAGTATCCTATTATTGTCTTATAAGTGATTAACCATTTCCTATAACTGACCTCGCGTAACCACTTAAGAATCCCCATTGTCCATACTAGTATTACCTGGCCCTAAGGTTGTGGCTGCCATTGACGCCGTTATAACTGGTGCTCTAGGTGGCATATTATTCAATCTTGTTTAATACCATAACCTTAGTAGTAAATGTGTAACAGAACCTTATAGCAGGAACTATAGTAGGTCCTATTATTATTATTATTTATTGCTTAACGTCCGATTCGGATCCCTGTTAGGCCCACGCGGACTACTCCTTATATACATGTGGGGAGAAAACTCTATTTGAGAAAACCCCGTGATCCGTCTCCCCGCCTTTTGGGGCTCGCTTGCGAGTTGCCTATGAGTCACCAGTAGTGCTCTACTACCTTACTTTTTGACCTCCTTAGGAACCACTGCTGCCGTAACAAACCTACGGACGCGCTAGTATTACACACTGTACTCTACTCCTGTAGAGTTATTAGGGGGCGCCTGTTACTTACCCCTTTGCTTTCTATTGCTATTTCCTTTGCAACCCAGAACTGGTCTAGCATATTTTGGCCAATAAGCCACCGGGTAGCCGCCTTGAGGCCTTTCTATATTAAGAGTAGTGTATTATAGTTTTCTATGCCAGCTGCTAAGAGCATTGCTTCTCAGCTGGTGCGTAAGGGGCATAACAGTATTATGTGTTTTGGTGTCTGTCTTGGCCAGCTATATTCGCACCTTAGGCTACCTACTAGAACACCCACCTAGTAAAGCTAATCTTTTAGTCCTATTATTCCTGTCCTTAAGAGTATTGCCATTGTATTTTCTGCCTTTGCTAGGCCCTCTTGGAGCCCTTAGGTATTTACCCCCCATAGTATTACCTATGCTATGGCTTAGGTTCCCCTTACCTAAGTCTGCCTCTATACCTTTAACTCCTATTTGTCTCTCCAGCGTCGGTCTAACCAGTATTGTGTTGCGGTAGATAGTTTTCCAGTACTCTTTTATGCTCTACTTTAGCTCCTTTCTCTCCCTTGCTATTGTCTTTGCTGGCCTCTTACGCGTCTCCCTTCCTTCTCTATATGGGCCTGGGCCCTAGCGCCGTACTATTCTTCTTCTACTTTCTCTACCTGTTTTCCTAATATATCTTCCCTACTTTGGGGTTATTGGTTTCTTCTCCTATAGGGCACCCTAGGGTCCCTCTATAGTTTATTTAGGCGTGTCTTGATATACTTTATAACGTTAGAGTTACGTTCCTTTTACACCCTTTACATTGCATTGGCTTCAATATATAGTTATAGGGGGGAAATATTGGCTTCCTTCTTAAGCAGTGCTGTGGCTGTTCGCTTATATCCACCTGTTATACTCCTAAGGCAGGCTGTTTAGACCTTTTAGAGTAGTTTAAGGAGTAATTTAGGGGGGCCTTTCTCGGTTTCTCTAGTGGCCCAAATGCTAGATCTATACGTCATGGTTAGCTAGACAACTACTATATATAGTAGGCGTAACCTCTAGAAGCATGGACCCTATATAGAATTAACGATCCTGGACATAGCGATATACTGTACTTAGCCCTTATAGGCCGCTTACGCCGTATATACGCTCTACTGGAGCTTGCTGTCTACCTATACTCCTAATACCTTTAGGCCTTAAACCGGTTAACCCCTAAAGCCTTAGATATAGATTGTATACTAAAGATCTGCAAATTGGTTACGTTTTCTTATAAAATGGATTAGCTGGTATTTCTCTAGTAAGAATTGGACTCTATATTATCTTGCCTATTCTATATAGGTGTTGTAGGCTTTCTCTAGTGTCCTACAGTTCTCTGCGGCTATTGGCCCGTATATAATTAGGTTTATATTATTAACGAAGCCTATCCCCTAGGTCGCCCCTTTCTTAAAGGTGTCAAGCAGGTTGCTTATAAAGAAGAGGAAGAGTATAGGTGATAGAGGTAATCCTTATGGTATTCCTATTGCAACTGCAATAAGGGGGCTCTGGTATCTACTAAAGACTAGTAACGTTTCTTTCTAGCCTATAAATCCTTAAATAAACTGAATAATCTATTCTAGGAAGCCCTTTGCCCTAAGGATGTATAGGAGACGCTTATAGGGTATATTGTCGTAGGCGCCGCTAATATCTAGGCTAAGTATTAATACTATAAAGTCCTTTCGCATAGCCCATGCGGTTTTAATGGTAGTAGCAAGTAGTGTAAATGCTAATAGTGTTAAGCGATTCTTTCTTGCCCCTATTTGGCTTTATGGTAGTAGGGCGTGTTCCTCTACTGTGTCTACTATGTGGTTTGCTATAACCTTTTCTAAGATCTTACTTAGGGTGTTTTTTAAGGCAATAGGGCGGTAGCTTCCTGGGATTAAGTAGTCTGCTTTGCCTTTTTTTTATAAGACGACCGTCGTTATAGATCTTCCAAGTTATAGGTAGTAGCCTATTGCAAAGTATACTCTGGCTACGTCTGCAAGCCAAGGTGCTATAAGTGGTCCATAGGTCTTTAGGGCTTTGTTTAAGATCCCATCTAGTCCTAGTACTATGTTGTTTAAAAGGCGGCTAATAGTTCTAGCCATTTCTTTAGTTATTATGTCGCTGTTGACCCTTAGGCGAGTTACCAGTGTTTTACTAGTAATATCACTAAGGTCTGCTGAAGCCGGTTAAGGGAAAAATCTTTCTATAAGAATCTTTACCTTCTTATTATTGTTGCTTGTGGCCTATGGTTTGCCTACTCTTTATAGGGGTAGTAGGTGTGGATCTTCTACTAGGCGTCCCGCCTTTTTCTTTACCCATTTTGCTATAGTCCAAAGGCCCTTGTTATAGGGGAGACTTAGGTTAGTAGTGTGTTTATTTATAAACCATCTCTAGTTATTCCTTGCTTCTTTTCTTAGGGTATTCTTTAGCTAGTTTCTTGTGTCTTTATATCGTCTCTTGTCCTTAGAATTATGGCTGCTTATATATTTCCTCCTTGCTTGTCGTTGGCCGGCTATAAGGGCCGCGCACTGTGCGGACCATGTGTGTCGCGTATAGGGGCCTAGTTTTGAAACTAGGTAGTGCTCTTTTAGCCCACTTTTAATTGCTACCTAGATCCTTTCTAGTCTTTAATTAATTTCCTTAGGGGTAGCCAATAAGCCTTACTTGTTTGGTATTAGGTGGATTTCTTCTAGGTCTTAGAGTTATTATTTAATTATATTAAGAAAGCTATCTACGTTAAGCTTCCTTATTGCGTATCTTTTGCCATTTAGTTGCGCCTTGATGTCCAGATCTAGTTGTATCTAGATAGGGATATAGTCTAAAGTAAGTGCCTATTCTTCTTTAGGGGAGCACCTTTTAAGTCTCTAGTATAGGTTTTCGTCCATAATTGTAAGGTTAATTGTACTTTTGGCGGTGCCCCATTGCCATATAATTGCACCTGGGGGGGTAGCTAGCTTAAGGCCCCCATTATCTATAGCTCTTAGTAGGCACTCTGCCTGTTAATTAGCAGCAACATGGATACCCCCCCACTGTAGGTAGTAGAGGTTTATGTCTCCTAGTAGGATAGACTCTGTGTGTTCAGTTTCTAGCAAGCTTATTACAGATATAATGTTCTCTGTTTATGCTACCCCTTTAACCCTAGGGTTATAGATATTAATAATTTGTACTAGTCCCCTATATATCTGGATGGTTATAACTATAATATCTAGGTTAACTGCCTGCCATAACCATAAGGCAAGGCTGATATTTTTGCTAATTATAAAGCATACGCGTGTAGCTGCTTTTGGTTTATACAGGAGCTAGAATCCTTAGGGGCAGTATATTGATTATATGTAGGTATTGTAATACGGCTCTTATATGGCAAGAATATGGTGTTTCTCTGGGTCTAGACTGTCTAGTAGGGGCCTTGCTAGACGGTGGTTCGTATTGCCGCAGTTATACTGTATAATGGTCAAGTAGTGGACCCCTAGTGGGGGTCCTTCGCCTCTTCTTTACTCCTTACTTCTTCCGTTTCTACTTTCTCTAAAATATTTAGAGCTTCCATCTCCTATATTTGCTCCCTGGCTACTACTTATTTTATATAGAGCTTTCTATTCCTATATCTTATGTTTCTACTAGCCTTTCTAAATCTAAGTCTATTATTGCCTCCAGTTCTTCCCCCGTTCTTACCGGTTAGCTGTGTGCCCCTTATAAGCTAGCTGCGTGTGTTATATTTACCGCGTTAAATCTAATTCTTAATTATCCCGGCCTTAAACTTACCGTAGCCGTCTATAGGGGTCTTCCTACTAGGCGTTCTCTCCCTTATATCCTATGTGTCCCTTATGTCCCTATTCGGTCTGGTAATATCGCGCAGCGTCGCTTTTAGCCCATTAAGGCTTGGGATGGCTGGCTTAGCCCCCTAGTATTAAAGGTAGGAAACGCTAGGAAGACACCTGCGTCCCCCTAGCTTATCGCCTGTTGTTTCCATTTATATAACTTGGCGTGCAGTTATTCCCGTAGCTGTTAAGCCCTTTTCTTCCGTCTCCTGTATTTAATGCAGTCTTCTCTCTCCCACGCCTTATATATGCTTTGGTGACAGTTCGCGCATTTTGTTTAGTCTTGATTTATACATTATCTTATATTATAGGGGCCTGTATAGTGGCCGCAGTATACCTGTGCTGCGTATATGGATTAGGTGTGTCCCTATTATATATAGCAATAATATCGTTCCAGGCGTAGTCTGTGGTTGTAGAGCCTTATGTTATATATAAGGCCATTTATAATTATTCCTTTTTGGATAAGGAGTTTTTGCATTCCTGGTATATATACGCTAATAATAAGGGAGCTATATATTTATCTATTGTCTCCCTAGCAAGTCTCTAGCGCCCCTTATATCCTTTTATTATTCTTATTATATGCTTAGTTTATATTTTCCTATTAAAGCTATTAGATCTAGGTAATTACAAGTCCTAGTATAAGGCGTTCCATTTATTTTACTATCTCCTATATAGTTGCTATATTGTCTGCCTAGCGTCCCCTTTCTACCCTAAGGCTTATAGGAACTGATAGGACTTCAACTGGGTAATCTTTATAAAGCACTTTTATGCTAATACGCTCTCCTAGCCTATCCCCTACCCTTACGGCCCGTTCCTTTGCCTATTAGTCCTTTAGGGTAACTCTAATGTCTCTACTCCTAAGGTGTTGGACTATAACGGCGTCATAGACCTCCTTATAAATCTCCATAAGAACTTCTGTTTTTAATTATCCCCTAAGTTCCTCTGCCTTTTCTATATTTGGTTGTATTGTGATTATATACCCAGTTATTATTTTTAGGGGGGTAGGTTCCCTATGCTATAAAAGCGCAGCTACGGCGGCCTAGGTGCGGTTCGCCTATAGGGGGGGTTTTTATTTATCTTTAATTTTGTTTAGCCGTTAGAGGATTTAATTAAGGGTTTGCTAAAGGGGCGCCTAAGGTTTACTAGACTGGAGCTATTCTGCTAGCTGCATTAGTTTATAATAGCTAACAGATACTTCCCTATAGTTCTAGATACTAGACGCGTCTAATAGGCTTTATATTTTGTTAGATGCCTTCTTAATTAGGGTATTTCCGCTTTCTAGTGTGGTATTCGCCTGTCCTTGTTGTTGTTATAGGGGGCCATTGTTAGGTATGGGTCTGGCGGTCACACGCGACTGCGTACCACCGTCGTTCCACCTGTGCCTTCCCTGTAATACATGCATCTCAGGGGATTATTAGGGTGTTTTTTAGGGTTCTTTTAGTTGGTTTGGTCTTTTTGGGCCAGGTGCAGCAAGAGCTCCAACAGTCATAAAATAATTAAGAAATATTATTAGTATAACTAATCTAGGTCCTATTATTAGGCTAGGTATATAGGTAAGAACAAAATAACAACATAATAATAACTGGTGGAGTAGTTGCCTAATAGATTAACTCCAATTATATTCTAAGATTTACTACAAGGAGAGAACTATCTATAGTAGGGACTAAGGTCCTTTAAATACACAACCGTACTCCTAAGAAATCCTCTCTTATACGTAAGGTACGTGTTATACGTATTATACGTAGCGTACACTGCGTATACTTTGTACACTGCGTATAATATTATGTGACTCGCTTACCATTCCTCGTCACATGGTTCCACCAGATCCATCCTAGACCGTGCCTGTATTAACCAACTAGCTTCCTGCGACTCTTCCCTAAGTAGTCGTAACATCGTACTTAAAGCGTCCGTAACACGTACAGCTTACGTCAGCTACGCGTAGGTATATTACCTCCTTATGCCCTCAACCCTTACGATCGATTGCGCAACGTCTTATAGACTCCTCGAATACATACGTTCAGCTGCCACTGTTCCGCGCCTTATAACATTACATTGCGCCTTTTTTTTACCACCGACACTCAGCCTATAACTAATTCTACGTCTCTATGATACTATAGGCGCTGCCAGAAACAGCGTGTCTATAAGTAACCTTCGCACTATAATAGTAAGACAATATTCCTTACTAGAAACTATGTTAAGCCCAAAGAGCAACCCAATACCCTAATTTAATCTATAACGCCAATTAATCCTAGGAGAATTTAATTTATTAACCCTAGCCTTAACCCCTAAGAGCAAGCCTAGCGGCTTAAAAGGGTTATAACTATAAGTACCCCTAAGCACCTAGCACTACCTTAAAGACAATAAGAGTTAACCAGCCTAGCAGGATGGGTACACCCCTATTAGTATAGGTGGCCATAGTAATAACCTTAACAAGATAAACACCGGCAACATCTTATCCTTTATTAATTATACAGCCACGGAAAAGCAACTAGAAGGGCAGCTACCTATTAAGATTAAAATACAAGACGCTAAGATATTTATATAAATGGTAGTATAAGAACCTAATAAATACTACCGCCTTCTACAGAACTATTACCTAAAGCTTATATAAGCTAAACTACGTGCTGTCTAAGATTATGATATTATCTAAGGCTTATAAGCTAGTGAGGCACTTGCTAATAATACACGCTAAGAAACTAAAGATAATCTCCGCATATCTAAGCGCGACGTCTAATAATTAAAGAAAGCTAAGATTGTACTTATTGCTAAGGTTACTAAAAAGGAGGGTATAATTAAATACCTATAGTCTTAGCTTAACAAGCATATCTGTAACGATGCTAAGCACCTCCCTACTACGCACTATACTACCTAAGCCTCTATGCCTCTGGCAACCTTACCTACCTAACGCTTAGCCAAAAGTTAGCGTTAAGTAGCTTTACCTAACAGTGACCCCTATAACAGTAACTGAACTTAAGCTACGATTGCGGGGTCTAATATACGATGTCTAGATCCCCTAGTCTTTTAAGGAGACTGCAGGGAATATAGCTACTAGAAGATACAAATCTATAAGAAGCTAACTTAGAGCGCCTACCTTTTTCCTACAGAGGATACTAAGATTGGTTACATTATTAGGCGTATAAAGGGTACCCTATTTAATAGACTCTTTGCCTAATAGGAGACTAATAGCCCTAAGAAGTGGAGGTCTAACTAGGAAGTCCTTAATAATCTTAACTTAACGTATTATGACCATAACCTAGCGGCCACCAGTTAAGCTAAACTACGCGCCCTAAAGATAAGTCCTACTGAGCTATTTAATAAGTTCTATATTAAGTTCCAGGAATACACTGGAGTCCTCGCCTAAGACGACGCTAAGAACTAAGAAGATCTCCTTAAAAAGGTCACCTATTGCCTTAGTTATACCGCCGCTAGTTATAATTACAATAATATATATAATATGGTAGCAGCCCTATGGAAGATTAAACAATAGCTAAATTAGATCTCTACTGCTAACCTTTACCCAAAGGCCCCTATATAAAAGCCCCTTAGGCCCACTACACCTATATACGCTAAGCCACTAACGCCTACTACTAATACTATTACCGGAGCCAATATTAACCTCTCTATACTAACCTTCCTCTGTAAACTCCTAGACGGAGAGCGCAAGCTACTTTAGAAGCTAGGGCGCTGCTATAGATGCTGTTAAAAGGGCTGTTATTGTGAAAACCCAAACTGCCTAATGGCCAGATTTGGTAATCGCCGCCTAATACCTAACTTTATACCTTAAACACCAAACACCTTACTACACGCCGCTACTGTATAAGATGAGGACGCAGTAATAGTAGTAGGATTGGAAATGGAAGCGGAAAATGCCAAGTCCTAGCCCTAAGTCGCGGGTTAGGACGCCCTAATAATGGAGGGATCTATATATCGGCCTGCTTAATAGATGACTTAGTAAAGATAAACGTATAGAAGCAGATAGTTTTACTTATAGTAGAAACTACTGCTAAAAAACAATATAAAAGCCGTTCTATAATTAATTGTGGAGCTACTAATAAATTTATAGATACCTAATTCGTGCATACTTATAACCTACCTACCTTACCCCTTACCAAAGCCCGCGCCCTACAACTTGTTAATGGTAGTTATACCGCATAGAAGATTACCTATATAGCATAACTCCACCTAGATATAAATAGGCACTAGGAAAAGCTCTAGGCCTATATTACACCACTTACTAACTACCCTATTATCCTTAGAATAAACTAGCTTAAGTAGCATAACCCTACCATTAACTGGAAGAAAAGAGAAGTAACTTTTAACTCTAACTACTGCAGAGAGACCTGCCTAGGGCATAGCCTAGCCGCCTCTACCTACTCTCCAGGCTATTAACCCAAAAAAACCCTTATTACCCCACCTATAACCAACTGCCACTATATAAGTGCCGTGGCCTTCTACTGCATAGCATATAAGAAAGGCTGAACCATTACTACAGCTTCCTAATTATAACTATATAAGCTTAATAAAGAATAGGACTACGTCCTCTATAGTAATAGGATAGATATAGTCAACCTTCTAGAAGATAACGCCCCTGTGGAACTCTACGGACTTTTACCTTTAGACTTTAAGAAGTTTATAAAGCTTAAAAAAGGACTTACCAATAAGGAACTCCGCAAGCTCCTCCCTAAGAGGTACTATGACTTTATTAACATATGCTTATAAAAGGGCGCAGATATACTCCCCCCACATTAACCCAATAACTATACCATTAATATTAAATAAGGAAAAATACCACCTTATAAGAGACCCTACCCAATATTAAAAGACAAACTCCTAGTTATTAAAAAGTATATTAACAAGCACCTTAACAAAGGGTTTATTTGTCCCAGTATATTACTAGCAGCCGCCCCTATCCTTCTTGCTAAGAAGCTAGGAGGAGGTATCTAATTCTACGTTAACTATAGAGGACTTAATACTATTACGATTAAGAATTGATACCTAGTACCGCTTATATATAAGACCCTTAAGCGGCTTAGTTAAGCCAAAATCTATACTAAGCTTAATATTATTGCTGCCTTTAACCACCTCTAAATATAGAAAGGTGATAAATGGAAAACTGTATTTGCATTACAATTTGGCCAATTTAAATATACTATTATGCCCTTTGGCGTATATAACGGCCTAGGCGCCTTCTAAAGCTATATTAATAACGCCTTATAGGACTACCTTAATGACTTCTACTTTGCATACCTAGATGATATACTTATTTACAGCAATGACCCTTTTAAGTATACTAAACACGTTTAAAAGGTCCTATAGCGCCTTAGGGACATAGGACTTTATATTAATTTAAAGAAGTGTAAATTCTCAGTTATAGAAGTAAAATACCTTAAACTAATTGTTACTACTAAGGGTGTCTATATAGACCCTAAGAAGGTATATATAATTACCAAATGGCAAGCCCCTAACTGCATTAAAGATGTATAAGCTTTCCTTAGTTTCGCCAACTTCTATTAGAAATTTATATATAACTTCTTAGGCGTAGTAGCACCACTTACAGCAATAATGCGAATGAAGGGCCTTTTTGTAAAAGGAAGAAAAACGCACCTACGCTTTACCTAGACGCCTAAATGCGAAAAGGCGTTCTAAGACCTTAAAAACGCCTTTACTAAAGCACCTATCCTAGCTTACTTTACACTAGGACAATAACTTTATCTTAAAACTAACTTCTTGGACCACGTTAATACAGGCATTCTCTCTTAGATGGGTAATAACGGTCTTCTCTACCTAGTCGCATTCTACTCGTCTAAGCTTATACTATAAGAGTGTAACTATAAGATTTATAACAAGGAACTCCTTGCAATTATATAAGCATTTAAAGAATTCTAACTGGAACTCTCCTTAGCAAAACCTAACTAACTAACTAAAGTCCTTATAGATTATTATAACCTTAAGTACTTTATAACTATAAAGTAGCTAAACTAATACTAAGCACGTTAGAACGAGTTCCTCTTTGGTTTCAACTTTAAAATTGTATATAGGCTAGGAGTATAAGGTACTAAGCCTAATAGCCTAATATACTGCTTATAAGACCTTCCTTAGTCTAAAGATAACCCCTATAATTAGTTCCAATAATAGACAATCCTAAAAGCATAGAATTTGGCCCTAGATATACTACCTATAATAGAGCTAACTATACCTTAGCTTTATACTATAGAACTAGAGTTACCTCCTAAAATTAACAAGCTTATTACTATGGTATATAATACCTCTGTTGACCTATTACTGCATTAGCTTATTACCGCAAAGACTGCTGGCGCCTATACGCTACCTATTAACCTCTAAAGCTTAGCTTAGATTAATATAGCAGCCTTAGAAGTAAAAGAGAATAGGCTCTATTATAGAGGCCGCCTATTTATTCCTAACTTAGAAAATCTATAATAGCAACTAATCCAAATGGCCTATAACCTCTAATTAAGCGGCCACCTAGGCAAAGGAGGAACCTATAAGCTCCTTAGTCGATACTACTTCTAGCCTAAAATAATAGACTTAGTTAAATGCTTTATAGGCGCCTACTAGGGTTATAAGCGCGCTAAGGCCTTTAATATAAAGTACTAAGGACTACTATACCCTCTACCAGTACCTATATAACGATAGGTAGATATTGCTATAGATTTCGTTATTAATCTACCACCCTATAAATAATATGGCCGTACCTATAAGAATATCCTTATAATAATATACCGACTTATAAAAGAGCGCTACTATGTCCTAACTAAAGGCGTAGCTGTTAGTAATGTTACTAATACCCCTCTTTATAAAGTTTACTGATTATATGGGTTACCTAACTTAATTATGTCCGACTAAGGCATATAGTTTGGCTCTAATATATAGAGACGAATCTGCCAACGCCTTGGCATCTCTATTAAGATGTCTATATCCTTCTACTATAAAACTGCTAGGCAACCGGAAAACACTAATACTAGTATAAAAGTGTACCTATAATAGGTAGTCGCCTATAGTTAAAATAACTAGGTGGATTACCTTCTACTAGGTAAATTTATAGTAAATAACTATGTCTTAACCACTATAGGATTTACCCCATTCTTCGCAAATAAGGGTTATTACCCTTAATCTAGTATAGAGCCACTAGAACCTATTAATAAAAAACTGCTATATAGAAAACGCCTTAAGATGCTACTTGCTAACTAGTATACAGACTGCATAAAAAACCTACTTAACTACTGTAAGGGAGAAATGGCCTAGGCTTAAGTAAAGCAGGCCTACTTTACTAACTATTATAGAACGCCACCACTAGAGATGCGTGTAGGCGACTAGGTATGGCTAGATATATATAATATCTCTATATAGAGGCTTATAAAGTTACTTAATTATAAGAACCTCGGCCCTTATCTAATTAAATAAGTTATTAATAAGGGAGCCATATATAAGCTAGAGCTCCTACCTACCCTAGCCACCTGTGGGATATAGCCCGTATTTTACCCACGGCTACTATACCTTTATTAGCCTAACCCCTTACTAGGATAAACATAGCCTAAACCCCTACTAGTATTAATCTAAGATGAGAATAAAGATAAGAACTATAAGGAGTGGACCGTTAAATAAATTATTAACTCTAAATACTTTGGCAAAGGCAGAGGACGGCGGCTCTACTATAGAGCTATCTATACAGGATTTGATATAGATTAGCTAGAATGGCAACTATAGGAAGACTTTAAAAATATAAAGGATCTAATTAGCAACTTTTACTACGCGAATCTACAGAAACTAGGCCTAAGCAGAGATTTCATGCCTAATCCTCTATAGGAGCCCTTATAGAGTTAAACCTTTATATATTACCACATAAGGGCAAATTGCCATTAGATTACCGCAGATTGCCATTATATAATGGTAAAGTGCGATTACGTGACCGGAATGTTGTTAAGATGTCTAGGAACTTTAACCGGCGGTTAAAGTTATCTAATTGGTTGGATTTTTAGGTGCCAAGCCTTATTACATAACGTTATTTGTAAACCTTTAGCAATACCCCCTTTTTTCTTCTTCTCTATACCTTAAATGTCCCTTTTATATATATACAGTAACCACAGCGTCGCCGGAGCTCCGCCTCTATAAGAGGGGGGTAGTGTTACGGAACCCCACCGCAGGGGCCTCCATAGGAGAGCCCCGTGCTCTCGCGTACACCTCGCGTACAGCTTACGTCAGCTACGCGTAGGTATATCACCTCCTTACGCCCTTAACCCTTACGATCAATCGCGTAACGTCTTGTAGACTCCTTGAATACATACGTTTAGCTGCCACTGTTCCGCGCCTCGTGATATAAATAAAGCAATTAACGGAACTATTACAAAGTAAATTAATATACGTTTAAACGGTATAGAAATGGCATATGAACAAAGAATAAGCTCCTATATAGGACTTTAAGGAAGGTAATATAATTTACTTAAATATACAAAACCTAAAGACTTAACGGCCCTTAAAGAAACTTAATTAGAAGTTTATAGGCCTATACTAAATTAAGAAGAAACTAAGCCCATACGCCTATAAGCTTAAACTGCTAACTAAGATAAAAATACACCTAACGTTTTATATAAGCTTATTGCAGCCTTTAAAAGATAATCCTATAACTTATAAAGTACCGCCGCTACCTCCTATAATTATTAATAACGGTAATGGTTCTTACTTTATTAACTTAATTAATAATATACAATGGAAACCATAATCTAAATAATTTAAACTTCTTGTTAAGTGGAAAGGATATAAAACACGAACCTAGGAAACCTATAACCAGATTAAGGCTAACGCGCCTTCCCTAATAAAAGAATTCTATAAGGACCATCCTTCGCGGCCTACTCTGGCTGGATAGACATAATATAAAGGCAGACAACTGCTACCTAATATAAAGACACAAAATATAATAGCAGGAAACTTAAAATTAAAAAGAACTTAAAATGCACCACAACGCTTATAACGCGATCACATAACACGCGATAAGTTATAAGTCTTGACTAAAATTAAATTATTTGGATCTTTGGTTAAAAGGGGGGATACTATAACAGGACTAGCCTAGTTACAGTAGGAATGTCTTAGTAAAATACTTAATAGATAAATTCCAACGCTTTAATCAAATTCTGCCAAATTCTGCTAAGTTAATTGAATTCTGCTAAATTTCGCTAACTTAATTAATTTCCACCAGTTTCTACTAAATTCCACCAACATAATAGAATTTGGTCAAAACCTGTTAAAATCTGCGTAGGCTTATACCCACGCGTCTGCTGCCAAGACCCTAAATATTTAGTTACAAGTTTCCTATATCCCTTTCTCTTCTTTACGCAACGTCTTGTACTCTGCAAGAGCTATATGCCCTTAGATTTAGATAGAATTTATATTATTCCTTCGAATCTTCCCTAAAGCCTCTTCGCGCCCTTATATTAAGAAGATCTTCTTAGTCTTTAGTATTATCTTAGGTAAAGGCTCTAGTATATTCTTAAAATTTAATATAGAACTTATTAAATAATTTGGTAGGGCTTATCTTTAGGGCATATAGTTTAGCTTAGTTAGTAGCTAGTAGGTTATAGTTATAGTATATTAGGTTAAGATTATTAAGGACTTTTTAATAGGACTGCTACTTCTAGAGGCTATTGGTCTCCTACTAGGCAAAGAGTTTATTAAATAGTATACCCTTTATTCGCCCAATAATATAGCTAGTCTTAGTATCTTTTATAGGAAAAAGGTAGGCGCTCTAAGTTAGTTTCTTACGGATTTATATCTTTTAGTAGCTATATTTCTTACGGTCTCTCTAAAAGACTAGGGGATTAGGGTAATATATATTAGACCCTATAGTAGCAGCTTAGGTTTAATTATTATAGCTTTTATTATTACTACTTTAGTAGGGGTTCCTATTAGGTAAAGCTGCTTAGTATTAACCCTCTATTAAGCGTTAAGTAGGTAAGATTGCTAGGGGCGTAAAGGCTTAGGTGGCGTTATATACGGTAGAGAGGTGTCTAGCGTTATTATGGATATACTTATTAAGCTAAAATTATAGATATTTAATTATGCCTTCTTTTTTAGTAACTATAGTAATAAGTGCAATCTTAGCTTTCTTTAACTATTAAATGTTGTATTTAGACACGCGGAGGTTATCTTTAGTCTCTTAGCGTGTATTATTAGTAAGCGCTTTATAAGCTTATAGGTCTTAGATAATATTGCTGTCTTAGGCAGTATGTATTTTAGCTCGTATAAGCTTTAGGTGGTAGTTCTATAGAAGGTGGTAGTATTTATTGGGTTCTCGTGCTACCATTTTTATAAACGTCTTAGCGTCTTATATTTTGATTTTAATGGGTAATAGCCCTTCCGCTTGCTTATCTATAGTAGTATAGTTAATAAAAGATAAGATATTGTTGGTATCCACCTCCTTAGGGGCTAAGGCTAGGGCTAATAAATTAAATTCTCCTAGGATTGATTGGCGTCATAGGTTAAGTGTAGGTATTAGGTTTAATATAGTAGCTAGTAAGGAATATCGTCTTACTATCATGGGTTCCTTAGAAGTATAAAGGTAACTCAGACACGCTACTTCTGGCAGCGCCTGCAGTATTGCAGAGACGTAGAATTAGTCATAGGCTGAGCGTCGGTAGTAAAAAGGCGCAACGTAATGTCATAGGACGGGGGCAGTGGCTACAGAGCGTATGTATTCAAGGAGTCTACAAGACGTTACGCGATCAATCGTAAGGGTCGAGGGCGTAAGGAGGTGATATACCTACGCGTAGCTAACATAAGCTGTACGCGAGGTGTACGCGAGAGCACGGGGCTCTCCTATGGAGGCCCCTGCGGTGGGGTTCCGTGACAAGAGCTTAGGTGGCGATTAAGCGGTGTTAATTGACATAACGTTAATCTTGGCGGTAACAAAAGTACGTTGCACCTCCATTTAACCGTGCGGCAGCCTACGGGGCATGCCAGGGTGGGGGGGGTAGGTATTGGTGAACATTACATTTACATATATATGGCTTTTACAGTACTAGTAAAATAGGTGCTTAAGTAGTGTCTTGGCTACCTCACCGCCCAAGTTTCCGCATAATTTAGAAAAGATTCGGATAATAAAGTTACTGCCAAGAGTTACTGTGCGGATCCTGTCCGCTATATTACTACCATAACGTAGTTAAATTAATTTAAACGATATCGCGACCGAAATGATAATATAAAAGCTTTAATTTGGCCTATTTGAAATATATATAAGCTTGTTGTTGATTTCATTATAAATTGATTAAATATCACCTGCATGTGGCTCGCTACGGGGTGGCTCGCTTCCTGGTAAACTACGTTGCTTTCAATCTCGCACTCGAAAGTGCTGTTTCCAGCCTTGAGAGCCTGGGATAACTGCTTCCATACGGGTGTCACCCTTGCACGAATATGCTTTCGAAATTCATCGTTTAGGAAACTTGAGCCACAGAGCTTGCCTTGTTCTGTTAACAGGTAAGTCGACTTACTTCCACTCGGGACTTCCTCAAGACACTTTAGCCTTAGCGGATACTTTTGGTTAACCTTGTAGGATAGTGACTATTTCACATTCCTGCAAGAGTTAGTGGAAAGGCTAGCCCTTGAGCACCGACCCTTGCATTTCACGTACCAACACAAGCTTCTTATTACCCTCTAGCACATAATAGGCTGCAGCCCCCGGCTCAGAGACGAAAAACAATTATCTCTTCTGTCCAAAATGAGCGATTTAGTAGCTTTCAGCAACGATGACTAGATTATTCGGCGGGCCCTTGGTTGGCAGATGGGTGGGACGGTGAGGATGAACTCCACTGTCATCCCAGATTGAAACCCAACTTCTTCAACTTGCGTTTTCGCATGTCGCAGTACAGCATAAAAGAAGTCTGGGAACAGCTGTGTCTCGTTCCTGATTATTTTATTGCGTATGAGATCTTTTATCACAGAATTGAGTTCTTCTTGGAAGTGAGCTGTTGATTCGGATGCAAAGAACCTGATCTTTGGTCTCGTAACACGTCGAAGTTTACGTCCGCCATGGTTACGATTAGCGTCCACATACTCTAGGTGCTTCTCCACATACAATCCCCAGAGATAGTTCTTAGGATGCAAAGAAGCCCTCTCGCTTCGTTCCTAATAAGAATATGTTAACATGACAGCATTTTCTATGTTCTTTGAGGGGGTTTACCGAGCCATCATCAATAGGCGGACTAGAACTCTGACAGCGTCTTCCACACTCGCCCTCAGAGTCACTCGATTGTAAGCCTTCAGGGCGAAAGCGCTCCATGACTTTGGCATTCTGAGGATAACAGCTATCCGTAGGAATGGCTCTTTCTCCGATCATATGTGCTTTCTCCCAAGCTCCCGGATATTTTCCAACACATCGGATCATGTTGAAATACGCTCACCATCGCCACTGTCTATCACGAAGGCAATACCGGTGCAAGTAGTGCCATAATCAATGGCGATTATGGCTCGAGCATTAGGATTAATCGGCCTCTCTTCGTCATTCCCGGTCTCGTATTCCGTACGGAACCAACAATCGTAAGGTGGAACGACAGAATCAAGAGAGCGCATCGATATAGGCCGTTGACTACTTAGGCTTAAATTTCCCGACATGATTAAGAGGAATGATATGTTTTGCCAGCAAGAGAGTTTACTGCGTCCACAATCCGATTTCCATGGAGACTCCAGAAGGATCTGCAATGGCGAAGTTGAGTGAAAGTGAACACTCAAGAATTGACCTGAATTATGGCAGGTCCCTTCGTAGTTTCCATCAAATTAGACTGCCCGAGTGCTCAGACTCATGGCACAGTGGTTTTTAGTGGTTCGTTACCGTGCCTACTGCTGTTTCAGCCCGATTCCACACTCTTATACGACTTGTCAACTCTGCCATTTCGTTTCTGTCTGCTCCCGCTTCCGCATCCAATCGGCTCTTCACTGTCTTACGGATTGACTTGGTTTATACCGCTGACTGTCTCAGCCTCGTTTCTTGATCTGGATGACCTAATTTCAGGGAAGAAAGGGGCCTATTAGAGCACGTCCTGCTGCGACCGCAAACGCCGTTTCCAGTGCTGAAGCTCCCGATGCAGGTCGATCGGGGCGTTGGTCCTATAGGATAGGCTACTTTTTATATTACAAGAAATCTGCAGCTCTGTCAATTCTCACGGAATCGATTTCAGGGTTTCCGGGGGTCCCTCGACATTTACAGAGTTAGAGTAAAACTCATAAACTCGTACATCATGTCTAGCAACCACCCCGCAACATCGTCCCCAGTGTCAACCAAGTCACGACCACTGAAAGCTAAATGGACGAGAGATCATGAGGCGGCCCTCCTGGCGTATAAAATACTCACTTCCTTTGAAGAATTCAAATTTACAGTATGTGCACATCTAAACGGCAAATTCGAGACAAATTACACAGTCCCCGCAATCAACTCTAAGTTGTGGCAGCTGGGCCCACATTCAAGGAACACCTCTCTCAAGCAAAAGATTTAGGGGTTGGACTGCATAAGAGATGATGAGCTCAGGCCTATGGTTGCTCGCGAAATTCGGCTACTTGAGAAAGCGGAATCTACTCAGCAATCATCGCCTAGTTCAACTATTGGTTCATTGAACGATCAAGTACCTTGTGATTCAAATTCTCGAAGACTAGGATATGCCGAGAACTGTACGAAAGCGCTTGAGGACGTGTCGATCTGAAGTCCGTGCGCAGATATCAGGAAAGAAGAACTCGTGTACTGATTGATCTATGAAAGAAAAGAAACTATATATACATGATGTCGGTGCAGGGGTGCGTAATAGGGAGTAGGTGATCGAGTCAAGCAGGGGGTAACTGAGTCGGGTGGCAAGATAACCTGATTCAGGTCGACAGGATGCAAATCAAAGCCGGCAGATTCAAAGCATTCCCAATCCTCGTAAGCGATGTGCCGGAGCCTACACGAACAGATGCGCAAGGGAATACGTGGAAGAAAACTAAAGGTATTAGTTAAGTAAGGTACCCTTATATATCTATGCTATGGTATTCTCAAGGCACTGATATTGTAGAAGAATTCGTGTTATATCTGTGGTTCCCACCTTCTGTCACAATCCTCATATGGTAACGAGAGCATTTCGTCTTGTATACATTTACCGCAGATCGAAAAACAAACAACCTCCAGGAGCCATGGAGCCCCAAGCTGTCCGAACGGTCAAAACCTGCAAATGTAAAGCTTTAATGCTCTTTTAATAGAAAACCAACTCAAGCAGGCCTTGTCGGAAAAACAGACAGTTGACCAAGAGAGCCTTGCTGTGGGCTGGAACTTTGACCGGAAATTCTGAATGCGGAAGTTCCAAACTCGAACCCAAGTTCAAGGACTTAAGTTACGGGATAGGGCTAAGGAAATCTGCCCAACAGCAGCTCCAGCGCAAGATGGGGGGATTACACCAGCAAGCGAAAGAGAATGTAGCTCGACCGATGTTTGACGTGGCGAAGCTAGCTTCAAGGATTTCAAGCCTTGAGAGCGGTTACAGGATTCTTCGATACGAACTGACTTCGAAAGACTCTGCACAGCAACACCAGGGACGAGCCTTCCTAGAAATTTTAAGAGAAAAGCAACGTCAAGTTGATTATTTAGAGCGGGGAAATAAGTTTAGGGTGCGTTCGGTTGCAAGTTCAGATCAGAATGAGGGCTTCAGATTGGAGTTGATCTGGAGCTCCAATCTGATTCTGAGGCGACTGTTCGGTTGAATTCCAGTTCAACTTGACTTTAGCCACAA
>Ga0307507_10001866_pt1 | contig 45998 bp, 20 predicted proteins | sample 7_EM_MG_FD_207223 | JGI IMG/M metagenome (GOLD analysis project Ga0307507, IMG submission 207223) | Populus trichocarpa ectomycorrhiza microbial communities from riparian zone in the Pacific Northwest, United States - 7_EM | ecosystem: Host-associated > Plants > Roots > Unclassified | place... | reverse complement strand
TATCCATAGCTAAGATCCGATCTTCCTACTAGTAACTAGAACAGTAAACCAGAAATAATAACGGCAGCAGTAACAGCAGTAACAGCAGTAACAGTAACGGTAGTAGAAACAGTAATAAAAGCAGACAGTCAGCGCGGTAAAATAAAATAGAACAGTCGGTGGTAGAACACTCGGTAGAAGAACTCGGTAACAGTTAGTAAGCAGTAGGACATCCGGTAACAGAACTTTTAATAGCAGAAATCTTGGTAGCGGCAGTTGGTTGATGACAGTTGGTTAGTAGCAGTCGGTTAAAACAGCAGTAGCAGAACAATCGGAACAGTGGAATGGAACGGTTAGTAGAAACAGCAGTTATAATTTGGAATAGCAGCAGTAGCAGTAGTAGCAGTGACAGAACGGTTAACGGCATTCGGTCAGTAGCGGTCGGTCAGTGGCGGCTAGTCGGACGGCGGCGGGGCGATTAAAACGGTATGGTATAGCGGCCAGGAGAGCAACAGCAGAACAGTTAAAACAGCATTAGGCCTAGAACAGGTCGGTCAGAACAGTTATCTAGCAAATCTCGCAGCAGTACAGATCCGGCACAGTCAGATAGAACAGTAGAGACGGAACAGTTAGTCGAGACAGCAGGGACGAAATAGCTGGACGGAATAGTAGCGGTAGCAGCGGTAACGGCAGGGCAGTTAATCAAGATAGCAGAGGCTCTGGCTTGGTTTGATTGTTTAGTTGGTTGTTTGATATCAAAACTCTGCATCTGGCTCTGCGTCTGGCTGTGCATCCAGCTGTGCATTAGTAGCTCTGCATTGCATACTCTGCGTTCGTGTCTACGTGCGTGCCCGTATGCGTGTCTACGTGCCTGCCTTAACTGCCTGACGAAGACTGTCTAACTGGTCGGCGACGACGTACTGCAACTGATCGTTCGGTCGTTCGATTAAGGTAGAAAGTCGGCCCGGTTAAAAGCTCTAATTGTCCTAACTTAAATGCGAAGACGGCGTTCAACTAATTGAGATTTGATGAGGCCCTGGCTTGACTCAAGGCGTCTTCTGTTGTACGTACGACCTGGGCTCTGCATCGTCGCATGCTCAATCAAAGCTTTTGAATCCGTTGACGTTCCATTAAGGCTCTATATCCGTAGGCTCTGTACCTGCGGACAGTCGATCAAGACTCTGGCTGTACAGCCGTTCGGTCAAAGCTCTGCATCTATAGTTGATTAAGGCTCTTAGTGTCCACCAGACATCTAATCCAGAGACCTGTCCTAAGACTTCCTCCTTTATAAGCACTAACGGCAGCTTCCTCTAAACTATTACCACAGGCCTAGTGCCCCTGTAAGACGTCCTTGATAGCTGCTTTCTTTCCTTTTAGAACCGTCTTTGCTCTTGGCTTCTTCGGCGCATCCTTAGGCTTTTACGACTGCTTCTTTACCCCAGCTATTGGCAGTACGCTCGCGTATCCTTGATCTTCTTCCAGCTTAAGAGCCTTCTTAGGATTGTCTTCTGCTTTTAGTCTCTTGATTACTGTCCTGCTGGCTCTACGTTTCGCCTAAGTCGTCCTTAATATTATCCAGTGTCAGCTTCTCGGTTATTATAACTACCTTCGTCACATATCCCTTGCCCTTGTGTCCATAATACAGTCCTTTCGTTAAGACGATCTCTAAGAAGTGCCGGCTCCTATACATCCAATTCCTGTTCCCCTTATAATCCTTAGCAAGGTCCTTTACTGGCTTAGCTAGATACAGCTTGGTTCCGTCTTCAGTCGTATAAGGATAGTTTAGGCTTAACGTGGTTAGCTGTGCCCTCTATATAATCTCTTACAGAGCATCTTTGTCAGTGCCTCTTTATATACTGCTTTACTATTTCCGCAGTACTTGATTTCCAATGTCATGTTGCCGCCCTTATATAGGTCCCTTTCTTGCTATAGTGTCTATTCTCATCGTGTAGCTGGTGCAGTGCTGAATTCGGATAGCGGTTGTAGAGCTGTGATTAGCTGTCATTTAAATAAGGAACAAGGTCGGCCCGGTTAAAGGCTCTAATTTAACGACATTTAACTAACTTAATTCAGTAATAGTGATGTGCTGATATTAAGACTCTGGCTTAATTCGACTCTCTAATTAACTATAGCTTCTGTGCAGTTATTTAATTAACCAAGGCTTCCGTGCAGTTGTTTAATTAAGGCTCTGCGTCTAGCTCTGTATTATATAATCGGCTCTACATCCGTGTAATTAACTGAGGCTCTTTATACCGTTCTTATTATATAGCTGGCGCATTCGAATTCTAGGGGTGGTGTAGAGTTCTGCCAGCTTTATTACTAAATGGACCAATTAGGATTTTCCGTCCCCAGGATAGAAAATCGCTATTGGTTCGTTAACAGGCGGTAAGCTAAACTGACATCTTTTACAGTAGGTTAACGCGTTTGACAACGCGTTGCGGTTAAGAAAGTAAATATAAAAGGAGCTTTAGGAAATATAGTAATTAAGCAGACAAAATAGAAATCTTTTATATAGTTGTCACCTACGTCCCCTCCCCTACTTTAGAACTTGACTGTCCCCTAGTTGAACATCCTACACCTACTGCGGAGCCTGCTGCGGAGCCTGCTGTTAATGGCTGACCTGGTTAAGCGTCCGTCTCTAAGACTATCTCTAAGGATTAGAAGATTTATTCTTCTTCCTAGCCTCTGCCATCTTATCCGCAGGCTGTAATATAATCTGGATGTATTCTCCTGGTTGTATATTCTTCTCCTATAGTAGAGTGGCTGTCCTGGCTGTACTGCTATCTCTAAGGGTCGGGCAAGTCTGCGGATGTTGCTAGCTGGGCGTTACTGAGTCCATGGGCCGTACTTAATAGTAGTCCTCCTAGTTTGTGCGTATTTCGTTACTGCTCTTAAGTACTACTCCGTTATGGAAAGCAGTAAAATCCGTTTATCCTATAGGGGCCTGTTGCTATGTCTGTTCTTCCTTTGGCCTATCTAGGTCTGTTCCCTGGTATGTATGGAGCCAGTCCTTAATACCCTTTAGTCGTCCTTTATTGCCGAGCCACGGAAGTACAGGTCCAGGTTAGTTGTGTGTCCCAGCTACTAGTCTTCCTTTATTAGACAAATGCACAAATCCTTACTAAGTAAGATCCTTTAAGCCTTAACATTTATGCTTAGTAAAATGGTAACTTCCTCCGCATCTAAAATAGGTCCGCTGGCCTTGTCCTTGCGTGCCTCGCTAACCCCATGCGTCCCATTACGGCCGTCTAAAGGCAGTAGAATCTTGCGGATATTAGGGACCTTGCGGATATTGAGAATCCTGCAAGTATTAAGAGCCTTGCAGAGGTTGATAGTCTTGCGGAGGTCGGGTGCTGTTTTGCTAGTTTTTATATCCTGGTGCTAAGCTATATCCTTATGCTAGGCTTTAAACTGCAGCCTAATTTAATAGTATTGTATGATTCCTTGGGTCCAGAAGTCTTTCTTCCCTTTAGCAGTTGAGCTTATTCCCTTGCTGCTATAGCTCTTATATAAGCTAGATATTCAGGATATCTTCTTCTAGAAGAATAGCCATTCGCTTAACGTTCTTTGCAGCTATTATTCTTAACTCTACGGCCTCCTTCAGCCTTTTAAACATAAGGGTACTGGGCTTGTCTGCTACGGCTCCTGTCTTTTCTATTGCGTGCCTGTAGTATTTAATAGGGAGTCCTTGCATAAACTACCACCCCTTCTTTTACTTAGTAAGGTTTCCTGCGGCTACCGCTCTTGCTAAGATGGTAGTAAAGTTGTGCATGTAGTGACGTAGCTCGCCTAGCTGTTCCGCAGATTTTTAAATAAAAGCTTTTACAAAGTCTCTTGTCTCTATACGTCGATAGTAGTTGTTTGCTTAGTATTCTGCTCTAAGCTTTCTTATAAGCTCTATCTAATTGCCAGCTATAAATTTAGGCAAGCTTTAAATCCACATCCCTATCTAATAATCGCAGTACTCTAGAAGGCCCTGGCGCTTCTTTATACTCGTCACACGATATTAGGTGCATAGCCGCTCGTACCGTTTAATAAACTGTAACACGTTCTGCCCTGTAAAGTAAGGAGTCCCAGCAGTTCCTGGGGCTGGCATAGGCTGGACTATAACGTAGACCTTATCTTAAGCCGTTAACTGCTGGTTATTAGGTGCATCTAGAGCTTCCTTAGAAGCTTGCAGGTAATCCTTACGGCTTTCATCCTTTGTCTGCTGAGGGTCATCAGTCCTAGGTGTTACAGGTAAACGCTGCGGTAGGTCTATTTGCATAGCCATAGTCTTAACAGAGGATGTCCCAGATAACTGTCCTGGCGGGACATTGACAGGTGCATGCTTCGGCTAGTCTACTTGTATAGCTATGTCCCTAATGGAAGGCGCCTGCTTCTTAATGCCTAAGGGGAGGTCTTCCTGGGAGAGCACGGAATCTTTATCTTCTACCACTGCTGGGTCTTGATACGTCCATCTATTTTAGCCTGCTGTCGTTCCGTGTGGTAGGTCCTTACGGAGTGCCTCTAGGGCCGCTGCTAATATAATCCAGATAACTCAAAAGAGGACAAAGCTAAGCTAGAATAGGAAGCTTTTAAAGGCAGATTTAATCTCGTGTACTTACGGCCTTGCTTGGTATTGTCTCTGTTCTTAAAGGGCAGCGCTAGCTTCCTTCGCTACCAGATGTCTTAGATCTCGTTTCTATCTAACTAATTAGCCCTTGGCTTGTCGTCTTTATATCTTTAATAATGTTCTAGCCATGCTCGTGCGCGCACAAGTGGCGAGATTTTGACCGCTAGTAGTTGTCTAATTAGCTCACTAGTTCGCTTGACGCCAAATTTCTAAGTATAGGCACTGAACCCAACTCCTGAGACCTTTTAACCTACACCATTTTGCTTCCTATTGCCACTCTTTGGCCTGTGTGTTAAGTCTAGCTGTCTGTCTTTTCTGCTGTCTTTCTGTTTAGGGTCTGCTTGGTTCCCCTTGCTGTCCGATACTGCCTAGTTCTCTAGTTCTCTAGTTCTGCCGTCTCGTCTGTCGGTTCTTCTGCAGTTGGTTATTCTTCTACAGCTAGCGGTTCTTTGGTAGTTGTAGTATATTCCTGCGTGTCTTCTGTGTATGTAGCACTAGACTTCTAATCCAAAGAGCTTGCCGTTGTCCCTATATGGAATGCCAAATAATATATGGAAGGGTACGGTGTCTCTTAGATAGGAAAGTCACGGTACTATCTATTTATCAGTCAGTCAGTCAGTTAGTCAGTCTGTCTGTCTCTCTGTTGGTAATAAAGAAAGAAAAGAATATATTCCGGTAGGTTCGTGATTTCTGTAAGATAAGGAGGAAAGGAGGAAAGCCGAAGCTTAATAAATACAGGAAAATGCTAAGACAGTAGGCGACGTCTAATCTACACTACTACAATAGTACACGTGCTCCGTGCATGTAACTCGTGCATATAACCCACGCCTTTAGAGAATATAGATTATCTAACAGCTATATACGTAGTATTGTATATAGTATAATATAACGGATATAAGAAAAAGAATACCCTATAGATAATACTAACTCCCCCCCTATATAAAGAATAGATAAAGATAGAAGTCTTAGGACTAAACGTATAGCTAGTAAGTATTTATATTTTAAATACTATACCTTACTATATATATGGATGGCCTATCCCTTTCTACGCTGGTTTGCGTCCACGTATATTAATAAGGATTTAGCTAATTATAGGCTCTTGTTTAACTGAAAGCTTGGTAACGCATATATCTAATACTAATATTTATAGGCTTGGCGCCAAGCTGTGGACGCCAGCGTGGGAAAGGATATAATTAGTATACTATATACTACTTTTTTATAACTGCTATATAGTAAGAGACTAGCTATTTACTATAATAAGTATAAATAATATTACCTAAATACTTTCTATAATAGGGGCCTATATATAGTAGTATAATAGTTTATAGGCTAAGAAGTCCTTTAGTAGTTTTAGATAGTATATAAAATCTAATAGGCGGACACTAAAAAAAAAGCCCCCTTTTAGCCCTTTAGGGACTAGACCCCCCCGCCTAGCTAAAGGCGGCATATAAGTAAATTACTAAACCCTCCTACTACACCCTACTAAATCTTTTAAGACATTTAAGAAGTATAGTATATAAGGTATATAGGCTAGGTAAAGGTGGAGCGTATAAGATTAGCTAAAATAATACATATTGGTTTTCTCTATATTCGGAGTTTTTCTTATATATAGAAAGTAGAAGCTTATATAGACCTAAAAGAGGGACTAAATTAGGTAATAAATAGAATTAATATTAATATTATTATACTTATAAGAAGCCCTTTCTAAAAGGTATATTAGCTAAAATATAGTTAAATAAATAAAGGTTTTACTAATATCTTAAAGGGATTATAAATGTTGGTCACATAGGGTGACTCACCAATAACGACTACTTGAGTAGGGTTACAGTGATGTTGGTTAATATGCTTTTTTAATCTAGAATAGGGGAGGGCGAGGAGCTTAAGGCTCCTCGCCACGCTAGTGCCGCGGCTATATGTGACCACACGTAATATATTCCCAACACTGGCAACTCTTCTTTTGTGGTTGCCATCTATATATAAAATACCGCTTGACTAGTGTAACAAGTATTAATCCTCCTTACTTACTATTACCATTGCAATATATGACGGCTTATATAAATGCTTTTAAACTGAAACTTGCGGATTGTTATCTAATAAAGATACTAAGCTAAGAAAAAGAAGAAGAATAATAATTATTAGGGAGTAGTAGGCAGATATATCGCAAGGGCCGCCAAGGCGCTAGTGGTAAGTAAACCAATGGCAATTTTCTATCCCGGGGATGGAAAATCCTGATTGGTTATTTGGAGTTAGGGTGGATATTGTGTTAAGGGCGCTAAGGCGCTAAGCGTAAGTGAGCTAATAGCGATTTTCTATGCCGGGTATGGAAAATCCTAATTAGCTAGCTGAAACCAGTATCTGCAGATTGCAGTAGAACTTAGTGGATAGTTGTGGTGGAACTTAATGGACAGTTGCGGTGGAATTCGGTGGACAGTTGTAGTGGAATTTAGTGGACAGTTATAGTGGAATTCTACTCCCTTTTAACCCAACCTTTAACTCGTATATAGAGAACGTTTGTGTTAATAAACGTTTCTAGAGCCTTGTTTGGGTTTGCCTTTGTCATTATATCTACTAGATTGTCTTGGCTATTAATCTATTAAATTTTAAAGAGTTCTTACCGTTCGTAAGATTGCTGAAGTGCTATAATGTCGATTATAAGGCGCTTCTCCTTTGTGGTACCAAGCTTGACTAAACACTTATAGAGGGAATATAAGTTGGTACACATAATTGTAGGGATAGTAGGAAGTTCAAGTTGATCTATAATTATTTTTAGGGTAGTTCCAATTGTAATTGCCATATTAACTCTGCTAACCATTCCATATATCTCTGACGCTAGAACGCTTTAAGTGACGCGCTTGCTCTTAGTTAAGCTCTAATAGATAAGATTGCTGTGGATTATAAAGTTATTCTCTCTAGTAGATTTGTTTGCAATAATAATCTTATATCCCAACTAGGAGCTAAAATCTTTGTTATTTATAAACGATCTATTAATAAATATAAAGAGCTTGGCAGTGGGAAGACTAATAGGCACATAGAGTAGTCCCTAATTGAGATGGTTCATTTGCTAGAAGAGACGCTTATTTAGGGCAAGGACGTTATCCTTAGTTGGTTCCTGGTGTTGGGTAGCAACAGAGAGATTAAATAAAGCCTTGGGTTGACAGATAGAAGTAATATAAGCTCTATAAGCGCGTTACTCCATATATTCTTGTTTTAAAGAGTTAATGTTAATAACGTTAATCTTCTTGCCTTGACCCTTCTGGCGCAAAGCAATAGAATCCTTGTTTAGGGAGAGGATGCATCTATTAAAAAGTAATAGTGTTGTTAAATTAAGCTTTTCCTTTAGCTTTACTATAAGATTTGCCTTTACTAGCTTATCTTCTTTAAGAGCTAAAAATTGGTTGTCTCCTAAGATAATTGTATTATTAGTTTATATACCAACAATTCTAAATGGAGTTCCTGTAGTTGTAATAAGGAAGCAGGGATTAAATATAGAAGTAGTTATTAAGAGCTTCTCTTTATAGTGCTTACTATAAGTAGCCCACTAATAAGTTCCTGCCTCTGCGATTTTATATAATGGCTTAAGTACAACCATAATTGTATCTTTGGGATATTAGTAGCGAATTTGCTCTAGAAGGTATGCTAGTATTAAGCGCTAAAGGCGCGTCTCTAATTGGGTATAGGCCTAAGTGATATCTCTTAAATAAACTGCTATTCTATTCTTTATTAGGGAGGGAGCTAGTGTAATAATAACTTACTAACTAGCTTGTTAAATTATAGGGGATTATATAAGAATTACTTCCTTACCATTATTGTTATAACCTTAAATAACCAGTCTCGACTTCTTAAATGGGGTGTTAGTAGCTTTACCTTTAATCTTATTAACTATTCTTAACTTAAAGATGCGAACTCTATTAAACTTGGCAGGGTTATATTTCTTAAATTTAAAGACTCCTCTTATAATAAGACCGTTGATCTCCTGCTTGTTAGATGCTTAGAAAGGGGCTCCTAGAGTTATAATACGGCCTTCCTTTTGGAGTTGTTTTGTAAGCTTAAAGTCCGCCTTCTCTTTAGCTGTTATAAAGGCCATTAACAACTTAACTCTACTCTTAATAGCGGCAATGAATTGCTCTTCGAAATTAATAAGATGTTAGTAATTTTGTAATCCTTTTAGACAACCTCTACCGCGTTATAGTTGTGGTATATTTGCTATAACTATATTAGAATTATAGTCGCCTTCTAAAGCACGTTAATTGTGGTTCTCCTTTAGGGTATCCTCTATAGCATCCTATAAAGGCTTAAAACTATTATCCCTATAGTAGGGCTTAACAACGGTTAAGTGGAATTAAGTGGGTCTATAGGGCATCTGAAGAGTGCAAGTTTAACCCTTAATGGCGATAAGTATATATGGGCCTAACCAGCCCCCTTTCTTACACTATACCTATACTTTAGATTGGAGTGGTAGATTTATTATAATTAAGGTGTTTAGACCGTTTCTTATTCTTAGTATATTGTTAACCTAGCACGTGGCGTAGATGTGGCGCACCTCCTTTATTACCTTACGGATAGCCTTAGCTTATTGCATAATAGATAGAGATAGTGGAGAATTGTTAGTTATTTAAGGGTAGGCGCTAAAGACTAGCAACATAGGTACGAGCTTATCTGGGCTAGCGGAATTATTAACAGCCTTAATAGCTATCTGTAAGGTAAGCTTTTTACTAGCGCCCTCTAGTTCCAAAGAAATAATCTTATATACTCGGTGTAATGGTGTGTAATATTGTTCTACTTTTTTAATACTATTATATGCCTTAACAGGGACTTCCTTGACCTTAATTTCCATTACCCTTACCTATTACTAAAACTCTGCAGATAAGAAGTTCCTTCTTATATTATAAATGACTTAATTAGGGGGTTCTAGGTAGATATTAATCTAGCATAATTAGAGAGTATCCCATGCGTTTCTAGCTGATATATCTTTTAGGAAGCGTGCGGCTTGGAAGGAGGTTAAGAGGTCAATAACTTGGAGTACTAGCTTGCCGCTAAGATATATAATGTCAATAATGATACAGAAGTTAAAGTTGTAGTTATCTTTAAGGGTAAACTTAAATTGGCTAGGGGACTTCTAGTTTATTTAGCAGTAATAGCAGTACTTCGTAAGATGCTTAATCGTCTTAGCCTTAACTTTATAACCTGCTTGCTGAAGAACCCTAAGCAATCTATAAACTAATAGGTAACTAAAGCAACGGTATAGTTAACGTAACTCTAACTTAGTTAAATAGCTTTAAGCAACGCTCCTTTCTAGCTATTAAAGGAGCAACTAAGGGTAACCCTACTTGCGTATAATGGGCACCTAATTCTCTCCCTGAACAAGCATATTCTTAAGGTTATTAAGCTTAACGCCTAACTTATCTATATCTTGGATGCAGAATAGAAACAGGGTGTTTGCGGGAATAATATAGAAAGTGATATATCCTAACAGAGTTTGGATCTTAATTGTGCTAAGGGAGATTATAGTACCCTTACTAAAGCAAATTATATATTGGCCTGCCGTTGATTGGTTAATCTAAACAGAGCTATTAAGCTGCTAAAGGGCTTGAACTTAAGGTTCTCCTACTGTAGATACTCCTGCGGCTCTAGTATCTGGCATAATACCATAGAAGACGTTCGCTGAGTATCTGTTGTTAAAGGAGAACGCGGAACTTTTTTTTAGCTCGTTAAAGATATCTAACTTTATGACAGAATAGAGCATAGATTAGTCGTTAAGGACAGCAATGGTTTGTGTGCTATTTACCTTACCATACTTAGTAAAGTATTGGTCGGGAGAGTAGTCTTTAATTTCCATATCTATAAGGAGCTGTTTGGCCTTATTAACCTTACCCTTAAGATCTTCTTCGCCTTTATATTAAACCAGGAAGCTTTGGAAGTAGGCTATAGTAACCTTATAATTTCTAACGTTTTGTACGCTTTAGCGAAACTTATTATATGCCTCCTTTTATCTGTTAAGAGGGTGCCTAGTTAACTAGCAATTTAGCTTTTTATAAACATAGCATTTCTTCTGTTAATTGTTTTGAGATAAACCTCTATAAGGACCTCTATAATTACTTTATAGTTAATATTAATTATGCCCTCTACTATATCCTCTACCCCGGCTACTATATGTTTAATTAGTCCAGTTATAATTGTGTTAGTTAGTCGGGTTGATTAAAGTAGGTTAGGGTTAGGCGTTAAATTGCTATACTTCTTAAGAGCGTAGAGCGGTACCAATAGAGGATCTTAATTGAGTACACACTCCTTTATAAGTATTTGCAGGATTAAAGAGGGTAAGGTTGTATTCTTTAATACCTTAGCATACGCTAATAACTTAATCGCGTAGGCTAAAGTCCTTTTAATATAATTTAGATAAACCATGCTAAATTATCTAAAGTTAATTAAAGAGCTTTTGAAGACAATTAAGCCAAGAAACACCTGGGTTTATAGCAATAATCCTTAAAAAGGTAGTCTCTCTCTACTCTAATATATACTGTTACTTATTCTCTTCTGTTTTAAAGTGGTACCTTAACTCATATATTATGCGGTTAAAATTGTATCCTTTTCCTACTAAACGATCATAATAGAAGGTGCTAGCTCGGCCCCTAAGCATAATAGAATAGGCGTTGTGGTATTAATCAGACTCTATTCCTATCTTTTAGCAACAGTTATAAAAGATACGCAGTTTTAAATTAAGAACATTATATAATTCCCTACTAAATTTATTTTCTTAATCTGAATAGAGCTTCGCAAGTTCTATAAGTAATTTTAAAGTGCTTTTAATTTGAGATTAAGATGGAGGAGGGAGTTGCATTATAGGTTATAATGGGGATGTAGGTCTAGTTAGTAGAGTCTAAAGGCTGTTGGCTTGCGAAGCAGGGGGGTCTTGTATTTACTTTAGTAGCGTATTATTTGGATTCTATTGTGAGTTAAGCTTCCTTATAGTGCGTAGTTGGTGCTTAATCTCCTATAGAGTCCATTTATGCTCTTCTTTTACGTCAATGACTTGCTCTTGAATATTGTCTTTAATAGCGCTTCCATCCATAGGGACAAATACTCTATTCTCCCAAAGGAAGTTACGGAAGTCTTGTACAATAAGCTTGTTTATAAGAGCCTATGTTTCCTTTATCCATTTAACGAAGTCCTCCTTCATGCAATACCATAGTATAGTATTGTTGTATTTACTGTCTGTGTAGTGTACCATGTGGTATAATAAGAATCCGTTTAGGTCCTTTTGCTTAGCGTTTGCAGGGTTAATATCTTTATTCTATGTCTTTAGGTTAATGTCTTCTTTATACTTCTTTGGGTAGGTTAACGCCATAATAGGTTAAAGGTAGGTAGGGTTTTCGGTTTTATAGAATCTCATAGGTTTGCTGTTAAGAGGTAGGCAATTTGAGATATTGTTTAACGCGTTTCGGATGTTGACTTAGGACCTTAGGTTTAGTAACACTTCTAACCTAAAGTACTTAACCAAATTTTTGTAAACGTAGTTGTTCTGCGTAATAGACGCAACTTGGTATCTCCTAGTACTTAGTAACACTTCTGTTACTAGTTTTCCGTAAGTCTAAGGTAGCACAGTATCGCCGGGATCCATTCCATATAAGCGTATATGGCACCCCTGCACAAGACTGTCTCTTCTATTGAGAACCTTGCTGTTCTATAGTTGACTGTATATTCAACCACTGATTAGTGTTGGTCACACAGGGTAACTCACTAATAACGACTACTCAAGTAGGGTTACAGTGATGTTGGTTAATATGCTTTTTTGATCTAGAATAGGGGAGGGCAAGGAGCTTAAGGCCCCTCGCCACGCTAGTGCCGCGGCTACACGTGACCACACGTGATATATTCCCAACAATAAAAGAAGCTGGTTCTTCTTTAAAGAAGAACTAGTACTTAGTCTCTAAATAGAAGAGGCTAAAAACTAATTATCTTTTAAATACGTAACTTAAATCTTTTATTTAAACCACTTATAACTCTTATTTAATATTATTAACTAGATAATTAGATATTCTAATTAGAAGCCCTATTAGCCTCTTATTGTAACGGGCTTGTATAAATACTTCTAAACCAAAGCTTGTAGATTGCTACTATATAAGGATACTAAGCTAAGGAGAAGAAGGAGAAGAGGACTATTAGAGACTAATAAGATATAAGGGGTTACCAAGGCGCTAGTAGCAAGCGAGCTAATAGCGATTTTCTATACTGGGTATAGAAAATCCTAATTAGTTAGCTTTATAAGTAGTGCTAATAGAATATAGCGGAATCTAGCAGATTGCCCAGAAATGCGGCAAATTACCCTAGAAACGGCAATGTAGCAGGTAACGCGCTCTAGCACCGTTACGTTACCCCCCCCCCCCTCCTAAAAAAGCCTGCCCTTAGGCTTTATCTAAGTTCTTTATTGTCGTTTAAATTATTATAGTTATCTAACCCCTCTTCCTAGCATTTAATCTAGCTATCTAATTTGCGTGGTGGTCTAGGGAGGTCTAGGTAGGCTAGGTAAAAATCTTGTAGCTTATAGGGAGAGTACTTAAAATTGGATACGGAGTATTACTCTAAATCTTTATCGTGACCTACCTAGCTCGCATGGTATTTTAAGGTACTACGGTCCTTCTTAACTGCTAAGATCTCTTTAACTTCCTATTCTTTATCCTCTACAATCTAAATTAGCGGTAGGGGGTTGTTGTACTATCTAGGTAGTCTGTTGTCTATAGCCTTCTATAGTCGGTCTAGAGAGAAGATAGGGTAGATCTTTATTAACTCTAGTAGCTTAACCTTAAAAGAGTGCCCTACCTTCTTAGTGATCTTATAGGGGCCAGCTATTTAGTAGTCTAGCTTATAGCTTAGCTTCTAGGTCTTCTAGTTCTTTATTAATACCTATACCTTATCTTCTATATAGAAGTCTACCATATAATAATATTGGTTTACGTTGGCCTCTTTCTTCTCTCATACCTTTTTTATAATTGCTTAGACAGCCTCCTAGGCTCTATATATTTTTTTAGTAAATATCTAGGCCCCTTTATAGCTAGGGCGTTTGTGGGCCATTATAGGTCCTATAGGTCTATCCCAATTAAAGGATATTCGTGGCTTATATCTATAGAGTAACCTAAATAGCGACATTCCTATACTATTATAAGGGAGCGTAAGCTGTACGTAGTCTATTATAGGCAGTAGTTCCAACTAGTTATCCTAGTAGTAATTAATAAAGGGGCAAAGTCGCTAGTTAAGGTATTAGTGTATAATCTTGGTTTAGCCGTTAGTCTAAGGGTGGAATATAGTAGAGAGCTTAATCTTAATCCTAAGAATGCGGCAGAATTCGTCCTAGAAGTCTAATATAAATTAGGGTCTATAGTTAGAGATAATTAACTTAGGAGCGCCATAGATCTAGTAAATATTGTTAACGTATATACGGGCCATATCTTTTATAGTTATAGCCTTAAAACAGGGGAGGAAAATGGCTTGCTTACTTAGTTAGTTAACTACTATAAAGGCTATATTATAGACATATTTGTCCTTTAGGAATAATTTAAAGTCCATTATAATATGCTGCTAAGGGCGTCTAGGAACTAGCAGTGGTTATAACTATCTAGGGGTTTAATTCCTAGGGGCATCTACCCGTTTATAAGTATAATAATTCCTAATAAATCGTTCTATATTAGATAGAAGTCCTTACTAGTAGTAGTAAAGTGCTAGTAATTAGTAAGTTTTATCTTAACTAGGGTGCGCTATAGAGACTTAATAGTGGGCTTTATAGATTAGCTTTGTTTATAGGTTGTTAATATCTAAAGCTATAAGCCGTTCTTAGTATAAGAGCAGTCTGTCTTCTATTTCTAAATTAGGGTTACTTTTCGTAGCTTAGTTATGGAGGGCTTTTAGGGATTTAGCTATATAGTTTGCGATTAAAATATAGTTAATTAGTCCTATTAGTTTATCTAGGATCTTTCCTTTTATAGGCGCCAGCTTATTCTATTTAGGGCTTAGTTCCTTAAGGATATATAGGTTAAGCTATTTGGGGCGGAGAAGGGCACGTATCTGGTGCTAAACCTTTAGCTTATTCTATGGTTTTATATCCTATTCTCTTTAGATAAGAGTATTAGCTTTAGAATTTTGCCTACTAGGGCAGTATATAATTATAAAGAAGAATTAGGAGAGTATTTTAGCCTACTTAGCCTATTAACCAGTAAGCTGCTTTGTTGTTATAAAATACTTAAAGGCTTTATAATTAGTATAGACTTTAATCTAAGAGTCTATACTTTTAAACTCTATACGCTACTAGGATAATAATTATATAATAGCTAGCATTTCCTTATTATATACCTTGTAGTTATACTTAGCTAGGGCTATTATTTTTAAGAAAAACGTAATAGAGTACCACTTGCTATTTAGGTATAACTATAAGAGAACCCCCACTACTACTCTATTAGAGACATCTATTTCCAGTATTAATTTAAGGTCTAGGTTATAGTAATAGAGAATTAGGGAGGAGATAAGCCGGTTCTTTAACTCCTTAAAAGCTTTTATATAATTATTATTAAAAATAAAAGGCGTATTGTTTTTAGTTAGCTATATAAGAGGCTTAGCCATAATCCTATAGTTATAGATAAACTAATAGTAGAAGTTATAGAAACTAAGAAAGAACTAGATGCCTTTTATAGTATAAGGAGGTTTCCAGTTATAGATTGCCTTAACCTTCTTAGGGTTAACTTTAATTCCTTTTATGCTAATAATAAACCTAAGGTACTTTATTTGTTTTACTCTAAATTTATATTTCCTAATATTAACTTATAGACCTATATTCCGTAGCCTCTTTAGGACCTTCTTAATGTAAACTTAGTGCTTAAGTTTATTATTTAAGTATATAAGAATGTCGTCTAGGTATACCGCGCAGAATTTATTAAGGTAGTTAAAAAGAACATTATTTATATACCGTTGGTATATAGCTAGCCTATTTATTAGTCTAAAAGGAAGGACTTTATATTTATAACAACTGTAGCGAGTATAAAATATTATTAGATCTTCTAATATAGGGTCTATTCTAATTTAGTGGAAAGCTTAGCGGACATTAAGTTTAGTAAAGATTTTAGTTTAGCTTAGATATAAAAGGGTCTTATTAATTAGGGGGAGGGGATAGCAATTTTTTTTAAGTAATAGTGTTTAATTTCTAATAGTTAATATAGAAATAAAGGCCCTTATTAGGTTTCTTTATAAATAGAATAGGGGAAGTAAAAGGGGCCTAACTTAGTTTAATAAACCCCTTATAGAGGTTATTAATTAAGTACTACTTAGTTACTTTTAGTTCCTCTATAGTTTGCTAGTAAAGGGGGCTATAGCCTAGAAAGTTATTGGCCTCTAGTTAAATTTTATGGTTATAGGTTTAGTAGGGGGCAGTATATTTAAGACTGCTTTTAAGAATGCATCTCTATGGTCTAAAAGGTATATAGGGAGAAGGCGTTTAACTAGCTCTTTATTAGTTTACTCTACTAGCCTTTCTTCCTTCTTATTAATAATCTGGTTAATTTTATATAAGCTAGTTATAAAGACCTTGTTGTCCTTTTAATATATATTAAAGTAGAAACCTATAGCGCTAATTGCTATAATGTCTACTATAGAGGGGTTGTATAGTAGTAGGGGTGTCCATGGCCTAGGGGGCCTTTAGTATATTAGCGTTGTCTTTACTCCTTTTAGCTCTTATTATATCTTCTAAAGGTTATTCTCTACATCCTATTAGTACGTCCTCTTCCCTATTAGCCAGATCTCCATAATTTAGAAATTGTCTATATTACTATCTATTTTACTTCTATAAGTAAAGTCCTCTTTAACTGCAGGCCTTTAGGGGAGTATCCTTATTAGTATAGAGTTCCTACCGGCCTTATAGTGGGCATCTTTTTAGGCAAAGGCTAGGTCGCGGTTCCTAATATCCTGCTAGTAGATAGGATTAGCCTTTACAGCTAATATCTTGCGGTTAGTATGGATTTCTCTAATAAAGGAGGGTAACTTTGGTCTACTCTTTGGCTAGATAAACTGTCTTTATTAAACGTTTAGCTAAATATTAAAGTAGGACATCCATTTTTAGCTGAGGATTATGTTATATAATCCTAGGTCTAAGATATAGAAGGGGATACCAAATTGGCGCTGTCTATTAATAACAATATATAGCTTTAAGATATAGGTAACTAGCTTACTAGCTTAGCTATTATAGCCTTATACTTAAATAGGCTTCTCTAGTTAGGTGGTGTTTATATTTAAGAACTTAGCAACATTATTTATATAAGTAGTGTTTATAAAGGTAAAGCTATTTACTCTAGTATTAATAAGGGCAGTTATATTAACTCTATATCCATTTTAAAATACTATATATAGAACTATAAAGTGTTTTCTACCTATTAGCTAACTTAGATTAATCTCTTTAAGATTAATAGAATACCCTAGGGGGGAGTCTTTCCTTAGGGTTTTTCTTTTCCTAACTTATTAGATATTTCTTCTTCCTCTATCTCCTTAATATTACCTATATCCTTTAGCTCTGGACAGGATAAGGTAAAGTAGCTATCCTTTCTATAATTAAAGCAAGTAACCATGGCAGGGTTAATTAGGGTATTATAACGAGTATTGGTTAAAGGTATAATACGTAGTGGGTTAGGTAAGGCTTGCGGGTAGGTAGTTATAACCGCTTTTAGTATAGGGGCGGTCGTGGTTTATCTTCTAATACTAGCTCCTATTAGTATAGCAAATAGGTTCTAGTTGCTATAGGGACGCTTTAGTTAATTAAAATAAGTATTAATTTATTTTAGTTCTAAATCCAGCAACAAATATTAGGCTATAAGTCTTTAGTAGGTTAGTAGGTTGTCTAAGGCTACTGCAATCTTCTCTTATAGTTAAACTATTAGCTTATTATATAGGTCTAAACAGTAGTTCTTAGGGGGGACTTGGCCTTTGCCTACTAGGTGTAAGAATTAAGTCTAGAACTTAGTAAAGAATTAGTTTAATTTTATTATTGGGTAATTATAGTTATAATAGGCATCCCGTACTTTATTTGGGTTAATATAAATAGTTGCTGGATTCTATATTATCTTATTAGCAGATATAAACCAAACAGGTAACTTATCCTTAAACTTGGCCTAAAGGTATTGCTAGGCGTCCCCAATGGTTTAACTAAACAGGTAGAGTATTTTAGCTTCTTTAGAGGGAAAATGGTTATAGTTAATACACAGCTTTCCTCGTACCTAGATTCTCCAGTTCTTAAAGGTTAGGTCTATACTATTTAATAATAGTGGGGGGTTAGGGAACTTAACGGACTTTAATTATTTTATTATCGTGTCTATACTCTCTAGTATATTATATTTAATTAAGTAAATAGGTTAACTAAGGCTTTATAAAGGGGAGGCTAGGCTGTTTTATAAGGTAGTAAGGCTTTCTAGGATCTCCTTTAGAGTCTTTTATATACTTTAGGCTTAAAGATAATTAACCTTTTAATTAGCTGCAAGAGTATAAATCTGCCCGTGTATATCTATAATGTTATTATTATCTTTAATTTCTAATCCTAACTAGATTTTATATTCCTCTTAGGCAGAGGTAGATCTTTTAAATAAGCTTGCTTTAGGTGCCATTATTGGCTTCCTAAGGTTTATTAGAATTATATAATTTAGTTTTAATTCTAGGGTTTTTTTAGGGGTACAGATTAAGTACAGTCTGGCCTATAAAGTGGGATATTATTAGGGCCTTCTTAGGCGTAGTAGTATAAGTTTTTTACTATCTAAGTATAACATATTAACGCGTTGTTATAGATAAAGGTCTTCTTTTAGGGTAGGATATTATTAAGGCCTTCCTAGGTAATATAGGGGGGGGGCTTATATAAATGCTTCTAAACTAAAGCTTGTAGATTATTACTATATAAGGATACTAAGCTGAGGAGAAGAAGGAGAAGAAGACTGTTAGAGACTAATAAGATATAAGAGGTCGCTAAGGCGCTAGTAGCAAGCGAGCTAATGGCAATTTTCTATACCGGGCATAGAAAATCCTAATTAGTTAGCTTTATAAGTAGTGCTGGCAGAATATAGCAGAATCTGGCAGATTGCCCAGAAATGTAGCAAATTGCCCTGGAAATGGCAATGTAGTAGGTAACGCGCTCTAGCACCGTCACACTTATAGTACTTTATACTAATACTTTATAATTAGGTATGTAGTAAAAACTGTAAATTTTAGACTATTATAACCCTATTACTTATATTATATTTAATTAATATAGCTTAAGAAGCCTTTCGCCTATAGGTAGCAGAGAAAGAGAATAGAAAATATAAAAGCTATTATAACACTAAGCGGAGACCCGGCGCTACGCTAGTAGAATACTACTACGCCAATAGAGGATAGGAGGCCACTAGTATAGGTGGAGATCTACTATATGCATCGCAAGATAGGCAGATATTAAATAAAAGCGACACTAGAAGAAGGTGGCGAAAGCGCAGAAAGCAACTACGTAGTGTACCCTATAGTTAATACTAACTCCCCCCTTATATAGGGGATAAATAAAGGTATAATCTACTATAACGGGACTAGCCTAGTTATAGTAGGAATATCTTAGTAAAATACTTAATAAATAGAACCCGACGCTTTGGTAAATTTTATTGAATTTTGCTAGCCTAATAGATTTCAGCCAAGTCCTGCTAGATTAATTAAATTCTACCAAATTCCGTCAAAGATTACGTGCGTATATACGCATGTATTAACCGCGAAGAACCCTAACTATTAATTATAAGATTCCTACGTTATTCTTTCTCTTCTTTATATAACGTCTTATTCTCTATAAGAGCTATATACCTTAAATTAGATAGAATTAATTTAGTTCCTTTAAATTTATCCTAAAGCTCCTTTATATCCTTATATTACGTTATATTATACTACTACCCTTAAAATAGTAAATAGACTTAAATCTCCCACATTAACCATAAATATTATAACCCTAGTTAGGGAATAAATATAATAGTTATTTATAGATGTCTTGGCCTAGCAACGGGCTATATTAGAAGCCTAGTACTAGCAATTAATAAAAGTAATCTGTAAAGAACTCCGTAACGTTAGAGTACTTATATTAAAGACCTTAATATTAATAACGCTTATAAATAAGATTAAAATAACCGTATTTAAACTTAGCCCATTGAATACAAACCTTAAACTAGTAATAGTAGCTTAACCTATATCTATAATAAATCCAATATCTATTATAAAATCTATAAAGCTCCCTAACTCTTTAATATTTAATATTTAATAAAAATAACCTATATCCCTTTATAACTAAGCTCCGTTTTAAACCTTTAATAAATTATAGCTAATACCTTACTAAAGCTAGTAAGGTTAGCTATAAAATCTCCCATTTAAGTAAAGATGCTATATAAACTATAGATATATTCTTCTATAACAGCACCTTTATTTATTTTTAAAAAATCATCTCTTTACTAAAACGAATATATAATAATGCTAGCCATATATATAGCTGCTACTAAATTTAAAACCCTATAATAATGGAACTAAGACTTTCTTAGCTTTTTTTTTTTAAATTTTTAGGCCTTATTAACGAGCTAGGTTAGAATAAAGCCACTAGAGTTGCGGCTCTTTATTAAGTGTCGGTATACTCGCTTTATCAACGGGCACGAATATCACTGTATAATACGTATACGGTGTTGAAGTTGGTAGTTGTTTAATTGTCTAGAAGTAAGGGGTTGCTCCAAGGTCAGGTTAGCTAGCCTCGCTTTATGGTCTCATAACCACATCACATGACTAACATTCCAACACTGGAGCAACTCTGAAAAGAAGGCTAATCTATACTCTAAAGTCAAGTTTACTTCTAGACTATTTATAGCGTATACGTAATAGTTAGAGATCCAATTAATACGCAATAGCTTCCACGCTCCTTTTACAGGTCCGTAATTACAAGAAGAATTATTAGGGGTAGTAGGTTAATATATCGCAAGGGTCGCCAAGGCGCTAGTAGTAAGTGAGCTAATAGTAATTTTCTATCCCGGGGATAGAAAATCCTAATTGGCTGGTTAAATTTAGGGTCTATACCGTTATAATTAGTTATCTAACGTTAAGCTAAATCTAAGTTCATTTATTTAACCCATCCTATAACTTGTAGATTAATTCAGTTTGTATTAATAAGCCGTTAAAGAGCTGTGTAGGGTTTTCCCTTCGTTATAGCGTTAGTAGGGTTGGCCTCTCTATTAATCCATTTCACCTCTATAATCCGTCTCCGTTTATAGGCTTACTAGAGGCACATTACGTTAATTATTAGGCGCTTTTCTTGGGTAGTTCTAAGTCGTACTAGACAGTTATATAAGGACTTAGAATTAGTGCAAAGCATAAGTAGGAGGTTAATTTGTAGGATCTTGTCTACTATAGATTTAATTACAACGCCGATGTTAAAGCCGTGGGCCGTACCATAGAGTTTAGAAGCTAGTACACTCTAAGTAACTCTTTTGCACTTAACTAAGCTCTAATGGACAATATTGGCCTTCTTTATAGTATTAGCTAGTATAATAACGTAGCCGATCTACAAAGAGAGGTCCTTATTATTAGTAAATAACGCATCCATAAACACCAGGAGCTGTAGGGTTTTAATATCTAACTTAACAAACTTAAGGCCTCTATTAGCGTTCTCAATTTGCCAGTTTAGATGCTTATTTAACTATTTTACGTCTTTCTTATTAGGGTTAATTACCTAGGCAGTAAAGGATAAATTAAATAAGGCTTCTAGCTGGTAAACTAAAGCAATATATGCACCTCTAGCGCATTAAGTAATATATTGGTCCTTTGGAGTTAAGGTTCTTGTGGCTCCTCTTAATCCTATACTCGTGGCAAGCTTGGTGCTAATTATACTAAGGTTTATACATTGTTGTTTCTAAGTAAGCGTAATGCTCCTATTAGTTAGTAGCTAAATAACTCCACTATTAAACTTAATAGGCGTATTAACGGTAAGTTATTCCTATTCTTTAGCTATAAACTTGGCCTTATGCAGCTTATTTTGCTCTGTGTTTATAAAGGTCTTATCTGCCAGGAATAGAGTATTATTAGTTTATAGGCCTATAATACCAAAGGGTTTGTTGCTCTGTAGGAGATAGGGGTTATATATAGACTGGTCTATATATAACTATTAGATGTGATATAAGTAATATATCTTAAACTAGTGGTTACTAGCTTCTAGTACTCTATAGAGTGGTTTTACAACCTTTAAAACAGAGGCCTTATTAATCCCAAGTTGCTTAATTAGCTTATGCGGAGGTTATATGTAGAATTCTTAATTCAGTGTGGTGGTTAATTATACGTAGGCCTATAAAATGTCTTAAAAGTAAAGTCGTGCCTATAGAAACTTCATGGCGGCGATATAGAGAATTAGTTATTAGCTAACTCGTTAAATGGTTAGTAATTAGGTAAGAACTAGTTCCTTTTCTAAGTCGTTATAAGCTTATATAACTAGTTAGGATTTCTTAAAAGCCTTATTAGTTCCCTTGTTCTTAATCTCATTAATAAATTGCAAATTAAAGAGTTATACGCCTTATGGTATGTCCGTAAGTCTTATAATCTTAAAAACTTCCTTTTTAAGTAGACCAGTAAGCTCCTTCTGTTAGGAGGCGCTGAATTAAGTACTAAATTAACTATTATCCTGTAGGTAGATGGTGATGTCAGCCATGGCTGTAAGTAGAGGGTATTTACAAGGGCGTCCTCTGCCTTATTTTAGGGGTTATTGCTAAGCTTTAGCAGGTCTCTCTAAGACAGTCTTAGGAAGGGCTAACCCAAATAGAGGTTTAGGTGGCAATTTTGGTCCAATAATTTGCTCCTGCAATTCAGTTACTTAAAGGTAGGGTTTTATAACTGTAGATTAGAAGGCTGTAGGTCCACTAGACAGTTTAATAGTGTATATTTCACCCTTAATGGTAAGTAAGGTAAATGGCTTGTCCTAATGGCCGCTTTAGCTAGTGTTTCCTTCTCTCTAAACTAAAATAGGCAAATTTGGTGGGAGATTATGAATCACATTAGTATTAGGTCCGTTTCACATATTTAATACATTAGCAATCTGTTGTTTAGCTTATAGCTTCTGTATTTCTGCTATAGCCTTTTTAATTGCGGTAGCGCGTTATATAACCATAGGGGATAGTGCATTAGATTTAACTATTTAGGGGTAGGCTCTAAAGACTAGAAGTGTAGGAACTAGTCCTTTAGGGCCAGCTGAATTGTTAATTACTTTAAACGCTATTTAGAGTCCCATCTCCTTATTAATTTTAGGGATTTCAGTCATAATAATCTGATAGGCTTGGCGTAATGGACTGTAGTAGCGCTCTACCATTTTAATAGAGTTATATGCTTTAACTAGTACTCCCTTTGTACTAATTCCTATAATAGTGGCGTATTGCTTAAATTCCTTACTAATAAAGTTCTTTTTAGCATTGTGGGTAATTAGGTCTAATAGCCCTAGGTAGGTATTAATCTAGCACATCCATAGAACATCCTATATATGTTTGGCGCTAATATCTTATAGCTATCTACCGGCTTAAAATCACATTCCTTTATTAATAATGTGTAGGAGGGGTAATCCGCTAATATACATAATATTAATGATGATATTATAGTTAAAATTAATGTCATCTTATAGGGTGAAGCGGAATCTGCTTGGTAATTTACTAAACTTCTAATAGTGGTGATAGAACTTGGTTAATTGCTTAATGGCTATTCTATTAGTTTTATAGCCAGTATAGTAGAGTAGCTTTTGCAATTTCTTAACTAAGGGATGTCTAAATTGGCGATATAGGCGCCGTAGCTCTATATCTGTTAAGTAGCAGGGGTTTACGTTAAAGGATTCAGATAAATATAACTATAGTAATAAGCTCTATAGGAGAAATGGGTAGCCAAACCGTCGCACTACTGGTACTTTTTTGGTGTAAGTGATAATAACGTTTCTAAGGTTGTTATAGTAGATTTAGAGTTTGTTTATATCCGCTAAATAGAGTAAGAAGGGGGTATCTGTATGGACAATATAAAACTGTATCTTGCCTATAGGGGTGATAATATCCGTAATTCTAATAGAGGTAGCAATTCTAATGCCGAACTACATGTTAACTTGTCCTTTGGTTAAGGTGTTAAGTCTTATAGATTAGTCCGCGTTCTATAGTGACTAGAATTATCCATAACTAGCCATAGACTTCTTTAATGTACTGGTATTAATTATAATTCCTATAAATACTGTAGAAGTATAGCGTAAAGCAGTAGTTGTTGTGTTGTAGTTAAACAGGTTAGTTTCCGTAGTAGGTTCTATAGAGGTTGCAGTAAGTAAGTGAGCGTACGCCTTATTAGCTAGTTCTACGCTTATAGAGGTTACTTTGTCTATAGTAAGAGTCCTAAATAATATAAGGTAGTAGCTGTTAGGGTCTTCTAATTCTTCCTTGCTATTGTTATTATTAGTATTTTTGTCAGCGTCTGTATCTAGTATAAGAGCTTTAAAGGTCTTATTGCACTTATTATTATCGTCTCCTTTATAGTAGATAGTGTATTGTCTAAAGCGTTCTTTAAAGTTACCGTTGCGGCCCTTGTTATTGTTAAAACATCTTTTATACTTGTCTCTGGAACGGTTCCGTTCCTCCTCTATATGTTTTTATAAGCGGCAGCTCTCCTTTTAGTAAATGTAGTACTTAGCCTTTAGGGATCTAATAGTATTTTGTCTATAGGAGCGGGTTTGGTTATAGTTGTTACGGATGTTATGGCGGTATATGCAATCCATAAAGTAGGCTCCTTAAGACGGTCTTATTAAGGCCTAGGAAGGGTGTTCCTTCTTTTATACAACTATAGAAGATTGCAACTTGCTAATTAACTGGGAGAGGTCTTTAGAGGGGTTGGAAATAGTAATACGGTATATTGGTACTCCTTAGCAAGCGGTAACTAGCTTATTTATAAGGAAGAGGTCTGTATAAAACTCTAGGTATAATCCATGGCGGTGTTTTAAGAGCTTATTAAGGAGTAGTTGGAAACTCTAATAGATTTGCTTATTAGGGTTCTTGTTAATAACTCCTTAGAAGTTAGTAGCGTTCCATTTAATAAGGTTTCTCCAATAGTACTCTAGTCCTTTAAAGAAGTAACGCATATAGTTGTATGCCTTAGTGAATGATCTAGTTAAAAGACTGCTATTGTAGTAGTGATCCTAAGCAAGTCCTTTTAGCATGGTTAGGAATGCAGTTATATAGCCTTTAGGAGGTAGACCAGCTCTCTTGCAGATATTATAGAAGATAGTTAACTTGAAGTTAAAGCTATTACTTACTCCATCGTACTTCTGGTCGTCTATATAGATCTTAGCAATAGTGGCTGCCTCTTTACTGTACGTAGGCAGGTGTATAGTAGGGTCAGTATTGACAGTACTAGGGTGAAGATGCTAGGTAGGAGGAAGACTAGGTAGGATAGAAGCGGTTGCTAGAGGGAGGGTAGAGGCAGTTACCGTAGGCAATAATTGCTGATTTTGCGTCTATAGGAGTTAAGTAAGGAAAGTAAGTAGTTAATCTTAGGTGGAGGTAGGTGTAGCTTGCTGTTGGGTGGTAGTTAGTGCAGTTTACTGGGGTATAGATGCAACAGCTAGTTGGGGTGTTGTAGGGGTAGGTATTTATGTTCTAGGTATTGTAGCTGTAGCTATAGGCTGGATTATAGGCGTTAGAGGTAGTAGAGGTAGTTAATAGTTTACAGGCGTCGGCACTATATAGGAAGGTAGTGGGCTGTGGGGGGGGGGTTGTAGGAACTAAAGAGGCTATAACTAATGGGGTTATAGCTTAATTCAATATTAGAGCTGTTTGTGTTGAGTTAAGTTATTCTTATAGTGCCACTATAATTATAGGGCTGACTTCCTTGAGAGCTCCTGTAATTTCCTCATCTATCCATTTATGAGGTTCCTTTTCTATAAGAATATTATGCAGAACCTTATAGAGTGGGTATTTATTGCTGTGTGTGGCGATATATACTCCTCTTTAGAGTAGGTAAGTATGGAGCTTTGCTCTAGTAATAGAGCGTATCTTTCTAAAGTCCTTAATGGTAAAGCCTTCGAATTCTTCTTGGAATAGCGACCATAATATATAATCCGTAAAGTTCTCATATATATACTCATAGATTTTTGTTTCTATATATTCTTCCAGGTCTTCCTTTAAGGTAGTTGTTACATTAATCCCATAACTATATCTGGTGATTCTCTCCTTCCATTTAGGATCCATCTTGTTATGTAAAGCAGTATGCTAGTCCTTGTATATATTGTAGTTCAAGGTTAAGGTCAAGGTCAAGGTTAAGGTCAAGGTCAAGGTTGAGGTCGAGGTCAAGGTTAAGGTCGTTAGGGTGAGGGTGTCAAGGTAAGGGTATTTGGGTATATACGTCCTTTATAGCCGTTAGGCCTGTAAAGTATTCTTAGCAAGACTGCGATTCTCTTAGCGATCTATTATATTGGCTGTAAGGCCAGTACAAATTCTCTTAAGCTTAAGGGAGGTTGTAATCTTCTCCAAATAAAGATATAATTCTCTAGGCGATCTAACGCGTTAGCAGTTAAGCTAATATGTGGTCTCAAGCTTTAAGGGTAATATAGCTTTCTCCTTTAATTAAAATAGATAAGGCCAGGCGATCCGTGTACTATTTCCAGTACGGTTCTTAAGCTCTAGCTTATTGCGTATTTCCTAATCTGTACGTCTACTGATCAGTGTCGGTATACTCGCTTTATCAACGGGCATGAATATCACTGTATAATACGTATGCGGTGTTGAAGTTGGTAGTTGTTTAATTGTCTAGAAGTAAGGGGTTGCTCTAAGGTCAGGTTAGCTAGCCTCGCTTCGTGGTCTTATGACCACGTTATATAACTAACATTCCGACATTAAGCTATTTTAGATAAATTAGAATCTAGTTGGTAAATGGGGACTGCTAAAAGACCTACTTAAATTTACTATAATAAATTAATAAATTAATAAGGACCTCTAATATAATAAATAAACTTATTTTTTAAAGCCAACTATCCCTTGCGTTTAAAACTCTATAAAACTAGTATATACTTTAGAGCGCGACCCATCTCTAAAACTTAAAACCCCTACGTATAACCCATGGATCTTAATATTACTTAATCCTATATATTCTTAGGAGCTAATAAATAAAGAACTTATAACATGTCCCGCTTTACGTCGCTATACGGCTAAAAAGATAGGGAGTAATTGCGAATTTGTCGCGGCTCTTGCGGGATCTAATATGTATACTTTTATAGAACTTAAGCTATAAACAGAGAATGTGTTATATATGGTAAAAAGGGCTATATTTAAAGGAATTATTAAAACTTACCTTTTAAAAAAGGTTAGCTATAGCTCCTCTTAGTTCTTAAATTATACTTGGTTATTACAAAGTATCTTACCTTTAGTTAATTCGGAAAATAAATAATTCTAGAACTAAGTCGCGCCTTAGGATAGAAAGTAGAAGAGTATAAGTATCTAGGCTCTTTAAGCGCTAATATATAATATAACTCCCTTAATATACTTAGTAAAATTTAAATACTTAAAAAATAGAAGCATAAATCCTAATAAATAGCGGGGCTACTAGTATAGGCTTTATTAATATAAACTATATAAAAACCTGTTTGTATTAACTTAATAATACAATTGAGTCGTATCCAGGGGCACGAAATACGTATAGTATCGTATGCTCTTTTGGATGGTGGTGACTGTCGATTCTATTAAAGTAGACTACATAGTCTATATACTGACGCGTCCCCCCCAATTAGTCAGTGCTTTATAAGCACGTGGTTGGTGTACCGAACGCGTACACACGCGGTTGGTATACCAGGTGCTGTAATTATATACTGGCGGCACTTGAAAATAGAGCCGCTTATGTATACCCTCCGTAATTGCTTTAATAGAACCGTAAAACACAAAGGAAATATATAGGAAAATCCCTCCCGAGGTGCCTTCTGGGCTGCCTTCCAAACGGTGCTTTAAGCTGGCCGTGAGTCCTGCTTACGGCCCGTAAAATAAACCGTACAGTCTTCTAATAGACCGTAAATGAACTGCAAGTGCTTTATTAGTCTCATTTTACCCATTCTGTGACCTTTAGATTGAGCTTATTTGTGTTAATTAGGGTTTTAAGGGCTTAACACGGCTTTGCCTTAGTTATGGCGTCCGCTAGGTTGTCTCCGCTGCTAATCTATTTGACCTCTGCAATCTTACGCCGTTTATAAGCCTAACGTAAGCATATTAGGTCAACCATAAGCCTCTTCTCTTATGTTGTACCTAGTTTAACTATATAGTTATAAAGGGACTTTGAATCGGTGTATAGAACCAGGGGTAATTGCTCTAATTGTAGGATCTTCTAGATTATTAACTTAATTGCGACTCCTATGTTAAAGCCGTGAGCTAGTGCGTATAGCTTAGAGGCTAGTATGCTGCGGGTTACTTGTTTGCATTTAATTGAAGACTAGTAGAGTATATTTGTATCCTAATTATGGTCTATAAGTACAATTACAAAGCTGATTTGTGATGATAGGTCCCTATTATTAGCAAAGGAGGCGTCCGTAAATACTAGTAAGCTAAGGGAATTTAGGTTTAGTGGCATAAAAGTAAGTCCTCTTATTGCATTATTAATTTGCCACTAAATGCGTTTATTAAGCTGCTTAATATTTTCCTCTTATAGATCTGTTACCTGGGCCGTAAAGGATAAATTGTAGGCAGATTTAGGTTAATAGACTATAATAATATAGGCGCCTCTTGCACGCTGTGCAACGTATTAGTCCTTTATATTTATAGTCTTACGGGTCTCTCCGCGGGAACTGGTAAGGTCCGTAGGCTTTGCTATAATAGGCTTTAGGTTTTAAGCTTGGCGTTCCTAAGTTAGCTTAATTAGGTTGCCCTTTTATGTAATTAAACCTCTATTGAACTTAATTAGAGTCTGCTTAGTTAACTGCTCCCGCGGCTTTACTAGGAACTTAGCTTCTTGTAGTTTAGTCTCTTTAGCATCCGCAAAAGTCTAGTCCACTAAGAAGAAGGTATTATCTGTTTAGAGTCCAACAACACTAAGGCCGTTTAATGGGGTGTATAGGAGGTTGTCACAGCTAGCTTTCCGTGGGAGCGATCCGATAGATCAAGCAACAATAAAGGGCTATATTATGAATAGACTAAGGTAAGGGCTCAAAGAAAGGGGCGCGGTAGACGACTATGTACATATTCGGTCGTCGGGGCAACGTTGGGGCAACGTTAATCCGTGACTGACGACGCCTCGATGGTAGCTATGTAGACGAACCGTTACATCACCCCCTTTAAGCCAGGAGGATCGCCCTTGATCCTTGTAGTTAGGCTCTCCTTGTCCGTCTTGCCCTTCCGTCCTTCTCTGCTTTATTGTCTTCCTCTAAGGGCTTTAGATCTACGTCCTTGTGATACGCCTCTAGCCATTGCTGCAGCCGTACGGGTGGTCTGGCATTATGGGGTCTCTTATTGTGGAATGTCTTGATCTTATGGGGGGCGCCGATAAAGCCGTCTGTGTTATACTAGGTGTCGTCTAGGTTATAGCCTACCCAGTTAACCTTATACTGTAGCCTTCTGTAGTAGGTTCTACTAGCAAGGATCTTATTAATCTCATACTTTGGCTCGCTATTAATTAGAACTGGCTCCTCTGGCTCCCTATTTTGGCCTAGTAGGGGGTTATCTGGGTCCTTTTATAGTCGATCGGTATGGAAGACGTTTGACATCTTTATATTTGGAGGTAGGTTGATGATATATAAGTGTCCTTTTATACCTAGAATCTTATAGGACCCTATAAGCTGTCTATCTAACTTAATACTTGGTTGGTTAGTAGCCCAGCCCTTCCTAGTAACGTATACTCAATCACCTACTCTAAAGTCTGGTTCGTGACGGTGCCTATTAGCTTGCCTTATCTGCCGCTCTTGGGCCTTTACTAGGTTGTCTCTTGCCCATTTAACTGCGTCCTAGGTCTTATATACAAAAGCCTAAGCTTCTTGTCGTGTTAGCTTCTTATAAGGTGTTAAGGTTGCTTATATACGTTCCTCCTAGTTAAAGTAAAGCCTTGGCTTAAATCCTAGCTCTAGCTCGTATAGTGCGAAGCCAGTGGATTTATGCGGTAAGATTGCCTGTATAAAGTCTATATAGGGGAGGAGCTCTGACCAATTGTCCTAGTAGTGGTTAATAAAGGGCCTTAAGCGTTAGTTAATATACTGGTTTAGTACCTCTGTATTACTATCAGTTTGTGGGTGACTGGATATAGAGAGCTTTTGCTTAACACTGGTTAGTTTATATAGCTCGTCTGTAAAGGCTGAGATAAATTAGGGTTCTTAATCTAATATAGCCGTCTCTAGGAGGCCGTACACGCGCCAGACGTGTTGGTAGTATAGGTTTACTGCGTTAGCTGTGGTGGCAGTTTTATAGCAGGGTAGTAAGAAGGCTCTCTTACCTAGTTAATTAATAACTACAAAGACGTTGTTAAAGCCCTTTTTATCTGTTGGGAAGGACTTAAAATTAAAAGAGACGTGCTGCTAGCAGCGTTCACTAATTGGTAGGGGGTGCAGTAGGCCTAGGGTTTTGTTCTAAGGTATATAGGTCCTTCTATAGGCCCTGCAGTTTCTTATATAGGTATTGCAGTCTGAGGGTAGTCCTGGCTAATAGTATTAGTCTGCTATAAGTTTCCTAGTCTTTGTCTTGCCTAGGTAAGCGGTTACCTAGTAAGAGTATACCTCTACAATAAGGTAGGTACGGAGGCAGTTAGTATTAGGGACTATTAGCTTGCCGAAGTGGGTTAGTAGCTCTTTTTAAAGTTTCTAGCCCTTCTGGTCTTGCTTAGCTAGCTAACGTAGCCCTACTAGCGACTCGTTAGTTTGATTGGCCTAGAGGACCTAATTAACCAGCTTATACAGTTCCTATTTGCGATTTGCTGCCACTGGGGGGTCCCTAGAGGTTTCCTTTAGTGTAGCAATTATAAGGGCGGGGTTGATTAAGTATATAGTGCGTATAGCTACGTCCTTCTCTTTCTACGTCTTTAGGTCCTCTTGCTTTTGTAATAGGGTATTAGCCACTATATTCGCCGTGCCTGGCCTATAGGTAATCCGCACGTGGAAATTAGCTAGTAGGTCCGCCTAACAGGCCTGCCGTAGATTTAGCAGCCTCTTGGTTATAAAGTACTCAAGGGCTTAATGGTCTGTAATTACTGTAAAGGGTGTATACTGGAGGCCAATAAGGTGACCTTGCTATTCCTATAGGCCTCTTATTACTGCTAGCATCTCTTTATTATGGATCTTATACCGCATCTCTTTAGGGGATATTGTCTTTAAGAAGAAGGCTACTGGCTTCTAGGTCCTATTGTCTTACAGCTGGTTTAGTACCCCAGCTACTACTCCGTCACTTATATTAGTCTCTACACGGGTGTCTCGGAACGGTAAGTAGTGCTTTATTACACCGCCTAATAGCATAAGGGCCTTGACTTGCTTAAAGGCTTTAAGCTCCTCCTCCCCTAGTAGGTGCCACGCTCCCTTCTTTATAAGCTTACTAAGCGGTTGTATAACTCGGCCGTAATCCTTTAAGAAGGCCTAGTAGAAGTTACAGAATCCTAGGAAGGATTGCACCCCTTTTACAGAAGTAGGGGGCTCCTAATCCTTAATTGTAGCTAGCTTATTGGTGTCTATAGCGATCCTGTTAGTACTAATAATAAAACCTAGGAACTTCGTCTCCGTAACATTAAACTCGCTCTTCTTAATATCCGCCTATAGGCCTGCCTCTTGAAGCCTTTATAGGATCTTTTTAACGTAGACTTTGTGCTCTAGCGGGTTGTCCGAGTAGATAAGGATGTTGTCTATATAGGCTATACAGAAATCGTCTAGGTAGTTAAAAAGGACATTATTAATAAATCTCTGGAAGGACGCAGGGCCGTTATACAGTCTAAAGGGTATGACGCGGTACTTATATGATCCGTACCTTATATAGAAGGTAGTTAACTCCTCTACCTCTTCCTTTAGCTGTATATAGTAGAAAGCCTATTGAATATCTAGCTTAGTGAAGATTTTAGCTCTTAATAGCCTGGTCAACGTCTCCTTGATTAATGGCAGCGGGTAGCAGTCCTTCTTAGTAATTGTATTAAGCTTTTAAAAGTTAATGCAGAATTGCTACCCCCCTCCTAGTTTCTTAGTAAATAGAACCGGAGCTATAAAGGGTGCGTTGCTTAGTACAATAAATCCCTTCTATAGGTACTCCTATAGGTAGACCTTAACAAGCTCTAGCTGCTCTAGCGACATATTATATAGCGGGCTAGGAGCTAGATCGCGGCTATTGCCTTTAAGAATAATATTGTGGTCTACCCCCTCGCGATGCGGTGGTAGCGTATCGGATATAGCTTTTGAGAAACAGTTAGCGTATTCTTAGTAGGGCTGCAGCAGCTTTTCGCAGATAAGCCAGTAAAGTTCTTCCTTATTGTTAGGTAGAGCGTCTTATACCTTCTTATTCTCTATTAGTTGGTCTATCTTGTAGAAGCTAGTATATCCAATTACTACGTCCCTACGCTTCGCTTCTTATAGGAAGTTCCTCGCCTTAAGTAGCGCGATGCTTGCTGCTCTAAACTCCCTAGTAGATAAAGGCCTCCTTACTCTTAGCTTTAACGGTGAAGCTGGCCTAGGGTGGAGCTAGTCTTCTATTTTCCTAATTGTATCTTGGGTATCGATCTTCTAAGTATACCTATAGTTGTATAGGGTCCGCTTAGCTTGCTTTAGCTTAGCCTGTCCCTCCAGCTTGATTTTAGTAGAGGACTTCTTCTCTTAAAGTTTACTAATCGTGACTGTACGTTTAAGGATGCGTTAGGGGGTAGACTTGGACTCTTAATTTAGCAGTGCGTCTCTTTGATCTATATCTCTCTGGTAATCCTTGTTAATTAGTAGGGGTAGGAGCTCCTTTCTTGGTATAATTACGTCCTGCCTGCTATAGTAGTTTTTCTTGGTTCGCTATACCAAGACCTAGTGTTTGTAATTAATGAGGGCCCTAGTCTTCTTAAACCACCTACAGCTAATAAGAAGATCGTAGCGGCCTATATCGCAGAATAGGAACTATATAGGGACTTGTTAACTATCTATAACTAGGTTCGCCTTAAAGAGCTATCTAATTATGTCTATCTGCTGATTGTTATGGCTAGATATGGCAACTCCTTGTCCTTTAATCTTGTAGAGCTTTAGTTGCAGTTGTTGCTTAATAATTAGCAGTAGCTTATGGTATATAAAGGCCTCTCCGCCCGCACTGGAGTTAAGTAGGCTTACTATATTAAGAGCCACGCCGCCTAGCGCGATCCTGTATAGCGTTATAAGGGCTGCGCCTCCTAAGATCTCCTTTAGCTGTATAGGCGCTGTATTAATTACTCTGATCTGCTCTAGGTAGGAGACTTCTTCTAGAGCTGCTTGTTTTCTAACTCTGCCGAGTTAGTAACTATCTTGTACTCTTTACTTTGGTTAATTGCTTTAGCTTCCGTCTTCTTTAGTGCTGTATAGTTATTAGAGTAGTGTCCTTGCTTACTACAGTTAAAGTAGGTAACTGGCGCTTTTGCGGCTGGTGCTAGAGTTAGAGGCTGCTGGGAAGAGGGGGGACCTTTGGTCTTTTTAGCGCCCCTAGTAAAAGCTCTCTTACTAGCCTAGGCTGCTCTGCGGTCACTTCATTCCTTGCCTGTCTGCTTTAGACCTTAAGCGTACTGTTAGGCAGTCTTGCAATAGGCCTAAAAGCTATAGTCTTTATCTACCACCTTAACTTCTATTTGGACGCGTAGGCTGTTATAAAGCTTATTATAAAGCTCCTCTTTCCACTGATCTCGTGGCATCCTTAAGATATTTACTAGCCGTATAAAGTTAGATTGGAAATTGTTAAAGTCTCCTAGGTACGGCATCTTAAGGCTTTTAAGCTCCTGCTAGGCCTTAATGCGGCAATCTAGGTCTTTAAAGACGTTCTTTAGGAACTTAAGTACTTCTTTGCTAGTAGGGTTGCGTTCCGCATCGCGCTCTGCCTCTAGGTAGGGTAAGAGGTGGTTATAAGCTTTGCCTCCTACACGCGTTTTAATATACGCTACTTTTGCATCCTCTTCCTAATCTGGGTTATCTTAATAGAACTAGTCTGTATTAGATTGAAGCTTGTTTTATATATAGCCGCTCCAGGCATAATAGGTAGGCTCTTTTCCATCTATTAGCGTAGGTGGGTCTGGAAACTTTACTATACGTCCTAAGCCCATAACACTGCTTATCTGAGAGAGTGGTGTCCCTTCTTGTATTATCTATGACGGTGTGCTTTCTTACTCGCTGTCTTCCTAATTTGGGGCTTGTATAGTGACCTTGCGGCCCATCCTTAATATCTTCTAATTGGCCTTGCGGAGCTTGTCTATCCTGTTATCTAAGTGCTCCTTAAGCTCCGCTATCTTTGCCTTGGCCTCCTCTTTCCCATTAAGGGCCTTATGCGCGTGGTTATTTGCGAGACGCTATAATATAGCGATCTGCTGTTTTATTGCCTTTCTTCGTATTCCCTGGAGCTTCAGCTCTTCTATAAGTTTGGTTATAGGGATCGCAGCTAGGCTTTAGGTGGTCGCGGCTGTGTACTCTCTCTTTGTCTCTATTTTGAAGTATATAGGGTTCTCGTCGTCTTCCAATTGCGCCATAAGACGATCCTATTTGCTTTTCATATCGTCCGCGAGCTCCGTCTCGCCGTAGTACGGTTGGAGCTCCGGCGGCTCGAGTGACGCGTCTACGGGTTCCTCATGTGCTGCCAGCGTTGGGTCGGTAGCTATCTCTAGCGCGCTAGGCCTTGACGCGCTCCTTTTTACTATAGTGTCTCTTTTGCTTTCTTAGGCAACTCTTGCTACTAAGATTGTAATTAGGGTGATCCTTTTAATTTAATTGCTGTAGTCTCTTCTTTTAGCTGCTTAATCCGCTGTCGTAATTGCCTGCCTTAAGCAGGGCTTAGAGGGTTAATTAGTCTATAGTTGTGGTGGTAGAATAGCTCTCTATCTGGCTACGCGTTTAACCGTTGGACCTAGTATTATGTCGCCTCTACAGGCCAGTTGAGGTTGACCTTAGTCTAATGTCACGGCTAGCTTTCCGTGGGAGCGATCCAATAGATTAAGCAACAATAAGGGGCTATATTATGAATAGACTAAGGTAAGGGCTCAAAGAAAGGGGCGCGGTAGACGACTATGTACATGTTCGGTCGTCGGGGCAACGTTGGGGCAACGTTGATCCGTGACCGACGACGCCTCGATGGTAGCTATGTAGACGAACCGTCACAGAGGTAGGGGTTGTAGGTTAACTATTCCATTTTAAGTTTACTAATATAATGCTAGTAATATGTCTTAAACCAATGGTTTCTGGCTTCTGGTACTCTGTAAAGGGGTTTTATAACCTATAAAATTATTCCTAGTTGCAAGTTAAGCTTATAGGGTGGTAGTATAAAGATACCTCTGCTTAGGTAGGTGTTGGACTATATATAGGCTTGCGAGATGTCCCGTAAGTAAAGGGCTACAGGTTTAGTTTATTATAGTCTAGGCGTAAGTGCAAGTATAATCCATTAACTGACTTGTTAAATTGTAGGCAATTATATAAGGACTAAGTCCTTTCCTTAGTTGTTATAAGCTTATATAATAAGCCTTAATTTTTTAAAGGCTTTATTAGTACTAAGGTGCTTAATTTTGTTAATAAAGCGTAAGTTGAATATATGGACGCCTTACGGAATGTCTCTCTCTATTATAACTGTAAAGACGCCCTTTTTAAGTAGTCCATTAATCTCTTTATATTGTGAGTCCGTAAAAGGGGATTTCTGTACTAGAACTGATATATCTATAAGTGGAGGTTGCCTTGCGGATGTGCCTGTGGAGGTTAGATAATTCTCTATTATAGGGTTCTTAGTTATAGGGTGCTTTTAGGGGCGTCCTTGACTATACTTTACGGCAGGTTTAGCGGGTTTAGTAAGTTTCTAGGGGTCTTCTAAAGTAGGTAGGGGTGCTTTTAGTTTATCTGGTTTAATATTATAGGTGTTTTTGGACTAAAAATAGGGTTTTATGGACGTGCTTCTGAACCTTATTGGTCCGTTAGGAAGTTATACATAGCATGTTTCATTTTCTACAGTTAGTAAACGGTAAGGTCTGGTCCAATTGCCGCTCTCCCGCTATATAAGGACTTTAGAATTAAGCGGAAGGTTGTGAACTAAGGTTATATTAGGTCCGTTGCGGTGGTATAAAGCGTTGTTAACAGCCTGCTTGGCCCATAACTTGACTATTTCGGCCATTGCCTTCCATATTGTAGCTGCTTGCTTTATAACGGACGGGGCAGAAGAGTCTAGGTTGCCCATCCTTAGGTAGGTTCTGTAAACCAAGAGGGTGGGTACTAGTCTATTAGGGCCAGCGGTGTTATTAATGGCTTTTATAGCCATCTGTAAAGCCAGTTCCCTTTAAATGTCCTTACACTTGTCCATAATAATCTGGTAGGCTCTCTATAAAGCTGGTTAAGCTTGCTTAATAAGCCTAATAGACTAATACGCCTTAACTGGAACGGCTTTTGTTAAAATAGCCATGGCCATAGCGTACTATTGGAATTCCTTACTAATAAAGTTCCTATTAGCGTTGTGGGTGATATACTTAGGGGGTCTAACGTATGTGTTAATCTAGCAGGTCCGTAAAATATCCTAAGTGTATTTTATAGATATATTTTGTAACTAACGGGCGGCTTGATAGTGGGTTACCTTATTAATTATGTGTAATACTGGGCTGCCGTTAATGTATATAATGTCTATATATACTAAGTGGTTAAAATTAAGGTCTTTATAAAGAGTAAACTTAAATTAGCCTAGGGAACGTCCGTATTTCTGGCAGAAGGAGCAGTAATTGGTTAGGTGGTTAATTGCCTTCCTATTAACGTTGTTATGTCTAGAGCGTTTAAGGACTCTGTACAGCTTTTTAGCTAATAGGTGGCCAAAACGGCAGTATAGGCGGTGGATTTCCGTACTGGTAAGGTAGCACAGGTTATAGTTAAAAGATTCCTAAATGTAGGTCCGTAAAGTCTCTCCCTATATAAGGAATAGGTGTCCGAATTATTGTGTAATTAGAAGGGTAACATGCTTACTTCCTAGGGCAATTGTGGGGCTAATTAGGGTGTCTGTAATATTGTTGTAGTAAACCTATAACCTATCTATGTCCGTAAGGCAGAGTAGGAAAGAGGTGTCCGCTTTTACTATATGGAAATTAACTAGGCCAATTGGAGTCTTGACTGTAACTAATTTAATTAATGCGGTTAAGCCAATGCTAAATTGGACGTTTATGGCCCTAGTTTACATAATATTAATCTCCATATTGTTATTTATAGTGGTCTTATATATAAGGTATTGTCTATAACCTATAGTAGACTTCTTAGAGGCACTTATATTAATTATAACACCATAGAATTCTTTGGGGGTATAGCGTTCTGTGGTAATATATGCAAATAGGTCCTGTTTACGGTCTGTAACGTCTATAATAGGTCTAATAGGTGTGCTTGCGGATTGGTTTTTGGGTGTAATTAAGTGTATAAAGGAGCGGTTGGCTAATACGGTTGTAATCTTAAAGGCTTGGCCGTCCGTAAAAGGTCTGAAAGTAGTTAGGAATGTCTCTGAAGTCTCCTATTCCTAGGTATCTAAGTTAAAGTTAATTATAAGGGCTTCCATTAACTCATTAAGAGGCTCCTCTGCTTCCTTTTCTTTATAGTCTAGGATAAACTAGTTAATCTAACTGTTAAATATCTTTTTAGACTTGTTACACTCTTCCTGGGTATGCCTTGTAGACTAATATCCTTCCTTACCGCACATAAAGCACTTCTGGCTGGTTTATCTATAGGGGTATACTTTTGTACGGGAGTTGCTGCGGGGGTTATGGGTGGGACTTGGTCGGTACAGGTACTGCTAGCAATAGCGGCGGTCTGTAAAGTAGGCATCTGAGTCAGTTTGCGGGTTTTGTAGGTCTATGACGAAGGCTTGAGTACTGCCTGGCGGGTTTGAAACTTTGTACATTGCAATAGAGGATCGTTAACTGACTTGTTGAATCGTAGGCGATTATGTAAGGACTAAGTCCTTTCTAGGGTACTTAATCTCGTCAATAAAGCGTGAGTTAAATATACGGACGCCTTGCGGAACGTTTCTCTCCGTTATAACTGCAAAAACACCCTTTTTAAGTAGTTTATTGATCTCCTTGTGTTGTGAGTCCGTAAAAGGTATTTCCTATACTAGAACTGATATATCTGTAGGCGGAGATTGCCTTACGGATGTGCCTATGGAGGTTAGGTAATTCTTTATTATGGGGTTCTTAGTTATAGGGTGCTTTTAGGAGCGTCCTTAACTATGCTTTATAGTAGGTTTAGTAGGTTTGGTGAGTTTTTAGGGGACTTCTAAAGTAGGTAGAGGTGCTTCTAGTTTATCTAGTTCGATATTATAGTTATAGGTGTTTTTAGACCGAAAATAGGGTTTTATAGATGTGCTTTTAAAGCTAGTTAGTCCGCTAGGAAATTGTATATAGTATGTTTCGTCTTCTATAGCCAGTAAATAGTAGGGTCCAGTTGTTACGGACAGCTTAAGTACAATGTTACGACTACTTGGGGAAGAGTTGGAAGAAGCTAGTTGGTTAATATAGGCACGGTCTAGGATGGAGCTGGTGGAGCTATGTGACAAGGAATGGTAACTAAGGTTACGTGGTGTGCTACGTATTAAACGCGAGGAATGGGAGGAACTTACGTACCTTATATACAACACGTACCTCATGTACAAGAGAGGATTTCTTAGGCGTAAGGTTGTGTATTTAAAGGACTACAGTCCCTACCTAGATAGTTCTCTCCTTATAGTGAATCTCAGAATATAATTAGAGTTAATCTATTAGGCAACTACTCTACTAGTTATTATTACATTATTGACTTCTTATTTGCCTATACACCTAGCCTAATAATAGGACCTACTGTAGTTCTTGCTATAAGGTTCCGTTATATATTTACTACCTAGTTATGGTATTAATAAAGTTAAATAACATGCCACCTAAAGCACTAGTTGTAATGCTATTAACGGCAACAACTACCTCAGGATTGGGAGACACTAGTATAGCAGATACGGACTTATAAGTGGTCATAAGAGGTTAGTTACAGGAAATAGTTAATCGTTTATTAGATAATAATAGAATACTTAAGGAACGTATTAATGGAATTGGTGTAGTAAAGGTTAAATTACTATTAATTAAATAATTTTTAGGAGAAAGGTTAAAACTTAAAAGATTCCTTATATAAATGCACTTTAAAGTTATATAGGAAGGAGCAAAGTTGGTAACACCTATAGATTAAGTGGTGTACGTAGGATTGTTCTTAACAGAAAGAGCACTGGAATGGTTTAAACCTTACCTTACAGAAATATAAGTTAGCGGTATAACAACTACTAACCAAAATATATAATTTATGTTTACCAGTTAGAATGGGTTCGCGGAAAGACTAATATAGATATTTAGAGACCTGGAAATATTAACTATAGTGGAACAGAAGCTTTAAAACTTGGTACAACGTTCTTTAGCAATTGAGTACATAATATAGTTTTAGATACTTATAATATAGGTTAAGTGGAACGATAAGGCGCTTATAGTATAGTATAAATAGGGACTTAAGGCTAAAGCCCAAAACATAATTATCCTAATGGAAGATACGGAAAGTCTATAAGACTTAATAGATTAATTAATAAAGATTAATAATAGAATCTATTAAAGGGAATAAGCTAAGAAAGGGTAAAATAGAGTTCTATAGTTGTATAAGGCGCAGAGTACGCATTAGCAGACATAGAGCCAAAAACTATAGAATAGCGCAGAGCTAATAGACTTAAGCGGTACTAAAGAATCTAAAAGATAGATAAAGAAACTATGGAAACCTAGAGGTTAAAGATTAAGTAATTATAGGACTAGGGAGTAGAGGCCAAACCAGGGATCTTAGCAGTAGAAGACGTTTAGGCGGACTCTATAATAAGAAAAATGGTTTAAAAATAGAGCTTGTATAAATTATGGAAAATAAGGTTATTTTGCTAGAGACTATAGAGGTGGTTAAAGTAACCATATAGTAAAGGGCACTAGGTTATTAGAGTACAATAACGCGGATATAGGGATGTTGTATAGGACCAAGGAGTGTTTAATTAAATACTTTACGTTTTATTATAACAATGCATACCAAATTTATAAAGATGCTAAGTATGGCGCAAGCTATTAGCTATAAGAGCTAGAGTTAAGAGGACTTAAAGAAACTAGAGAGTTAAATAAAGAATAAGATTAACTTTATAAGCTGGATTAAGATGTTAAAGTAATATATAGACAAAGATCAGCAACAATAACAATAGAGTTAGAGTACTTATTAATTAATAGCAATAAGGAAGAAAAGGAGGCTAACTAGGAGCACTTATACCTCGGTAATATAATAAAAGCAGAGACTAAAAGCACTATAGAATGTGGATTAGTAACGGGTATTATAACACTATTAGATACAGCATCCATCGCTTTATAAGATAGAAGGAGTAATATTTAGAGATAATTAAGTAAGTAGATAACTGCTAGTGCTAGCTTACTACTTATAAAAGGCAAAAGGCCATAGGTCTAAAATTCTTATAAAGAGGTAAGAAAAGCTCTAGGCTTATAAGACGCGATAAGGATAGCTTAAGAACCTATAACGAACAAAAACTAATAGGAAAGAGTAGTAACTTAGTTTAATAACAAACAAATAAGTATAGGACGCAAGTTTAAGAACTATAAGTTTGGGAAATAAGTAAGAACATTAGTAAAAAGCCAAGATTTTAAGAAATAAATAAGGACTATAGTAATTCTAGGTAAATATAGTATTCAGCCTAAAGATTAAAAAGTTAATACTGAGATTAAGAAGTAAGACAACTTTAAGGATCTAGCTGCAAGACGCAGAAAACAGGAAACTATGGATAAGTTTAGATAAAGAATTATTGTATAGCAAGAGCAAAAGCTAGACAAGAGGTTAGCTATACTAGGTTATATAAGGGATAGAGTATCTATATAAAGAGTCACTAATAGGCCTAGTGCAGGGACGCCTAGAGTAAAGTGGTTAGATAAACTGGAACAAGAAGAGGATCTAGACATTCTAGTTAGGTTTAAAGAAAGACATACCAAAGGATATTATAACGCAGCGATAATAAGGTACTTTCTTACAGATAGACCATATACACTAAACTAGTTATACGGAAAGTAGTATAGGCAATAACATAATAACAAATAGGAAGACTTTTATATATAGCTAGATAAAAAAGTTGTCTAAGACTAACCTATTACGGAAAAACGCATGAATTACATTAAAGGAGCGTTAATTATAATATTAAGGAACCTAAAAGAAGAATTTAGGGACTAGAGAAGTAAGTAACAAATCTTAGTACCCATAGTGGAAATACCAGTGGTTAGGTTAACTAGGTATTAGTTTAAACTTAAGAACAAAGATAAGCTAAAAGTTAACCCAAGTTACCTAGCGTATTATACGTTATTATAGATAGCTTATATGGATGACGTGTGTAATATATTATTATTCATTGCTTAACGTCCGATTTAGATCCCTATTAGGCCCACGCGGACTACTCCTTATATATATATGGGGAGAAAACTCTATTTAAGAAAACCCCGTGATCTGTTTCCCCGCCTTTTAGGGCTCGCTTATAAGTTGCCTATAAGCCACTAGTAGCGCTCTACCACCTCACTTTTTAACCTTCTTAGAAGCCACTGCTGCCGTAATAAACCTACGGACGCGCTAGTATTATATACTATACTTTACTCCTATAGAGTTATTAGGGGGCGCCTGTTACTTACCCCTTTGCCTTTTATTACTTTCCTTTACAACCCGGAACTGGTCTAGTATATTTTGGCTAATAAGCCACTAGGTAGCCGCCTTAAGGCCTTTCTGTGTTAAGAGTAGTGTATTATAATTTTCTATACTAGCTGCTAAGAGCATTGCTTCTTAGCTAGTACATAAGGGGCATAACAGTATTATATATTTTGGTGTTTATCTTAGCTAGCTATATTTACACCTTAGGCTACCTACTAGGACACCCACCTAGTAAAGCTAATCTTTTAGTCCTATTATTCCTGTCCTTAAGAGTGTTGCTATTGTATTTTCCGCCTTTATTAGGCCCTTTTGGAGCCCTTAGGTATTTACCCCCCATAGCATTACCTATGCTACGGCTTAGGTTCCCCTTGCCTAAGTCTACCTCTGTACCTTTAACTCCTATTTATCTCTCTAGTGTTGGTCCAACCAGTATTATATTACGGTAGATGGTTTTCCAGTACTCTTTTATGCTCTACTTTGGCTTCTTTCTCTCCCTTACTGTTATCTTTACTGGCCTCTTGCGCGTCTCCCTTCCTTCTCTATATAGGCCTGGGCCTTAGCGCCGTACTATTCTTCTTCTACTTTCTCTACCTGTTTTCCTAATATATCTTCCCTACTTTGGGGTTGTTGGTTCCTTCTCCTATAGGGCACCCTAGGGTCCCTCTATAGTTTATTTAGGCGTGTCTTGATATACTTTATAACGTTAGAGTTATATTCCTTTTGCACCCTTTACATTGCATTAGCTTCAATATATAGTTATAAGGGGGGAATATTGGCTTCCTTCTTAAGTAGTACTATGGCTGTTCGCTTATACCCACCTATTATACTCCTAAGGCAGGCTGTTTGGACCTTTTGGAGTGGTTTAAGGAGTAATTTAGGGGGGCCTTTTTTGGTTTCTCTAGTGGCCCAAATACTAGATCTATACGTTATGGTTAGCCGGATAACTGCTATATATAGTAGGCGTGACCTCTAGAAGCATGGACCCTATATAGAATTAACGATCCTAGACATAGCGATATACTGTACTTGGCCCTTATGGGCCGCTTACGCTATATATACGCTTTATTGGAGCTTGCTGTCTACCTATACTCCTAATACCCTTAGGCCTTGAACCGGTTAACCCTTAAAGCCTTAGATATGGATTATATGCTAAAGATCTATAGATTGGTTACGTTTTCTTATAAAATAGATTAGCTGGTATTTTTTTAGTAAGAATTGGACTCTATATCGTCTTGCCTATTCTATATAGGTATTGTGGGCTTTTTCTAGTGTCCTATAGTTCTCTGCGGCTGTTGGCCTATATGTAATTAGGTTTATATTATTAACAAAGTCTATCCCCTAGGTCGCCCCTTCCTTAAAGGTGTTAAGCAGGTTGCTTATAAAGAAGAGGAAGAGTATAGGCGACAGAGGTAATTCTTATAGTATTCCTGTTATAACTGTAATAGGGGGGCTTTAGTATCCGCTAAAGACTAGTAATGTTTCTTTCTGGCCTATAAATTCTTAAATAAATTAAATAATCTATTCTAGGAAGCCCTTTGCCTTAAGGATGTATAGGAGACGCTTATAGGGTATATTGTTATAGGCGCCGCTAATATCTAGGCTAAGTATTAATACTATAAAGTCCTTTCGCATAGCCTATGCAGTTTTAATGGTAGTAGCGAGTAGTGTAAGTGCTAATAGTGTTAAGCGATTCTTTCTTGCCCCTATTTGGCTTTGTGGTAGTAGGGCATGTTCCTCTGCTATATCTACTATATGGTCCGCTATAACCTTTTTTAAGATCTTGCTTAGGGTGTTTTTTAAGGTAATAGGGCAGTAGCTTCCTAGGATTAAGTAGTCTACTTTGCCTTCTTTTTATAAGACGACTGTTGTTATGGATCTTTTAAGTTGCGGGTAGTAGCCTATTGCAAAGCATGCTTTGGCTATGTCTATAAGCCAAGGTGCTATAAGTGGTCTACAGGTCTTTAGGGCTTTGTTTAGGATCCTATCTGGTCCTAGTGCTGTGTTATTTAAGAGGCGGCTGATAGTTCTAGCTATTTCTTTAGTTGTTATGTCGCTGTTAACCCTTAGGCGAGTTACTAGTGTTTTACTAGTAATGTTGCTAAGGTCTGCTGGAGCCAGTTAAGGGAAAAATCTTTTTATAAGGATCTTTACCTTCTTGTTATTGTTGCTTATGGCCTATAGTTTGCCTGCTCTTTATAGGGGTAGTAGGTATGGATCTTCTACTAGGTGTCCCACCTTTTTCTTTACCCATTTCGCTATAGTCCAAAGGCCCTTATTATAGGGGAGACTTGGGTTAGTAGTGTGTTTATTTATAAACTGTTTCCAGTTATTCCTTGCTTCTTTTCTTAGGGTATTTTTTAGCTAGTTTTTTGTGTCTTTATATTGTCTCTTGTCCTTAGAATTGTGGCTACTTATATATTTCCTCCTTGCTTATTATTGGCCGGCTATAAGGGCCGCGCACTGTGCGGACTATGTGTGTTGTGTATAGGGGCCTGGTTTTGAAACTGGGCAGTACTCTTTTAGCCCGCTTTTAATTGCTGCCTAGATCCTTTCTAGTCTTTAATTAATTTCCTTGGGGGTAGCTAATAAGCCTCGCTTATTTGGTATTAGGTGGATTTCTTCTAGGTCTTAAAGTTGTTGTTTAATTGTATTAAGGAAGCTATCTACGTTAAGCTTCCTTATTGTATATCTTTTGCTATTTGGTTGTGCCTTAATGTCTAGATCTAGTTATATCTGGATAGGGATATAGTCTAAGGTAAGTGCCTATTCTTCTTTAGGAGAGCACCTTTTAAGTCTCTAGTATAGGTTTTTATTTATAATTATAAAGTTAATTATACTTTTGGCGGTACCCTATTGCCATATAATTGCACCTGGGGGGGTAGCTAGCTTAAGGCCCCTATTGTCTATAGCTCTTAGTAGGCACTCTACCTATTAATTGGCAGCAACATAGATGCCCCCCTACTATAGGTAGTAGAGGTTTATGTCTCCTAGTAGAATAGACTCCGCGTGTTTAGTTTCTAGTAAGCTTATTATAGATATAATATTCTCTGTCTGTGCTACCCCTTTAACCCTAGGGTTATAGATATTAATGATTTATACTAGTCCCCTATATATCTGGATAGTTATAACTGTAATATCTAGGTTAACTGCCTACTATAACTATAAGGTAAGGCTGATATTTTTGCTAATTATAAAGCATACGCGTATAGCTGCTTTTGGTTTATATAGGAGTTGGAATCCTTAGGGGTAGTATATTAATTGTGTATAGGTATTGTAATACGGCTCTTATATAGTAAGAATATAGTGTTTCTCTAGGTCTAGACTATCTAGTAGGGGCCTTACTAGACAGTGGTTCGTATTGCCGCAGTTGTACTATATAATGGTTAAGTAGCGGACCTCTAGCGGGGGTCCTTTACCTCTCTTTTACTCCTTGCTTCTTCTGTTTCTACTTTCTCTAAAATGTTTAGAACTTCTATCTCCTGTGTTTACTCCCTGGCCACTACTTATTTTATATAGAGCTTTTTATTCCTGTATTTTATGTTTCTACTAGCCTTTCTAAATCTAAGTTTGTTATTGCCTCTGGTTCTTCCCCTATTCTTACTAGTTGGCTATATGCCCCTTATAAGCCAGCTGCGTATATTATATTTGCCGTGTTAAATCTAATTCTTAATTGTCCCGGCCTTAAACTTGCTGTAGCCGTCTATAGGGGTCTTTCTATTAGGCGTCCTTTCCCTTGTATCCTATATGTCCCTTATATCCCTGTTTAGTCTGGTAATATTACGCGGCGTCGCTTTTGGCCTATTAAGGCTTGGGATAGCTGGCTTAGCCCCCTAGTATTAAAGGTAGGAAACGCTAGGAAGATACCTGCGTCCCCCTAGCTTATTACCTGTTATTTCCATTTATATAACCTAGTATGTAGTTGTTCCTGTAGCTGTTAAGCCCTTTCCTTCTATTTCCTGTATTTAATGCAGTCTTCTCTCTCCTACGCCTTATATATGCTTTAGTGATAGTTTACATATTTTATTTGGTCTTAATTTATACATTGTCTTGTATTATAGGGGCCTGTATAGTGGCCGCAGCATACCTGTGCTGCGTATATAGATTAGGTGTGTCCCTATTATATATAACAATAATATTGTTCTAGGTATAGTCTATAGTTATAAAGCCTTATGTTATATATAAGGCCATTTATAATTATTCCTTTTTAGATAAGGAGTTTTTGTATTTCTGGTATATATATGCTAATAATAAGGGAGCTATATATTTGTTTATTATTTCCCTAGCGAGTCTCTAGCGCCCCTTATGTCCTTTTATTATTTTTATTATATGCTTAGTTTGTATTTTCCTGTTAAAGCCATTAGATTTGGGTAATTATAAGTCCTGGTATAAGGCGTTCTGTTTGTTTTACTATCTCCTATATAGTTGCTATATTGTCCGCCTAGCGTCCCCTTTCTACCCTAAGGCTTATGGGAACCGATAGGACTTTAACTAGGTAATCTTTACAAAGCACTTTTATGCCAATAT